>Ga0070741_10011323_pt1 | contig 16504 bp, 11 predicted proteins | sample Coa_R1_4_FD_66440 | JGI IMG/M metagenome (GOLD analysis project Ga0070741, IMG submission 66440) | Surface soil microbial communities from Centralia Pennsylvania, which are recovering from an underground coalmine fire - Coalmine... | ecosystem: Environmental > Terrestrial > Soil > Unclassified ...
CCGGCCGGCGGTACGGCTCCTTGCCGCGGGCGCGATCAGCTACGGGCTGGCGGCGGCCTTGTACACAGGCACGCCGTGGCTTCGGGTCGCCTACCTCGGCGCGTTCGCCTGGGGCACCGGCGGCACGGTGTTCTACGCGGTCGCCGCTACCACCCTGCAGCGGCTCGCCCCCGCTGGGACGCTCGGACGAGCCGCGGGCGTGATCTCCACTGCCGAATCCGCGGCCGAGAGCGCCAGCATGCCGGCCGCGGGCGCGCTCGTGGCGGTCACCGGCCTCCGGGCGGGCGCGCTCACGCTGGCCGCGGTGGCCGTCGCGGCCGGGGCGGCATGCCTCCCGTGTCGCCGCCCAGGCATCGCGCGACCAGACGGCTCGCGGCGCTTGACCGCAGTGACGGGACCAAGCAGTGATGCCGTTATGCCTTCCAAAGAGCCTGATATTTGATATACCATCCGGCCAACCGGACAGACATCCGAGTCAGACGGTATCGGATCAGACGGTATGGGAGGGATCGCGTGGACTTGCGGCTGGACGGGAAGGTCGCGTTCGTCACCGGCGCGAGCAAGGGCATCGGGCGTGCGGTCGCCGAACACCTCGCGAAAGAGGGAGCCGACGTCGTCATCACCGCGCGGAACGCCGGCCCGCTCGAGGAAACCGCCGCGAAGATCGCGGCGGAAACCGGGCAGACGATCATCGCGATGGCCGGCGACATGAGCGTCACCGACGAGGTCAACCGCTGCGTCAAAACGGCCCTCGACCGGTTCGGGAAGATCGACATCCTGGTCACCTGCGCCGGCAGCTCCCCCGGCGGCCTGCTCGAGGACCTGACCGAAGAGCAGTGGATGTCCAGCCTGAACTTGAAGTTCATGGGATATGTCCGGTCGGTTCGTGCTGTTATACCGCACATGCGGGAACGCGGCGAGGGTGCCATCGTACTGGTCGTCGGCAACGACGGCCTGAAGCCGAGCTACTGGGAGATGACCGCGGGCGTGGCGAACGCGGCGGACATCAACTTCGCGTCCTCGGTGGCCGAACAGTACGGCCGGTACGGCGTCCGGATCAACACGGTGAACCCGGGGCCGGTGAACACCGACCGCTGGGACACGCTGGAGAAGGCACTCGCCCGGGACAAACGCGTCAGCCAGGACCGCGCGCACGAACTGGCCACGCGTTCCATCCCGTTCGGCCGGATCTGCGAGCCGGACGAGGTCGCGGCGCTCGTCACCTTCCTCGCCTCGCCGCTGGCGAGCTTCATCAACGGCGCGCACATCCCGGTCGATGGCGCGCAGCGCAAAGCGATCATGGACCAGTGAGGGGAGCACCCAGCCATGGCTGACAGCGTGATGCAGATAGAGACGAACGGCATCAACGTCATCGGCGAGGAGGAACGCAAGGGCCAGCCCCGGGACCTGTTCTGGCCCTGGTTCGCGGCGAACATCTCGGTGCTCGGGCTTTCCTATGGCTCGTTCGTGCTGGGGTTCGGCATCTCGTTCTGGCAGGCGCTCGTGGTGGGCGTCGTCGGCATCGTGCTGTCGTTCCTGGCCTGCGGCTTCATCGCGCTCGGCGGCAAACGCGGGTCGGCGCCCACGATGGTGCTCAGCCGGGCAGCCTTCGGCGTGCGCGGCAACGGGCTGCCGACCGTGGTCTCGTGGATGCTGACCGTGGGCTGGGAGACCGTGCTGGTCATCCTCGCCACGCTGGCCAGCGCCACCGTGTTCGGTCGGCTGGGCTGGGGCGGTGGTGACGCCACCAAGGCCATCGCGCTCATCCTGGTCGTCGCGCTGACCGTGTTCGGCGGCGTGATGGGCTTCGACCTGATCATGCGCCTCCAGACCTGGATCACGGTGGTCACCGGCGTGTTCACGGTGGTGTTCATCGCGCTGGTGGCGGACAAGATCCACTGGCACACGGTGTCCGCGATCAAGGGCGGCTCGACTCAGGAGCTCATCGGCGCGCTGGTATTCATGATGACGGGCTTCGGGCTCGGCTGGGTGAACTGCGCCGCGGACTACTCGCGCTACCTGCCGCGCCGGGCGTCGAGCACCGGAGTGGTCTGGTGGACGACGTTCGCGTCGACGATCGCGCCGGTGTTCCTGCTGGTGTTCGGCCTGCTGCTGGCCGGTTCCTCCACGTCGCTGAGCACCGCGATCGGGAAGGACCCGGTCGGGGCGCTGGCGACGCTGCTGCCCACCTGGTTCCTGGTGCCGTTCGCCATCGTGGCCATCCTCGGCCTGATCGGCGGCTCGGTGCTGGACATCTACTCCTCCGGCCTGGCCATGCTGACGCTCGGCGTGCGGGTGCCGCGCTTCGTGGCCGCGCTGATCGACGGCACGGTGATGACCGGCGGCAGCATTTACGTGGTGTTCTTCGCGGACAACTTCGTCGGCCAGTTCGAGGGGTTTCTGATCACCCTCGGCGTGCCGATCGCCGCCTGGTGCGGCGTCATGCTCGCCGACATCGCGCTACGCCGTCACGACTACGCGGAGCGGGATCTGTTCACCGTGCGCGGCCGGTACGGCGACATCCGGTGGGCGCCGGTCATCACGGTGGTGGTGGGCACCGTGCTCGGCTGGGGCCTGGTGACGAACTCCGCGGCGGGGTGGCTGAACTGGCAGGGGTACTTCCTGGCGCCGTTCGGCCTCGGCGGCAAGACCGGAGCCTGGGCATTCGCCAACCTCGGCGTGCTCATCGCTCTGGCCATCGGCTTCGTCGCCACCTGGGCACTCAGCCGGGCCACCGTGCGCGCCCAGGAATCGGTGCTGGTGCCCGTCCCCGCCAAGGCGTAGCTCAATGGCTTTGATATTGCCACTTCAAATAGTAAACGCTCAGTAACTGTTCGTCATGACCCCAGAATGGGGGTCATGACATTACAGTCGTCTTAAATGTAAATTAGCCAGAGTAACGAAAAGGGCCGAGGACGGGTACTTCCTGACTCCCGCACCGCGTAGGGGGGGAATAGCGGCTAAGGAGGCGGAGGGAGGTGCCCGTCCTCGACGGCTCGATGATACAACTCCAATTTAGTGGACGCGGCGCGACCTGCGCGTGCGTATTTTTCTCGCACGCGCCCGAGGTATTGCTTGACAGTCTCGTCACTAATAGTCATCTTCCGCGCGACTGATTTCATCGGCATTCCAGTCGCATAGAGCTGGAGCGCACGTGTCTCTTGCTGGCTGAGAACCGGCCTGTCAGCGTCGTCGTCGGTCGCGAAGATGTAGGCAAGGCTCGGCGAAATCCAGTCCCTGCCTGCGGCGACCTCTTTAATCGCGGCCCGTATCTGCGTCGTCTGCTCGTTCTTCACCGCGTAGCCGAGCGCGCCGGCGCGCATCGCGGCCCGGACGGCGACCGGCTTGTCGGAGGCCGAGAGCACGAGCACCGCCGGGCCCGCGGCAAGGATGTCGGCTACGTTCCGTTCAACACTGGTCCCGTCATTAAGATCAAGATCGAGCAGAACGACATGGGCTTGACGTCCGGGTCCCGCGAGCAGCGCACCCACGGTCGCCGCGGTCGCGACGACGCGAATGTCGCCCTCAGCTGCCATAACCCAGGCCGCGAAGCTGTCCAGAATGATCGGATGATCATCGACGGCCGCGATGTCAATGACGGCGGTCACGAAGCACCCCCTTTCCACTTTTCCACGTCATTTCCAGCAACGCCGTTCCGGTCTCGCCGGCCGTGAGAACCGCACGCCATCGCGCCGCGGCCGGGACGTCTCGCGCCACGTCGGGAAGGCTCCCGGCCGGCCCCGCGAACGTCAGGTAGAGCTCGACGTCGTCGCCCGGCGCGAGCACGGTCAGCGTGATCTGCTGCGGCGGGAGCCCGCTGAGCACGGCCTCCACCGTTGCCACGACCGCGCGCGCGACCTGCGGTATCTGGGCCCCCGGATCGCCGATCACCCGCGTGTCCACCAGCAGCCCGCGTGCCCTCCCCGCCGTCAGCGCGGGTTCGAGCGCGGCCATCAGGCCGCCGGTGACCGGGGCGCGGTCGGTCAGCGAGTGCCGCAGTGCCGACGCGTGCTGGGCACACCGCTGCCGTACGCCGTCGGCCGCGGGGCTAAGCGTGCCGTCCGCGATCGCGCGCAACAGCGGCAAGGCTTCGGCTTCGAGGAGGGCGAGCCGGTGCCTTCGGTCCTCCTGAACGGCGGCGGCCGCGGCCTGCTCGGCCTCGGACCTGCTCGCGAGCAAGGCGCGGCGCGCCGCGATGCGGGTGTGCAGGGCGATGGTCGGCCGCAACGCGGCGAACGCGCACAAACTGGCGACGAGGATGTACCCTGCCGCCTCGAGCTGGGTCAGGCTCAACCGGTTCGCGCCGATGGCGTGCACGAGCAGCGCGGCGTGCGACGCGAACACGCTCAGCGCTCCCGGCACCCAGACCCAGGGCGGATTGCTGAGCGTGACCAGGGCGAGCAGCCAGGCCGTGCCCAGGACGGCAAGGTCGACCCGGCCGATGGCAAGGTGCGGCCGGTGCTCCCAGCCGATGACGGCCACCACGGCGAGCGCGATCAGGATCGCCGCGGCCGACTCGCTTTTCGTGAGGCCGTCCGTCCGCAGCCGCGGCACGAGCCAGAGTCCGACCGGGAACATGGCGAGCCAGACGGCCACCGCCACCGCGGGCTGGCGGTAGGCATGGAGGTTGGCCAGCACCTGGATCAGCGCGGCGAGCGGGAAGATCGACGCCAGCACGCCGACCATGCGCAGCAGCGCGAACTCGGTGGTGTCCCGCACCACCCCGTGGTGGTGGCTCACCATGGCCGGACCTCGTGATCCGCGGGCCACAGCAGACGCACTGTGGTCCCTTTCCCGGGCGCCGACCAGATCGAGGCTTGACCGCCGCAATCGGCGGTGCGTTCTGTGATGGAGCGCCGCAGGCCGAGCCGCAGCGGGTCTGTGTGCGCGAGGTCGAAGCCGGCGCCCTGGTCGCGGACGGTCACCTCGACCGGGCTGGCCGTCCGCTGCTCGGCGAGGTCGACCTCGACCCAGGCTTCCCTGGACCCCGAGTGGGTGTCGACGTTCGTGAGCGCCTCGCGCGCGGCGTTGGCGAGCGCGGTGACGACGGACGCGGGGACGCGACGGGTCCGGTCGCCGGCGATATTCACGTGGACGGTCATGCCACGGGCGCGCATCTCCCCGGCCACGGCGTGCACGTTTCCGGCGAGGTCCGGGTCCTTAGGCTCGGGCTCCGGCTCGCCGGGCCGAGGCGCGCCGAGCGCGGCCTCGATCAGCGTCACGTCGTGCCGGCAGCGGTTCACCATCTCGGCGACGTCATCACCGCCTGCCCGGGCCAGCGCCGTCAGCGTGTTGAGGACCGTGTCATGCACCAGGCGCTCGTGCTCACGGCGTTCGATGTTCCGCGACAGTACGACGTACTGCTCGCTGGCCGCCCGGTCGGCCAGGTCCAGGGCGGCGTCGGCCGCCGCGGCCCTGGCATAGAGCTGCCGCCGGCCGAAGGTGTGCACGCCAGCGACCGTCACCAGCAAGATCGCCGTCGCCGTCGTGGTCCTGGTCTGGGTGCCGGCGATCTGCCACGCACCGATCCAGTACGCCACCGGCGAGGCGAGCGCCACGGGCAGCGAGAACGCGGCCGGCGCGTACCACGCGGGGACCATGAGCTGGCTCGACAGGCTGATGACCAGCCAGCTGAACGCGCGGTCACCGATGCCGGACGCCACGGCCGCCTGAGCGCTGAGCGCGAGCATGACGTAAACGGCGGAATCCAGGCAGGCGAAAAACGGCGCGGGCGATCGTCGCCGCAGATAAACGACCGCGACCAACCCCCATGCCATGGCGACGACGGGAGCCACCAAGCGCGATGAATTGGCGGTATAGAATGGCTGCCAGATTGTTACCTGAATCGCCGTGTACACGACTCCCGCACAGCGCACAAGCGACGCAAGGCGCGCGATCACCGACCTCAGGGTTGTCATCGCGGGCCCAATCGGTACGGGACCCGAGTCGCCGGTGACCCCCCACCGCGGCAGGTAATCCGTCGGCCGCATGCACCGATAATAGGCCCAGGCGCGGAACCGCATGCCCACCTTCGCCATTTGCGCCGACCGCATTGTTTGATCTAATTCCCGGACGAAGCATCGGGCCCGTTGCCGCGCTTGCTTGCGTGGCCGCGCGCTTCCTGTGCCTGGAGTGCAGTGTGCGGCTACCGGGACAGGAGCGCACGGCAGGTCCGCCAACAACGTGGACGATTTCCCCTTGTGGTAGATCGACCCTCGTAACCAAGGGTCCCGTTACCACGAAGGGAAAATCCGCCACGTTAACCGACGCCGATCGAGCCTGTAGCTGACCCGCCGGGCGGCCGGTGATCCGGGCACGGCCTGGAAAAGCCAGCAGGATCCGCGCGGGCGGAGTCCGAAGCGTAATGACATACCCCTTCTGCGCCTGATTGCGAAGATTTACGCTGTCGCCATGGATCCGGCACGATGGCGGCGCAAGCAGCGGCACCGCGCCCAGCTCATGAGCGGCTTCGCCGTGATCACCCTCGGCGCGCTCGGCGCGGTCGCCTGGATCATCTTCCAGATGGGCAAGCTGCCGACCGCCGACAAGCTGGCGGCGGCCACCGCCGAGACGCCGGCCTCGATCTCCGACACCGCTACCGGCCTGTCCTACAAGATCCTGAACTCACCGTGGCGCGACGGCTGCCCGATGCGCAACAACCCGCTGACCTGGACCAGCGGTGAGGGCGCACCGGACGGCCAGGTGCACGTCGGCGGGCATGCCATCCCTTGGTCCGCGAACGCGTGCGCCGGCCTGCTCCCGCAACAACTCCAGGACAAGAAGCTGTCCACCGAGGCCGCCAACGCCGCGGCCGCGATCGACACGGACAAGGCGCTGCACCACGCGCGCAGCACGACCAGCAGCCACGCCACGAAGATCGGCGGCCAGCAAGCCTGGGAGATCCGGCTCAAGGTCACCTACCCGGGCGAGCACCTGGCGTGGACCAGCGAGGTTGCCGCCGTGGTGGTCGTCGACCGCGCCACGGGCCAGGCCCCCGTCGTGTTCTATGTCTCCGTGCCGGGCAATCTCGGCGCCACCAGCGTGACGGACCTGCTCAGCTCGCTTCGGTGATGCTGACGTCCCCGCCGTCGCTGTTCACGGTGATCCTGTCTTGGGCCCCGTCGGCCGAAGACGGGATGTGCTGACTGCCGCCATCGGTGTGGACGTCGTAGAGGTAGTGATGCCCGGGGAGCGTCAGCTGGACGTTGCCGCCATACGAGTCGATCTCCAAGCCGCCCGGAACCTTGGTGAACGTCATCGTCACGTCGCCGCCGTACGACCGGACGGTCCCGCCGGCCGGAGAAGTCACCGCCTGAATGTTGATGTTCCCGCCGTCGGTGTCCAGCAGCACCGGCGCGTCGAGCGTGTTCACGGTCACGTCACCGCCGTAGCTTTTCACCTGTATCTGCGAGCCGGTCAGCGTGCCGGCGTTCAGGTTCCCGCCTGCCAGGTCCAGCGTCAGCATCCCGGTGTAGCTCGCCATCGACACGTCACCGCCGGCGGTGTCCAGGGACAACGACGCCTGTGACGGCACGACCAGGGTCCCGTTCAGCGTGCAGTCGCCGACCCCGATGTCGCAGCGGTACCCGACCCGCCAGCCGGTGGCCGTCCGGCTTGTCGTGACCGACGGGCGGATCAGGTTGTACTTGGCAATGCCGGTCAGCTTGCCGTTGCTGACACCGGCCTGCTGCCGCACCGTCACGTTGCCGTCTATCTGCGCGGTCAGCTGCTTGCCCGCGACCGGGATCGTGACGTTGACCGGGAAGCTCTCCATATCCAGCAAGGCGACGAGGGTGAGGCTGAGCCAGCCGATCATCGCCAGCACGATCGGCACGCCGATCGTCAGCGCCGCCACGCGCCCTGGCGTCATGTGCAGCCGGCCGCTGGCAATCCCGCCAGCACCGCCGGCACCGCCGGAGCCCGCACCGGATCCGCCCGAACTCTCAATCGCGAGGTAACTCACGTCCGCTCACCCCGTCCCTAGGTAGCGCAGCACGGCGAGCACGCGGCGGTTCCCGCGATCGTCGCCCGGCGCGAGGCCAAGTTTGGTGAAGATGTTGTTGATGTGCTTTTCCACGGCACCGCCGCCCACGACCAGCGACTGCGCGATGGCCGCGTTCGAGCGGCCCTCGGCCATCAGCGCGAGCACCTCGCGCTCGCGCGGTGTCAGGTCGCCGATCGGATGCCGGCTGCGGGCGAGCAATTGCGCGACCACCTCGGGGTCGAGCGCGCTCCCCCCGGCCGCGACCCGGCGCAGCGCGTCGAGGAACTCGGTGACGTCCGCCACCCGGTCCTTGAGCAGGTAGCCGACGCCGTGCGGGCGCCCGGAGATCAGCTCGGTGGCGTACCGCTCCTCCACCCACTGCGACAGCACCAGCACCCCGATCGAAGGCCACCGGTCCCGCACCACCAGCGCGGCCCGCAGGCCCTCGTCGGTGAACGTCGGCGGCATCCGCACGTCCGCGACCACCACATCCGGCGTGGCGTCGGCGACCGCTCGCAGCAGACCCTCGCCGTCCCCGGCCGTGCCGGCGACCTCGATTCCCTCGTCGGTGAGCAGCCTGATCAGGCCCTCGCGCAGCAGCACGGAGTCTTCGGCGATGACTACCCGCATGGCAGCTCCACCGCGATGATCGTGGGCCCGCCGGACGGCGACTCGACGGTCAGCGTGCCGTCCACCCCGGCGGCCCGGTCGGCCAGTCCACGCAGCCCGGCGCCGGCCGGCGAGGCCCCGCCGATTCCGTCGTCGCTGATCATGACCGTGAGCGTGCCCGGGTAGCCGTGGCCCTCGACGACCACCTTGGCGTGGCTGGCGCGGGAATGCTTGGCGATGTTGGTCAGCGCCTCGGCCACCACGAAGTACGCGACCGCCTCGATCGAGGCCTTCGGCCGCACCGGCACGTCGACGTGCAGGTCCACCGGCACCGGGCACAGCGCGACGAGGCCGGACAGCGCCGCGTCGAGGCCGCGGTCGGTCAGCACCGGCGGGTGCACGCCGCGGACCAGGTTCCGCAGTTCGGTGAGCGCCTCCTTGGCCTGGGCGTGCGCCTGATCCACGAGCATCCGCGCGGAATCCAGGTCGTCGGCGAACTTCGCCTTGGCCCGGCCCAGTTCCATGGCCAGCGCCACCAGCCGCTGCTGCGCCCCGTCGTGCAGGTCGCGCTCGATGCGCTGGCGCTCGGCCTCCGCGGCGTCCACCACCCGCTCCCGGCTGATCTCCAGCTCGGCGATCCTGGCCACCAGATCGGGCGGCGGCCCGAGCGCGTACCTGGCGACGATCGAGTCGGCGACAGCCAGGCCACGCGTGACCTGCGCCGCCGCGATCAGCAGCAGGACCCCGCCCGCGCACACCCCCGCCAGCGCGGCCGTCCCGTGCAGCATCGCGCCGCCGATGTGCGCCCCGCCACCCGGCAGGAACCGGTTGTAGAACGGCAGCGACACCATGACGAGCCCGACGGTCCACGCCACCATGCTGATCACCATCATCGCCAGGCTGACCGGGAACCGCAGCAGCGCATACCCCGTCTCGAGCCAGGTGGCCCGGTTGGAGAGCGTCTGCCGCCGAGGGACGACCCCCCACCGGAAACCGGGCCTGGCCGACGCGGGCCAGGTCGGGATCCGCACCCCGAGCAGCCCGAACCTGGCGCGCTCGACATGCGCGAACCCGCTGGTGAACCGCAGCGTACAGCCGAGCACGGGCAGGCCCGCCAGCGCCAGCGGGATCAGGCCGACGCCGAACGCCAGGCCGGCGACGGCCACGAAGAACGCCATGGTGCCGAGAAAGAACCCGGTCAGGTGGTGAATCATGGCGAGCCAGGTGCGCGCCGACACCAGGTCGCGGATCAGGAACATGCCACTGACGCTATGGCATGCGGTGACGGCCCGCACATATCCCGGCCCCCCGCAACCGGGGTAGGGCTAGCCCTACCCGTACGGCCGGCGCTCGCGCGGGGGAAATCCCGCACGTTGTCCGGGTCGGGACCTAACCTCCACGCCACATTAACCTTACTCGAATATAACGAAATTCCGTACATGTCAACCTATTGCCACGACGTGCGAATTGATTATCATGGGGCAAGATCCATGGGGGGTCATCGCAAGCTTCTCCTGGAGCCGCCGCCGTGGCAGACGACCCCATCGCCCTCATCGGAATGGCCTGCCGATTTCCTCCCGATATCGATACACCGGAGCAATTCTGGCATTTTCTCGCGGCGGGCCGCGATGCGGTGCGCGAGGTTCCCCCGGGACGCTGGGATCCCTATCTGGACGGCGATCCGGCGACGGCGGCGACCGTCAGGGCGGCCACCAGATTCGGTGCGTTTCGCGATGACATCGCCGGCTTCGACGCCGCGTTCTTCGGTATTTCGCCACGCGAAGCGACAAGCCTGGATCCGCAGCAGCGCATTTTTCTTGAAATTTCATGGGAAGCTCTTGAAAATGCCGGAATTCCGCCGCGGTCATTGCGCGGCACCGGCACCGCCGTTTTTGCCGCGGCCAACTCTCACGATTATGGTGACCGCCTGATGACGGATCTGCCGCGGCTGGAACCGTGGGCGGTGAACGGGAGCTACGCGTTCGGCATCGCGAACCGGGTCTCGTACACGCTCGACACGCACGGCCCGAGCATGGCGGTGGATACCGCGTGCGCGGGCTCGCTGACCGCCCTGCATCTGGCCTGCCAGCACCTGTGGCGCGGCGAAACCGACCTGGCGATCGCCGGCGGGGTGAACGTGATGGCCGCGCCGGGAATCCTGATCGCGCTCGACGCGTCCGGCGCGACCGCACCGGACGGGCGGAGCAAGGCGTTCGACAAGGCGGCCGACGGTTACGGGCGCGGCGAGGGCGCGGGCGTGGTCGTGCTGAAACGGCTGGCGGACGCCCGCCGGGACGGAGACCGGGTGCTGGCCGTGATCCTCGGCGGCGGGATCTGCCACGACGGCTCCGGCGACGGCATGATGGCGCCGAACGGCGCGGCCCAGGAGAGCATGCTCCGCCAGGTCTACGCCCGCTCCGGTGTCCATCCCGGCTCGATCGGTTATGTCGAGACGCACGGCACCGGCACGCCGGCCGGCGACGCGGCCGAGGCGGCGGCACTGGCCAGGTTCTTCGGCGCGGGACGGGCGGAGGACCGGCCGTGCCTGATCGGTTCCGTGAAGCCGAACATCGGTCACCTCGAGGCCGCGGCGGGCATCGCCGGGCTGATCAAGACCGTGCTGGCGCTGCGGCACGGCAGCCTCCCGCCGAGCCTGCACGGCGAACTGACCCCAGCGGTGGACTGGGACCGGGCCGGTCTCGAAGTCGTACCGGCGCTGACCGCCTGGCCGGACTCCGGCGGGCCGCGCCGGGCCGGCATCTCCAGCTTCGGCGCCGGCGGCACGATCAGCCACGTCATCGTCGAGGAAGGCGACGCTGAGCCGGTGCCCGAGCCGGCGCCCGCCGCCAGCCGCCCTCGGCTGTTCCCGCTCTCCTCGATGTCCCCCGAGGGCGTGACCGCCCAGGCCGCGCGGCTAGCTGGCTGGCTGGACGAGCACCCGGAGACCTCTCTTGCGGGCGTGGCCGCGACGCTGTCCCGGCACCGATCACACCTGTCGTTCCGCCGCACTGTGGTCGCATCGAGCGCCGCCGAGCTGACAGCGCGGCTGCGGCAGGCTGTCTCTGCGGCGTCGCCTGCCGTGCCGGCCGGCGGCGAGGACCTCGCCGACCCGGTGTGGGTGTTCTCCGGCCACGGCGCCCAGTGGACCGGCATGGGCCGCGAGCTGCTGGATGCCGAGCCGGTGTTTCAGCGCACGATGAAAGATCTAGAACCTGTCTTCATAACGACAATCGGCTTCTCACCGGTCACCGCGATTCGCGAGGGCGGCTGGACGGACGTGGCGCGGGTCCAGGCGATGACGTTCGCGATGCAAGTCGCCCTCGCGGACGTGTGGCGGGACCGCGGCGTCGAGCCGGCGGCGATCGCCGGGCATTCGGTCGGCGAGATCTCCGCCGCGGTGGTCGCGGGTGCGCTCGATCGCGACGAGGCGGCCGCGTTCGCCTGCCGCCGCGCGGCGATCATCGGGCGCGCCGCTGGCCTGGGCGGGATGGCGATGGCGGGCCTGTCCTTCGGCGAGGCGACGCGCCGGCTCGCCGGCCGCACCGACGTGGTGCCGGCCATCGACGCGTCCCCGTCGTGGACGGTGATCTCGGGCAGCGTGACCGGCCTGGCCGAGGTTACGGCGGGCTGGGCGGCCGACGGCGTGGTGATCCGCCGGGTGGACACCGACGTGCCGTTCCACAGCGGATACATGGATCCGTTGCTGGCCGACGTGGCGGCCGCGGCGGACGTGCTCACCGTGCGGGCACCGCGAGTGCCGCTGTACAGCACGGTCACCGCCGACCCGCGATCGGCGGCGCCGCGGAACGGTGCGTACTGGGCGGCGATGCTGCGTGAGCCGGTACGGTTCACCGCGGCGATCGAGACCGCGGCGAACGACGGGCACCGGATCTTCACCGAGATCTCCGCACACCCGATCGTCACGCACTCCATCGGCGACATCCTCGGCCCGGACGTGGCGGTCGGCTACAGCCTGCGGCGCGGCGAACCGGAACTCGCGACGCTGCTGGCCGGCATCGGCGCGCTGCACGACGCCGGCGGGCGCGTCGACTGGGCCAGGCTCTGCCCGGACGGACCGCTGACCGACCTGCCCGCCACGGCGTGGCAGCACCGGCGCCACTGGCCGGAACCCGCGGCCGGCCGGCCCGGCGGCGGCCTCGGTGGCGGCGGCCACGACCCGCGCGGCCACACGCTGCTCGGCGAGATGGCCGTGGTGAGCACCGCGCCGCCGACCCGGGTGTGGCAGACCCACCTGGACACCGCGTCCCGGCCGTATCCGGGGAGCCACCCGGTACGCGGCGTGGAAATTGTGCCGGCCGCCGTGCTGCTGTGGACGTTCCTCGCCGCCGCGGGCGCGGAAACCGGGCTGCGCGACGTGCTGCTCCGGATACCTGTCGCCGTGCGGACGCCGCGCCAGGTTCAGGTCATCGCCCAGGATGGCATGCTCCGGCTGGCCAGCCGCGAGGCCGAAGACGACGAGTGGCTGACCCATTGCACGGCGGTCACCGACCGCTCAGCCCAACCTGCCCCGCCGGATCCGGTTACGGAGTGGACCGCCGCGAGCTGGGAGGCGCTCGCCGGGAAACTTCGCCAGCGTGGCGTCGGCGGCTACGGGTTCGACTGGCACGTTGCCGAGCTGCGGCAATCCCCTGGTCGCCTGGAGTGCGAGCTGTTCACCGCGGCGGAGACGAGCTGGGCGCCGCTCCTGGACGGCGCGCTGACCGTCACCTCCGCGCTGCTGCCCGACGATCGGCTGCGCATGCCGGCCCGGATCGCCGCGGTGACCGTCCACGGCACGCCGCCCGAGGCCGCGCTGGTCCACGCCGTCAACCGCAACGGCCGGGTCGACCTGACAATCCGCGGGCCGGGCGGCTCGGCCGACGTGCTCGGCCTGGAATTCGGGCTCGTCGACGGCACACCGGGTACCGTCACCCCGCCCCGCCTGCTGGTTCATGAACTCGCGTGGCGTCCGCTGCCGACCCGGTCCCGGCCCGCACTGACCGGACCGGCGATCATCATCGGGCACGGCGGCGACGAGGGTTATGTCGCCGCGCTGTCCCGGGCCGGCGTCCGCTGCATCCGGGCCGCTTCCGCCGAGCGAGCCGCGGAAACGGCCAGGACCACGGCCGGTGCCCTGGTCGTCCTGCTCCCCCGGCATCAGCCGGACGCCACCCGCGGCGGCGGCAACGCCGCCAACGCCGCCAGTGCCGTCGCGGCGGCCGCGGAACGCAACGCCTGGTCGCTCATCCGCACCGCTCAGGTTCTCGCCGCGCTGTCTGACCCGCCGCGGCTGTGCTGCGTGACCACGGCCGGCGACCTGTGCCACGCGGCGCTGCGCGGGGTCGCCCGGATCGCCGCCGGGGAGCTGCCCGGCCTGTGGGGCGGCCTGATCGAAGTGGATCAGGAACTGGCCGGAACCCTCGCCGCCGGACCGCTGCTGCGCGACCTGCTGGCCAGGGTCGCCGCGGATGCGGCCGAGGGCAGCGCGGAGGACCTGGTGGCGGTGTCCCCCGGCGGCACGTTCGTGCCGCGCCTGGTCGCCGCGGAGCGGGACCCGGTCCAGCCGGAGCTCACGCCGCGGCCCGACGGCACCTACCTGATCACCGGCGGCCTGGGCGCGCTGGGCCTGGAGGTGGCTCGCTGGCTGGCCAGCCGCGGCGCCCGGCGGCTCGTGCTGGCTGCCCGCCGCGGGCTGCCGCCGCGCCGGGAATGGAGCCGGAGCGAGGATCCGCGGCTGACCGCGGTCCGCGCCATCGAGCAGCTCGGCGCCTCGGTGACCGTCATGCCCGCCGACATCGCCGACGCCGCGCACGTCTCGTCCGCGCTCGGCAGGCTGGACCTGCCGGCGGTGCGCGGCGTCGTTCACTCCGCGGGCGTGCTCCGCGACGCCCGCCTCGCGGTGACGACCAGAGGCCAGCTCGCGGACGTGATGCGGCCCAAGGTGCACGGGGCGATGGTGCTGCACGAGCTGTTCCCGCCGGGCACGCTCGACTTCCTCGTGCTGTTCTCCTCGTCCGGCCAGTTCGCGCGCGTCACCGGCCAGGCGGGTTACGCCGCGGCGAACTCGTTCCTCGACGCGCTGGCGGAAACCCGGCCGGACACGATCAGCCTGGGCTGGATGGCCTGGCAGGGGCTCGGCATGGGCGGCGGCAACATCGCCGGGATGGCCGAGGCGAACGCGCGCGGTCTGGACGGGATCACGGCGGAGGAGGCGCTGGCCGCGTGGCGCTACGCGGAACGGCTCGGCAGCGGCTACTTCGCGATCGCCCGCGCCGTCCCCTCCCGCGCCCGGCCCCCGGTGCTCAGCGAGTTGCTCGCCGGAGCCGGTGACGCCGACGGATCGGCAGCCGGCCAGCCCGCCACCACTCCCGAGGAACTGGCCGAAGACCTCCGCACCCAGGTCGCGGCCGAGCTGCGGATGAGTCCGGCGGACGTCGGACTTGGCCGGCCGCTGCCTGAGCTGGGTGTCGACTCGGTCCTGCTGGTGACCCTCCGGGCCCGGCTGCTGCGCAGGTACGGTGTCGACCTGCCGCAGACGATCTTGTGGAACCAGCCGACCATCCGCGCGCTCGCGGCGCACCTCAGCGAAACCCTGGAGCAGCAGTGACGACGACAAGCCTGGACCCGGTCGAGCGGCTCGCGGCCCAGTTCGACCACCACGACCCGGAATTCACCCCGGACGTGGCGCGGGAGGTGCACACCAGGATCCGGGATAATTCGGTGATCGCCTATTCGGCGGCGCACGGCGGCATGTGGATCTTCTCGCACTACCGGCACGTCAAGACCGCGATGAGGGACCACCGGACGTTCAGCAACGGGTCCGGGGTGTTCTTCCCGCGGGCGCCGGGCACGCCGCGGTTCGCGCCGCTCGACTTCGATCAGCCCGAGCACACCACGTACCGCACGCTGATGAAGCCCCCGTTCGCGCACCAGCAGGTGCCGCGGCTGACCCGCCGGGTCGCCGAGATCACCGCGGAGCTGGTCCAGCCGATCGTCGCCCGCGGACATGGCGACTTCGCCGTCGAGCTGGCGACTCCGCTGACGCTGCGCGCGATCGCGATGGCGGTGGGCCTCACCGACGACGCGCAGCGACAGATCAGGGCGCTCACCAGCAACCTGTGGGAACACCTGCCCAAGGACCGGGATCCGCGGCGGTTCTGGCCGCAGTTCGCGGCGATGCTGTCCGCGGAGATCACCAGGGCGCGGCGGCAGCCGGGCGACGATTACCTGTCCCGGCTGGTCCGCCGGTCCTTCGACGGCCGTCCGATCACCGACGACGAGCTGCACTCGATCCTGGTCGCGTACTGCATCGGCGGGCACCAGTCCAGCATGAACACGATCAGCCACATGCTGTGCCACTTGGCGCGCGCTCCCTGGATCCAGGCCGCGCTGAAGGACGACCCGTCGCTGATCCCGGCGGCGGTCGACGAGGCGATGCGCTTGTGGACGCCGAATGACCACCTCACCCGGGTGACCACCCGCGAGGTGACCCTGGATGGCGTCACGATCCCGGCCGGCGCCCGGATCATGTTGCTGATCGGCGCCGCCAACCGGGACCCGGACGTGTTCGGCGAACCCGAGGAGTTCCGGCTCGACCGCGAACTCGGCGTGCACCTCGAGTTCGGCTTCGGCATCCACTTCTGCATCGGCGCGCCGCTCGCCAAAATCGAGTTCGCGGCCGTTCTTCAGGAGCTGACCAGGCATCCGCGGTACCGGCTGGACGGCGAGCCGCGGCGCTACTTCGAGAACGGGCACCACATCACGTTCGGCGCGCTGCCCGTCCGGTTCGGCGAGGCGGGCGCCGATGTACGGTGAGCCGTCCATCGCCCGGGTGTACAACCACTGGCTGGGCGGCACCGACACGTCCGAGGCCGACCGCGAGGCCGCCGAACTCGCCGTCGCCGCCCATCC
>Ga0070741_10011324_pt1 | contig 16502 bp, 12 predicted proteins | sample Coa_R1_4_FD_66440 | JGI IMG/M metagenome (GOLD analysis project Ga0070741, IMG submission 66440) | Surface soil microbial communities from Centralia Pennsylvania, which are recovering from an underground coalmine fire - Coalmine... | ecosystem: Environmental > Terrestrial > Soil > Unclassified ...
CGTGTGTCCGCATTGCTGCTCGCACCGCCTGGCGCCTGCGCTCGTATTCGGCGGCTGTGAATGCCGGGGGACTCAATTGCGATGCGCGAGAGAACAGGTTCACGGCTGTGCAGCGCCTTTCTCCAGATGCGGTTCTTTGATACTCACGACGCGGTCAACGCCCAACTGCTCCAAAACAGATCTGTGACCGGAAGGCCACCGCACTTCAACACGATTCACTAACTGGTGCGGCCCGAGGCCAAAGTGCAATCGCGGTGAGTGAGCGGAAAGATAACTGCTGCCTCCGGCGGCTTCTCTGATTTGCCGGTCTCCACCCGCTTGCACGCTTACGATGGCGCCAACCCCATCGCGGTTGCTTACTGTTCCTTGCAGGCTGAACTCGACCCAGTGATTTCCGTTTCGGAGCGCGTTCCGCAGGAGATTGGGCCGGCCTCCGGAATTGACCACCAACAGATCCAGACGCCCATCATTGTCATAGTCGCCCAGCGCCAGTCCACGACCCACCGATGCGGTAGAAATTGCCGACCCGTCGGGCTGCTCCACTGATTGAAACGCTGCCCCAGAGTTACGGAACAGCAATTTCGGCTGCGCATATCGGATCGTGTCCGAGACCTGCTCGATGTTGTCGATCACGTGGCCGTTGACGATAGCGATATCGAGCCGTCCGTCGTTATCGAAGTCAAGAAACTTAGCACCGAAGCCGACGAACCGCAGGGTCGGGGCGAGGCCGCGCTCGCGAGCCACATCAACGAACTGCGGAACGCCGTCCCGGACGCCGCGATTGTGATACAACGTGGCTCCTTCGAACTCCAGGTTAGTGATGAGGAGGTCGGGTAACCCATCGCGGTCGAAGTCGGCCGCATCCACTCCCATTCCCGCAAATGCGACGCCGTTTTCGCTATAAGCGGCGCCGCTCTCGAGCCCGACCTCTCGAAACGTGCCATCGCCATTGTTCAGAAACAGGAAATTGGCAACCGAGTCGTTTGCCACGAAGAGGTCCGGGCGCCCGTCGCCGTTGAGATCCGCAGCGATCACGCCCAGTCCTTTGCCCGGCTTGTCAGCAAGGCCGGCGCGGGTGGTGACGTCGGTGAACGTACCGTCGCGATGGTTGTGATACAGGCGGTTCGAAACTGGCGCAAACTGGTCAGGATGGCAATAGGACCGGAACCCGGGCCGATATGCCTCGCCGCAACGCACGTTCGGATCGATCGGATATTGCAGGTAATAGGCGACGATGAGGTCAAGATATCCATCGCCATCGTAGTCGAGCCATGCGCTGCTTGTCGCCCACCCGGGTGCCGTTTCGAGGCCCGCCCGCCTGGTTACGTTCTCGAATGTGCCGTCGCCGCGATTCCTGTACAGACTGTTGCCGCCGTAGCCGGTGATAAACAGATCGGTAAAGCCGTCGTTATCATAGTCGGCGCAGGATACTCCCATCCCGTAGAACTCTCCGGACACCCCTGCACGCTCGGTAACATCCGTGAATGTTCCATCGCGATTATTGCGATACAGCGCGTTGCGGGTTTTCTGCGAATCGCGGCGGCCGGGTGAGGCGCCGCCGTTCACGAGATAGATGTCCAGCCAGCCGTCGTTGTCATAGTCGAGAAAGGCGCCGCCTCCACCCATCGTCTCCATCAGCAGCTTCTCTCCGGCAGCTCCGGTTTTGTGCTCGAAGTGAATCCCGGCGGCCTGGCTTTGATCCACATAGACGGCGGATTCCGGAGCGGTGATGGCCGAAGCCAGATAAACCGCTATCATTACTGCCGCCCGCATCAGTACTGCCTCTTCATGGATTTCCGCTGTTCTCTCTCGCGGGCTTCGAGTATGCGGAAAACCTGATACTGCTCATCTGCCTTGCGGCTCTCGCCGAGTTCCTGGTAGACGCGGGCGAGCTGATACCGGGCCGGAGCGAAATCCGCGTCCAGCTCTAGAGCGCGGCGCAGTAGCGCGCCGGCTTCAGACCAGGCGCCCCGGCGGAGTTTACATCGCCCCAGGTCATACCAGACCTCCGCCTTCGCCGGATTCAGATCGGCAGCACGCCGAAGCACTGGCAGCGCTTCGTCCACTTCTCCTCGCTCGACATAAATCTCCCCGAGAGCGAGGAGTGCTTCAGCCTCCTGCTCGGATTTCGCTGCGAGCTGCAACGAGGCAATCGCCTCCGTCCAGCGGCCAAGCAGCTTGAGCGTTTGTCCCGCGCGCAGAACGGCAAGTGCATTCGCAGGGTCGGCCGAAGCGGCAGCTTGGAATTGCGCCAGGGCCTTTTCGAACAGCCCCAGATTGGACAGGATTTCTCCCCATCGCGTACGGGCCCCGGCATCGTCCGGAGTGAGCCGCACCTGCTCCGCTGCATGATCCGATGCCTGCTGGAATTTCCCCAGCCCGGCGTACGCGGCTGCCAGATCACCGTGAGCACGCGGCTGGCTGGGATCGAGACGAAGCGATTCCGTAAGCGGCGCGACAGCCGCGGCGGGGTTCCCATGCCTCAGATGACAATGCCCCAGGTTAAACTGCGTGCGCGGGTTTATGGGGTTCAGCAGAATCGCTCGTTCGAATGCTTCCACTGCGCCAGGATAATCGCCTGCCCGGTCGCGTGCGACCCCGAGCCGGTTCCAGATTTCCGGCTTCCCGGGCTTTTCTTCCACGGCGGCTTCCAGGCTCTGTCCGGGTTCAGGTACGCCAGTGCGGCGAAGCGGTTCCGCTCCTGCGTTCGGCTGAGTTTCCGTGAACTCGAACGCGTACAAATCCGCGTCGCGGGCATTCATGCGCAAGCGGATTCTCCGGCCCGCGAGCTGTGCCAGCGAGGCGCTACGCTTCCAATGCACCAGATGCCGCACGGAATCTCCGCGTACGGGTTGGCAATCCTGGAGTGAGAAATCAGAAACGGGCCGTCCGGAGGCGTCCTGAATTTCGACGCGAACCTCGCCGCGCGCATCAGCGTTGAGCTGGAGCGCATTTCCATTGATCACCAGGGGACGCGTTGTCAGCTCGCCGCCTGCCGCGCCGGTGGCCAGCGACACGAATCCATCCTTGCGCAGCCGGGCAAGACCTATGCCAGCGCCCCGTGCGCGCGATCCACCCGCTTTCCCCATTAACGCCAGCGATTCCAAGGTGTGCCGCACATTGAAGCCGCCATAGTAGATCCAGATTTCATCGCCTACCTCGATGGGAGTGGTCGGATACACCATGCCGTCGTCCCACTCGCCTGGAGCGCCCACCGGCAAAAAACTTGCGCGCTGTCCTTCGCGCTGCCACGCGATTCCATCCGGGCTGGTGACCAACTGCGTGTCCACAATCTGCTGCGAGCCGGTCAATTGTTCCTCTGGAACAACCACGCCTTTCGGCCAAGGCCAATGCGGAGTATTGTGATAGACCCAGACCAGTCCGTAATACATGGAATCGAACCGAACCACGGGCATACCGTAGAATTCGGTGCCCGCAGGATCTTTGTCGTCCGGCGCCAGCACGACCTGGGCAGCCGGGTTGCTCCAATGGATGAAATCCGTGGATTCCGACCGACCGATCACCCGCACTCTGGAGCTCTCCAGCTTCGGCCGCAGGTACGCCACATATTTTTTTGAGCTTTCATCCCAGCCAAAGATCGTATGCGTGTCATGAACATCCGTCAGGACCGGATTCGACTCGTAATCATTCCAGTGCACGCCATCGCGCGAGAAAGAGACGTACAGCCCGCGCGCCGATTTCGAATCAGATAGCGAGTGAGAATAGAACAGCGATTTGTAGCGGCGGCGCGGATCGAGATCACGGGGATCGAACAGAATGTTGGTTCCGCCCTGAGGCACCTGAGCAGGCCAATCGAGGAGATTGTTCGCTTTGGAGTCGCCCCGCTCGATCCCCAGCACCGGTTTTTCCCAGTGCAGACCGTCCATGGAATTCGCAACCGACGGAATAAAGGATTCCACCCAACCGCCTTCCGCGGATGCGTGGAGATTGTCGCGGATCATACCCGGCCCCGGCACCTGTCCGCCCGCGGCCCCGCGGCTCACGTTGTAGGTGAAATACCAGATCTTGAAAAGCTTCTCCTTGTCGTCCCAAATCACGGCCGGCCCGCCGTTCACGAACACCGCGCCGCTCTCCCAGGGCCGATCCGATTTCAGTAGAGGGTTGCCCGGGTGTTTCACCGGCAAATGCATGCGGCGCTCGAAGCCTTTGGCGCGTTCAATTACCAGCGGGTTCGAGAGCGCGTAGCGGGTTTGCGCGATGCCGATGGTGCCCCCGGCCAGGTAAACCAGGGCGCAGAGCCAAGAGGAAACGCAGCGCCGCATCGTTTAAAAATACAGTTTCGCGCCGAACTGAATCTGACGGTTGATGCCCGCGAGGCCAAAGATCTTGCCAAACTGCGGCGTGTCGAGCACCGCAGAAGGCTGGCCGAAGTTCGGATGGTTCGTCAGGTTGAAGAACTCCGCGCGGAACTCGATGCGCTCTTTCTCGTCGCGGATATACGTATCCTTGCTGACGGAGAAGTCCAGATTGCGGAACGCAGGACCGATCAGGATGTTTCGACCCGAATTTCCCTGGACGCCAAATGGCGGAATTACGAAGGCAGTCCGGTCGAACCAGCCGTCCGGACTGCGCCCGGAAGACAACAGGCCGTTCCCAATCCGGTCCGGATATGAGGTCAAACCATTGTTGAGATTGTCCTGCGAGAGTGTCACCGACTGCGCATAGCCGCTGCGCAGCGTAAGGACGCCGCTGAACCGCCAGCCCGTCACAATCGCAGCGGAAACTCCGTGAAGCGAAGCAAGGAACTGCCGGCCGCGTCCGAAGGGGAGATCATAAATAAAGCTCGTTACAAACCGGTGGCGCATGTCCTGGCTTGACAACCCGCGATCGAACTTGCCGGGACCGGATGGGAACCGCTCAAAAGCTCCCTCGTTGGTCGTGGAGCTATCGTCGATGGTTTTTCCGAGCGTATAGGCCGCCAGAAACTGAAGCCCTTTCGAATAGCGCTTCTCGAGCGAAGCCGTCATCGATTCGTGCCAGGAATTGAACAGCGATTCCCAACTTAGAATGGAGGAAAAGCGTGGGTCGAAGCGGCGTGCCTGGAGCGGGGCGAGCGATGATGTTGGCGCGGCGTTGCGCTCGGCAGGCCCTGGGAGCTTTAGGCCATGATGGCCGACGTATCCGATTTCGACGACAGTGCTGGATCCGAACATGTGTTGGATGTTCAGCGCCCATTGCTCGATGTATGCGTTCACCACATTCCGGTCGGTCATGGCGAACAGGCCCACGGGAGGTTTTGCGAAGTCGGAGCCGCGCGTGTTCCATCCCTGATCCGGGAATATGGCGTCAGCGGTGAACCGGTTGTCGATGACGAACGGCGGGGCGGTACCGGTGTTCTCGAAGATATCCGTCATCCACCCGGAATAGAAGATGCCGAAGCCGCCCCGGACCGATGTCCGGTTACTATTGAATGGCCGGAGCGCAAATCCGAACCGGGGAGCGAAGTTGTTGTTATCGGGATTGTAGTCGCTCCTCTCGCTTCGCAGCGTGTAAGGTAAATCCGGCCGTACGGTCTGAAAATAGTTGCCGATTGGAGCGTTGCGCGGGAAGACCAGCGTGCGGGCCACGCGATCATACGCGACCATGCGATCGTTCTTCTCGAAAATCGGGCGCTGATTTTCGTAGCGCAGACCGAGCGATAGCGTCAGGCGGCTCGAAACGCGCCACTCATCCGTTATGTAGCCGGAGTAGTGCCGTCCCCGGAAATACTGCAATGGCACTTGATCGGAAACTCGCGTGACTGACAGATCTCCCAGGAGAAAGTCGCAGAGAGCCGTTCCGGTCCCTGCGACCCCAGGCTGATTGCAGAATCGGTTCGTGAAGCTGTAGCGGCCCTGAGTGGCGCCGTAGCCGATTGTGTTGGTTTGGATCCGGCTATGATCGAAACCGAACTTCAGGCTATGGGTGCCCTTTTGCCACGAGAGCGATTCGGTCACCTGGTATCGATTATTGATGAAGTAGAACGGGATTCGGTCGGAAGGGGCCGTGAAGCCGGCCACGGAGATAAGCGGAAAACTGAGGAGGTAATCGGGGCCTGTGGCAATGTCCTTCAAGCCCAGTTGTCCGGCCAGTCCCTTGCCGGAGTTCTGCGGAAAGTAACCGAAGCGCATGCGGTTGTAACCTACTTGTGCCTCGTTGACCACATGCGGTCCAATGGTGCGGGTCCAGTTCACGGTCGCGCCTCTGTTGGCGTCCGGAAAATCCTGGCCGCCCGTCTGCGGCAGCGGTCCGGGCTCAAAACGCGGCGAATTGTCGATCACAACGCGTCCGAACACCCTGTCTTTCGAAGTGAGATTATGGTCGACGCGCGCGAGCCAGCGGTTCCCATCCGTGCGGCGGCTTTTGTTCTGAACGTAATTGCCGACGGCGTTGGTGTTGGTCGGGTCCGGCCAAAACGCCATCACCTTGGCCGAAATCGGGTCAATGCGATTCTGTGGAATGCGATTGCCAGGGAACGGGTCGCGGATGTAGTTGCCGGCCTTGGCCGGGTCGGCACGAGTCGTGGCAGGATCGAAAACAGCACCCAGCGCGCTGAGATCGCCGGCCTTTTGCGCCGCCGTCGGAACCGTGCTCACGCTGGTGACCGCCTGCCGGATCTTGGTCCCTTCGTAATTGAAAAAGAAGAACGTCTTATTTCGGATTATAGGGCCGCCCAACGAACCGCCATACTGGTTCTGCCGGAACGGCGGATTCTTCGCCGAAGCGCCGGCGAAGAAATCGCGCGCATCGAGTTTGTCGTTTCGCAGGAACTCGAATAGCGTTCCATGAAATTGGTTCGTACCGGAACGGGTAATCAGGTTTACCACCGCGCCGGCGGAGCGGCCGAACTCGGCCGAGAACATTCCGGTCTGAACTTTAAACTGCTCAATGGCGTCGATCGACGGAGTGACATTGTAGGCAAACGAGAACTCATCGTTATTATCGGCCCCGTCCATGTAATAGCCGTTGAACTCGGCTCGGGCGCCGTTGGCCGTAATGGCGAAGCCGCGCACAAATTTACGGAAGTCGTTCGGCGCGCCTTCGTTGACGCCGGGCACCAGAGTGGCGAATTCCATGAAATTTCGCCGGTTCAGTGGAAGATCTACAATTTGCTTTTGCGCCACCACTCGGCCGAGCGAAGCATCATCCGTGTTGACGAGGGGCGCTTCGGCCGAAACGGCAACGGTCTCCGCGGCCGCGCCCACCACCAGTTGCACATCCACTCGCGCACGCTGCTCCACTTGCAGGATGTTGTCGCGGCTTTCGAAGGTCTTGAACCCCGCCACTGTGCAGCGCACAGTGTATTGACCGGCGGGCAGGGCGACAAACTCGTAGTCCCCGGTGGCACTCGAAATGGTAGTGCGCGTGAATCCTGTCTCCTGGTTGACCACTTCCAGCGAAGCGTTCACGACCCGCGCGCCCGATGGATCGGTCACCGTTCCCAGAATCGTTCCCGTGGCGGTCTGGGCATTGAGAATAGTTGCACTGAAGAGCGCCGCCATGCAGGCTAGCGCGTATATTTTGGACATACCGATCCCCTTTCAGCGTTTGGGCAAATCCCAAATCACACCCTTAATGAACGCGTTTGCGGGAGCAAAACCCTTGAGCCCCTGCGGATCGCGTTCCCCGTACACGATGTAGTAGAGCGTCACGATCCTGCCGTCCGGGCGCTGCGCGGAAATGGCGTAGCCGAGGTCACCGTGATCTCCGTCCCATGCCAGCATGATCGGATGAGCCGTATCCCACGTCCGGCCCTCATCGTGGCTCAAGATTGCACGCACACCATACGGCTTGTTCCGTTCACCGAAGCTGAGCAGAATGTCCCCATTTGCCAAGCGCAGGAGATCGCCGGGATGCTCGCGGTCGGCTGTAACTTGTTTCGGCGCGCTCCAGGTGCGTCCCTGATCGCTTGAAAATGCCGAAGACAGATGCCCGCCCTGTTCCGACCGCATTACCGCCAGGAGGGAGCCGTTCTTGAGCGGCATAATGGTCACTTCATTGAAATGCCTGCCGAGAATGCTCAGCTCGCCCCAAGTTTTGCCGTTGTCATGCGAGCGCACGAGGTAGCAAAACTGCCCGATTTTGTCTTCGGGTTTGTGCGGTGCGTCCGGGCGGTTGGAGGGCTTGAGATCCCATTCCTGCTCCAGGATGGGGAGATAGCCGCCGAAGCCGGAAAGCAGCAACGTGCCGTCCTGGAGGCGCACGATGCGGCCAAAGGGATACGACCAGGTGAGCGGCGCCGTGTTCACGCGCCGCGGAGCGCTCCAGGTCTCTCCACCGTCCTTCGATTCGATCGTATAAGTATCGGCGCGCCAGCCGACGTGGGTATAACGTTCGCCGGGCCATGTGTAGGAAACCGCGGCAAACAGCAGCGTGCCGTCCGGGAGCTCACCCAGCGAGTCGGTGCTGTCGTCCGCGTCGGGCTTGTCGAAGACGGTGACCGGACTCGACCAGGTGCGCCCTCCATCCTTCGAGCGGGACATGCTGGCGCGTCCGCCCTTTCCGATGTGCGGCGCGTTGGTCTTGAAGGTCGCAATCAGTTCGCCGTTTCGGCGCTGCAGCAGACGCGGGAAGTAGCCGCCTTTAGCAACGATGACCCGTTCGGCGGAAAGCGGCTCCAGCGAGTAGACTTCTTCCGAAAGAGAGGGCAGCCCGGAAAGCGCCAGCGCCGAAATCATGGACAGGAAACAGGTAAATCTCATTGGAAGGACCTTTCAGCAGGCTGCATCTGGCGCGCGCGGCTCCAGTATGTAAGGCCCTCGGTCGCCGATTGCTGCGGGTGCGGAAGCAGGATCGCCGCGCTCGATGCGACCAGCATCATCGAAAGGGCGCCCAGGCTGTAATACCAAAGCCAGTGAAAACCCAGGACCACGATGATTGTGGAGACCACGGCGCCGGCTGTGATTCCGCACCACAGCGCAGCCGTGCCGACCCGCGGCAGAAAGATCGCGCACAGAAAGATGCCGATATTCAGCGTCGCTGAGAGCCCCAGAAGGATCCATGAGAGCTCCATCAGCCCGGCGCCAAGATTGCCCACGTAAGCGGCTGCTATCGAGATGACAGCGCCCCAGACTACCGTTGCGCGGCGTCCGAATCGCACGAGCTCAGAGGAAGATGCCCGCTGGGCGAAGCGCGCCTGGTACAGATCGATCGATGTGGAGGCTGAAAGCGAATTGATCCCCGCCGTGAGGCAGGACATCGTCGCGGTCAAAATCGTTCCCAGCATCAGGCCGGCGACACCCGGCGGCATCTCGTAGCGGTAAAACCACGGGAGCAGAACGTCGGGCGTTTTTTGCATCAGCGCCGCCAGCTCGGGATTCGGCCGAAGGGAATAGAACACGAACAATACGAATCCGGCCGCGTACAGGATCAGCATGATTGGCACGTTGACAACCAGGCTCAACATCGCACTTCCTTGCGCCTCCTTCATGGACTTCGCCGCAAGATACCGCTGTACCGCCAACTGGTCCGTGCCGAAGTCTCCCAGGGTGAGAAAGAGGCCGCCCGTGATCGCGGCCCAGAAGGTGCCCTCGGTCCAGCTAAAGGCGAAATTGAACAGCCGCGTGCGTCCCGCCCGATGGGCAATCTCCCACACCTGCGATAAACTGGCGCCGCTGCGGTGGACCGCCAGCCACAGCATCCCAACCAGCCCGGCGAATAAGATGACGAACTGAATCGAGTCCGTCCACATCACCGCCCGCATGCCCCCCACCATCGTGTATATGGTCCCTGCCAGGCCGATTGCGAAGACCCAAAACCCGATCGCCGGATCGATGTGCAGCCAGCGAAAAGCCGCCTCGACGGGCGCAGGCGGGGAAATCGGCAAGATCGTCTTGAGGGCCACAGCCGGCCCGTAACTTACCAGCGTGAGCCACAACATACGGGAGGCCAGAAAGAGAACGCTGGCCAGTAGCCGCACTGAAGGCCCGAACCTTCGCTCCAAATACTCGTAGGCTGTGACGACTTCCAGCTTGAAGAAGAAAGGCAGCAAGGCTCGGGAGACGATGAAGAAGGCGAGCGGCGCTGCAAGCAGGGTTGCGGCCGGCACAATGTCCACGCGAAAGGAATACGAGGGCACGCCCAAATAGGAAATACCGCTGAGCAGCGCGGCCGCCAGGCCCATAACCACGATTGGCATCGGAAGCTGGCGGCTTGCGACGAAATACTCCCGCACATCGCTTTTGCGGCGGTAGAAGGACAGCCCAATACTGATGATTACAACCAGATAGGCGGCCAGGACAGCACCGTCAATCCAGGGGAGCCGGCCGGCCGAGATTGACATACTGTTCACCTTTTGATAACGTCAATTGTTGACTTGGCGACAATAGCAGAAAGCCAGCCATTTGTCAAAACCAAACAGACCATCGGATTCCTCGAATGAGTTGGAACAAATTGACCATAGAAAAAACGCCTCTCGCGCAGCAGGTTCTCCAGAGCATCCGCCGCGGGATTCTCTCCGGGCGTTTTCTTTCGGGAGAGCGTTTGGGGGAGGAGGAAATTTCCTCGGAGCTGGGGGTTAGCCGCCATGCCGTGCGCGTGGCTCTCTCCACGCTGGAAGCCGAAGGGCTGGTGGAGGGCGACGCCTATAAAGGCAAACGCGTAGCGGAGCTGCGCAGTGACCAGCTTTCCTACCTGCTGGAGGTACGCGGCCTGCTCGAAGCCGCAGCGGTGGCGCTGGCAATCGAACGGCTAACGCCGGACGACATCCGCCGCCTCCAGCGATATGCCCAGCGCTTGCGTGACGAGACCGATTGGGACGAGCGCATTCGCCTCGATCTGGAGTTCCATGAATTCATCTGGTCGCTTTCCGGCGATCAACGCCTCCAGAAGCTCCTGCGCCAGGTCGTGTTTCCCTTTTTTGCCATCCAATATCGGGCAGGCGGCCGTCTGGGAGACTGGCGGCAGCAGGAGAAGAAAAAAGAACCGCAGGGTCATCAGTTGCTGATCGAGGCAATTTGCGCGAAGGATACCGCACGAGCGCGCCGCCTTATGAAGCAGCATTCCGAGTGGGCGAATTTCGACGAGAAGGAACTCTCGCGCATTTTGCAAACCGTGGAACAGCCCGCGCGCTAGCCGGAAAGGCCGCACGAATGCTGAGCGACTCATTAGCCCTGCTGGGAGGCCCTCCGGTTCGCGAAGGGCCCTATCCGAAGCACCCGGTGATCGGTGAGGAAGAGCGGAGCGCGATCGCCGAGGTTCTGGATTCGGGTCCGCTGTCCGGATTTATCGCAAGCCCGGGTGAGGCGTTTCGGGGCGGTCCAAAAGTAAAGGCGCTCGAACGCGCCTTTCAAGAATATTTCGGCGTCGCGCACGCCGTGGCGATGAACTCGGCCACTTCCTGTCTGCATGCGGCAATGGCCGCCCTCGGCTGCGGTCCGGGTGACGAGGTGATTGTCACTCCGTACACCATGTCGGCCTCTGCCGCCGCAATCCTGATGTGCAATGCGGTCCCGGTGTTTGCGGATATCGAGCCTCGCTGCTTCAATCTGGATCCGGCGGCGGTCGAGCGGGCGATCACCAGCCGGACCAAGGCCATCATGTTGGTCCATCTATTTGGGCATCCAGCAGAGATGAACCGCCTCCTGACCATTGCCCGCGAGCATCAACTCCCTGTCATTGAAGATGCTTCTCAAGCCCCCGCCGCGCGCTACCGCGGCGCACTTGCGGGCACGCTGGCGGACATTGGCGTGTTCAGTCTGAACCAGAACAAGACCATTACCTGCGGCGAGGGCGGCGTGTCGGTGACAAATGATGCCAACCTGGCCGAGCGCATGCGCCTGGTGCGGAACCACGGCGAATGCATTGTGGAAGACGCCCCCGGCCTTGATCTCACAAACATGCTCGGGTGGAACTACCGGCCGACAGAGCTCGATGCCGCAGTCGCATTAGCGCAGTTTCGCAAATTGGACCGACTCACGGAGCACCGGGTTCGGCTGGCGGAACACCTGACGTCGAAACTCGCAGGTTTCCCCGGTCTGGTGCTGCCCTTGACAGCATCGGATTCGACTCACGTGTACTTCGTCTATACTCTGAGGTTCGATGCCGCCGTATGGGGAATCCACCGCGATGCGTTTGTCAGGGCGATTACTGCTGAAGGCATTCCATTCAGCGCCGGGTATGTCAAACCGCTTTATTGGCAGCCGATGTACCAGAGGAAGCAGTTATACGGGTCGGTAGGATGTCCATTTCTTTGCCCCCACTATAAAGGCGACGTCCAGTACGCGCCCGGGTTATGCCCGGTCACCGAGCGCATGCACCGCGACGAAGTCATGCTGACTCCAATCTGCCGCTACCCGCTGACGGAATCTGACATAGACGCGGCGGTTATAGCTTTCGAAAAGATCTGGACGCATCGGGCTAAGCTCGCGCCGGCCGCTGCTGGGATCTGAGTCTATACGCACCGAGCCTGAAACGACTCACTCTGGAATGCGTTCGGGACTCAACGGCTTTCAAGCGGCCACGAATGCGACAGCCTTACTGCGAGCCCCACTGCGGGCATAATCAAGTAGCAGGCATACCCGGCCATTCCGATTGCCAGGTTAGAGCACGGGTGTGCGCGATTCAATTCACCCGATCGACTCTGTTGCCAGAAATGGACAAGCGCCAACCCCAGGGGCAGATTTATGCACACAATCTCCGCAGGGATTCGTCATTTTGAGATTCGCTATTTCAACACTTAAGAGAACTTCTCAGGGCCATCTTTGTCCGGCTCGCTCCCGCCGTTCAGCGGTGTCGTCTGGGCCGAACCGGATTCGGCAGCTTTCAACATGCGATAGAGGATTTTGTGAGAAGGAAGGCGCTCTTCTACATAGTCCACGCCTGCTGCTTTGATTTGAAAATCGCTGTCTTGACTCTGTCCGACCAAGCCTGCCTCCTTTAAATACCAAAGAGTAAATAGCAGGTGCTCCCGAGGAAAAGACATCAATTTTTCGAATTCTAACAGGGAAATTCCGGGATCGTCCGGATTTGCCCGCCTCCGGTTGTAGAGCAGGCATAGAATGCCCATCCGGCGGTTGCTTTCGCCGTCAATACCAGCCGTGAAATCCTTCAAATTGAAGACATCGAGCGGTTCCAGCCGGCGCGCGTGATACGTGCAGTCATAGGCTGCGCGCTCCTCGGGGTCGCTCAGTACGCGATACGCTTCTTTTAACAGCAGAAAACGCTGGACATCAGCCGTTTCGGAATTGTCGGGGTGATACCGCCCGGCCAGCATCCGGTACACGCGCTGGACCGTCTCCGGCTCCGCGTTGGGACTGATCTGCATCAGTTCGTAGTAATCAACAAAAGGGCCTTCGGCCTCGTTCATGGTAAATGTTCCTTTTTATCAGCCGAAATCCATGAAATATTCCGGTGCAGTGCGTTATAGTTTAAAAGCGACGGTGTCTACCATCAGCCAGCTCAATCCGCTACTTCAACCGGTCCTTCTGGCCGTTGCTATCACGGCCGGCGTCTATGATATCCGGAGCCGCCGCATCCCAAACTGGGTGGCTTTGACAGGCCTCCTACTGGGACTCATCGGCAATACTGCGATTTTTCACCTGCCGGGCCTGCGCGCGGCAGTGCTCGGCATGGGCTTGGCTCTCCTGGTCTATTTCCCCCTATATCTTGTGCGCGGCATGGGAGCGGGCGATGTCAAGCTGATGGGCGCCATCGGAGCCATCACCGGGCCGGGCAACTGGATCGTCATTTTCATCATTACTGCGCTGCTGGGAGGAGCATGCGCCTTAGCACTGGTGCTGTGGCGCGGCGCTCTGCCGAGGACGCTCGGAAACCTGGCGTTCATCGTTAGCGAGCTCGTGCATCTCCGCGCGCCTTTTAGGCGCCGTCAGGAGATCGACGTCCGCAACCCAAACGCGCTACGGCTTCCGCACGGATCCGTGATTGCCCTGGCGGCAATTGCGTTTGTCACCTGCTACCCGCTCGTGGCCTAATAAAACTACAGAGGCGCGCCAGCGGCGCGCCCCAAGATCTGGTGGACTACGCCACCATAGCCAGCCGGATCGGGATTAGAGTTCCCGGGCCTGCCGCTGGCGGCGACGCATAACGAACAGCAGCAGCAGCGCGCCGGCCGCGATCCACAAAATCAATGAAAACGTAGAGTTGTCCATAGTTGTTGTCTCCTAATAGTTCTTATTTCTTAACCGAGTCCCCGCATCATCGGAAGCAGATGCTTCTGAAGCTGCAACAGTGCCGGACCGAGAGCGACGATCATGATGGCCGGCAGAATGAAAAAAAAGATCGGAAAAACCAGCTTGACGCCGACTTTATTGGCGCGCTCCTCAGCCTCCTGCCGTCGCCGCACTCGCAGGAAATCCGAGTGAGTTCGCAACGACTCGGCCATGCTGGTGCCGAAACGGTCGCTTTGCAGAAGCACCGCCACGAGCTTGCGAACTTCCTCTTCTCCTGTGCGCTTGGCCAAGTTGGTGAGCGCATCGGCCCGGCGGGTGCCCGCCCGCATTTCAAGGGAAACCAGCGCCAGTTCCTGGCTAAGCTCTGGGTGGGCCGTCTGCAGTTCGCGGCTTACTACCCGAATCGCCTGATCCAGGCCCAAACCGGCTTCCACGCACACCACCATCAGATCGAGTGCATCCGGGAGAGATAACCGGAGAATGGCCTTTCGTTTCTTAATCAGCCGGCCAAGCACCATGCCGGGAAAGGCGAATCCAGCAGCCGGCGCCATGAAAGGCATAACCAGGCGGAAGACGGGATGATGGCTCCACATTCCGCGGCCCAATAGCGCCAGCGCCAAAACCAACACCGCGCTTGCGACCTTGATGCCGTAAAACACCGCGACCGCATTGGGGGTACGATATCCGGCCGCCATCAGGAACCGGGCAGTCAGCGATGCCTTCTGCGGAGAGACCGGAATCTTCTCGCCCAGCCACTGGAGAGAGGTGACGACCCGCTGGACGGTACCCGCAGAGCCCGAAGGGACCGGCTGGGTAATAGCTATCGATCTTTTTCCCAACTGCTCATAGACGCGTCCCGGCTTGGCGTACCAGTAGTAACCAGCGAGCGCAATCACGCTCATCAGGAAAAGGAACAGAGCTGCAGTGATCAAAAGGGCCATGGCGTCACACCTTGATGTTGGTAATCTTCTTCAGGCACAAGTAGCCCAGCACCTGACCCAGGATGGAACCTAAGAGCATCATTTTGCCGGTGGGGTCTTTAACCATGCTTGGCAAATAGTCCGGCGAGATCACAGAAAGCCCGAAAGCCAGGGCTATCGGCATCAGGCTCAAAATCACCGCCGTAATCCTTCCGTGGGCTGAAGCCGAACGCACGTGTCCTTTAATTCGGGAGCGTTCCCGCATGACGAATGCAAGGTTTCCCAGCATTTCGGCAAGATTGCCGCCGGTCTCGCGCTGCAGCAGGACTGCCGAAACGAAAAAGCGGACATCTACAATCGGGATACGCTGGGCCAGGCTTTGAAGCGCGGCGTCCAGCGCCGAGCCCAGGTTGACCTCGTGAAATATTTTCTTGAACTCGGTGCGCAAGGGCTCATTGGCTTCATTTGCCAGAAGTTCGAGACTAACCGAGAATGCGTGGCCGGCCTTCACCGATCGCGAGATAAAATCCAGGGCATCCGGGAACTGCTTTTCAAATTCCGCAAGCCTCTTGTGGCGCTTTCGTCCGATGATCAGCAATGGAAAAAACAAGCCGACGATCGCGAGGGCGGTTATGCTCCAAGCCGGATAGACGAGCAGGTTGAACCTTGCGCCCAGCAGTGCCCCGGCTATCGAGCATGCCAGCATCCCTAGCAAAACGCCCTGCACGCTCCAGCGGAGTCCGGCCGTCTGCATGCGTGCGGTCAATGCACGGAACGGCCCGAGGCTGGCGAGACGGTTGCGCCGCAGTTCCTCCTCGGGGTCCGGACCGATCAGAATTCTGGATTCCGATCGGGCTTTTTCCGGAGCGACGTTCTTGAGAATCTGCGTAACCTGGCGCTTCCGCTGCGACTCCAGCACGCGGAAGCCCAGCGACACGGCGAGGAGTGTTGCACCGAAAAAGACAAAGAAGAGAAAAATCCAAAGAGCCGGCATCATTCACCTCACGAAATTTCCACGACCGTCTGGAACAGCGTGGCGGGCAACTGGAAGCCTGCGGCGCGCAGGCGCTCATAAAACTTGGGCCGGATACCAGTCGCGCGGAACGCGCCGGTAACTCTTCCATCGGCCGTGATGCCGCTCTTCTCGAACCGGAAAATGTCTTGTGTGGTTGCGACATCGCCCTCCATGCCGACGCATTCCGTAATGTGAGTCACGCGGCGCACTCCATCGCTGAATCGGGAGACGTGTACGAACAGATCGACGGCGGAGCTGATCTGCTGCCGGATAGATTGCTGGCTCATATTGGGATTGGCCATTCCCATCATCACTTCGATGCGCGAGATGGCGTCGCGCGGGCTGTTGGCATGCACGGTGGTGAGAGAGCCGTCGTGCCCGGTATTCATGGCCTGCATCATGTCCAGTGCTTCTTCGGCGCGCACCTCACCGACGATG
>Ga0070741_10011325_pt1 | contig 16502 bp, 15 predicted proteins | sample Coa_R1_4_FD_66440 | JGI IMG/M metagenome (GOLD analysis project Ga0070741, IMG submission 66440) | Surface soil microbial communities from Centralia Pennsylvania, which are recovering from an underground coalmine fire - Coalmine... | ecosystem: Environmental > Terrestrial > Soil > Unclassified ...
GTCGTCACCGAATAGAGCACGCCGAGCATCGAGCCGAACGGCAGGCCGATCAGCCAGCTCGCCTTGATCGGACGCCGCCAGCCGGCGGCCTGCAGCAGGATCAGCGGCAGGATGACCGTATAGGTCGCGAACTTGACCCAGCCTGGCTGCAGGGAGGCAAGCGCGTAGCCGCCGATCGCGATGCCCGGCAACAGACCGAGCAGGATCGGAAACACCCGCCTCCAGACCGCCGCGATACCCTTCAGGTTGATGAAGAGCACATAGAAATTGACGAAGACCTCGACGATGACAATCGCGGGATTGAGAATGCGGTTGGTGAAGAACACAAGCGCAAGCGGCACGGTCAGCGACGAAAAGCCATACCCGATGGCTCCGTTCACAAAGGCCGCGAAGAAGGCCGTTGCGGCCAGAAAAATCACGGCGGCATCAAAGGCAGGCATGTCCCTAAGCTTTCCAATCCCAGCTTGGTCGGATCACGGCGTCATGGAGGCTGGGCCAGATGCGCGTCCAGCCCGCTCGCGGCCATTGGGCCGGCATCCCACCTCGCAATGCGCCAACACCCACGCGCGCTTATGTCCGATAATATTCCGGACCGGCCCCCGGGTGTCCTCCCGTTTGCACTGCGCGGCGGAAAATAAAATCATCCCAAATGCCTCACTGTTCCATCACCCGCGAACCCCGATCGCCCCGGACCCGCTCCCGATATGCCCCGTCGCCACAATAACTTAAGAACCTATCATTCATCCGGCCTGGCAATACGACGCCCCAAGTCCAAGGCCCGAAAGCGGATGCTAAAGCTTCAGATGCCGCATCGCAAATACAGCCGATGGACAGCGGACGCAAAGTCATGCATTTTGTCTTCAATTGGCCTGGAAACCCCATTGATTTGGCTGACAAATAGGCTTGTTGGTCGATTGCAGGCGTTTCCGCTCCAACACTTTCCGAGATAATACTCAAGACGACCGCCGATGACGAGACGCCCTGCCGCCCCGATCGCATCTCCGACATTTGCATCCGGAGCCTCCGGCCAAACCCAGGATTGCGGGGCCATTTTTGAACCCGTCACGCGGCTCGCGATCGACCAAGCAGATCCTGCCCAACAAAAAAGCGCAGATCCGGCGTTGCGGGCGGTTATGGTGATGTGCAACGCCCGGCCGTGGCGGACCCCAAACACAAGGCCTATCTCCCGTCCTGCATGAACCTGCTCACCTCCCTTCCCACCGTCATCGGTGCCGCCGCAGTCGGGCCTGCGCTGTTGATCCTGTGGCTCGTGATTGCCGCAGGCGAGCGGCCGGGCTCGCCGGTTCGGGTCTGGGGCGCCTTCCTGCTCGGCGCCGCCAGCATCTCGATCCTCGGCGTGGTGCGCGCGCCCTTCATCAATCTGTTCGCACCCGCCAGCAACATCTGGGTGGCGCAGGCCGTGCATTCGATCTTCGGCGTGGCGCTGCCGGAGGAAGCCGTCAAGATCCTGGTGATCATCGCCGTCTCCTCACGGCGGCGGCCGTTTGATGATCCGATGGACACGGTGGTCTACGGCGCCGCGGCCGGCCTCGGCTTTGCCGCCTATGAGAACCTCGCCTATCTCGTGCAGCATGCCGATATGTGGCGCTCGCTCGCGGCGTTGCGCAGCGTGCTCACCGTGCCGTTCCATGGCGCGCTCGGCATCATCGCCGGCGCCTATCTCGCCATGGCCCGCTCCGGCACCGCGCTCGGCGCCCACCGCCACAATCGCGACGTCGCGCGCATCTCGAGCCTGTCGCTGGTTCTGATCGGCCCGCTCGCGCTGCATGCCGGCTTCGATTTCCCGCTTCTGATGCTGCAGAAATATCCCGATCTCGGCCCGACGGTGCGGCTCTGGCTCGGCATCGCGAGCGTCCTGATCGGGTTCTCCTCGATCGGCTTTGCCGCGCGCCTGGTGCGGCGGGTCGCCCGCCATCACGCGCCCCGCACCGAGCTTGCGCGCGAACGCTTGAGTCAATTGCGCCGGATGTGGGCGCTGCTCGTTCTCGGCGGCGGGGCCGGGTTCATCGGGCTGGTGTTCGTTTTGACCTCGCTGCACCACTGGCTGCACAATCCGGAGCGCAATGTGGCGATCCTGCTCATTCCCGTCGGGTTCACCGCGCTGCTGCTCGGCACCGCACTACTGATTGTCACAACCGCGATCTATCTCTTCAGTCGCAACCGGCTGCGGACGACGGCTTAAGTCGAGTGCACCTTGCCCGCTTCGGAGAACAGCATGAGCCTTCCGCACGACGCGAACAGCGAAATCACCGAACTGCAGTCCCGCATGCGGGCTGCGGTGCACGCGCATTGGAAGGCCTTTCTGATCGAGGGCATCCTGCTCGTGATCCTTGGGCTTGCGGCGATGATCGTGCCGCCTTTGGCAAGCCTAGCGGTGACGATCCTCGTCGGCTGGCTGCTTCTGATCAGCGGCATTGCGGGTCTCGCGCTGACGTTCTGGGCGCGCGGGATGCCCGGCTTCTGGTGGTCGCTGATCTCGGCCGTGCTGGCGCTGGTCGCCGGCATCATCCTGCTCGCCCAGCCAGCGCAGGGCGTCTACACCCTCACGCTGGTGATCGGGGTGTATTTCGTGGCCGAAGGCGTCGCGACCATCATGTACGCGCTGGAGCACAGGCGCGAATTGTCGGCGCGCTGGCCGTGGCTTCTGGTCGCCGGCATTTTCGACATCCTGATCGCGTTCATGATCATCTCGGGCCTGCCGGGCTCGGCCGAATGGGCGATCGGGCTGTTGGTCGGCATCAACCTCGTGTTCGGCGGCGCCTCGCTGATCGGCGTGGCGCTGGCGGCGCGGCAAGGGTGATCTTGGATTTGCTCTCGGGCCGATTTTGGGGGTGACAAGAGCAGACGGCTGCGCTATGAGGGCCGCCATGATCAGCTTCGCCACCAGCTATTTTTGGTACTTTAGCTACGACAGCTCGCTGGCGGTGGGAGGATCGCGCTCAATCTGACGAATTGCAGCCAAAAGTCCAAACAGCCGCCAGACCTGGCGGCTTTTTTATTGGCCGGCGGGTTTTCAAACACAGGAGCCCGACGTGCTGAGCACCACCGACGATCTTCGGATCAAGGAAATCAAGGAACTGGCCACACCGGAAGAGGTGATGCGGGAGATTCCGCGCACCCTCACCGCAACCCGAGTGGTGATGGCCGCGCGCAACGCCATCCACGCCATCCTCAACGGCACCGACGACCGGCTGCTGGTCATCGTCGGCCCCTGCTCGATCCACGACCCCGCCGCCGCGATCGACTACGCCGAGCGATTGGCGGAATTGCGCGAACGCCTCGCCGACCACCTTGAAATCGTGATGCGCGTCTATTTCGAGAAGCCGCGCACGACCGTCGGCTGGAAGGGCCTGATCAACGATCCCGACCTCGACGGCAGCTTCAACATCAACAAGGGTCTGCGGCTGGCGCGCTCGGTGCTGTCGGCGGTGAACAATCTCGGCCTGCCGGCGGGCGCCGAATTCCTCGACATGACCACGCCGCAATACATCGCCGATCTCGTCTCATGGGCAGCCATTGGCGCCCGCACCACCGAGAGCCAGATCCATCGCGAGCTCGCCTCCGGCCTCTCCTGCCCGGTCGGCTTCAAGAACGGCACCGATGGCAGCGTGCGTATCGCGGCCGACGCGGTGAAAGCGGCCTCGCATCCCCACCATTTCCTGGCGGTGACCAAGGGCGGCCGCTCGGCGATTGCGGCAACGACCGGCAACACCGATTGCCACATCATTCTGCGCGGCGGCCGAGTGCCGAATTACGACGCTCCCAGCGTCGAGGCTGCTGCGCGCGAGCTTCACCAGGCCGGCGTTGCGCCGCGCCTGATGATCGATTCGAGCCACGCCAACAGCAACAAGACGCCGAAGAACCAGCCGCAGGTTCTCGCCGACATCGCCGGCCAGGTCGCGCGCGGCGAGCACCGCATCATGGGGGTGATGATCGAGAGCAACCTCGTTGCCGGTCGTCAGGACGTGCAGCCAGGCAAGCCGCTCGCCTACGGCCAGAGCATCACGGACGGCTGTATCGACTGGGAGACCACCGTGCCGGCGCTGAACCGGCTCGCGGAGGCGGTTGCGGCACGCCGGGCGACACCTTGCGGCAAGGCCGAGGAGCTCTCGGCGTAGTCCATTCTCAAGGCCCGGGCGCGCTGGTGGCGCGCCCCGTTGCCGTCAGCAGCCGCGACAGATGCTCTTGATCTTCTTGTCCAGCGCCGCGTCCTCCTTGTTCTGGACGCTGTTCGGATCCGAGAGGCTCTTCTCGCTCGGCACGTCGCCTGCCCGCGGCTGGCGGTGGCCGATCGGCGCTTCCGGAATGCCGCCGTTGACGGTCTGGCCGACCGATCCCCTGTTCGTGCCGCTCTGGGCGATCGCCTCGGCTCCGCCGAACAAGATCAGGAGCGTGAGTACTCCGGCGGTTGTCTTCATATTGCTCCTCTTCATATCGCTCCTCCCGTCAGAGCCCGTCACACGAGAACCAACCCCATCCATCAGGACCGAGGTGGATAAAGATGCACCTCGCCGCAATAGTCGATGACACGATAGCGCGTTTCTTGACCGGCATCACGTTCACCCACAAAAGAATCTTCGGCGCTGAGGTAATTCGGCCCCACTGGTGACTTCCCGGCACCACCCGGAATATCCAGGACATATTGGGGCTGGCACAGGCCGGACACCCGCCCGCGCAACGCAGCCGTCAAGGCCTGGCCATGGGCCAGCGTGGTCCGCAGATGCGCCGTCCCCGGCGCCAGGTCGGCATGGTGCAGATAATAAGGCTTGATGCGGGATTCAACGAAGGCCCGCATCAACTCTTCCAGCGCGGCCACACTGTCATTGACCCCGCGCAGCAGCACCGTCTGGCTCACCATGGCAATGCCTGCGTCGATCAACCGCGCAACGGCCTGGCGCGCGCGCTCCGTCAACTCTCGGGCGTGATTGGCATGCAATGCGACCCACACGGTGGCGCGATCAACTTTCAGCGCCCGCACCATGTCATCGCTGATCCGTGAGGGATCGGCCACCGGAACGCGGGTGTGAATACGGATAATCCTGACATGGTCGATCGCGGCCAGATCGTTCATCACCTGTGCGAGGCGCCGCGGCGAGAGCATCAATGGATCGCCGCCGGTCAGGATCACCTCCCAGATCTCGTCGTGGCCTCGGATGTAGTCCACTGCACGCGTATAGGCGTCCTCAGACAACGCGCTGTCCTTGCCGGGACCGACCATCTCGCGGCGGAAGCAGAAGCGGCAATAGACCGCACAGACATGTACGAGCTTGAGCAGCACCCGATCCGGATAGCGGTGCACGATCCCCGCGACGGGCGAGAACGCATGATCGCCGATCGGATCGGCGCTCTCGCCTTCGCCGACGGACAGTTCGTCCCTGGTCGGCACGAACTGCCGCGCGATCGGATCGGACGGATCATTCGGGTCGATCAGAGCCGCAAGCTCCGGCGTGATCGCAACCGCATAGCGCGAGGCGACCCGTTCCAGATCGGCGAGATCGGCGGCCGGCGCGAGCCCTTGCGCCACCAGTTCACCGGGCTCGCGGAGAGTTGTTGCACTCTTCATTCTGTTCATCTGTCCAACGTCGCCGGCGTCCATGTCACCTGGTCGATGCGCAGCGCACCACTCGCCAGCATCACCAGCCGGTCGAATCCGAGCGCGACGCCGCAGGCCTGCGGCATGTTTGCAACAGCGGCAAGAAAATCCTCATCCAGCGGATAGCGCTCGCCATAGCGGCGCTCCTTCTCGTCCATCGCAAGCTCAAAACGGCGGCGCTGCTCGGCCGCATCGGTCAATTCGCCAAAGCCGTTGGCGAGCTCGACGCCGCAGGCATAAACCTCGAACCGCTCTGCAACCCTTGGATCGTCGGGTTTCACGCGCGCCAGCGCCGCTTCAGGCGCGGGATATTCGAACAGGACCGTCAGACGTCCCAGCCCAAGCTGCGGCTCGATGTGTTCGACCAGGATCTTGCTGAAAATATCGGACCAGCTGTCGTCATCGGCAAGCCGCACCTTGCCGGCTGCCGCCCTGGCAAGTGCCGAGCGATCCCCCTCGCCGCCCTGGATGGTGGCGAGCAGATCGATGCCGGCGTACCGCCCAAATGCCGCCGCGACGGTCAGCAGCTCCGGCTCGGCTTGCGGATCGCAGGCCTTGCCACGGAACGAAAAACTGCCAATGCCGGTCGCCTGCGCAGCATGCGCAATGACCGTTACGCAGTCCGCCATGATTTCGTCATAGGGCGCGTTGGCGCGGTACCATTCCAGCATGGTGAATTCGGGCAGATGCAGATCGCCCCGCTCCCGGTCGCGAAACACCCGCGCGAACTCGAAGATCTTGGTTTCCCCGGCGGCAAGCAGCTTCTTGCAGGCGAATTCGGGCGAGGTGCGCAAATAGCACGTGACATGCTCGCCATCGGGGCGTCTCAGGTCGGTGCGCGGCGCATGCAGATGGGTCTCATTGCCGGGGGAGACCTGTAGAATCCCGGTCTCGACCTCGGTGAAGTCCTGGGATTCGAACCAGGACCGGAGGCTGCGCACGATTGCGGCGCGGGCTTGAAGAAATGGCCTGAGATCGGCGTGCCGGGAGGCCGACCACCAGGGTGATACGGGGTCTTGTCCGGCCATTAGAGGCTCGGCTCCTGTGGCGGCAAAACGCTGGCATCCGGCGGCAAAATGAGTATGTTGCGGCCCGAAACCGCATCATTCGCACCCCGAGATGCGCATTTCGCGCCGTTTCGGGCCCAAATATCAGGAAAATCAGCTTTGAGAGTCATCGCCAGTTCTATTCGCAAGGGCAACGTGATCGAGCAAGACGGCAAGCTTTATGTCGTTTTGAGCGCCGAGAACATCCATCCCGGCAAGGGAACGCCCGTCAGCCAGATCGAAATGCGCCGAATCAGCGACGGCGTGAAGGTCTCGGAGCGCTACAAGACCACCGACCAGGTGGAAAAAGCGACGGTCGAGGAGCGCAATTTCACGTATCTTTATGAAGATGGCGACGGCTACCACTTCATGAACCCTGAGACCTATGACCAGGTCCAAGTGCCCAAAGACATTGTCGGCTCCTCCGCGCCGTATCTGCAGGAGAGCATGACCGTCAAGCTCCTGATGCACGATACCACGCCGGTGGCAATGCAGCTGCCGCAGCGGGTGACGCTGGAGGTGGTCGATACCGAACCGGTCACCAAGGGTCAGACCGCCTCGTCGTCCTACAAGCCCGCCGTGCTGTCGAATGGCGTCCGTACCCAGGTGCCCCCGCACATCACCGTGGGCACGCGCATTGTGGTGATGACCGAAGACGGCTCTTACGCCGAGCGGGCAAAGGATTAATATCGGAGCGGGTTTGCGCCGGGGGACGCGAGATTGAGGGGAAAAGCTGTCCGGTTCGTCTCCAGCCTACTGGCGGCTTTCGGGTCACTCCTCGCGGGCGGGCCTGGCGTTTCCGCTCAGGAGTTTCGCCCCCCAGAGACGACGGTCCTGCATGTCGACTGGCGCGCTGCGCAAAACGAGCTCCGGGTCGAGCTTGCCGGTACGCCATCGCTGGCCGACGATTTCAGCTTCGCGCCCCTGCATCGCCTCAGTGGCTTCGAAACTCGCACCGTCCCGGCGTGGGCGGCGCTCAATGCCGCGACCGCCCCGATCTTTGCCGGCATCGGGCGAAGCGCCGTGCCGGTACTGTTACCGTTCGACACGCCAGCATTTCTGCAGGCGCGACAAACCGGGGCCGACAAAACGGTTCCGATCTCGCGCTACCAGGCCGACTTCCGCAGCGTGGACTTCTTTGACGCGGGCCCTTCAGGCTACGACGCGGTATTCTCGCTTGAACCAGGTGCTGGAGATGGCCTGCCGCCACGGACGTTCGCCAAACCCGTCGAGGTGCAGATCACGGGCTCGCTCCTGATCTATGATGTGGTCGACCCCGCCGGCGGCAAGGGCGAGCCGGTCAAGAGTCTGGCGATGCTATATCCCGATATCCGCCGGTTCATTCGAGAGGGCTACGTCCGCTATGCCTTCACCCGTTTTGGTATTCCCTATGTCGTGTCCATCCAGTGCCTCGACTCGGTGCCTCGTTCGCGGCGATTGGCCTGCCGCGAGGCCTACCCGATAGCGGAGCGGTTTCTGCGGGCGCTTCATGTGGCCGGCGGCCAGCCCGCCCGGCCGCGCCAGGATATCGACACCTTGCTCGCCGAACGGCCGGACGAGCGATCGCCCGACTTCACGTATCGGCCGGTCGGCGATCTGATCCAGGGCAGCGGCTTCCATCACCAGAGCGGGCGCGCCGATTTCAACGTCTATTCGCAAATCCGCTTTCCGCTGAACGCGCCGGCGTTCCTGCATTCGCAGTCGTTCGGCAAGCGGCGCCCGGCCGACAAATCCGATTCACCAAGCGGCGGCTATCCGTGGCGCGACAGCTTTTGCGAGGCGCGCAGTTTCAATGTCGGCCAATGCGCCACCGGCTTTGGCCATCAGGGCCAGGACATCCGCCCCGCGCCCTGCCCGCCCGACACGCCGTTGAGCGTCTGCAATCCGAGACAGCGGCCGATCTTTGCTGTGCGTGACAGCGTCGTGTTGCGCTCAAAACAACAACAGGCCGCCACGCTGCAGGTCAACAGCACGACCGAGCACATCCGCTTCCGCTACATGCATATGAACCCGTCCGCGATGGATGCCGATCATCTCTTGAATGGCCGGGAGGTATTTGAAGGCGAGCAGATCGGCGTGGTCTCGAACTATCTCGATCATCCCAACGGCACCAGCCGTCACCTGCATTTCGATGTCCAGGTGTTCACGCGCGACGGCTGGATCTGGGTCAACCCTTACGTCACCCTGATCGCAGCCTATGAGCGGTTGATCCAGGCCCGCGGCCACGAGATCGGACGGCAGATCGCAGGCTCTCCGGTTGCGCATGTGCTCCCGGAGGATGTGATCAAGCCCGATCCACATGAGGGCAGCGAGAACTGAGCAGTTTTCGCTGCCCGACCTCGTCGCCACGCTCCTGGCCAAAAATCGGCTACCGGACGCTCCTGGAGCAGCGTCAGCACGGCCAACCGGGTCAATCAAGATAGGTCGTGAGCTGCGCGCCCTCGTCGGCGACGAAGACAGCGATCAATTCCGCCGGCGCAGTGTTGCTCGCATTGGCCGAGACCAGATGCGTTGCCCCCGGCGGTTCGAAGAATGTCTGGCCGACCGCGAACGTCTCGAGCGGACCGCCGCCGAGCTGGGAGCGGATTTCGCCCTTGGTGACATAGGCGGTCACCGAACCGGCGTGCCGGTGCGGCCGCGAAAAACCTCCGGGGCCATATGTGACGCGCACGATGGTCACGCGCTTGCCCGCCACGTTGGGCAATGGATAGGACGCGATCAGCTCGACCTTGTCGAGTGGCGATGCCTCTGCCGCACTGGCGCAGAGCGGCGCCACCGCACCTGATATCGCATCGATCGTGAGAGGCAGCGCCTTTCCAATGGCCAGCGCACAGGTGAGACCCGCCACCACGGGCAACCAAACCTGCCGCGCCAGGGACCGCACCGGTGTCGGCGAGAAACTTACGGCAATTGCTGTCATGTTTGTTCCCCTTCCCAAGTGGTCATCGTATCCCGATTCAGGATGCCGCCCGCGCTGCCTGCCGCGCCGGAGGAGTCCAGCGGTAGGCCGCGCCGAACCTGTTCCAGGCATTGATCGAGGCCACCGCCGAAGTGAGATAAATCAGCTCCTGGTCGGAAAACTCCCGGCGAGCTTCCTCATAGACTGCGTCGCTGACGCCGTCCGGCACGGAGGTGAGCGCCTCGGTCCAGGCCAGTGCCGCACGCTCGCGGGGCGAGAAGATCGGCGCCTCGCGCCATACCGCGACCAGGTTGATCTTGTCGGCGGAGAGCCCGAGCCGCTCTGCCTGCAACACGTGATGTTGCAGGCAGAAGGCGCAGCCGTTGATCTGGGAGGCGCGGATCTTGACGAGCTTAAGCAGTTGCTTGTCGAACCCCGCTTTCTCGGCCACCTGGCCGAGAGCCAGAACCGCCTCATGGACGTCGGGCGCGATCTTCTGGAGCTCTGCATACTCGCTGCGCGCGTGGGACATTCTCGTCTCCTCGTGTTATCCTGATGTTGTCAGAGGTCTGATAATTTATAAGAGCTCTTATATCTTGCGCAAGGGTGAAGTGACCATGGAACCGCGTTCGACAGCGAAGACCGGGCGACGGCCGAAGGCGGCGCCCCCGGACGTCAGCCCGCCGCCTCCCGGCGAAGGCAAGCGCGGCGAGAGCGGCTATCTCGGGTATCTGCTGCGCCAGGCCCAGGCCGCCGCGCGGCTGACACTGGAGCGCTCCCTGGGCGAACTCGGCGTCACCGTGCCGCAATTCGTGGTGCTGACCATGCTCAAGGCGTATCCCGGCCTGTCCGGGGCCGAGCTCGCCCGCGTGGCGCTGCTGACGCCGCAGACGGTCGGCGTCATCATCGGCAATCTCGAACGTGACGGCGCCATTCAGAAGACGCCGCATCCGGTGCATGGCCGAAAGCTGCAGTGGACGCTGACGCCACACGGCCTGACGCTGCTTGAGCAATGCCGCAAGCGAGCCTTGGCGCAGGAACGGCGGCTCGCGGAGGGTCTGACGTCTAAGGACGAGCGCCTGATCCGCCAGTGGCTCGCAAGGATCGCCGCCAGCTTGCAGCAGGAGGGCTGAAGTTCCTTCCCAGGGGTGGTTTTGCGGCGCAAGCCGCGGCGCTAGATTGAACCGATGCTCCGATCCGATTCCTTGACCCAAGCGACACGCCGCGCAGTTTTGCGTGGCGGTCTTTCGCTGGCCGCGATGGCCGCGTCACCTGCTGCGCTGGCCGCGCCCAGCTTCGAGCAGTGGCGGGCGAGCTTCCGCCAGCATGCGCTGTCCCAGCGCATCACGGAAGCGACCTGGATTCGCTGCATGGCTCATGTCGAACCCGACATGAGCGTCTTCAACGAGATCGGCAATCAGCCGGAATTCAAGGAAGAGGTCTGGCAGTATATCAACCGCCGCGTCTCCGACTGGCGCATCATCCATGGCAAGGAGGCGCTGAAGAAAAACGCGGCGCTGTTCGCGCGTATTGAGAAAGACTTTGGCGTCGAGCGCGGCACCCTGCTCGCATTATGGGGCGTCGAATCCGCTTATGGCGACCCGCTGGTGCAGAAGAACCATATGCGGCCGGTGTTTCCCTCACTGGCCGCGCTCGCCTGGAACGCGCCGCGCCGCAAGGCCTATTGGCAGAGCGAACTTATCAATGCGCTGCGCATTGTCGACAAGGGCTGGAGCACGCCGCAGGAGATGCGAGGCTCTTGGGCCGGCGCCATGGGCCATACCCAATGGATGCCGGAGGTCTGGCTCCATGTCGGGATCGATTATGACGGCGACGGCAGGATCTCGCCCTTCGGCAAGCCAGACGACGCCCTCGGCTCGACCGCCAAATTCCTTGTCGACCGCGGTCACTATCACCCCGGCGAACATTGGGGTTATGAGGTGAAGAGCCCCGGCGGCAATCAGCGGGGCAGCCGGACCTATGCGAGCTGGGCCGATGCCGGCGTCACCCGCGCCGACGGTCAAGGATTCCCTCAACCGAACGCATCAGCACAGATGTGGATTCCAGTCGAAGGCGGCCCAGCCTTTCTGCTTGGCGCGAACTTCTATGCTGTGCGCAGCTATAATCCATCGATGAACTATGCGCTTGCGATCTGCCATCTCGGCGATCGCATTCTGGGCAGCGGTCCGTTCATCCAGCCGTTCCCCGGTTCCGAGCGCGCGCTGACGCTTGCGGAGGTCCAGGAGCTGCAGACGCGGCTGACCGAGGCCGGCTTCAATACTGGCGGTACCGACGGCCGGGTCGGCAACGACACCATGCAGGCAGTCCGCGACTTCCAGATCAAGGAGGGGATTTCGCCGGCCGACGGCTATGGCGGATTGCAGGTGCTCGCGCGACTGCGGCAGCAGGGCCGCTAGAGCATGATCAGGAAAGGTGTGTAGCGGTTTTCCGAAAAGACCATGCTCATCAAAAAGCGCTCACGGCTTGCGAGGTGCCGTGCCCGCAAACATGCCGCCATCGATGACGAGTTCGCTTCCGGTCATGTAGCTCGATGCATCCGAGGCGAGAAACAGCACCCCTTGCGCAATCTCTCGTGCTTGCCCGGCGCGCGCCAGCGGCGCGGCGAGCTTGGCCACCGCCTCGAAATCGATCGGTGCGTTCTGGCCGGCCGCGGCGCCGCCCGCCGGAATTTTGGACCAGATGGGCGTGTCGATGATGCCCGGATGCACCGAGTTGACGCGGATGCCGTCGCCGAAAGACGCGCATTCCATCGCAATCGATTTCGCGAACAGGCGCACACCACCCTTGGTCGCGGAATAGGCGGCAAGTGTCGCCGAGCCGCGCAGGCCGGCCAGCGAGGACATCATGATGATCGAGCCGCCGCCGGTCTTGCGCATCAGGGGCAGGCTGTACTTTACAGACAGGAACACGCCATCGAGATTGATCGCGGTCTGGCGACGCCAATCCGCCAGCGACATCTCGACGATGGATAGAGCGCCGATGCCGATGCCGGCGTTCGACACCAGCACATCAAGCCTGCCGTAGCGCCTGTCGAGGTCAGCGACCACGTCCGCCCAGCGCGGCTCGCTGGTGACGTCCTGATGCAGAAACACCGCCTCATGGCCGGCCTTCTTGATGCCGGCGACAACCTCGGGACCCCTGAGCTCATCGACATCGGTCACCACGACGGAAGCACCCTCCTCGGCCAATAGCTCCGCCGTCGCCTGTCCAATACCCGACGCGCCGCCCGTGACCAACGCAACCTTGCCTGCAACCTGCCCTGCCATGTGTTCGCTCCCCATTTTCTTCGTTGCGCGTCTTCTTGGTTTACCTGATCAACGCCGGTCCCTGCTCGGGCAGCGCTATGTCGAGCACCCGCAATTGTACCCGCTCGACGCCCTGATAGCGATCCACGCTGAGCGCACCCGCGACATGCAGCGTCTGCCCACGATGCTGGGTCAGCGCGTTGCCGAGCTTCTGGCCGACGGAGCGGAATGCCATGCCGTTGACGATCGCGCCATCACCGGATTTGAAGCGCAGCCGCAGATGCGCCTGGCCGACCTCGTCGGCATAGATCAATTGATGCGAGGGCAGCGCCAGCACCGGCTCCGGATTGCCGCTGCCGAAGGGACCCGCGCGATCGAGCGTTCGTGCGAGCTCCGGCGTGATGCTGCGCGCGGTGACCGCGCCATCGATGAAGAGCTCGTTGACATGGCGCGCCTCGGCCACATCGCTCGCAAGCGCTTTCTCCAGATAGGCCCGAAACTCCGCGAGCTTCTCCTTGCGCAAGGTGATGCCCGCCGCCATGGCATGACCGCCGCCCTTGATCAGGACGCCGTCGACCACCGCCTGGCGTACCGCCTTGCCAAGGTCGACACCGGCAATCGAGCGGCCCGATCCGGTGCCGATGCCGCCGGGCTCGAGCGCAATTGCAAAAGCGGGGCGCGAGAATTTTTCCTTCAGCCGCGCAGCGACGAGCCCGACCACGCCGGGATGCCAGCCTTCCGAGGCCGTGACAATCACCGCACCCTTGTCCTCGAGCCCGAGCGAGGCCAGCGCTTCGGCCTCGGCCTGCGCTTCCGCCGCCTGCTCGATCACACGCCGCTCGGCGTTGAGGCGGTCGAGTTCAGCCGCAATCCGCGCCGCCTCAGACACGTCGCCTTCCAGCAATAGCCGCACGCCAAGATCGGCGCGGCCGATGCGCCCGCCGGCATTGATGCGGGGGCCGAGCAGGAAGCCGAGATGCCACGCTTCCGGCGGACCGTTGAGCCTTGCCACATCCATCAGCGCGGTGTGGCCGACATGGTCGCGCCGGCGCATCGCGATCAGCCCTTTTGCCACCAGCGCGCGGTTGAGCCCGATCAGCGGCGCGACATCCGCGACGGTCCCGAGCGCCACATGGTGCAGCATGCTCAAAAGATCGGGCTCGGGCATTTCGCTGGTCCAGAAGCCGCGGGCGCGCAGTTCGCGGTTGACCGCAACCAGCGTCACCAGCACAAGACCTACGGCTGCGAGATAGCCGAGCCCGGAGAGATCGTCCGGGCGGTTCGGGTTCACCAGCGCATCGACCTCGGGGACCTCGGCCCCACATTGATGATGGTCGATCACGACGACGGATAGGCCGAGCTTCTTCGCCTCCGCCAGCGGCTCGATGCTGGTCGTGCCGCAATCGACAGTGATGAGCAGCGTCGCGCCTTTGCCCGCCAGCATGCGCACGGCTTCGGTGTTGGGGCCATAGCCCTCGAACAGGCGGTCGGGAATGTGGATCAAGGGATCGAGCCCGCAATGGCGCAGATGCCAGGCGAGCAGCGCCGCCGACGTCGCACCGTCGACGTCATAGTCGCCGAAGATCGCGACCTTCTCGCCCCGCATGGCCGCGTCTGCAATGCGCTTGGCCGCGGTCTCCATCTGGGTCACGGTGAATGGATCCGGCATCATCTTGCGAATGGTCGGATCGAGAAAGTCCGGCACCGCATCGATATCGACGTCGCGGCCAGCCAGCACCCGCGCCAGAAGCTCCGGAAGTTGGTGGCGCTGCGTGATCGCGAGCGCCCGCGCAGTGCCGCGCGCATCCAGCCGGTCGCGCCAGAGCTTTCCCGTCAGCGAGTGGCTGACACCAAGAAAGGCCGGCGGCGATTCGACAGGCAATGCGGCGAGCGGAAGCGTCATGATGCTGCTTGCAGGTAAGCACGAAGGCTGCGCCCGACAAAGACACTGGGACGCATCTGTCCACGGCTGATCGAGGACGAGGGGCCGCATCGGACGCGCCCCTCTTACGCCAAATCGCACAAAAAAGCAGCGCGCTGCCGAAACAAGATGCAGCTTTTACACTGCAAAATGCGGCCCAAGCCCCAGGAATTAAAAGCGTGTTAGCTCTCCTCCGCGACCATCGCGGGCATTGTATTGCGTATCCCATTTCGATTCTTCCCGATCCCGCATCGGCCGGCTCTCGGGACCGCAGGTTACAAGGATTTCCAGATGTCCCTCGCGCTTTCCACCCAACGCGCAAAACCGCGCCCCACCAAGCCGGCCCAGCCCAATGAGGACGATTCCGATATCTCCGGGATGATCGCGCGGCTGACCGCGGAAGTGAACCAGATCGCCGTCGACAAGACCAAGTCGATCCAGCAGATCACCAACCAGATGAAGATGCTGGCGCTCAATGCGTTGATCGAAAGCTCGCGCGCAGGCGCTCACGGTGCGGGCTTTGCCGTGGTGGCGCAAGAGGTGCGCGGCGTCGGCCAGCTGGTCGAAACCATCGCGCGCGAGCTCGAGACCGAGCTTACCAAGCGCACCGGCAGCCTGATGAGCTCGATCGAGCACATGGTGAAGCGTTCGCGCGGCGAGCGGCTGGTCGATCTCTCCCTCAATGCCATCGAATTGATCGACCGCAATCTCTATGAGCGCACCTGTGACGTGCGCTGGTGGGCGACCGACTCCGCCATCGTCGATTGCGCCACAACTCCGGACGCTGCAAGCGTGGTCCACGTCGCGCAGCGGCTCGCCGTCATCCTGTCCGCCTACACGGTCTATCTCGATCTCTGGCTCTGCGACCTCGACGGCAACGTCATCGCCAATGGCCGCCCCGAGCGCTTCAACGTCAGGGGCCAGAATGTCGCCACCACAAAATGGTTCGCCCAGGCGCGCGGGCTTGCCTCCGGCGACGACTATGTGGCCGGCGATGTCGAGTGCCAGCCCCTGCTTGGCAATGCCCAGGTCGCGACCTATTGCGCTAGCGTGCGGGCCGGCGGCAAGTCGCATGGCAAGCCGGTCGGCGTGCTCGCCATCCATTTCGACTGGGAGCCGCAGGCGCGCGCCATCGTGACCGGCGTGCGGGTCGGCGCCGACGACAAGGCGCGCGTGCTGCTGGTCGATTCCAGGTTTCGCCTCATCGCGGCCTCGGACGGACAGGGCATCCTGTCCGAACACATTTCGCTGTCGCTCGACGGGCGGCGCAGCGGCTTCTATCACGATCGGTCAGGCGGGCTGGTCGCGTTCCACGCCACGCCCGGCTACGAGACCTATCGTGGGCTCGGCTGGTTCGGCGTGATCATGAGCCGTGCGGGATAGGGCACGATCCGGACCCGAACGGCCGCGCTAGCGCAAACCGTGAAGCGGTTTTCCGAAAGGATCATGCTCAATCAAAAGAGCCAAAGCGCGATACGATTCATCCTGATCTCATCGCGCTTTAGCGCGCGCCGTCAGCACCCCAGCCGGTCGGCGATTTCGCCAAAATCCTTGGCGATGATGTCCCAGTTGCCGGTGGCCTCGAAATCGACCTTCTGCAGCGGACCGTATTCGGTTGGCCGCGCCACGAAGGCGGTCTTCAGCCCGTGCTTCTGTGCATTCTTGAGATCGTAATTGTGGGCCGCCACCATCATCACCTCGGCGGGCTCAAGGCACAGCAGCCTGGCCGCACCGAGATAGGTTTCGGGATCTGGCT
>Ga0070741_10011326_pt1 | contig 16500 bp, 14 predicted proteins | sample Coa_R1_4_FD_66440 | JGI IMG/M metagenome (GOLD analysis project Ga0070741, IMG submission 66440) | Surface soil microbial communities from Centralia Pennsylvania, which are recovering from an underground coalmine fire - Coalmine... | ecosystem: Environmental > Terrestrial > Soil > Unclassified ...
CCATCTCATCGGGGCGGCAGGCGCAGTGGAAGCGATCCTCTGCGCGCTGACCCTGCGCGACGGCATCGTGGCCCCGACCATCAACTATGAGACGCCCGACCCGGACTGCGATCTGGATTATGTGCCGAACCAGGCGCGCAAAGTCACGGCGCGCGTCGCCATGTCCAACTCGTTCGGATTCGGCGGACACAATGCCACGCTCATCCTGAAGCGCTTCGACCCTGCTGACGCCTGAGTGTCCAGGGAGCGAGAGACCATGACACACTCCATCAAGACCCTGCCCTCGGAGCCGCCGCGCGGCAACCTGCTCTGGGGCGGGTTCGTCGTGCTGTTCCCTCTGCTGCCGTTCCGCTGACTCGGAATGCCGCCGCCGAACTATCCGCAGATAGGGCAGTGCGGGGGCAGGATCGTCGGCGTCTACGGGATCGGGTATGCGTGCGCCGCGCGCGATCCCCTGCGCCACTGGCCTATCGTGCTGGTGGGTCTGATCGGCCAACTCCTCGGGCCGCTCGGTTTCCTTCTGGCCGCGCGGCTCGGTGCGCGGCCTGCGGGCGCGCGGTGGCCTTGAGATAGACCTGGCCTGGCGCGCTTCCCGGCTGACGACGGCGGCGATGCGCTCCCATCTCGGCGGGCCGTGCGTCGTGCGCGCGGACGCGCCTGTGGCCGTGCAGTCCGGAGGGCGAATCGGTTCCCGTGCAGGCCGTCGAGGGCGCGATCCGCTTCCGGACGGAGCCGGGCCGCCGTTATCTTCTTCGCGTGCGCTCCTGACCGCGCTTCCCCGCCTCCGTCGTGATCGCCTCTCTGGGCGGCCCCGCATTTTTATGCGCAATTTGCAGCGCAACGGCCTAATGCCGCCCCTACCCCCTACCAATAATACAACTGTTCGTTCCCATCGAACCGTTTGCAGTCCCAACGGCAGCCCGCCCTCAGCAAGTCCCGCGCGACCGAAATAGACGCCGACAGCCTGGTTTGCTACGATTGCATTCCAATAGGTTTGTCAGGCTAAGGACTGGGTACGGGCAGGCCGACAATCCGTTGAACGCGCCCCGATGCGCCCCTTTGCTGGCTGCACTCCCGGTCAGCGCGTTCCACACATCAACGCAGTTCAGCCGAGGTAAAGGAATGAAACGGATTTTAGTGATCTTGTCGGAGTACGGCTACTGGGGCGAAGAGTTGATCGGCCCGCTGGAGACCTTCGATGCCGCAGGTTACCAGGTAGATTTCGCTACTCCCACCGGCAAGAAGCCGGTCGCGCTCACCCCCAGCATGGATCCCGAGTATGTAGACCCGCCGCTCGGAAAGTCGGTCACCTCCCCGGAAGTCGCCGCCAAAGTCTGCGCTCTCGAAGCGTCCGACCGTCTCAATCGCCCCATCAGCATTGCGGACAGGATGCCGGAGCGTCCCTATTTCAGCTCGCACAATCTCATCCGCGAACTGGAGCGCTACTACAAGAGCGTGGATGACGCGCAGGGCTGGCTCGGCAAGTACGACGCGCTGCTCATCGTCGGTGGCAGCGGCCCCATCGTGGACCTGGCGAACAACCAGCGCGTCCACGACATCATCCTCAGCTTCTATCGCAAGAACAAGCCCATCGGCGCGGAGTGCTACGGCGTCGCCTGCCTTGCCTTCGCCCGCGACTGGGAAGACCGCAAGAGCATTATCTGGGGCAAGCATGTCACCGGCCACTGCAAAGAGTACGACTACAAAGACGGTACGGGCTTCATGGGCGTGAACTTCAACATGGGGCCGCCACCGTATCCGCTGGAGTACATCCTGCGCGACGCCACCGGGCCGAACGGACGCTACATCGGCAACTTCGGCAAAGAGACGTCGGTCATCGTGGACTATCCTTTCATCACGGGCCGCTCGACGCCCGACTCCTACCTGACCGGCCAGAAGATGGTCGAGGTCTTGGAGAAAGGGCTGACCCGCTTCGGCTGGTAGTCGCCCCTGCATCCGGCGTCTACCCTCACCCCGGCCCCTCTCCCTGCAAGGGAGAGGGGAGACATACTCTCCTCTTTCCTGCTCTACTCAAGCAGAGAAGGAACACACAGGTGTGCGTTTCGCACCCTTCTCCCTAGCGAGCCTGCGAGCGGTAAAGGGAGAAGGGCCGGGGATGAGGGGGAACCCGATACTCACGCTTTCTTGTTGGAAAGGCATTCGCATGTCCGCTCCCTCCCATTTGCGAGTCGTCGAAGCGGCCCCGCAGTCCGCCCAGACCGGACGCTTCGCCATTCTGGAACAGTTTCTCGCCGACGGGTTTCGCTTCATGTTCGGCAACCCCGGAACGGTCGAGCAGGGTTTCCTCGACGCGCTGGCCGACACCCCCGATCTGCGCTATATTCTGACGCTTCAGGAGAGCGTCGCGGTCCTGATGGCGGACGGCTACGCCCGCGCCACGCAGAGACCGGCGCTCGTGCAGATACACAGCACGCCCGGCCTCGGCAACGCCATCGGCGCGCTCTACCAGGCCAAGCGCGGCCACTCTCCTCTGGTCGTCATCGGCGGCGACGCGGGCATCCGGTATCAGGCGATGGATGCGCAGATGGCGGGCGATCTGGTCGCGATGGCCGAGCCGGTGACCAAGTGGGCGACGATGGTGATGGATCCCGCCTCGCTGCTGCGGGTGCTGCGCCGCGCCATCAAGATCGCCGCGACGCCTCCGATGGGGCCGGTCTATGTCTGCCTGCCGATGGACATTCTGGACGCGCCCGTTGTCGAGGAGGTCTTTCCCACCAGTCTGCCCTCCACGCGCACCGCGCCCGACGAGAGCCTGCTGCGCCAGGCCGCGCAGTGGCTTGCGGCGGCGGAGCTTCCCATGCTGTTCGTCGGCGACGGCATCGCCTTCTCGCAGGCGCAAGCGGAACTGACTGAAGTCGCCGAACTGCTCGGCGCGGAGGTCTGGGAGGCGGACGCGGGCGAGGTCAACTTCAGCTACGCGCATCCGCTCTATCAGGGCATGACCGGACACATGTTCGGCTACCATAGCCTGCCCATCACCCAGAAGGGCGATGTCAACCTGATCTGCGGGACTTACATGCTCCCGGAGGTCTTCCCGGAACTGGGCGACATCTTTGCGCCCGGCGCGAAGACGATCCACATTGACCTGAACGCCTACGAGATCGCCAAGAACCATCCGGTGGACATCGGCATGGCGAGCGACCCGAAGCGGACGCTGGCGCGGCTGGCTGCAATCTTGAAAGAGACCATGACGCCGGAACAGCAGCAGGCGGCGCTGGCGCGTCTGACGGCATCGGGGCAGGCAAAGCAGCAGCGCCTTGCTGCCGAGAAGGCGCAGGACGTGATAAAGCGCGACGCCGTTCCCCTGGCGATGGCCCGCTTCATGGAGGAACTCGCTCCCGCGCTGCCGCAGGACGCCCTTCTCTTCGACGAGGCGCTGACCAACTCCCCGGCCATCTCCCGCTACTGGCCGCCGACCGCGACCGGGCAGTATTTTCTGACGCGCGGCGGCTCGCTCGGCATCGGCATTCCCGGAGCCGTCGGCGCGAAGCTGGCTCACCCGGACAAGACCGTCTTCGGGTTCACCGGCGACGGCGGCAGCATGTACACCATTCAGGCGCTCTGGACGGCGGCGCGGCATAACGTCGCGGCCAAGTTCGTCATCTGCAACAACGCCTCCTATCGCCTGCTGCAACTCAACATTGACGCCTACTGGAAGGAGCGGAGCCTGCCGAAGCACGACTTCCCGCTCAGCTTCGACCTGTCCCGCCCGGCGATCCGCTTTGATGAGATGGCCCGCGCGATGGGCGTGCAGGCCGTGCGTGTGGAGAAGCCGGAGGAGATTCAGCCCGCGATCCAGCAGGCGCTGGCGCATCCCGGCCCCTTCCTGATAGACCTGGTCCTGGAAGGCGACACGCACCCGGATCGCGTCGGCAACACGTGTGGACAATAGGAGAAATCTCGTGAGCCAATCCAACGCATTGACCCCGGAAAACATTCGGAAGTTCGTCGCCGCCTGGTACGCCGCGCTGGATGTCCATGCCCCTGTCGAGGAGTGCTATCGCTTCCTCTCGGATGAGTGCCTGGACATGCAGTTCCCGGACGGCAAGATTTGCGACTTTACCAGCTTCAAAACCTGGTACGACCGCGTCACGCACCTCTTCTTCGACGAGAACCATAACGTGCAGAGCGTGGAGATTCAGATCAGTGGCGAGGAGGCGGTCGCCGACATTGTAGTGGGCTGGCAGGCCAGCTGGTTCGAGCCGCCTGCCGCCAAGAGCAAGCGCGTCTCGATGAATGCGACCCAACGCTGGCGCATCCGCCCCTCGAACAAGAACGCCTACGGCCTGGAGATCACCTATTATAACGCCACCGTCAAGCCGTTCGAGTACGCGCCAGGCTTCGCAATGCTATAGACCTGGCAAAAAGATGTCTGAACCATGATTAGAATGATTATGAGATTGACTATGATTGGGCCATAGCGAAATCCTAGTCTATCCTATAATCCCATCAATCCTGGTTCAGACAATCTGATGCCGCTAAACTTATTCCCAGGAGAGAATCCCGATGAGCCTTGAAGAGCAGAACCGACAGATCGCCCTGCGCTACTACAACGAGATCATGAACCAGGGCAACCTCGCGACGATTGACGAGTTGATGTCCCCGGACTTCCTGTTCACCATCCCGACCCACCCGGAGCCGTTCCGGGGGCCGGAAGGCTTCAAGCAGTTGGTCACCATGCTGCGCGGCGCGTTCCCCGACGTGCATCTGAGCGTCGAACACCTGCTGGTCGAGGGCGATACCGTCGTCGGCCACTGGACGGGCCAGGGAACGCACACCGGCGGCAAGCTGCACACCGTCATGGGCGACATTCCCGCCACCGGCAAAGCCTTCAAGATTGACGGCATGAGCTGGCTGCGGATCGTGGACGGCAAGATCGTCGAGTCGCTGGCAAATGAAGACACGCTCGGCCTGCTGATGCAGATCGGAGTCCTGCCCGCGCCGCCCGCCCCGAAACCCGCCACCACGCCGGAGCAGAACAAGGCGCTCGCCCGCCGCTACTTCCACGAACTGATGAACCAGGGCAGGCTGGAACTGATTCCCGAACTGATGGCCCCCGATTTCGCCTTCCGCATCCCCACGCTGCCCGAACCCGTGCATGGACACGAGGGCATGAAGCAGTTCGTCACCGGGCTGCGCAATGCGTTCCCCGACCTTCAGTTCGCCATTGACCGCGAGATGGCCGACGGCGACAAGGTCGCCATTCGCTGGATCATCACGGGGACGCACAAAGGGCCATTCCTGGGCGCGCCGCCGAGCGGCAACCACATCAAAGATCAGGGCATAGACATCTTCCGCTTCCGCGACGGCCAGATCGCCGAGATATGGGTCAACGAAAACGACCTGGGTCTGTTGCAGCAGCTCAACGTCATTCCGAAGGCGGCCTGAACAACGATGTCTCTCTCCACTCGCAAGACCCTTCTGCACGCCCTCCCCATTGCGCTTTGCGGCCTGGTGGGGATGGCGCTGACCGGCTGCGGCGGGGGCGGCGTCAGCCTGCCCCTCGGCACGCCCGGAACCTTCCGCAGCGCGCCTGTGGCAATGGGCAACGGAACCGCCACCACCTTCGTGACGGTAGACGCGAACGGGCGTCCGACCGCCGTCGGCATCACGCTGACCGAGGCCGCTCTGACCGGCCTGCCGCCCGCCGTGAAGACCCTGTTCGAGTTTCCTCTGCCCGCGCAGGCGTCCACGACCGCCTTCGATCACATCGAACTGCGCTACTGGAGTCACGGCCACGACCCCGCCGATCTATTCGAGGTGCAGCACTTCGACTTCATCCCCTTCCTCATCACGCAGCAGGAACGGGATCAGATCACGGCGGCAGGAGACGACCTGGCGAAAGTGCTGAAAGCGCCGCGCGCCGAGGATATTCCTCTCGGCTTCGCGCCGATCCCGCCGGTGGATGAGTTCTATGCCGAACCGCGCTACGGCACGCGCTACTTCGATGTGTCCACCTTTACGCCGGTGCTGAACCATGAGGAGCCGTATACGACGACCCTGTTCTACGGCTACTACAACGGCAAAGTAGACTTCCTGGAGATCCCGTTGACGTTTCCCTATATTCAGGCCACGCAGGACGCGAGTTTCCCGATCCCGCTGCCGCACGCGGTTCCGAAATCGGCCTACTATCCGACCCGCTATCGCATCCATTTCGACGCGAACACGCGCGAGTACACCTTCTCGCTGGAAGGGATGGTCGCGCGATGAGAAACAGAAACGTTAGAAATGGGGCCTTAGCCTCATTTAACACAGGGTTGAAACCCCGGTCTGAAATTGCAAAGTCCGCCTGCGCGGACTCCAGCCTGCGCAGGCAGGCTTTGCATCTCCAGACCGGCCTTTTAAGGCCGCGCACCTTGCTGTCCTGCCTGGCTGCCGCTCTCTTGCTGGCAGGCTCCGCGCGAGCGCAGATGCCGGTGAGCGCGACCGAGACGAAACAGGTTCCGCCTGCCGTTCCGCACGCCAATCCGCCGCAGACGCCGCCAAGCGGGCCGCCCTCGGGCGGGCCTCCAGGCGGCGGCCCTCCGCCCGTTCCGGCGCTGCTCGGCATCGCCGACTTCCTGATCACCATAGACCGCCCTTACGACGCCGAGAAGATCTATCAGGGCATCCTGCACATGGACCCGAAGAACCCGGCGGCGCTGGCGGGCCTGCGCGACGCGAAGTTCGCCCAGCGGCCTACCATGACTCTGCTGGCGCACGGCTACTACGACTCGCACGATGTCGAGCTGTTCGCCTGGGGCGGCGGCCCGACCTTCCGCACGCCCTACGGCAACATCACGCTGACTGCCGGAACCGGCTACTACAAGAACGACAACAAGAGCGCCAACCTGAAAAACCCGCTGGGGCCGATCCAGAACTTCCTCGACGACCGGGCCTTCTCCAAGCAGACGCTCAACCTGCTGCTGCAACCCTACTACAAGACCTTCGAGGGCTATTTCTTTCTCAGCCAGGTCTTCTATGAAGGCGCGCCGGATCGGTTCCTGTACGACCTGAAATTCACCTACACGCCGGAGCCGTCCCGCAGGCGCTACACGCTGACGGCGGCCAAACGCGACTCCTTCCTGCAAAGCGATAAGAACGAGTTCTTTGCGCCGGAGTCCTTCTATGCGCTCGTCGGCGGGCTGACGTTTGACGAGTGGAGCCTGAGCATAGACCATCCGCTGGCGTCGCGCTGGGACTTTACCGGCTACTACGCCAACTTCGACTACTCGGACGGCAATCATCGCAACATCCTGCGGTCCCAGGTCATGTATCGGATGCTGCCCCGCGCGCATCGGCCCATGCCCGTCTTCCGTGTCGGACTGGCGCACACCTACGACAATACCGACAACTTCTCAGCCTTCTACTATGCGCCGCAGAACGTGCAGAGCCTCTCGCTCGCCTTCGACTATGTCAACCTGACCCGGCGGCTCAAGTACGGAATCGTCGGAGCGATCCCGTTCGCGAAGGTGCGTGGGAACGGCTTTGCCCAACACGATCCGGCGACGGCGATCTTCACGTTCCTGAACTATAACCTCACGAACACGCTGGAACTCTATGTCAAGGCGGGCGGCATCAACTCGCCCGGCTACGACCTTTCGTTCCGGGACTTCGTGATAGGTCTCAATGGCCGCTTCTAGGAGGGGAGGAATGACGGTGACCATGCGCAATGAGAAGAGCCTTAGAACGCCTCATACAACCTCTCCAACCCCCTCCTTCGTAAGGAGGGGAACGGCTCCCTCCCCTTACGAAGGGGAGGGCGGGGGTGGGGTTTCGACAGGCGCGCTTAGCAGGCGGGAATTTCTGGGCCTGGCGGGAACGGCGCTGGGCGCGTCGCTGCTCGCCGGATGCGGGAGCGGCGGGTCTTTCGGCCTGCCGCCTGGCGGGACCTACTTCGCAGGATCGGTCGCGGTCGGCAACGGCGTGGGGACGGTCTTCGTGACGCTGGACAACGCGGCCAAACCCGCCGCGCTCGGTGTCCGCCTCACGGCTGCCGCCCTGACCAATCTGCCGAACACGGACACGGAGTATATCCTCGCCCTGCCGCCGCAGGCGGCAGGGAGCGGCTTTGACCACGTCGGGCTGGACTGGAACCCGCAGGGCCATCCGCCGCCGGGCGTCTACGACGTGCCGCACTTCGATGTCCACTTCTACCAGATCAGCCAGGCGCAGCGGAACGCCATCACCGCCGTCGGAGCCGACCGGGACATCGCGCTGCTGGCCCCGCCCGCCTCCGCGATTCCGACCGACTACGTGCCGACGACCGACCCGGTTCCGACGCAGGGAACGCACTGGATAGACCCGACCGCGCCGGAGTTTCACGGCCAGCCGTTCACGGTGACGTTCATCTACGGCTTCTACAACGGCCAGATGGTGTTCGTGGAGCCGATGGTGACGAAGGCGTTCCTGGATTCGCGGGCGAGTTTCACGGCGGCGGTCAAGCAGCCCGCCACCTATCCGCGCCCCGGCTACTATCCGACGCAGTACAGCGTCCGCTACGACGCTGCGGCGCAGGAGTACCATATCACGCTCGAAGGGCTGGTGTTGAGAGGGTAGCCCCCCTCCCTGGCCCTCCCCCCAAGAACAGGGGGAGGGAACATTCAGTGCGTGGGCGTCTCGGTTTTCTGTCATGTTGAGCGCAGCGAAACATCTCTGCTTTTGAGATTCTTCGCTCCGCTCAGAAGGACAAACCAACGTACAAACCTGTGCTATAGCTCCCCTCCCTCTGTTCTTGGGGGGAGGGCCAGGGAGGGGGGCTATAAGGAGACAAAAGCATGATTCTGATTACCGGCGCGACCGGAAACAACGGTAAAGAGGTTGTACGCCTGCTGGCGGAGGCGGGCATTCCTGCGCGGGCGCTCGTCCGGGATAAGGCCAAAGCCGCCGATCTGAACTGGCCCGGCATCGAGAAGGTCGAGGGCGACCTGACGCAGCCGGAGAGTCTGCGACCCGCGCTGCGCGGCATCGAGAAAGCGTTCCTGCTGACGCCCTACGCGCCCGATCAGGTCGGGATGCAGACCGGTTTTATTTCGGCGGCAAAGCGGGCGGGCGTGCAACATATAGTAAAGTTTTCAGGCATGAGCGCCGATGCTAATTCTTCGGTGGGCATCTTCCGGCAGCACGGCGAGATCGAGCGGAACCTGGAAGCCTCCGGGCTGGCCTACACGCACTTGAGGCCGACCAGTTTCATGCAGAACTTTCTCAGTTCCGCCGCGACCGTCGCTCAGGGCGCGCTCTATGCGCCGATGGCGGAGGCGCGCGCCAACTTCGTAGATGTGCGCGACATCGCCGCCGTTGCGTTCAGGGCGCTGACGGAACCGGGACACGAGGGCAAAGCCTACGACATCACCGGGCCGGAAGCCCTGACCCATGCGGAGATCGCGGAGCGGTTCGGCAAGGCCACCGACAGGCCCGTCGCCTACATCGCCGTGACGCCAGAGCAGTACAAAAGTTCGCTGATGCAGGCGGGCGTGCCGGAGTGGATGGCCGACGGACTCAACGAGCTATACGCCGCCTATCGCGACGGCGCTGCCGACTGCGTGACGGACACCGTGTCGCGCGTCGGGGGCAAGACGCCGATAACTTTCCAGCAGTTTGCGGAGGATCATGCGCGCCTGTTTCAGGCCGCATAGCAGACCCCACCCCGGCCCTCCCCTTCGTAAGGGGAGGGAGAACAAATGCCTGCGCCCCCTCCTTACGAAGGAGGGGGTTGGGGGAGGTTCCTGGGGTGAGGGCAAAAAAGGAGCAAGCATGGACACAAGGACTGTGATCGAGACCTACTACGCCAGCGTCAATCGAGGCGACTGGGACACCTGGCTGACCCTCTTCGATGCCAATGTCGTCATTGACGAGCAGTTGGCGGGCCATGTCGAGGGAATCGGCGTGCTGCGCGGGGCTATCGGCGCGATGAAGCGCGGCTACGCCCGGTTCACCAACACGCCGAAACACATCGTGGTCAGCGGCAGCGAGGCGTGCGTCGTCTCGCATATCTCCGCCGCCAACGCCGCAGGCGTGCCTATCGAGGCCGAAGTCGCCAACTACTTCCGCCTGGAGAACGGCAAGATTGTCTATATGGCGAACTTCCACGACACCGTGCCGTTCGCGCCCTTCGTGAACCAGCGCCTGGACGCGGCGGCCTAGCGGCCCGCGCAGGAGGACAGCCATGAACGAGTTCGATTTCATCCTCGTCGGTTCCGGCTCCGCAGGCTCCGTGCTTGCCAACCGGCTCACCGAGAGCGCGGGCGTCCGCGTGCTGGCGCTGGAAGCGGGCGGGGCGGAGCGGCCTGAGAACGTCAAAGTCCCGGCCCTCTGGTACACGCTGCTCGGCTCCGAGGCGGACTGGGGCTATAACAGCACGCCGCAGCCCGCTCTGGACGGACGCGCCACCTACGAGCCGCGCGGCAAGATACCCGGCGGCAGCAGCAACCTCTATATCATGATGCACATCCGGGGACACGCCTCGGACTTCGATAACTGGGCCTACAACGGCGCGCCGGGCTGGTCGTTCGGCGACCTGCTCCCCTACTTCCGCAGGCTGGAAGACCAGGAGGACTGCACAAACCCGACGGCGGGGCGCGGCGGCCCGATCCCGGTGACGAACGCCGGGCTGCACGGCCCGAACCCGACCTCCCAGGCGTTTATTGACGCCTGCCTGGAACTCGGCTATCCGGCGACGGAAGACTTCAACGGGCCGCAGATGGAGGGCGCAGGCTGGCATCACATCAATGTGAAGGACGGCAAGCGGCACAGCGCCTACGAGGGCTATCTGCATCCGGCGCTCTCTCGCCCGAACCTGACGCTGGAGACCGGCGCGCAGGCTACCCGCCTGCTGTTCGAGGGTTCCAAATGCGTCGGCGTGGAGTATGTGCAGGGCGGCGCGCTCAAGCAGGCCCGCGCCACCGGCGAAGTGATCGTCTGCTGTGGGGCCATCGAGTCGCCGAAGCTGCTGCTGCTCTCCGGCATCGGCAGCCCGGAGCAGTTGAAGCCGTTCGATATTCCCGTGCGCGCCGCAGTGCCGGGCGTCGGCGAGAACTTCCACAATCACGTCCTGACCGGGCTGATCTGCGAGGCGAAGCAGACGGTTCCGCCGCCCAACCAGAACCTTTCCGAGGCCGCGCTGTTCTGCAAGTCGTCGCCGGGTTGGATCGGCCCGGACCTTCAGATCGGCTTCGTGCATGTCCCCTGGAATATTATCGTCGGGCAGGGCCATCCGAACTCGGTCAGCATTCTGCCGGGCGTGGTGCGGCCCCTGTCGCGCGGCTGGATACGGCTGGCGGACAGAGACCCGCTCGCCAAGCCTCTGGTCAACCCGAACTATCTGAGCGCGCAGTCCGACCTCGACCGGCTGACGCAGGCCGCCTGGATCGCGCGCGACATCTTCTCCACGAAGGCGTTCTCGCCCTGGATCAAGCAGGAGTTGATGCCCGGCCCGGACGTGAAGACGGACGCGGAGATGCGCGCCTTCGTCCGCAAGAGCGCGGACTCCTATCATCATCAGGCTGGTTCGTGCAAGATGGGCCTGGACGCGATGGCCGTCGTAGACCCGGAACTGCGCGTCTACGGCGTAGAGAACCTGCGCGTGGCCGATGCCAGCGTGATGCCGTTCGTGCCGTCGGGCAACTGCCATGCGGCCATTCTCGCTATCGGCGAGAAAGCCGCCGACATGCTCAAGGCCGCGCATGGGATAGATTAGGCCCGTCTCCAGCGCGCAACAGGGTTTTCTGCCCGGCGAATGAATTCGCGGCTGCCAAAGCACGAAGTCGGCCTGCGCCGACTCAAAACCCAGTCCGCGAAGGCGGACTTCGTGCCTTTGCAGGTGCGGTTTCAACCGCCGTTTATCCGGTTTGGAACAAGGAACCAATGCAATGAAACTACAGGGCAAGAAAGTCGCCGTGCTGATCGAGAGCGACTTCTATGAGCCGGAGATACACTACTATCAGCACCGCTTCCGCGAGGAGGGCATCGAACTGCACTTCCTGACGCGGCTGTGGGGGCAGGACAGCCTGCCGTTCAAGGGCCATGAGTACCATGTGCCGTTCGACGACATCGAGGAGACGTTCGAGGGCGTCAGCGACGCGCAGTTGCGCGAGTATGCCGCCATCATCGTGCCGTCCGGCATCGTGGCGGATCGCCTGCGCTACACGGAGGACATCACCAGGCTGCCCCCGGCGACCGAGTTCCTGAAGCGCGCCTTCGCAGAGAAGAGCATCCTCAAGGGCATCATCTGTCACGGCATGTGGCTGGTGGCTCCCGCGCCGGAACTGGTGCGCGGGCGGCGTGTGGTGGCGCACAACAACCTGCTCGGCGACGTGAAGAACATGGGCGCGATCTATGTGGACGAGGACGTGGTCGTGGATGGCGATCTGGTCACGGCGCGCACCGGCGGCCACTGCCATCAGTTCGCCCGCAAGATCATCGAACTGCTCTACGAGGCGGCGGACTCCGGTCTCGCAAAGGCCGCTTAGACTTTCCGGCGGGCCGCTTGCGGCCCGCCGGAAGAGACGAGGAAGAACAAGAATGGCTTTGAGCTTTGCGCATATCGCGCTGAACTGCAAAGACCCGATGGCGACCGAGCGCTTCTATACGCAGCACTTCGGGTTCCACCGGGCGCGGGTCATCCCGGTCGGGGAGGAGCAGATCGTCTTTCTGCGCTGCGGCGCGGTCTGCCTGGAACTGTTCGCGGCGAAAGGCGCGGCTCCCGGCCCCTGCCCGGAGAAGGACGGCCCGGCGTATACGGGCGTGCGCCATCTCGCCTTTCAGGTGGACGACGTAGACGCCAAAATCGCGGAGATGGGCAGCGCCGCGAAGATCACGCTCGGCCCGCTCAGCTTCGACGCCTTCATCCCCGGCTGGCGCACCGTCTGGATGACCGACCCGGACGGCAACATCGTCGAGGTCAGCCAGGGCTTCCAGGATCAGGAGAACCCGCCCGCGATGGAAGGAGCCGGGAGATGAGATCACAGAGTACGGCCCGGAAGCTGGGGCGTGTGGAGACGTCCGCGCCGCAGCCGCCCGGACGCGCGCAGCAGGCCGCCGGAGTCTATCTCGTGGATGCGGGCAGTCCCCACCCGCTCGGCGCGACCGTAGATGCGAACGGAGTCAACTTCTCCGTCTTCTCGCAGAACGCTACCGCCGTCGAACTGCTGCTCTTCGACGCCCACGACGACCTGGAGCCGTCGCAGATCATCCGGCTCGACCCGGTGCGCAACAAGACGTTCCATTTCTGGCACTGCTATGTGCGCGGCCTGAAGGCGGGCGCGCACTACGCCTACCGCGTGGACGGCCCGTTCGATCCCGCGCAGGGCCACCGCTTCCAGAAGAACAAGGTGCTGATAGACCCCTATGCGCGAGGCAACACCACCGCTCTCTGGATGCGCGGCGACGCCTGCGGCGACGGCGATAACCTGGCGACCTCCATGCGCAGCGTCGTCTGCGACCTCTCCGATTACGACTGGGAGGGCGACCGGCCCATCCACCGCCCGATGCGGGACACGGTCATCTACGAGATGCACGTCGGCGGGTTCACCAAGTCCCCGACTTCCGGCGTCAAGCATCCGGGAACGTTCGCCGGGGTCATCGAGAAGATTCCCTATCTCAAGTCGCTCGGCGTCACAGCGGTCGAACTGCTGCCCGTCTGCGAGTTCGATCAGTGCGAGGTCGGCGGCACGAACCCGATCACCGGGCAGCCGCTCACCAACTACTGGGGCTACAGCACGGTCGGGTTCTTCGCGCCGGAGAGCGGCTACTGCGTCTCGCCGCACGAAGGCAGCCATATCAACGAGTTCCGCGATATGGTCAAGGCGCTGCACAAGGCCGGAATCGAGGTTATTCTCGATGTGGTCTTCAACCACACCAGCGAGGGCAACCATCAAGGCCCGACCTTCTGCTGGCGCGGCTTCGACAACAGTCTCTACTACCATCTGGTCTGCAACGACAAGCAGTACTATATGGACTACACCGGCTGCGGCAACACGGTCAACTGCAACCATCCCATCGCCGAGAAGTTCATCGTGGAGTGCCTGGAGTTCTGGGCGCGCGAACTGCATGTGGACGGCTTCCGCTTCGACGAAGGCTCCATTCTCTCGCGCGGCGAAGACGGCACGCCGATGGCGCACCCGCCCGTCGTCTGGAACATCGAGCTTTCCGAGACGCTGGCCGACACGAAGATCATCGCGGAAGCCTGGGACGCCGCCGGTCTCTATCAGATCGGCTACTTCCCCGGCTATCGCTGGGCCGAGTGGAACGGCAAGTACCGCGACACGATGCGCCGCTTCGTCAAGGGCGATCCCGGCCTGGTCGGTCAGGTCGCCTCGCGGCTGGCCGGAAGCGCCGATCTCTATCAGGCGAACGGCCACCTGCCCATCAACAGCGTCAACTTCATCTCCTGCCACGACGGCTTCACCCTGCACGACCTGGTCGCCTACAACCAGAAGCACAACGAGGGCAACGGCGAGGGGAACCGCGACGGCATTGATGCCAACGATAGCTGGAACTGCGGCGCGGAGGGGCCGACGGACGACCCGCAGGTTCTCGCGCTGCGCCGTCGGCAGATGAAAAACTTCTGCGCGCTCCTCATGCTGTCGCAGGGCGTGCCGATGCTCAACATGGGCGACGAGATAGGACGCACGCAGCAGGGCAACAACAACGCCTACTGCCAGGACAACGAGATCAGTTGGCTCGACTGGTCGCTGACAGAGACGAATGCCGATCAACTCCGCTTCTTCCGGGAGATGATCGCCTTCCGCAAGCGCCATCCGAGCCTGTGCCGGGGCCGCTTCTTCACGGGCGAGACGAACGGGCGCGGCCTGCCGGACATCGCCTGGCACGGCTGCAAGTTGAACGGCCCCGGCTGGGACAACCCGGAGTGCCGCGTGCTGGCCTTCACGCTGGGCGGCTGCCTGGAAGAGGCCGACCTGCACATCCTGCTCAATATGAGCTGGGAAGACCTCGAATTCGAGATTCCGCCGCTTGTGGGGCGCACCTGGGCGCGGGCGATAGACACCTCTCTGCCCTCGCCAAAAGACATCACCGCGCCGGGGAAGGAAGCCCCTGTCTCCGGCGACACCTACCGCGTGAGCGGGAGAAGCGTCGTCGTCCTGATTTCGCGCGACGCCAAGACAACCAACCGCAGTTCCAAGAGGAAACAGTAAATGAACGAGATCAACTTCACCTTTTCCGACACCATCGCCGGGTATGTGACGGCCTTCGACGAGAAGACCAACCTCTTCACGTTGAAGACCTCCGACGACCGGGAGTACCACTGCCTGCTGACCGCCGCCACGTATGCGGAACTGGTCCGCAACCTGGAAGAGCCGTACAAAGACCCCGGCAAGCCGATTCCGGCGCTGCTGCAACCGGGCCGCTTCCTGTTTGCCTACGGAACCTACTACCCGGAGGGCGGCTGCCATAAGTTCGAGGCCAAGCATCTGGTCTTCCCCGGCGACGAGGTCGGCAAATACTTCTTCGAGCAGCCGGACTGGTGGGCGAATCAGGTGCGCTCCATCGGCGACTTCTACCTGAATGCGCAGTTCGAGGGCGGGCCGATAGACTTCAAGAACTACCGCACCCGGCTCTTCCTGAACGGCGACAAGGGCGGCGACGTGCGCAAAGACAGTGTCGTGCGCTCCCGCACCGTGTTCGGCTTCGCGAACGAGCATCCGCTTCTGGACGATGAGCGGCAGGAGACCGATACCATCTCCCGCACCGTCTACGGCTTCGCGACCGCCTACCTGCTGACCGGCGAAGACCGCTTCCTGGAGGCCGCCGACAAAGGCACGAAGTACCTTCAGAACGTGATGGCGAAGCGCGACCGCGCGGGCCTTGTCTACTGGCTGCACGCGGTGGACGTGGACGACAACGGCAAGGTCCTCAACGAGTATCTGGCCTCGCAGTTCGGCGACGACTACGGCGCGATCCCGACCTACGAGCAGATCTATGCCATCGCCGGGCCGACGCAGACCTACCGCATCACCGGCGACCCGACGATACTGCGCGACATCGAACTGACCATCAACCTGTTCAACAAGCACTACCTCGACACGAGCGCCTACGGTGGCTACTACTCGCACATTGACCCGGAGACGTTCGATCCGAAGAGCGAGAAGCTGGGCCGCAACCGCGCCAGGAAGAACTGGAACTCGGTCGGCGATCATGCGCCCGCCTATCTCATCAACCTGCTGCTGGCGACGGGCGAGAAGCGGTACGAGGACTTCCTGGCCTACACCGCCGACACCATCACCGAGCGGTTCCCGGCGCAGGACGGCAGCCCGTTCGTGCAGGAGCGGTTCTTCGAGGACTGGTCGGCGGACAAGACCTGGGGATGGCAGCAGGATCGGGCGGTCGCGGGCCACAACCTCAAGATCGCCTGGAACCTGATGCGCGCCTACCATGCCCGCCCGGACAAGGGCTATCGCTCCCTGGCCGAGCATATCGCGCACACGATGCCGCAGGTCGCGATGGACAGGCAGCGCGGCGGCTGGTACGACGTGGTGGAGCGGC
>Ga0070741_10011327_pt1 | contig 16499 bp, 21 predicted proteins | sample Coa_R1_4_FD_66440 | JGI IMG/M metagenome (GOLD analysis project Ga0070741, IMG submission 66440) | Surface soil microbial communities from Centralia Pennsylvania, which are recovering from an underground coalmine fire - Coalmine... | ecosystem: Environmental > Terrestrial > Soil > Unclassified ...
GAGGCCCGGCGGCTGGGCATCGTGCTCACCAAAGACGACGTGGCCGCATCGAAGCAGTTCAAAGGCGCGCTGGCCGAGTTGCGGGCCACCTTGCAGGCTGCCGGCATGGCGCTGGCCCGCGCCGTGCTGCCGGTGCTCATCGACTTCCGGAAGACGATTGCCCCGGTGGTTAATTCGGTAGTCGGTTGGGTGAAGGAGAATGCGGGGCTGGCCGCTTCCGTGTTGAAAATCGCCGGGGCCCTGGCCGCGGCCGGGCTGGCGTTGATGGCATTCGGCCGAATCATTTCGCTGATCGGCTCCGGATTCGGCCTGGTCCTTACCGGGCTAAAGCTGCTGGCCGGCGCCGTCGTGTTCCTGCTCTCCCCGGTCGGCCTGCTAATCGGCTTGCTGGCCGGGGGCGTGGCCGCCTGGCTTGCTTGGACCGAGAGCGGCCAAGCTGCGATGGAAGATATCAAGGATGCGTGGGGTGGTATTACTGACGCGCTCGCGTCCGGCGACCTCGCACTTGCCGCAAAAATAGCTTGGGCCGGGTTGAAATCCGTATGGACGGAGGGCGTGCAGTTTCTCAAGAGCTTGTGGATCGAGTTCTCTTCCGACTTCGTTGACAACTGGAATGGCACGATTGCCATGCTCAAACTCGGATTTGCCAACTTCTCGACCAACTTCCAGAAGGGGATTCTGGTCCTGAAGTACAAGCTCGGCCTGATCTCCAAGGAGGAAGGCGCTGCCCAGAATGACGCGCTAAACGCCGGATACGCCGGCCGGAAGGAGGAGATCGGCAAGGAGTTCCTCGGCAAGAAAGAGCAGATCGAGAAGGAGAAGGACGAGCGCTTGCAGGCCGTCATGGGGGAAGGCAACGACGCGCGCGAGGAGCTGAAGCGGTTGCGCAAAGAGGCGGCCGACAAGAAGGCAGCGCGCCAGCAGAAGGCCGCGGAGGCCGGCGCAGCGGTTGCCCAGCAGCCCGTTGCCCAGGAGTACGGGAAGGCGGCCGGCGCATTCAATGCGATCGCGGCCCTGCGCATGGAAGGTGGACAAGACGTTTACCAGCAGCAGTTGGACGAGTTGAAGGACATCAAGCAGGCGATCAATGATCTACTCGGCGAGGCCCGAATGGGCGGCCGATTCGCTTAACGGAATGCGGGACGTGGCGCACACCGCCGGCCCGCGCGGATCCAACTTTCAACCCGAACCCGGAGGTAGTTTCTGTGCGAGTGTTCAAAGACGCGGACAGTCGGCAATGGGACCTGGTAATCAACGTCGCCGCGGTCAAGCGCGTGCGCGACCTACTCGGCCTGGACCTCTACGGCCTGGTGGACGACGAAGCCCGGCCCCTCGGCCGCTTGCTGGGCGACCCGTGCAAGCTCGTGGACGTGCTCTATGTGCTCTGCCGGGAACAGGCACAGGCCCGGAGCATCACCGACGAGGACTTCGGCCGAGGCTTCTCCGGGGATTCGTTGGAGGCCGCGGCCGACGCCTTCTGTGAGGAGCTGTTCGATTTTTTCCCGAACCGCCAGGCCCGGGAGACGCTGCGCGCCACGAAGAGGAAGTCCCGGGAGCTGGCCAGCATTCTGCTGCAACGGGCGGACCAGAAGTTGGCCGAGATCGACTTGGCGAAGGTGGCCGAGGAGCTGCTCAGCAAGCCGGCCGCCTCACCGGGAAGCAAATCGGAGAACTCGTTTGGGGATTCGCCGGGCAGCTCGGCATCGACCCCGGCCCCTTCACCCTCCGAGAGCTAATCGGCATGGCGGAGGGCCGGAGCCGGGCCGCCTGGGACCATACGGCCGCGCTGCTGTCCATGCTGGCGAACGTGAACCGTGATCCCAAGGGGCGAGGGTACAGCCCGGCCGAGTTCCACCCCTACCACCAACGCACCGACCGGGAGCCGGACATCAGGTGCAAGGACGGCAACGAAAGCATGGCCGTGCTCGCCAAATGGTCCGGAGTGAAGAGGAACCCGCCGAAGACGGTTCCGGAGTGACGGAGAGCGGCGATGGAGCCAGCTAACAGGATCAAGGCCGCAGTCGGGCGGCTGGTGGAAAAGGCGCTGGGGCGGCCGGCCGACCCCTCGGCGGAGCTCGCCAGCGGCCCGTACGCCGACCTGGTTCGGCGCTGGGGTGCCCTGGTTCCGGACGACCTCTTGCCCCGGTTCCCCGATTTGCTTGCCGGGGAGCTGGGCGAAACCATCACGCAGTGGGTGGCAGACGTCAAGGTAGGTTTCTCCACGCTGCCCCGGTCACTTACCCCGGACGGGATGCGCAAAATCTTGGAGGCGCTACTACTCGGCCCGTGGCTGATCTGTGCGACCTGTCGCATTTGCAAGCTCTGGCGACCTCGGCTGATCGAGGTTAACCGGGGCGGCGAACTGGTCCGCGAGCGGGTTTTGGACGACTGCCCGGCGTGCGGATGGAGCGGGGCCCGGTTGTATCCGCGGGCGCTGTACGCGCGGCGCCGGGAATGGTTCTGGTCGCTGAGGCAGGCCGAGGAAGGCGGCGCCGGCGACGTGGCGGAGGATGGGCCGAGGTAGTCATCAGGGGCGGAGGCGAGAGCGTGGCCAACCGGAAAATCGTTTCGCGATGCTTCAACGATGACACCCTCGGAGCGGGCCCGCTGCCGGTCAGAAGCCAAGCCGAGGTTGCGGCGCTAGCGGGAGTGTCTCTGGCGCGGGTGAAGGAGCTCGAGACGAGGGCGTTGCGGAAGATGGCCAAGTCCCCCGTGCTCAAGCAGCTCGCCGAGGACTTGGGTATCGTACCGCCGGAAGAGGACGCGGATGAGGAGTGAGATGATGACGACCCACCGGCCCGCCAAGCAGTGGACCACCGGCGAGGGGCTCCGCACCGTGGCCGGCCCGGAGCCCGAGTCCGTGGCCGCACCGCCAGCCAGCGGCGATGGTCCGCCCCACCGCTGCCACTACCCCGACCTCTTCGGCCTGGTGCGCGAGGCCCCGGCGTGGCTGGTCTGGGTCTGGGATTGGAACGAATGGCGTTGCTGGGGCGGCGCGGAGAAGCGAGCCGCGGCCGAGCGGCTCGCCGGGCGCGTGGCCGGCAACCGGCCGGCGACGGTGCGCCGACGAGGACAGGCCCCGGTTGAGCGGCCGGCCGAGGCGGACGCGCTTGACCTGGTGGACCTGCAAGGCCGCCAGGGTAAGCCGGACGTCGCCTATGGCCCGCGGCTTGCCGGGCTGACTACAGGCCGGGGATAGCCCACCGGGGCAGGCCCGGGAGCCGCTACGGACCGGCCGCGCGGTCTTGCGCGGGGCATGCATGCGGGATAGCGTGCGGGGCACGCAAACCGGCCAGGGTAGGCCCCGGGCCGACTGCAGCTGCCGGAACGCGACCGCGGAGCTGCCAGGCAGCGGGCCAGTATTGTACTCCGGCCGGTAGGATACCTGCAGGGGCGCAGCACAAGGGCCCCGGCGACAAGGACCGCGACAAGGCCGAGGCGCTGCGCGCGTACGGGCGGCAGGCCAACGATAACGACATGGAGACGTGGGCCGCGGAGATCAAGCTACGGGCGCAGAGGAGAATCGGGGAGATTAGTCGGGAGCTGGAGAAGGCAAGGCCGGCCGGAGGGAAAGGCAATGTGGTTCTTCCGCAGTGCGGAAGTACCAAAACCGCTGCGCTCCAGGCCGCCGGTCTGACCCCCCAAGCCGCCCACCGTTGCGAGCAAATCGCCGCCATCCCAGAGAGAAGGAGGGAGGCGAACGCTGTCATAACGCCTACGCCCCCGGGTGCCACCTTGACACTTGGGCCAGGCCAGCCCATACCTGAGCGGACTCGCCTCCGCTGCCGTTCTATTGAGATGTGAGGGGTACGGAAAGGAGACGAGAGGCTACCGCGACGGCCGCGCAAGTAAAAACCCCCGGGCGGCCGCGTGGACCGTACCCGGGGGCACGGGGTGCCACTAGGCCACCGCACAAGGGGCCCGTGGTCTAGGAGGCCGGAGACCGGAAGCCTGCAACGGCCCCCGAAGGATTATCGGCACGGCCGGCGGCCGGACTGAAAGAAAAAGCCCCCGGGGAGCGTGCGCCGTCCGGGCCGGCCTACGGTACTGGGTCCGGCTGCGTTGTTCGATTTTTGTACACCTTGCGGCCCGGAGCGTCCGATAAGACTCCCGGGGCGCCGGCAAACGCGCGGCGCCCCGTCCGGACCGCCCCGGCCACGCCCGGCCGGGGCGTTTTATTTTACCCGGGTCCGATGAGGCGGCGGATCACCTCCAAGAGCGGGACCGCGTCCACCGGCTTGCGGAGGAGGGCGGCGGCCCCGAGGTCCCGCGCCCACTCGGGGCTGGCGATGCTCAGGGCCGACAGGATGACGACGGGCACGCCGGCGATGGCCGGGTCCCTGTTCTTCTCCTGGAGCACGCTCCAGCCGTCGCGGACCGGCAGCAGCATGTCCAGAATGATCGCGTCGAAGCCCGGCGGGGTGCGGAGTTGGTCCAACACGTCCTGCCCGTCGGACGCGGCGACCACGCGGTAGCCCGCGAGCCCCAGGATCACGGCCAGCCCCTCCCGCTGAATCGTGTTGTCCTCGGCCACCAGGATGGACTTGCGGACGGGTTCAGAGGTCATGGCCCCATTGTACTCGGGCGCCGCAAGCAGGGCCGGACCGGCGCCGGGTCGGCCGGTCCGGATTTTCCCTTGCCGCCCGCCGCGCAGCAAACGGCCCCGGGATGCGCAAGCCACCCCGGGGCGCACGCGAATGCACCCGGGCAGCCCCTCAGCTCCCGGGGCATTCCTTCCCATCCGGCCTCATCCATGTTAGCCCAATGCCTGCGACTTGTCCGCCAGATAATTCTGCACCGCGCAGCAGAAAGCCCCCGGCCGCCTTCCTGGCAACCGAGGGCTGAGCTGGGGGGTGAAGGTGGGGGGACCGCCGGGCCGGTCAGATCGCGCGGCCGTCGCGCTCCGCCTTCTCCAACGATGGGAAGCTGCCGGCCTGGCACTGGAGCAGGCCGTACAGCAACCGGATCATTTCATACACGCCGGTTGCGTAGCTGCAAAAGTCTTCGCACTCGCATTCCGACGCCTCCGGGCTGTCGAGGAAGTCCTTCAGGTCAACCACCAAGGCCCGTAGGCCCAGGACAAGTTTCTCGTGGACGAGATGGTTACTGCGATTCTCACCATGGATTCGCTTCCTTTGGTACGTGCGGCCGGGGCCGTCCGGTTCGGCGTCCCGGCGCCGCGGGCAGCTGTCGGCGGGGGCGGCCCGGTCATCCTCGGCGGGCGCGTCGTGCTGGTCCGGATGCTCCTGCGCGCCCGGCTCAATCAGCGCGGCGCTGAACCAGGGATGCCTGCGCAGGCAGTTATGGCACACGAAGCCTATCGAGCCATCCTTGCTTCGGTACCGGGCGAAGATCCTCCCCAACGTGCACTCGGCGCCGGCCTGGTCAATCCATCCGTGGCGGACCGTTACTGTCAGGGTGCACTTATCGCAAATGCACTCGAACCCTTCAGGCGGGCAGGCCAGGCCGGGCAGGCCGTCCTCTTCCTCCTGGACCTCGGCCAGGTCGGTACAGGTCGGCTCGGCGGACGGGTCCAGGCTGGCGGCATGGCCCGCGGTAACGGTCAGGGGGTCATCGGCGGTCGGTTCGGACAACAAAGCGGCGGCATGGGTCGTTCGCGTTCTGGACATGGTGCGGTTCCTCTCGGGCTGGGCTGAAATGGTTATAGGACGCAGGCCCCCGGCCGGGGCTCGCACCCGGCGTGCTGCTGGCTCGCGCCACGGGGGAAAGGTTGCCCCGTTCACACTGACGCTGCGGTACGGGACCAGACCCCACGATTCCGGTTCTCGCCGGACGCTTCGGGCTTCTGCTTCGCCGTCGCCCGTCCCGCTAGGCCCCGTTTCGCCGGGCCGCGCTAGGTCCGATTCGCCGACGCCCGCTAGGCCGCTGATTCCCCGCGGCTCCTCGGTAGGCCCCGACGCAGGCGACCAGCGGAGACAGTTTCAATTTACGTACCGCGTCCCACTTTGTCAACGCCGGAGTGGGACAGAATCCACCCTGTGGGCGGCCGCATTCCGGTTGATATTGGGACGATAAACGGATAGAATCGGATGCCGTCGCCGGCTAAAGTGTTCCCAGAGGTTTGGTGCTATGTCGCAACTCGCTACGGATGAACGCCGCATGGCCGGCCGCAAAAAGGAAAACTTCGACCGCCCGCGGGTGGAGTTCAAAGCCGATCCCGAGTGGATCCAGCGCGCCACCCGGGAGGGGGAGCGCCTCGGCCTGAACCTGTCGGCGTTCATTCGCATGGTCGTAACGCAATACATGGACCGGGCCGAGGCCGAGCGCGGCCAGCGACCACGGAAGTAGTCCGCCAGTCAGTTCTTCTCTCCGCCATCCTTTGGCCGCGCGGCGCCGGCTCCGACCTGAGAAGCGGACCGGCGACCGCGGCCGCCTTCTCAGAAAGGGTGAAGCCGTGTCCGATCTCATCGACGCCGTGGCCTACTGGCGCATGTCGAGCAGTCCGCAAGAGAAGTCCATCCCCCAGCAACGGGCCGAGATGCTCCCCAAGTGCAAGCTCGCCGGGGTGAACATCGTTCGGGAATTCCGGGACGAAGGAATCTCGGGCGGCGGCATGAAGAAACGGGATGCGTACCTGGACATGCTCAGCGCCTGCCAGGCACGGCACAAGGCCGGGAAGCCCGTGGCGGCCGTGGTCTGCTTCGACACCAGCCGGTTTTCCCGGGCAACGTCCACCGAGACAGGTCATTACATTTGGGAGTTTCAAAAGGTCGGAGTTCACCGGCTCTTCACCTGGGAACGGTGGTTTGACTTCCGCAAGGAAGAGGACCGCGCCATCTTCCTCATTCAACAGGACTTCACCAACAACCGCTATCTCCGGGATATTTCTCTCCGGGTCCTGCGCGGCAAACGCGACGCCGCGCAGGCCGGCTACTTCACAGGAGGACAGGTTCCCTACGGGTTCGAGCGCGTGCTTGTGGACGAGGCCGGCAATGAAGTCTCACGCATCCACCGCGGGGAGAAGGTCCGACTCCGCAAGCAAGGCTGGCGGTTGCTCCTGGCGCCGATCGCCGAGGACGACGCCGACGCCGACCGCCAGCTTGAGCGGCAAACCGTTCTTTGGCTGTACGATACATTTGACACAAACAACGTCAGCTTTCGGTATCTCGCCGAGCAACTGAACCTGCGCGGCGTACCAAGCCCGGGGACGCACTACCGCTACCGGGGCAAACACGTCATGCTCGCCAAGTGGAACGTTCCGGCCGTGCGCGGCGTGCTGACGCGGCCCGTCTACCGTGGCCTGTCCTGCCTGGGCGTGGCCGGCCGAGGGACCTACCATCGCCTGGTGGCCGGGGAGATTCAGGCTGTCGAGCCGGGAGCCAAGCGCACGGACAATAACGACAAGGCGCTATCCGTCCCGATGGAGTACGGCGGCATTGTGGACGCTGACCTCTGGGACCGGGTACAGGTCAAGGTGAAGGACCGGCGGAAGCATTCCACGTTCGCGCGGTCCGGCGGCTACACCCTGCCGGGCGGGATTCTCTACTGCGGGCACTGCGGCATGAGGATGTACGGTTGCACCATGCGCCCCCGCCGCGGGGAGAAGGTGTACGAGTACCGGAAGTATGTTTGCAGCTCGCCGAACGTGAAGCCGGGAACCTGCCAGCACTACGCGGTGAGTGAAGACGTTATCGTGAGCGGGTTGGTGGACGAGCTGCTAAAGAAGTACCTTGCCCCCGAACGGCTGCGCGGCCTGGAGGAAAAGTTGCTGGCCCGGGCCGAAACAAAGCACCAGAAGGCCCCGGCTACCGTGACTCGCCTGGAGTCCCGCTTGGCGGACCTGGACGAAGGGATTGTGCGGGGCCGGCGCCGGGCCCTTCAAGCAAAGGACGATGAAACCTTCGCCGAGCTAAACGACGGCCTGCGCGAAATGCTTGACCAGCGTAAGCGGCTGCAAAAGGAGTTGGACGCCGCGCGACGCACCCAGCAGGCCCCGGCCGAGGACCTGACCGCCAAGGTACGGGAAAATATAGCCGAGCTCTGGACGCTGCGCGAATCCCTAGAGACTGCTGCAAAGGACAACCTGCAAGGCGTGGCCGGCGCGAAGGAGAAGCTCGGCGGCATCATCCGCGCGCTCGTGTCCCGGGCCGATCTCTACTTCGAGCGCCGCGAGAACGGCAAACGGGTTTCCTACCCTTGCGTCCGGGCCGCGGTGAAAATGCGTGCCTTGCTCCATGTGCAGGGTTGTGAGATGGATATTAAAAGATCACTTCCACAACCCTGCACAGAGGAAACCTACGTCGTCCACCTGGCGCCGGACCAGCTTGCGACGCCCGCGTAGAAAGTCGCCGGCTAGGGAGCTAGCACCGCTTGCAAACTGATTCGCCATCAGGTACGATCAACTCCCTACTCCCGGTGACGGGCCGTCTCTCGGCCCCAGGGGTACTCAGGGACCAATCGCCATCCTCTTGCGGTGGCGACGTCGCGGCGACCATACCTTTCGCCGCGGCCCATTGAGCGCTTGCGGTTTTCTCGACTGACATCTTGACAGCCTCTCTGCCGGACGTCCGGCAGCGGTAAGCCGCGCGCTCTGCTGAGGCTACCCTATCCCATGCTCGTTATCGACGTTCCTCCCGCGGAGCGGCTGCGCCTGGCGGACGTGCGCAGACTCATCGGCCGGCCCGTGTCCGAGGCGACCGTACGGCGCTGGTACACCGAAGGCATCGGCGGTATCCGGCTCAAGGCGGTTCGCGACTTCGGGCGCTGGATCACGACCGAGCGTTGGCTCCGGGAGTTCCTACAGGCCGTCCAGGATCAGGCCGCGGGATCGGCCGCGAACACTCCCCGGCGGCGCCGGTCTGCGGGAGGGCGCGGCCATGCGTAACGCAACCTGCCTTTCTCCGGTTACTGCCGAAAAGCGACGTGCTGCCAAGCCAGCCAAGCGCCAACCTGCCACGGGGCCTGTTTTCACGTTCGAGATAGACCCCGAGGCCGAGCCGGTTGACGCTGAGTACCTGGACGAATTAGTCGCCGACTTGCTCATCACGCTGGCGGACACCAGAAGGGAACGCGCTAAGCTGGCGGCGGCCGAGCTGCCGGCCGGGGGTGGCCGATGACGCAACCCTGCCGCCCTCTACCTGGACGCCGAGTCACGGCCGATATCTACGTCCGGGTGTCGTCCACCCAGCAGCTAAAGGGGACCGGCCTTGACCGGCAGGAAGCCGTTTGCCGGGATTGGTGCAAGGCCAATGGCGTGAAAGTCCGCAAGCTCATCAAGGATGCCTGCAGCGCCTTTCATCCCGAGCACCTTGCCGCAGAAAGCAAGTCGCCTTGGAAGGGGAACCTCGGAAGAGCATTGCGTGCCTGGGAGGAGAATCCCCGTTCCCGCCCGAGTTTTCTGGTTTGTGAAGAATGGGACCGTTTGAGTCGCATGAATGAGCTGGAAAACGTTGCGCTTCTTCTGAGGTTTGCGGACCTCGGCATCCGGCTCGTGGTGGTCTGGGACCCCCGAACCGACCCGATTCTAATGGCTCGCCTGGAACGGTACCAGGCCGAGCTGGAAGGGCGCAAGATCCCCAAGCAGGGCCGCGCGCTGCTCACCGGCTCGCGCAGCCGTCCGCGGGCGCAGACAGGTACGGCCGGCGAGCCCGCACACGAGCACTTTTAGCAACATTGGTAACTTTGATAGTTCTCTCGCCAACTTTCCCGCGCCGCCGGGCCGCACTGGTGGTGACGGCCGTTCCGATTCGTGCGACTTTAAGCATAGATGATTGTTGCCGTTCCTCGACTTTGGTGGAGTGACAGAAAATGAGCCGTGCACCCGTAAGCACTGAGAAGATGGCGGAGATCCTCGGCCAGCATCCCGAAACGATTCGGCGATGGGTGCGATCCGGATTTATCCCCTACCTCAAGGGGCCGAAAAACTTCTTGTTCGACGTGGACGCCGTTTTGGCCACGCTTTCGCACCCTCGGCGGATCGAGGCCGCGGCCGGCAGCGCGAAGTGATGAGGACATGAACGCAAAACGCCGCGGGACCAATCGCGGCGCTTTGCAAAATCGAACGGACGAACACGAACGAGGTAAGAGCATGCTACCCAACGAGAACACCCGAGTCAAGCCCGATCTAGACAATTCGTCTAAGCCTACCTTAGGCAGCGCGTCTAAGCCCTCCCCAAAGTCCACCCGGGCCGAGCGGCGCCGGGCCCGCGACCTGGAGCACGCGCGGCAGATGCGAGCCATCCTGGAAGCGGTCGAGGAGCTGCGGACCTGGTACCAGGCCGGCAGCTTCTGGGGGGAGACGGCCGACACCTACCCGACTCCGGAGCAAGCGGCCCGGCAGCGCATTGCAGCGTGCATTTGTGACCTGCAATTCCGCCGACTGGCCGAAACGCGAAGCCTGGAGTTGCTCGAAAGGCCGTTCGCGCTCTTGGAGTTTGGGGAGCTCCGCGGGCTGCCGACTCGCCACCATCCCGCCGACATCAGCACTTCAGCCGAGCAGGCCCTCGGCGTGGTCGAGGCCATGAAGGGCGCGGCGCTGCAAGAGGCCGCAAAGAACCCGAACCCGCCGGACGTCCGCCCGGCCTTGCTCGCCAGCCTGAAGACTCACGGGGTCATCGGCGATTCGGCCGAGGCTACCGCCAGCGCCCGGCCCGGCCTGTCCGCGTTGGGCGCCGTCGTCCTGGAAGCTATGCGGATCGGGGCCGACCTCGGCCACGTGCTCGCGGCCCTGGAAGAATCGGAAGCGCCGTTCGGCCGATTCGGGTTGTGCATCGTCTGGGCGCACATGGCCGTGTCCCGGGCCGAGGACGCGCGACTTGCTGCGGAAGCTGTCCACCGCGCGGCCCTGCATGCCAAGCTCGCCGACCAGGCCGACGCCCGCGCCGAGTCCACCCCCTTTGACGATACGCCGCTCGGCCGTTGGGACCATGAGCAGGTCGCAGAGCACCGGCGGCGCCGCGACCAGCTGCCCAACCTGGAGCGTGGCCCGAATTGCGGTCTGACGGCGGCCGGAACCTGCGCGGCCAACGGCAGGGTTTGTGGCGGCGTACTACGCTGCCGAAGCCCCATCAACTGCGATCGCTGCCGCGCGTTCGACCGGCTCCGATGGCGCGAGCACCTAAACCGCGTGCTACGGCCGTACCTCTTCACGGGAACCCTTTACACCTGGGTCGGGCCGACCGACGACGCAAACCGCATGGCCTATCGGATTCGCCGGCTGGATCCAAAGCACAAGGAAGCCGAGCGCGAGCGCCGGAACGCCGAGCACCGCGAACGCGGCGAACCCGAGGAGCCCGAGCCTTACGGGCCGCCGCGCCCGCCCGCCGAGTACGTCAGCATCAAAGCCCCCGGCGGAATGTCATTCATCCTGTCGAACGTGCCTTTCGCCGGGAGTGAAGCAACCTCGGCCGAGGCCGCTACCCGCCGGCTGTTCCACGCCATCGACCAGATGCCTTCCCGGGTGAAGCGCGGTATTCGCGCGTCCCGCGGCTGGCAGCGCCGGGCCAACGACAAATGGCGTGGTTGGGTATTCACGCGGACCGCCTTCGGCGACCTGGCTTCGTTTGACGAGTTCATGGGCGGCATTGCCCAAGCGACACCGGCCCCGTCGTCCGAGAACGCGGCGGCCGGAAGTGACGGCATCTTGGCCCGCGGCATGGTCTGGCAGCTGCCCAAGTGCCTGTTGACGGATGCCGGGCTGATCGGCTTGCCGACCCTGTTCAAGAACCTGCGTGACTGGGCCGCGCTCGGCGAGCTGCCCCCGGACGGGGACCTGGCAACGCCCGTCCCGGAGATCGACTATGGCGCTTCGACCTGCGCGGCCGGGAGCGGCGCCGGCCGAAGTGGCTGGGGAGTCTTCAATGATGATTCGTAAGCGAACTCGGATCGACAATGCGGTTTGCCAGCGATCGCCCCGTGCGTTCGCGGTGCGCCTGCGGACCGGTTTTCGGTCAGGATCGGCAACGAAATGGGCCGCAACGATGAAATCAGCGGACAGCTGTGGTCGGAATTTGCCCGGGAAGACGGGCATCAGGGCAGGAAGGGCCGCGCTCGACTTCGTATAGAAGGAAACCCGAAGGCCCTTCTATACGAAGTCGAGCGCGGCCAGCGGAACCGCGGCGGCCGGAACGACTAAGCCAACCCGCCGCGGGGCATTGCGAGGCACGCAAGCCCCACGGTGGACAACAGGAACGGGCGCGGTAGGCCGCGCGGACGTCGAGCGAGTGAATCACGGGCGATGACCTGGAAACCGGTGAGTACCGAGTCAACTATCAGGGCCGCACAGCGGCGGCAATGTCATGACGGGCACACAGGCTGAACCTCGGATGCCGTTCGGTCGCCACATTGGCCAACCGTTGGCCGCGGTGCCGACCCAGTACCTCGGCTGGGTGTGCCGCGCGTGCGATACGGATGAGGAGCTGCACAACGCGATTCACCGGGAGTTGGAGCGGCGCGGGGAACGGCCGTCGAGGCTATGCAGGCTCGCCGCGGCTCTGGCGCCGGCCGTTCAGTGGCAGGACGTTCTGCGCGAATGGTACCGCGGCCTTGCCCTCAGCTATCACCCCGACCGGGGCGGATCGGTCGAGGCCATGAAGGTGGTAAACGATGCGTATAGGCGGCTCCAGAAGCTCATCGACGGGGAACAGGTGAGGCCGAGTAGAGCGGGGTAGCACGGGCCGGGAGCGACGGGGCATGTATGCACGCATTGCACGAGCCGGGGCATGAGCAGCAGGGCAGGCCGGAGGCCACCGGGGCAGGCAGCGGGGCAGCGTAGGCCGGGCCGGGGTAGGGCGGGGCGGCTGGGCAGGCACCGCCCGCCCCTATTGGCGGCCGCTAATGGGGCCGTCCCCATATGGGCCGGCCTAATGACGCTCGGCGCCAACCGGATATGGGCGCCAGAGCGCCAATAGGCCGCAGGATGAGAACCAAAACTTTTGGGTCCTTGGAGAAATTCTAAGAAAAAGTCCGCCGGACCGGGAACAGCCGGGAATTTTCACTTTCTTTCTTGGCAACGCGCTGGTGGTGGTGAAAAGCAATGACTGGCGGCCGGCTGGCGAACGCGATTCGCAACGTAGTGGCCGCGGCGACGGGCGGCAAGCCACCGCGGGCGCGGCGGGACTGGCTGGCCGAGTATCGGCAGGCCCGGGCCCGGGACCGCGCCGCCTCCTCGGCCGAGTTCCTCGGCGACGCGCCGGCCGGCTGGGGGCCCGTTGACCTTGCGGGGCCACTGGCGGCATTCAGGAACGCGGGAGGAAGCGGGCGGAATAGTTTCGACGGGCTGCCCCGCGGGGCCGGCTAGGGACTACGGTACGGGTGTGCAATTCGGGGTTTCAAGCAAGGGGGATTCATCATGGCGACGGCGACAGAGCAACTGTTGGCGCAGGACAAGAAACGGATCCAGGCGCTAAAGGAATTCTACGCCGACTTTTGCGCGGCGACCGGCACGACGTACACCACCGACAACGGCCGGCAGGACGCCTGCGCGGCCGCGATTTTGAATGGTTGGTCCCTGGAGAAGTTCAAGCGCAAGCTCCAGGCCGCGGACCCGGGCGCGGGGCTGGGCGGGTTGCTCGCCGACCCGAACCGCGAACGGCAGGAGGCGCTGTTCCGCGAGTTCCGCCGCGACTGCCGGCGCATCGCAGCGGCGACGTACACCGACGCCGAAATCGACAAGATGACCGGCGACGAGGCGAAGGACGCCCTGCGCAGGTGCATGGTCGATTTGACCGCCAAGGAGGAGGAGGAGGACGAGCAGGAGGCCGAGGAGCGCGACGAGGACGACGACCAGGACGACGAAGAGAAACGGGACGAGGAGTAACCGCCCGCCATGTACCTCGGCACCGCGATAACCTGCTGGCCGGCCCGCTCCGCCTCGGCCGCCCCGACGCCCTGGGAGGCCATGAAAACCGCGCGGACCGTCTACCCGCGGACGGAGAGGCCCCGCCCCGCGGTGACCGCGCCGCCGGCCGATCCGCCGGCCCGGCCGCGGCGCGTCGAGCACCCCGAAGCCCGCCCGCGGCTGGACGACATCACCGGTACGGCGATGTTCTTCGAGCGCTGGTTCCGCCCGACCGTCCAGGAAGAGCACGAGGGAACGAAGTTTTTTGTCCTGCCCGGCGCGCTGGACGAATCGCTCGCCGAAATCCGGGCCGGCCGCGCGACGTTTGCCCTGTGCCTTATGCACGGGGCGCAGCTCGCCAGCTCGATCAGCGGAACGATCACGGCCCGTGTCCGGGGCGACCGGCTGATTCTGACGATCCGGGGCGACCGGCTGGAGAGCCGGCATGCGATCCGCGCCATCCGCCGGTTCGGTTTCCGCGAGCTCTCCGTGGGGCTGTCATGCGAAGGGTTAACCGGGCACGACCCAAACACGGGCGACCGGCTTTACATCGTCCAGAAGGCCGCGCTCAAGGAAATCTCCGTCGTGACGCGCGGGGCCGGGGGTCGTAAGTGCTGTTTGAAGATGGTTTGACTCCGTTTACCGCCCGACGAAAGGAAGGTGTGCCGTGGTAAAAGACGTCACTTATCTCGACCTGGCTTTGATCGAGCTCCTGAACGATAGCCGGACCGATGCGCCGCCGGATGTGCTGGAGAAGCTGCAGGCGCAAGGCTTCCTGGAGCTGGTAGGCGACCGCCCGAAGCTGACCGCCGCGGGGCGCGACCGGGCCGAGAGGCTAAAACCCGGCGAGCGCGAGATGAGGTTGATGTGGAGTGGGCTGGGTGCCGGCGGCAGTTGCGGCGTGAGGACCGTAGGCGGGTCCGGCGTTTGCGTTGGCGGCGGCCGGGCGAGTATCCGCAGCTGACCCCGGCCGCGTCCACGAAGGCAGGCGACGTTTCGTTTCCCTTTTCAACAGCGGAGGAAGGTAATGAGTTTGCTTGAGCAGATCGCCGGCCGTTTTCGCCAGCGCGAGCAGGCGAAGGCCGAGAGTTATGCGGCGCTGGTGGCGCGCGTCCTGGACAGCAAGGCCGGCGACCCGGAAAAGGTCGTTTCGGAGCTGGAGCGGCACGGGCGGACGGCTGAGGACTTGGCCGCCGCAGTTGACCGCTTGGGCCGGCGCCGCGCCGCCGCCGCGAAGGTCCGCGCGGCCCGGGACCTCGGCGCGCGGCAGGATCGCGCGGCGCAGCAGATTGCCGCGGCGGACGCCCAGCTTGAGACGGCCGTGGCCGCGGCACGGGAGACGCACGGGGGCATCGTCGGGCCGCTCCAGGAGAAGCTGCGGGCGCTGGAGCGCGAACGGCGGGAGGCCGAACAGGCGAGCGCGTTCCTGGTAGAGAGCTACGAGGGGCCCGCCGCGCGGGAGCTCGGCACGATCGCAGAGGAAGTCCAGGAACTGACCGGGAGAATTGCCCCCCTGTTGGCCTCGGCCCGCCAAGAGAACTTGCACGCGACCCACTTTGCCACCCAGGCCGCGCAAATCGAGTCCGGCCAGTCTGTCGGGACCCCCTCCAAGCGGGAATACGTTGACGAGCTGCGCGCGAAGGGCGCGGGGCATGAGGAGCGGGCGAGCGCGTTCGCCAAGGAGGCAGCGCCGCTACAGGAGCGGCTCACCGAGCTGCGGGCGCGGCAGGCCGAGCTGGAGGCGCAGCTGTTGGAGCCGTAGGGGCTGACGCCGCGTCCGCCCCGGGCCCGGCGCGGCTGTCTCCGACCGCGCGGGGCAGGCCCCGGCGCTCGGCGGTGAGTTACGCCGCGGCGCCGGGGCACCGGGACGGGGCGGCCGGGGTAGTAGGGACGGCGTGGCGAGCGGCATCATAGGAACTTTAGCGATTCACTGAGGAGCAAAAGCCGTGGCCGACAGTAGCGCTATTCGGGCGGGCAAAGCGTACGTCGAGCTCTTTGCCGATGACAACCCCCTTTCACGGGGCCTGAAGCTCGCCGAGCAGAAACTCAAGTCCTGGGGCGCGTCGGTGTCTGCCATCGGCGCCAAAATCTCCGGCTTGGCTGGCGCCGGGAAGCTGTTGGAAACCGTCCTGCCCGGCCTGGCAGAATTTAGCTTTTCTCCGTCCGGCATCATCACGGGACTGGTCGCGCTCACCAACGCCTTTGCCAGCAGTACGGGTGAGCTGCAACACATGAGCGAGAGGACCGGCATTTCTATTGAAGAGCTCTCGGCCCTCGGTTATGCGGCCAAGCGCTCCGGCGTGGACATGGAATCCCTAGAAGGCGGCATTCGCAAGATGCAAAAGGCCATCGACCAGGCTGGCCACGGCAGCAAGGCGAGCCGGGAAGCATTCCGCGAGCTCGGCGTATCCTTGAAGGACCTGAAGGGATTGTCAGCGGACCAGCAAATCGCCCGGTTGGCGGACGGGTTCGCGCGGATTGAGGACCCCACCACCAAGGCGGCGCTCGCCATGAGGATCTTCGGCAAGAGCGGCACGGAAATGCTTCCCTTGCTTGACCGTGGCAGCGCTGGCATTGCCGCGATAACCGAGGAGGCCCGGCGGCTGGGCATCGTGCTCACCAAAGACGACGTGGCCGCATCGAAGCAGTTCAAAGGCGCGCTGGCCGAGTTGCGGGCCACCTTGCAGGCTGCCGGCATGGC
>Ga0070741_10011328_pt1 | contig 16495 bp, 20 predicted proteins | sample Coa_R1_4_FD_66440 | JGI IMG/M metagenome (GOLD analysis project Ga0070741, IMG submission 66440) | Surface soil microbial communities from Centralia Pennsylvania, which are recovering from an underground coalmine fire - Coalmine... | ecosystem: Environmental > Terrestrial > Soil > Unclassified ...
TAATCCAGCGCCACCAGCAAGTCGGCGGACAGATGCTGGGCGCCAAGTTGTGCTGCAGTATGTGTGCAGTCGTAACCAGCCCGGCGCAGCGACTCGGCGGCCCGCGGATCGGCGGGGTTACCGACATGCCAGGGGCCGGTTCCGGCGCTGCTCACCCGGACCCGGTCGGCCAGGCCCTCCTGGCGCAAGACATCGGCGAAAACCACTTCAGCCATCGGGGATCGGCAGATGTTCCCGGTGCACACAAAGCAGACGCTGAGCACCTTGCGTGAGTTCACCTGGCCAGTCTGAGCTACTTAGCGCCGGCGTGTGCAGCAGGCCGAAGTCTGTGGACTCTCCGCCTGCGTTGCGAACATCATGAGGTAGCTCCTGCGACAAAGGGAGATTGGTTGAGATGCGTCTGACCGGCGAACGCAGCTGGACGTCCTGGCCTGGGCGAGGGATCCGATGATCACTCGGGCCCCGAGGATTGTTTCACTGCTCCCATCCGCAACCGAGATCGTGTGTGCACTGGGCTTGGCCGACTCCCTGGTCGGAGTGACCCACGAATGCGACTACCCGCGCGGGATCGAACGCAAGGCCCAGCTGACGGCCAGTCGCATGACACACCAGTCGATGAGCAGCGCGGAGATCGACCACGCAGTGCGAGCGCAGCTGGACGGGCATGGATGTATCTACGAGCTGGATACCGACCGGCTGCGTTCGCTCGCCCCTGACTTGATCCTGACACAGCAGCTGTGCGAAGTGTGCGCGGTGAGCTACCGCACCGTCGAGCGTGCAGCGCGTCGTCTGGACGGCAACGTCACGATCATCTCGCTGGAGCCGGCCACAATCGCCGATGTCCTAGGCAACATTGTCACCGTCGGTGAGGTGACAGGCCGGCGAGCCGAAGCAGACGCACTGGTGGACCGCCTGCGGGCCCGCATCGACGCGTTGGCCGGGTTGATGTCTAGGATCACGCACCGGCCGCGCACTCTGGTCCTGGAGTGGTTGGAGCCGCCCTTCGCGCCCGGCCACTGGGTGCTCGAGCAGGTCGAGCTCGCAGGTGGCCACCCAGGGCTCGGCGCCGCCGGCGCACCGTCCCGGATCACCACGGCCGAGGAGATCACCGCCTACGCCCCAGAGGTGATCGTGCTGGCACCCTGTGGCTTCTCTGCATCCGACACTTTTCGCCAGCTGCCGCGTGCCCGGCTGCCCGCCGGCTGGCCGGAGCTGACCGCCGTCAGGGACGGCAACGTATGGGCCGTGGATGCGACGTCGTATTTCAGCCGACCCGGCCCCCGGCTAGTCGATGGCGCCGAGATCCTCGCGCGCATCGTCCACCCCGAGGTTGCCGGCCTGCCCGAGCAGCGGCACGCCCAGCGGGTGCCTCCCGAGCTCATGCGGCTGTGATCCGCGTGCTGGATCACGACACCGTCGATCTGATGCTGAGGACCGGACCATGCCGTGATCAGACGATGTCGGGACAACAGCGGGGCACGGTGTCCGGCTGCTCCTGGTCTTACGGATGCGCGCTAGCGTTTCGCTGCGATGGACCAGCTGCTGCGTCACCACGGCGATGTTGACGCTGCGCCGGGGTTGCTCGACTTCGCGGTGAACGTGCGCAACAGCCGGCCTCCGGCGTGGCTGCGTGCTCGGCTGGCCGCGGCATTGGACGAGCTGGGCAGCTATCCCTCGGCGGCGCAAGACGCCGCGGCCCGCACCGCGGTGGCGGCGCGGCACGGCCGTGACCCTGCTGAGGTGCTCGTGCTCAGCGGGGTTGCGGAAGGTTTCGCCCTGCTGCCCGCACTGGCACCCAGGTTGGCCGCCGTGGTGCACCCGTCGTTCACCGAGCCAGAAGTCGCACTGCGCCAGGCCGGCCTCCCGGTGCGACGGGTACTTACCGACGCCGAGTACCGGCTGCAGCCGGACTGGGTGCCCGGCGAAGCTGATCTCGTCGTGCTTGGCAACCCTACGAATCCGACCTCCGTGCTGCATCCAGCCCGGACCGTACGGGCATTGAGCCGCCCTGGCCGCGTGCTCGTGGTGGACGAAGCGTTCGGTGACGCGGTACCCGGTGAACACGAATCGCTGGCAGCTGATCGGGAGACCCCGGGCCTGGTGGTGTTTCGCAGTCTCACCAAGATCTGGGCCTTGCCGGGGTTACGGGCTGGCTACGCGCTCGGGGCACCCGAACTGCTCGCGCGGCTCGCCGCCCCGCGCCCGCCGTGGCCGGTGGGCACGCTGGTGCTGGAGGCTGTGCAGGCCTGCAGCACCCCCGTTGCGGTTGCCGAAGCTGCTGCCGCGGCAGACCAGATCACCCAGTATCGGGACTGGATGGTGCGTCAGCTCGGTGCCTTGCCCGGCGTTGCGGTGCATCAGCCGGCTGCGGCGCCGTTCCTTCTGCTGCGGGTACCAGACGGACGGAGGGTCCGGGCCGCGCTCGCCGAGGCCGGCATTGCGGTTCGTCGTGGCGACACGTTCCCCGGCCTTACCGCTGATCACCTGCGGGTATCAGTCCGGCATCCGGAGATCGCAGCGACGCTGGTGGATGGCCTTCGCGCCGCGCTGGCCGGGTGATAACCGCGAGTGTGCCTGACATGGTTGCCGCAGGGAGGTGACCTAACGTCAGGCAAGCAAGGCACGCCGCTCCTCTCGGAGGTACGGTCGATGTTCAGGTTTCATATCGCCGCACCGATCCCTCGACAATCGGCTCGGCACAACGAGGTGGGAGGATCTCGCGGTGAACGCCGATCCCGCCGCACAGCGCCGCCTGCTTGACCTGGCTGTGGCGGATGCCGATCTCACCCGCACCGCACACCGTCGCCGGTCGCTGCCCGAACTGGTCGAAATCGAGCAGGTCGACAAGACCTTACGAGCCAGCCGGGACGCGTTGGTGGCCGCGGAGACGGCAGCGTCCGATCTAGACCGTGAGGTACGCAAGCTAGAGGCGGAGATCGATCAGGTGCAGGCCAGAGGCGAGCGGGATCGTGGCCTGCTTGATTCGGGATCCATCTCGTCAGGCAAGCAGCTAGAGGACCTGCAACATGAGTTGACCACGCTGCGACGCCGGCAGAGCGTGCTGGAGGACGACCTGCTCGAGGTGATGGAGCGACGCGAGGCCATCGAGACCGAGCTGGAGCGGGGCCGTGCCGCGCTGGCCGACATCGAGCAGCGCCGGCTTGACGCTATTCGCCGCCGGGATTCCGCACTGGCGGATCTTGACGCCACCGAGACGCGCCGCAACCAGGAGCGGCAGGCCATCGTTGGTGAGCTGCCTGCCGAACTGGTCGCACTGTACGAGCGGATCCGGGCTCGCAACGGTACCGGTGCGGCGTTGCTGCGGGAGGGCCGTTGCGGCGCATGCCGGCTGGAACTAGATCGCACAGCGCTCGGGCGCCTCCGGGAGGCGCCCCCAGACCAGGTGGTGCGCTGCGAGGAGTGCGGTGCCGTGCTAGTGCGTACCGCGGAGTCGGGTCTGTGACCCGGCGAGTGATCATCGAGGCAGACGGTGGTTCCCGGGGCAACCCGGGACCAGCCGGGTACGGCGCGGTGGTTCGGGACGCCGAAACGGGGGAGGTACTTGCCGAGGTTTCCGGAGGCCTAGGCACCACCACCAACAACGTCGCGGAGTATTCGGGCCTCATCGCCGGCCTGCGGGCCGCTGCCAAGGAAGGTGCGGGTGCCGCCGAGGTCCGAATGGATTCCAAGCTGATCACCGAGCAGATGAGCGGGCGCTGGCAGGTTAAGCAACCGCACCTGCGTCCGCTAGCCAGGGAAGCTGCGGGACTGGCGCGCGAGCTCGGCGATGTGACCTATACCTGGGTGCCGCGGGCGCGGAATGCGCACGCCGATCGGCTGGCCAACGAGGCGATGGACGCCCAGGCCGGGATCACCCGCGGTCCTGTTGCTGCCACTGCACCACCGCCGCGGTGGACCGGTGCCACCGGATCGCCAACTCGGCTGTTGATGCTGCGGCACGGGCAGACGGAGTTTTCCGCGCAGGGGCGCTATTCAGGGCCCGCTGACCTGCCGCTCACCGAATTGGGCAAGCGCCAAGCCACCGCAGCAGCGGCCCGGCTGGCTAGTACCGAGGACGTCGCCGCGGTCGTCAGCTCACCGATACTGCGGGCCAGGCAAACCGCTGAACCCGTAGCCAGGGCGCTGGGTGTGCCTCTGACCATCCATGATGGATTGAGCGAGGCTGATTTCGGGGCTTGGGAGGGACTGACCTTCACCGAGGCCAGTGACCGTGATCCAGAATTGCACACCAGATGGCTCACTGACACGTCCGTAGCCCCGCCGGATGGCGAGAGCATGGATGCGGTCCATCGGAGGGTCCGCCGCACGCGTGATCAGTTGATCGCCGAGTACGGTGCTGCGAACTTGGTAGTGGTCAGCCACGTGACACCGATCAAGTCGCTGTTGCGGATGGCGCTAGACGCTGGACCATCGCTGCTGCATCGCCTACACCTGGATGTCGCGTCGTTGTCTGCCGCGGAGTTCTATCCCGACGGCCCCGCCATCGTCAGGTTGGTCAACGACACCTCCTACCTTCCCTAACCCGGCATGTCGCGCCGTGGTGGCCGGTGTGTCGTGTTCTGATGGCCGGTGTGTCGTGTGTTCTGGTGCCCGGTGTGTCGCGCCGGCGCCTACCGGTTACCTCAGGAACAGGTAGATCGACACCGCCAGGCCCACGGCGACTACCGCTGCCCGTAGCATCGCTGCAGACAGCCGTCCAGCCAGCTGCGCGCCGACGTAGCCCCCCAACAGCGTGGCTGGCGCGAGCAACGCCACGGCCAACCAGTCCACTGGCGCACCGATGGCGAACACCACCGCGCTTACTACGCTGATGATCAAGGACAAGATGCCCTTGACGGCATTGAGGCGGCGCAGATCGTCGGATGCAGCCAGCGCGAGCACTGCGATCAGCAGAACTCCTAGCGCCCCGCCGAAGTAGCCGCCATAGATAGCGGCAAGAAATACCGCGGGCAGCAAGACACTGCGGCGGTCTTTGGCACCAGATGCCGGCTTGCCAACCCAGCGGTCCAGCCAGGGTTGCACGCCGAGTAGCAGGCTGGCCAGCGCGATCAGCGCCGGTACCACAGCATCGAAAACGGTGGCGGGCAGCACGAGCAGCAGCAGGCTGCCACCCAGCGCGCCCACCATCGCGACGCCTGCGGTGGAGAGCACCCTGGCCAGCTGCCCACTCAGCTCACGGCGGCTGCCGAGTGCAAAACCCATATAACCGGGACACTGCGCCACTGAGTTGGTCACATTCGCGGCGAGCGGCGGAAAACCGAGAGCAAGCAGCGTCGGGAACAGCAGCAGCGAGCCACCGCCGGCGAGCGCATTGATTATGCCCGACAGGATGGCCACGACAGTGAGCAGCGCGAGGTGGACGGCGGGCACGACATGCCACGCTAGCCCGTGGGTGTTTGGGTGGTGACCGTCGCGCTGCACTGTGCGCCCCACCGGATCGGCCACACCGATCGGTTTCGATGATCTATGATGGATGAGGCGGACAAGCTGGCCGGGCGGTCGCGTCAGGCTCGTCAAGCGGGCCTGTCGAGGAAAGTCCGGACTCCGCAGGGCAGGGTGGTTGCTAACGGCAACCCGGGGTGACCCGCGGGACAGTGCCACAGAAAACAAACCGCCCCGCGCCAGCGGGGTAAGGGTGAAACGGTGGTGTAAGAGACCACCAGCGTTCCGGGTGACCGGGGCGGCTTGGTAAACCCCACCTGGAGCAAGGCCAAAAGGCGCGCCGGCTTTGGTGTGCTGCGCAGGCGTTTGAGGGTGGCCCGCCCGATGCCTGCGGGTAGGCCGCTAGAGCCTGCCGGCGACGGCAGGCGGAGATGGATGACCGCCGGCCGGGAGGCCGCGAGGCGCCCGGTGCACAGGATCCGGCTTACAGGCCAGCTCGTCCGCCCCCACATTTCACCGCCTGCGCCAACCGGCGGATGCAGTGGGGTTGATCAGCGGGAAGGCTCTTGCTATTTCTCGAGTTTGCTCACTGCTTCTGACATTCGATGGCCCAGTGACGGCCCCAGAGCTGATCTTGAACGGTACGGGTTTGTGTGGCATCCCGTCGATTCTGACCCGTTGTCGTCCGTGGTTCCTCGTGAGTCCCCGGGGCAACGGGCATGCGAGGGCACGATTCAAGGTCACCGGATTTATGTTGCGGGCCGCCTGTCACGGTCTAGCCGAGAAAGTAGCGAGAGGTCGGGGCGTCGACCTGCCAGTGGCGGCGGTCCGTGCCGGTAGCCCGGCTGGTGGGCCGACGTGAATTCCTATGGTGAAATTGGCTCGGTGGCCTCGGTTGCGATCCTAGGCTGGGCGGAGGACTCTGGGCACCGGTCGGAGGCACTTCGAGTGCGCCAAACCAGGTGGCGTTCCGTTTTCGATGCAATGCTCGCCACAGGGACTCGGGCTCCCAGGGAAGTTGGCATCGACGATGTGCGATACACCAATTTCTGTGATGAAAGACCAGGGATCAGCGGGATGTCTTGGCGCGGAAGCACTTCACGTGGTGATCGATCAGCCGATAGCCGGTGTGCGGGTGGTGCAGGTGGCGGGTGAGCTGGACATGCAGACCGCGCCGCAACTGGACTCTCGCCTGCTCAGTCAGATCGACGTACGTGTCAGACACGTCGTGGTGGACCTCAGCAAGGTCACCTTCCTTGGAGCAGCAGGTCTGGAAAGTCTAGTCAGGGCCAGAGAGGCCGCCACCTGTCACCACATCAAGTTGCACCTAACTGGTGTTGACCATCGAGCCGTCACCCTTCCTTTGGAGATCACCGGGTTGCTCCCTGCGTTCTCCATTCGTCCCTTCGCCGAATCGGTCATTGTCCGTGTGGGCGGCCCGGTCCAGCTAACTGCTTCCGGCGCCACCAAGGCATCCCAGTAGTCTCCAGAGCCGGTGCAGCCGATGGTGATGACCGCCGTGTTCGGCGGCCAGCCATACCATCGCCCACGCCACCGGCAGCATCGGTAGATGACGGCTTGTAGCGCTTGCCATGACCAGTTGCACACGTCCAGCACGCGGCGTGTTGGTACTTCAGCCCGGGGATGCCGTACAGGCGTTCGCGCGGTTGGCCCTCCTGGTCATTGCCCCGGCCACGGCGAGGCGCGGGTGACCAAGAAACGAGACGCATGCTGCGCCGAGCAAGACCTGGGCAACTCTATGAGGTGGAGTCTGCGTTGGCCGCGCGCACATGGGCAGCAGCCATTCGCGCAGGAACCGGCCGCGTTGACCGTTGGCCCGACAACCCTCGATGTCGTCGAGCGACAGGTGATGATCGAAGGCTACGTCATGCATCTGCCAGCTCGGGAAGTAGCGATCCTGGAAGTGCTGATGCGCCACGCCGGCCGGGTAGTGTCGTCGCGTGAGCTATGCGCCGCGATCGATCAGCAGCATCACCGTGATGACCACGTCGCACGGCCGGTCCGCCGCCTCACTCGCCGGATGATCATCCACCCAGTACAGGCGCCCCTGATCGAATCCGTAGATAGCGCGGGATACCGCTACACACCCACGCAGCGTTCCGACCCCGAGAAACCTTGATGGCCTTCTGTTCCGTAAAGGAGGACACAGCCGTGGGAAACCAGGACACCGCGTCTGACCTCGCCGACGCGTTCGGCTCTTTCGATCGTGCACGCCTTATCAGGATGAGTGAGACCGATCGGGTGAGCCAGCTAGACGCTCGCCAGCTACTTTATGAGTACCTAAACGCGTTGTGGGCGGACATTGAGCGGGCCGGGGAGCGCCCCGACGTAGGAGAAAAATATCAGGCGATCGCCGCGATGCGGGAGCTAATCGCAGCGTTGCGAACGACTGCTTTCGAGGCGGTGTACAACACGTCGGAATGAGTATAGATCATCTGATGTCGGAGCTGCAACGTTATCGTTGTAAGTTTGATAGTGGGCATAGCTTTCGGTGTTGCGGTAGTATCGACTTCGGTCGTTCAGTTTCGGTGTTCGTGTGATGCACGCCCGCGGGAACAAGTTGGTAGACGAGGGCCCGCGTCAACAGGACTCTGGCCAGCGCCACCAGGGTCGGCCGGGGCCCCACACAGTGCGGGGCTGGCACACATTGAGGAGCACATCGCATGGCGCAGGGAACTGTGAAGTGGTTCAACGCGGATAAGGGTTTTGGCTTCATCAGCCAGGACGGCGGCGCCGACGTTTTCGTTCACCACTCGCAGATCGACACTCGTGGCTTCCGCAGCCTCGACGAGGGGCAGCGTGTGCAATTTGAAATCAGCCAGGGTGACAAGGGCCCGCAGGCCACCAGCGTGCGACCCGTCTGATCTCACCCGTCAGCCAGGAGCCTGTTTGGGGAAGGCGGGCTCCTGGCATCTGCGGGCGCATCAAGAGTCAGCGTGCTGTGCAATCGCCGGTCGATCGGTCCATCATGCCTGGGTTAGCCATCTCGGTCCTGGCCACCGAGATGGAGCGAAGTTTTGGCCAACATCTAAATTCTTAAATGTACCTGACTTAGAGCCTCCTCCGCATGGATGCGGGTGTGGTTATCTCTGTTAGTCCAGGTAGTCGCGCAGGGCTTGGCAGCGTGACCGATGGCGCAATTTGGTCATCGCCTTGAATTCAATTTGTCGGATGCGCTCTCGGGTGACTCCGTAGACGTGGCTGATTTCATCAAGCGTGCGTGGTCGGCCGTCAGCGAGCCCGAATCGTAGCTGGATAATGTTGGCTTCTCGCAGGGATAGAGTGGCCAGCACGGCCTGTAGATGTTCCTGGAGCAGAGTGAAGGAGACGACGTCTATGGCCAGCACGGCTTCGGAGTCTTGGATGAAGTCGCCGAGTTGGACGTCGCCTTCGTCACCGATGGTTTGGTCCAGCGAGATGGGTTCCCAGGCGTAGCGCTGGATCTCCAGCACCTTTGTCGGGGTGATGTCCATTGCCCTGGCCAGTTCCTCGGGGGTGGGCTCACGACCAAGGTCGTGGATTAGCTCGCTCCTCAGGTGGCCCAGTGTGTTGATCACCTCGTTGAGGTGCACGGGGATGCGGATGGTACGGGTCTGGTCGGCCATTGCCCGGGTGATGGATTGGCGAATCCACCAGGTGGCGTAGGTGGAAAACTTATATCCCTTGGCGTAGTCGAATTTCTCCATGGCGTGGATCAGGCCCAGGTTGCCTTCCTGGATGAGGTCCAACAAGGGCATACCACGGCCGGTGTAGCGCTTGGCCACCGAGACGACCAATCGGAGATTGGCCTCGAGGAGATGGGTTTGGGCGCGCTGTCCGTCGCGGACGATCCAGCACAGGTCCCGGTGCAGCTGTGGGGCGAGTGTTTCGGTGGCGTCCTGGGCGCGGCGCAGTCGCTCGGCGGCATAAAGGCCGGCCTCGATGCGCTGAGCGAGCTGGACTTCTTGCTCGGCAGTGAGCAGGGCGACCTTGCCGATTTGCTGGAGATAGGCGCGCACCGAGTCGCCCAGGGCGGTCAGTTTGGCCTGTTTGCGGGCTTGACGCAGCGCCGGAAATTCCTCCTCGTCTCCCACCAAGTCCTTCGCATGGGACGTACGCACGTCTGCTCCGTGGGCGTCCGTGGGGATCTGCTGGACATTGATGTCACCGTCAGCGAGATTCTCGAGGGTTAAGCCAGTTTCGAGGTTGGCCCTCTCATCGAGGGCGACATCGACTTTGGGATCAGTCCCGTCGGCGCCTTCGAGGTCGGGGGCGGGACCGGTCGCGGGTATGGTGCCCGTCTTGAGGGGGTTGCTCGCGATGTCCGTGCGTGTGCGCACAACGTCGCTGGGGGCGGGCACGTCCGACGGCCTACGGCGTGGCACGCGTTACCCTTGGTGCGTCATGGATGCTGTACAGGGTTGCTTCCTGATTGCCCGCGCGCCCGAAGCAGACTAGGACTTCAGCCACGGGCGGCGTGGATTGCTGTCGGTGTGCGTGGTGTGCTCCCGTCAACGCTGGTCTTGGTTGCTTGGCGTGCTGACTGTCGTGCGGGCGCTGGTCCCGGTCGCCGATGTTCTCGCACCGTCGCTTGTTCGTCCGAGCAGCTGTTGCCGGTCTTGATCCGGCCGCCCATGGCCCATGGCAAGGGCGGTTCTTCCCATTAGGGATTGGAAGCCTCGCGGTTGTGCAGCGGCAGGCAGCACAACAGCGCATCGGCGGCCCAACGACATCGCTGATTGGATTGCCCGCGCGTGTGATCCGACGTGATGTCCGCGTTCCCGTCCCCGGCATGAACGACAGCCAGTATCGTGACCAGGCCGAAAACGACGCCGGCTCGGATGCCGCGCGCACGACGAGTAGTCGGTCAGCTCCGCACGCTACCCGCCACCAGGTGGCTACGCCAGCGGAGCGAGTTGGACCGATCTTCGTGAGCAACGAGCCGTGACCTCGGCCTTGCATTGGAGTCGGCGAGAGGGGGGCGCCAACGCCGAACAGGACCAGCCGTGCCGAGGGCCAGCCGCAAGCTACCAAGCGGGATGCTTCGCACATCGGTCCTCGGTGCTATTCGACGCAGGCGAAAGCATCAAGGCGCTGTCGGGATACCTCGGCTACCACGACCCCGGCTCCACCTTCCGGACGTACACGCACCTCATGCAGAAGATTCAGGTCGGGAAGACGCTGAAATGCGCTGCCGACGGTACTGATCCGAAATCCCCTGGACTCCCTAGGCGCCGGGGACAACAGTGGACACCGTAAAGAACGCAAGGTGCTGCGGTGGACACTGACGCCCCCGGCTTTCTCCGTGGAGGCTTGAACACTGCGGTGACGACCTTGGGCCTCCCCGCTCTCGCGATTCCTCTCGAAGATGCCTCACCGGACGTCCATCTGGACGCCACTACTGATGTCACGTGGCGACTGCAGCTCTGGACGCTGCTCATCGATCACACCGCCGGGGGAGTGGCTCCCGTGGTCGATTGCTCCAGTGCATCAGGCATGCAATTCCTGTCCGTCTTTATCGATAGTCCTACCTAGGGTCATGTACGCACGTACCTATTATTCCCAACGCGCTTCTATATTTGAGCAGACTGCACTACGGAACTTTTGCGCTCGCTACCGAGCCGAGGCAGGTTGGCAGATTTCTGAGTTCCCGCAGGATCGAAGACCTACCGTGCTTTGCGAGGCCGAATCGGAAGCTCACCACGTAGGCCAACTGCGTGAGGACTACCTAATCAGGCGGCCCACGTAGGACATCCGCGGTGGCTTGGCAGTCCCGCAGTAAGCGCATCCAGGCGCCGGACCGTCCAGGACGGTCATATCGGCAAACCGCACACCAGATGGGGTCGAGATGACGCACCCAGCGATCTCGATATTGCCCGGCATGCCGTGCAAGTAGGCATGGTCGGCAACATTCGATGCGGCCTCACTTACAGCGAGCACCAGGTCCTCAATTCCCACATCGGCCACCGATGGATGGTAAGCCACTGACGCAGCCGGCCGCGGATCACGGATAGCGTTGCTGGTTACGCCGGCAGCGTCACCTGGAATGCCGCTGATGGTGGGTGCTGCGGTCTTTCCTGTTCAGCTGGCTCACAATCTGCCGCCGGGGTGGTTGATGGTACTCACATGGTGGCGGTGGCATCGTTGCCCAAGAGTGTCCGTTGCAGCGGGAGGTTGCTCACTGAGGCAACGCCTCTTCGACAGAATAGTAGAGCGCTAATACCTCGTTTAGTCCAGTTATCTGCAGAGGGCGAATTACCGCGTGGGTCTCATCCACCACCACGCGCAATTGCTCCCGGCGCTGCTGCGCCGCCGTGGCCGCGTCAGCTAACGCGGCCAAGCCGTGAGATCCAAGGAAAGTCACTGCGGTCAGGTCCACGACTACGGGCCGTCCTGCCGCTTCTCGTAATGCCTCGTCGACTGCCGCTCTCAGCCGTCCGGCGGTGAGTATATCCACCTCGCCGTTGGCGAACACGACGATTGCGGCCGGCTCTCGCCGTACCGAAATGTGCAGAAGCCGCTCAGCGGCGGGTCCATCGCTCGACTGGTCGGCCACTGGGGCACAGTACCCTGTCAGGCCTGCTGAGCGAGCTGTCGGGAGCTGAAGCAGCTGGCACGCCCCGGTCAGTGACCCCCGAGTCCTACTCCTGATCCCGGACGGCGTCTGCAGATTGGCGGTCCGCTGTCGCGGTCAACCTTGACAACTCTTCTGCCATCGTAATGGTGTGGCAGAAAGTGTCGACCGAGATCTGCTTGTCCCCTAAGTCCATGAGCGCCTGAACAGTGATCGGGTCGCGCATCGCGATACCAAGGTCTTCGGCCCACTCCATCGCCGATCGCGGATCGGTTATCTTGGCCATCATCTTGGTCCGGTCTTCGTCGGTTCGAGTCGCTTGTACAGATTGCTGCGCGTTTCGAATCGGGGTCGGCAAGGGGAACTTGTCCACGATATGAAGCTGCGTAGGGTCAATGTCGAGCCGGCGAGCGAGAGCATCACGGATGCTGTTGCGGGCTTCCGGCACGCTAGAACACAGGATCCGTACATCAGGTTCCTCGGCGATCCGTGCCATCCACGCGTCGCCGTCGCGTTCGTACAACGCGGTGTAGATCTCGCTCACTGCGACCAGCCCCTCCCGTACCCGGCACCAGACTGGACTGGTAACGGGCCAGTCCAGCTGACACCCCGAAGCCTACCTGGCCTCCCGCGCTTGCCCAAGGCGCTGCACATATCGTCGGCACTGCGGGTAACCGGCAGACTCGAGCTGCTGATGTTCCGGTGTTCGGCCAACCGGGCGGTTCACTGGACGTGTCCACCGCGGTCGCTGTCCCGGTTACCGGCGCCGAGGGCAGCGCCGGAATGGTACTGTTCGTGTCCGGTTGGCTGCATAGCGTATTGGCTTGGCCCCGTCGCGGTGATTGCGCCGGTCATCCTTCCACTTTCTGGGTGACCACTGGGCGTGGCGAGCCGGGTACTCTCAGGCAACCCTGGCATGGTCTACTCACTACCCGCCGGGCGTCCGCTCGGCGCTGAACCCTGATCAACTCCAGGGAGGTCGCGCCGTGACTGCGTTGACCCTGGTTGCGCAAGGCGCCGAACTGAACACGCACAACCTGCGCACATGGATGCTGGACAACGTCGTGCCGCTGCTGTTGTTGGGGGTAGCGGTACTGCTGCTGTGGCTCGGCGGCGGCAAGGGAGATAACGCCGGCGTCATGCGGCGAGTCGGGGGTGTGATCATCGCGTTGGGTGTCATCGGGCTGGCCGTGTCCGGAACAGGGGTGAACCTCGGAACGTGGATCGCCGGCCTGTTCAGCGGTTGACCCGGGGGTGACGCGACCTTGCGCATCCGCACTGATGATGACGTCTATCGCGTGGACGCGGTATGGCTTGGCCCACCGAAGGCAACATTTCCTTGGCGGGCGCGCTACGTGGCGTGGGGCGTCGGTACGGTCATGTTTTTCATGGTCCTCGGCATCGAGCGTCAACTGGGTATCGGATTCAGTTTCTTCTCGACCGGTTGGGGACTGGTCATCACCATCCTGCTCACCAGGCTGATCGGTTCCCGGATCGGCCATGAACGCCCGCTGACCGCAGTTGCGCAGATGTGGGTGCACGAACTCACCGCGCCCAGGAAGCGGACAGCAGTCCGTGGGGGGGCGGCCAGCGCCGCACGGATCCGGGTCGAACGCGACCGCCCCCGACCCAGTCAACGCCCGGGCCGTCGCTGGGGCCGCGGCAGGAAGGAGCACACGGGTGTTCGGGCTCCGACGTCGTCCGGGCAGCGGTGACGGCGCTCAGCACGCACCACGGGCCCGGGACCGTGTGACGCCGGCCGGATCGGCCGCGCGCGGTGGCTCTAACCGGCGCGGGCACAAGCTTCCCGGGGAGGCTGCAGTCCCTAGCTACACCCCGTCCATCGCGGTGCGCTCGATTGATGGTCATCTCGTTCGCAACGGCTTGGAGGTCTACGCCTGGTACCGGTTGGCGCCGCAGCGCTGGTCGTTCCGCTCGGACGCCCAACGCCAGGACCTGATCCACGCTATCGCCGGTCAGTACGCGGAGCTACAGGGCCGGTGGCTGCATTTGCGGGTCACCGCCCGCCCGTATCCAATCCGGATGTGGGCTGAGGCGCACGTGCGCAACGCGGTGGGGCGGCTGCCCGACACCCCCGGCGCATTGTCCTTCGACGACTACATGATCGGCGAGCAGCAGCAGTTGCTGGGCCATTCGATGGCTGAGAAAGAAGTCTATCTCGGTGTCCAGGTGCAAATCCGCTCCATGGTAGACCGGCTTGTGGAACGGGCCACCCCAGTGCTGCGGCGGGTGTTCCCCACAGCGGTGGACGCCGAGCTAGTCGCAATAGACGCCGAAGTCGAGCATCTCGACGGGGTGATCAGCGTCGCCGGACTGGAGGGGCGCCCGGTGACCGCGGGCGAGATGTCCTGGTTGATGCACCGGTCGTGCTCGCTGGGCTTACCCGCTCCGCGCAGCCTTCCCGCGGTGCCGGGCACTAGCTGGGAGCCCGAAGATCTGGCCAGTTTTACCGATGCCGCGGACTTCCACACCGAGCCGTACGCGCCCACACTGACCGTCCGCGGTCGTACCGGTTCCAACGCCGGGATTACCCGGCACGTCGTGGTGCTCACCGTTGGCCAGATGCACGGGTTGCAGATTCCGGAAATCGATGATCCGTGGGTGCAGCGTTCGGATCGCCTACCGGCTGCGGTGGAATGGTCAGCGCGTATCTACGTGCGCCGGCCAGAGGAGGTCGCCGGCGAGCTGCAACGGCAAATGAACAAGGTGCGCTCGCAGGTCCGGCACTACACCGACGAGCACGACCTGGAGCCACCGCAGAGCCTGGTCCGGCAGGCCACCCGCGTGCTGGAAATCGATGACGAAATGACCTCCGGGTTCACTGCGCTGGGCACCCGCGTTCGATCGTGGTGGCGCGTGGCGGTGTCCGGGCCCACTGAGCGCGATGCGCTGCGGTTGGCGCAGCAACTGCTGGATCTGTACAAACCGAAGATCGCTATTGAGCACCCGGAGGGGCAGTACGCGTTGGCCCGGGAGTTCATTCCGGGCGAACCGCTGTCCTCGGGTGCGTACCTACGCCGCGGGTCGGTCATCTGGGCGGCTTCCGCGGTGCCCACAGCCACCGCTGAGGTGGGGGACCGGCGCGGCATCCTGCTAGGTGAGACCTGCACTGCTACCCGGCGCCCGGTTGCCTGGGATCCATGGATGGCTCAGGAGATCCGGGACTCCTCTGGATTGACCGCACTGGTTGCCGGCCTCGGTGGGGGCAAGTCATTCCTCGGTGGCGGCATTGTCTACAAGACCCTGCGTTCTGGGGCGTACTGGACACTGTTGGACCCATCTGGCCCGCTGGCCAAGCTGTGTGAGCTACCCGAACTGCGTCCCTACGCCAGGCCTATCAACCTGCTCAATGCCCAGCCCGGAATTCTCAATCCCTACCGGGTGGTCGCCGAGCCCGAGTTGGCGCACTTCCTTGACGAGGACGATCCGGATCGGGCGTGGCGGCGTGAGAAGGCGCTGACCGCCGCCACCCGGCGCCGGTTGGTGCTGGATGTGCTCACCGGGGTCCTGCCTTTCGAGGTGGCCCGGATGGCGAAAACCCGCATCGTGCTGTTGCGGGCGGTGCGTGCGGTGGGTGGGCGACCAGACGCCCACCCCGGGCAGGTTTTCGACATGCTGCGTCGGGATCCCACCGAGCATCACGACCACGCGATCGTCGTCGCCGATTTCCTGGATGAGATGCGCGAGCGCATGTCACTGCTCATCCCCGAAAAAGGCGCTGATCCATACACCGAAGTGCGTGACGACCGGCTCACCGTGCTGACGATGTCGGGTCTGACCCTGCCCAAGGACAACGTCGGCCGGGAGCACTGGACAGATGCTGAGTCGCTGGGCGTCGAATTGCTCAACCTCGCCGCTTGGTTGACCCAGCGGTCGATCTACGAGCGTCCCCGTGATCAGCGCAAGGGAGTCTGGATCGACGAAGCCTTCTTCCTGTCCGAGGTTCCGACCGGCCGGGTATTGATGAACCGGTTTGCGCGGGATTCCCGGAAGTGGAACGTGCGAGTACTGCTGTCCTCGCAGATTCCAGCCGATTTCCTCAAGATCCAGGGCTTCGTGTCGTTACTGGACTCCGTGTTCGTCGGCAGACTCGACGACGGACCCGCGCAGTCTGACGCGCTGCGACTGCTCAAAGTACCGGTCGGGGCAGGCTATGAGCAGGTGATCGCCTCGCTGGGGCGCCGCCTTGGCGGTGACCGGGCCGAGACCGAACGCGACCGGTCCCCACGCCAATTCATTTTCGCTGATGGTGCCGGTGGCGTGGAGCGGGTCCGGGTGGACTTCTCCGGCGCGCACCTGCAGCACCTGTGCGCGGCGCTGGACACCACACCTGATGCCCTCCGTGGCGACCTGCAGACCGCGGAACTGCCCCGGGGAGGCGAGCTGGTGTCCGGCGAACACTCCGGCTCGGCGCATAACGGGATCGGTCCAGCGGGTGCGGTGAGGGCGGGAGCATGAGAGTCCGGTTCCTGCGCCACAGGCGGGTTGGCGCCCTGC
>Ga0070741_10011329_pt1 | contig 16494 bp, 12 predicted proteins | sample Coa_R1_4_FD_66440 | JGI IMG/M metagenome (GOLD analysis project Ga0070741, IMG submission 66440) | Surface soil microbial communities from Centralia Pennsylvania, which are recovering from an underground coalmine fire - Coalmine... | ecosystem: Environmental > Terrestrial > Soil > Unclassified ...
CGCGTGAGGAAGCGGAGCCCGAGCCACGGCACCGCCGCGGGCGTGCTCCAGCGCGGCTCGTAGGCGGCCAGGTCGGCCTCCGTCACGAGCCCGCCGCGCTCCTCCGACAGCGCCACCAGCGCGGTGCCGATCGTGCCCGAGTAGGCGCCGGCGGAGCCTTCGTCCGCGAGCGACTCGAGCGCGCGCACGAGGCCGGGCTGGAGCAGTAGCTCGCCGGTCTCGAGCAGCTTCCCGCCGGGCGCATAGATCCGTTCGCCCTCGTGCATGGTCATCACGGGCGCGAGCATCTCCAGGCACGAGACGTGTGCGGAGGGCATCTCCACGCCGTCGCGCGCGAGCCGGAGCGCGGGCTCGAACAGGCGCCGCCAGGGCAGGCGCCCGTGCGCATCCCACAGCGCCCCCAGCCCGGCCGCGACTCCGGGGACGGCGCAGCTCGCCGGGCCGACCGCGTAGTGGACGAGCTCCTCGCCGAAGGGCACGTCGAGCGCGATCAGCTCGCCGCCGGATCCGGAAGGGACGGCGCAGAAGCAGTCGAGATTCCGCGCCGTGCCCGTCGCGGCGTCCCAGTAGATCGCGTGCCCGCCCCCGAGGAGGCCGGTCATCACCGTCTCGGCCACACACGACGCAAAGGCCGCCGCCACCGCCGCGTCGGCCGCAGTGCCGCCCTCGGCGAGGATCTCGGCGCCCGCGCGCGCAGTCGCAGGATGGCCGGCGGCGACTCCCGGGGATGGCGGAAACACAGGATCCATGCGGGATTGCTACCCTAGTCGTCGACCCAGCCCCGGCTGTCGTGCTGCAGAACGCTTCCCGGCACGCCGGCGGAGGCTCGGGAGACGAACGACGGAGGAGGCTCATGGCCCTCACGAAGGAAGCAAAGCTGGAGATCATCAAGAAGCACGGGCGTGCGGAGGCCGATACCGGCTCACCGCAGGTGCAGATCGCAATGCTCACGCAGCGCATCAACGAGCTGACCGAGCATCTGCGCACGCACAAGCACGACCACTACTCCCGCCGCGGGCTGCTGAAGCTCGTCGGACGGCGTCGCCGCTTCCTGACGTATCTCCAGAAACACGATCTCGAGGGCTATCGCGCCCTCATCAAGGAGCTCGGCCTGCGCCGTTAGCTCCCAAGCAAAACGGGGAGTGGAAGTTGAGCGAGCTCCGTGCAACGCGGGTTCGGGGCTGACTCAACTCCCACTCTCCACCAAGCAGAGTGGAGGACAATCGATGGGTATTTCGACCGAGCAGCTGGCTCGGGTCTCCGTGCAGGTTGGTGAGCAGGAGATCTCGTTCGAGACCGGCAAGCTGGCGAAGCAGGCGGACGGCGCCGTCGTCGTTCGCTCCGGCGAGACGATGGTGCTCGCCACCGCACAGGGGCGGATGGAGCAGCGCGAAGGCGCAGACTTCTTCCCGCTCACCGTCGACGTCGAGGAGCGCATGTATGCCGCCGGGAAGATCCCGGGCGGCTTCTTCAAGCGCGAAGGGCGTCCGACGGAGCGCGCGATCCTGACCGCGCGCATGATCGACCGGCCGATTCGGCCGCTCTGGCCGAAGGGCTTCCGGAACGAGGTGCAGGTCATCTGCACCGTGCTCTCGGCCGACCTCGTCAGCGCGCACGACATCCTGTGCATCAACGGGGCCTCGGCGGCGCTGATGATCTCGCCGCTGCCGTTCCTCGGCCCGGTGGGCGCAGTGCGCATCGGCCGCATCGACGGCAAGCTGGTCGTCAACCCGACGCTGCCCGAGGTCGAGAACGACTCGAGCCTCGATCTCATCGTCGTCGGCACGAAGGACGCGCTGACGATGGTGGAGGCCGGTGCGGATCAGATTCCCGAGGAGACGATCCTCGAGGCGTTCGAGCTCGCGCAGGGCGAGATCGCGAAGCTGTGCGAGGCGCAGGAGGATCTGCGCCGCCTGGCGGGCAAGCCGAAGTGGCTCGATCTCGATCTCGCGTCCGAGCTCGAGCGCGAGCACGGCCACACCGTCTGGGAACGGATCCAGGCCGGCGGGCTGAAGGAGGCCGCCTCGGTGGTCGAGGAGCTCACGGCCGAGCTCGCCCCGCCGCTGACGATGGACTCGAACGACGAGGACATCACGCGTCAGGTGCAGGTCCGCGCCGCGCTCCAGAGCCTGCTCGAGAAGCAGCGCTCCGCCGCCGTGGAAGGCCCGGTGCTCGAGCAGTTCGGCGACGAGCTGCGCGCGCTCACCGACGCCGAGCAGGACTCGAAGCAGCTGAAGTCCGCGAAGCGGCAGCTGCTGTTCGAGCGCATGGTCGACGAGGTTCGCCTGCCCTTCCCGGTCGGCCCCGCGCCGATCGACGACGAGGAGCCGGTGAAGGACTCGGTCACCCGCTCGTACATCAAGAAGGCGGGCGACGCGATCTACAAGGACCTCGTCCGGAAGAAGATCGCGGTCGACAAGCGCCGCCCCGACGGGCGCGGCACGGAGGAGATCCGCCCGATCGAGATCGAGGTCGGCGTCAACCCGCGTGCGCACGGCTCCGGTCTGTTCACGCGCGGCCAGACGCAGATCCTCACCTCGCTGACGCTCGGCACTGCGAAGGAGGGTCAGCGCATCGACGACCTCTCCCTCGAGGAGGAGCGCCGGTACATGCATCACTACAACTTCCCGCCCTACTCGGTCGGGGAGACGGGCTTCATGCGCGGGCCGAAGCGCCGTGACATCGGCCACGGGGCGCTCGCGCAGCGGGCGCTCGAGGCGGTCATCCCGGGCCCGGACGCCTTCCCGTACACGATCCGGCTCGTCTCCGAGACGCTGGAGTCGAACGGGTCGTCGTCGATGGGCTCCGTGTGCGGCTCGACGCTCGCCCTCATGGATGCCGGCGTGCCGATCGAGGCGCCGGTGAGCGGTATCGCAATGGGCCTCGTCAAGGAGGGCGACGACTACGTCATCCTCACCGACATCCAGGGCGCGGAGGACCACCTGGGCGACATGGACTTCAAGGTCGCCGGCTCGCGGGACGGCATCACCGCGCTGCAGATGGACATCAAGATCACCGGCGTCACGCAGCAGGTCATGCGCGACGCGCTCGAGCAGGCGAAGCGGGCGAGGGAGTTCATCCTCGACAAGATGCTCGAGGTGATCCCCGAGTCGCGCTCGGAGCTCGCCGACAATGCACCGCGGATCACGTCGGTCAAGATCGACCAGGAGAAGATCGGCATGGTCATCGGCAAGGGCGGCGAGACGATCCGGGGCCTCGAGTCCGAGCACGAGGTGCAGATCGACATCGAGGAGGACGGCACGATCCTCATCTACGCCACCGAGGGCACGAAGGCGGAAGCCGCCATCGCCGCCATCCAGGCGTTGACGAAGGAGCCCGAGGTGGGCGACACCTACACGGGCAAGATCGTGAAGACGACGCAGTTCGGCGCCTTCGTCGAGCTCAAGAAGGGCACGGACGGCCTGCTGCACGTCTCCAACGTCGGCCCGGGCCGCGTCGCCCACATCGAGGACGTCATGCAGCGCGGCGACGTCGTCGACGTCGTCGTCCAGGAGGTCGACAAGGCGCGAGGCCGCATCGGGCTGAAGCTGATCGCGAAGCACGAGAACGGCACGCTCGTCCAGCCGGAGGAGCTGATCGAGCGGGCGAAGAACGCACCGCCCCGGCCGCCGGAGGAGGAGCGCCCTCGGCGCGACGACCGGCGCCGCGGGGGCGGCCGCCGCTGAAACGCGCGCGATAGGGCTGGGCGGGCGCCCTTCCGGTGCCGATACCACCGGGAAGGCTCCCGCCCATGTCCGACCCGAACCCATCCGTCTCGCCGCTCCGCGGCCTGCTCGAGGTGACGCGGCTCGTCCGCGCCGCCGACGATGTCCCCGAGCTGCTCGGGGCGGTCACGCGCGTCGTCGCGGAGTCGCTCGGCTACCGGTGCGTCGCGATCAGCGTGTACCGCGAGGCGTGGGACGACTTCGAGTGCACCACGGTGTACGGCCCCGACGAGGCGCGGAGCGCACTGCTCGGGCGGGTGCGGCGGATAGACGAGTGGGAGCCGATGCTCGACGGGCGCTTCGAGCGCCGCGGTGCGTTCGAGATCCACGCGGGCGAGTTCGACTGGGCGCCGACGCTCGACGGCCTCTACATCCCCGACAGCGAGGGAGGCCTCGGCGACGATGCGTGGCATCCCCTGGACGCGCTCTTCGTGCCCATGCGCGATCACGACGGCCGCCTGCTCGGGATCCTGTCCGTGGACGAGCCGATCAGCCGCCGCCGGCCGACGGACGACGACATCGACGTGCTCGTCGCCCTCGCAGACCACGCCGCGCTCGCGCTGCGCTCCGCGCAGGAGGCGGCCGACGCCGCGCGCCACCGGAGTGCGCTCGAGCAGCTCCTCAAGGTGTCCTCGGGCCTCAGCGCCGAGACGGAGGCGAGCGAGATCATGGAGGCCGTGTGCACGGGCGTCCGCGACGCGCTCGGCTTTCAGAACGTGCTCGTCGTGCTCACGGTGCCCGCGACCGGACGCTTGACGGCGGGCGCCGCCGTGGGGTGGAGCCGCAAGACCGTGATGACGTATCCGGTGTTCCTGTCCGACCTCGAGCCGCTGTTCGACCCGGCGTTCGAGGTCGAAGGCTGCTTCCTGGTTCCCCACGCCGAGGCGGAGCGACGCATCTCCGGCGAGAAGCTCCCGTATGCATCGCAGCGAAACGGGCGCGGGCCGTGGGCGTGGAACCGCCACTGGCTGCTCGTGCCGCTGCGCGACGCAGACGGCGCGATCATCGGCATCCTCTCGGCCGACGAGCCCGAGGACCGGCTGCTTCCTTCGAACGAGAAGCTGCAGGCGCTGCGCATCTTCGCGAACCAGGCGGCGGCCGCGATCATGCTGTCGGAGAACGTGCGCGAGCTGCGGCGCCTCGCGGACCACGATCCGCTGACCCGGCTCCTCAACCGGCGCGCGTTCGTCGAGCGGCTCGAGGCCGAGGTCGCGCGCGCGAACCGGTACGACCGCGAGTTCACGCTCGTGTTGTGCGACCTCGACGGCTTCAAGAGCGTGAACGACACCCTCGGCCATCCCGCAGGGGACGAGGCCCTGAAGATGTTCGCGGCCGCGGCCCGGCAGTCGCTGCGAAAGGCCGACGACGCGTTCCGGATCGGCGGCGACGAGTTCGCGCTCCTTCTCGCCGAGGCAACGGATGCTGATGCACGCAGGGTGATCGAGCGCGTCGGCGAGCGCCTCGAGGGGACGCGTGCGAGCTTCGGCATCGCCTCGTGCCCGGCCGACGCGAGCGACGCGCAGGCGCTCTTCCGCCTCGCCGACAAGGCGCTGTACGAGGCGAAGCGCTCGCCGACGAGGCGCGCCAAGAGCTATCGCTCTTCGCGCGAAGTGAGGTACCGCTTCGCGGAGCGGTCGGCGGCGAAGCCGCCGACCTCCTAGGGTATCGGCGGAGGGTCGTCTTGCGCGCGCGGTGGCGGCTGCGCCGTCCCCGCGCGCTGGTTCGGCTCTCGCGAACGCATCCGCGTTCGCTCGAGCCTGTGATGCTGCTTTGACTCGAGCGTCTGAAGACCCGCTCAATAACCGCAGCCGGCGGAAGCCAGTTGACTAACATCGCCGGGTGCAGAAGTACGTCCTGTCCGAGCTGGATTCGGGCGAACGCGTGATCTCGGAGAAGGTGCCGAGCGTGCGCTCGGTCGCCATCGGCTTCTGGATCGGAGCCGGCTCCCGCGACGAGCGGGACGATCGCGCGGGCGTCTCGCACTTCATCGAGCATCTCCTCTTCAAGGGCTCGCGCTCGTACGACGCGCAGCAGATCGCCGAGATCTTCGACGCGATGGGTGCGGAGCTCAATGCGGCGACGTCGCGCGAGCACACGGTCGTCTACTCCCGCGTGCCCGACAGGCACACGGAGGAGGCGCTGGAGGTGATGACCGACATGGTGTTCGCTCCCGCGTTCGCCGAGCTCGACCAGGAGCGCGAGGTCGTGCTCGAGGAGATCGCCATGTACGAGGACACGCCCCAGGAGCTCGTGCACGATCTCTTCTCCGAGGCCGTCTTCGGCCGCCACGCACTCGGGCGCCCGGTGATCGGGACCGCCGAGGTGATCGCCTCCGTCAGCCGCCGCGCCGTCGCCGCGTATCACCGCACGATGTACACGGGCGGCAACATCGTCGTATCGGCGGCCGGGAACATCACGCACGACCGATTCGTCTCACTGCTCGCCCGCGCCGAGCGCAAGAGCGCCGCTGCGTCGCATGCCGCGCCGCGCGTGCGTCGGCCGCTGACGCAGGCGCCGCCGCCCGGGGTGCGCTTCGAGCGCAAGGACACCGAGCAGTACCACCTCTGCATCGGCGCCCCCGGCATCTCGCGCGCGGATCGCCGCCGCTTCGCGGCGTCGCTGCTGGACGCGATCCTCGGCGGCTCCGCCTCGTCGCGCCTCTTCCAGGAGATCCGCGAGAAGCGGGGCATGGCGTACGCGGTCTACTCGTTCGGGTCGCAGTACACCGACACCGGCCTCATCGGCATCTACGTCGGCACGAGGGAGGAGAACCTCGCAACGTGCGTCGAGATCTGCTCGGAGCAGATCGCCGAGATCTCCGCGGGACGGCTGCGGAAGGGCGAGCTCGCGCGCGCGAAGGAGAGTCTCAAGGGCCGCATCATGCTGTCGATGGAGTCGACGTCGAACCGGATGACGCGGCTCGGCAAGTCGCTCATCACCGACACCGAGCTGTTGACGTTCGAGCGGATCATCGCCGAGATCGAGGCCGTCGAGGAGGACGCGGTCGCCGAGCTCGCGGGCGCGCTGCTCGCGCCGGAGCGGCTGTCGGCCGCCGGCGTCGGCCCCGACGAGGGGCGCTTCAAGGCCGCGATCGGCAACGGCGTCACCCTGGCGGCCGCATGAGACTCGCCCTCTTCGGGGCAGAAGGCAAGGTGGGATCGGTCTTGAAGCCGGTGCTCGAGCGTGCGGGCCACGAGGTGAAGGGGATCGAGATCGGCGACGAGCCGGACGTGCTGGGGCTCGACGCCTGCGTCGACTTCACGACGCCGGAAGCTGCGCCGGCGAACGCGCGCGCGTCGCTCGAGCAGGGCGTCTCCTGCGTCGTCGGCACGACCGGCTGGGACCCGCGGCCGCTGCACGCGCTCGCGGCTGACAGAGGGCTGAGGCTCTTCGTCGCGCCCAACTTCTCCATCGGCGCGGTGCTCATGATGCGCTTCGCGCGCGAGGCCGCCGCCTTCTTCCCGCGCGCCGAGATCGTCGAGCTGCACAGCGAAGCGAAGAAGGACGCGCCGTCCGGGACGGCGAAGGCGACGGCCGAGCTGATCGGCGGCGATCCCGTCATCCACTCGGTGCGCCTGCCGGGGCTCGTTGCGCACCAGGAGGTCATCTTCGGGGGCGAGGGGCAGCTCCTCACGATCCGGCACGACACAACCGCGCGCGAGTCGTTCGCCGACGGCGTCCTGCTCGCGCTCGACAAGCTGGACGATCTGCCGCCGGGCCTGACCATTGGCCTCGACGCCCTCCTGTAGGGGATAGTTCCCAGCCTATGCACGTAGTCGTCCTGGGCGGAGGGTCCACCGGCGAGCACTTCGTGGGCGCCCTCCGCCGCCTCGACGCCGACGTGGAGATGACGCTCGTCGAGAGCCGCCTCGTCGGCGGCGAGTGCTCCTACTTCGCGTGCATGCCGACGAAGACGATGCTCCGTGCAACCGAGCTCTCGTCGTCGCTCGACCGCGCGCCCGGGCTGCGTCCGGAGCGCCCCGAGCCCGACGGCGTCTGGCGGTGGCGCGACGCGGTCACCGACAACTGGGACGACGCGGCTCAGCTCGAGTTCCTCGAGCAGCAGCGCTGCGCCTTCGTGCGCGGATACGGCCGCGTGCTGGAGCCGGGCGTCGTCAGCGTCGAGGACGGCCCGGAGATCCCCTACGACAAGCTCGTCATCGCCACCGGCTCCGCGCCGGCGATCCCGCCGGTGGACGGGCTCGACAGCGTCGACTACTGGACGAACGAGGATGCGACGCGCACGCATGAGGTCCCGGCGAGCCTCGCCGTGCTGGGGGGCGGCCCGGTCGGCTCCGAGCTCGCGCAATTCTTCGCACGCATGGGCGCGCGCGTGACCCTCATCGAGCGCGGGCCGTGCCTCCTCGGCCGCGTGCACGAAGACGCGGGGAGGCTGCTGACCGACGCGTTCCGCGACGAGGGAATCGACGTTCGCGTCGACACGGGCGCGGAGCGCGTCGAGCCCGGCGTCCGCCTGACGCTCTCGGACGGGTCGACGGTGGACGCCGAGAAGCTGCTCGTCGCCGCCGGACGCCGGCTGCACACGCAGGGACTCGGCTTCGAGGAGCTCGGCCTCTCGATCGACCCGCGCGGGATCGAGGTCGACGGCCGCATGCGCGCCGCCGACGACGTCTGGGCGATCGGAGACGTCACGGGCGTGGCGCTCTTCACGCACGTCGGGAAATACCAGGCGCGCGTCGCCGCCGCGGACATCGCCGGGCGGCCGGCGCATGCCGACTACCGCGCCATCCCGGCGGGAATCTTCACCGACCCGGAGGTCGGGACGGTCGGGCGCACCGACGGGGCGGACTGCGTGTCGGCGCGGTGGGAGCTCACCTCGACCCCGAGGCTCTCGACGTACGAGCGGCCCAAGCGGCCCGGGTTCGTGCGCGTGTTCGCGGACCGTGAGCAGCGCGTCCTCGTCGGGGCCGTCACGGTCGGACCACAGGCGACCGAATGGCTCGGGCAGCTCACGCTCGCGATCCGGAGCGCGACGCCGGTCGATGTCCTCCTGGACACGATCCAGCCGTACCCGAGCTTTTCCGAGGCGATCTTCTTCTGCCTGCGCGACCTCGCCGACGCACTCTCGGCGTAAACTTGCCCCTGCATGCTCGGCGAAGTGCTCACCGCGATCGTCACGCCGTTCCGCGCCGACGGGTCCGTCGACGTGGACAGCTTCCGCCGTCTTGCAGCCCATCTCGTCGATCACGGGTCCGACGGGATCGTGGTCGCGGGCACGACCGGCGAGGCTCCGACGCTGAGCGACGGCGAGAAGCTCGAGCTCTTCGCCGCCGCGGTGGACGCGGTCGGCGACCGCGCCACCGTGGTTGCGAACACGGGCACGTACGACACGTCGCACTCCGCCCATCTCACCGAAGTGTCGAACGAGCTCGGAGTCGACGGGTTCCTCGCCGTGACGCCGTACTACAACAAGCCGCCGCAGCGCGCGATCGTGCGCCACTTCGAGGAGATCGCCGGAGCGACCGACAAGCCCGTCATCGCGTACAACATCCCCAGCCGAGTCGTCGTCAACATCGAGCCCGAGACGATCACGCAGCTCGCCTCGATCGAGAACCTCGTCGGCGTCAAGCAGGCATACGACGACGTCGTGCAGGCGAAGCACATCGTCGACACGGGCCTCGTGCTGTATGCGGGCGACGACAATCTCATCCTCCCGTTCCTCGAGATCGGAGGCGAGGGCGGCATCTGCGTTCACACGCATATATGGGGGACGCAGACGAAGGAGATGATTCGCCGGTACAAGAGCGGGGACCCCGACGGCGCGAAGGCGCTGAACGACGAGATGGCGCCCGCGTTCGAGCTCTTGAAGATCCAGACGAACCCGATCCCGATCAAGGCGGCCGTGAACCTGCTCGGTCACGAGGTGGGCGGCTACCGTCTCCCGATGGTTGAGCCGACGAAGCAGGAGCTCGCCCAGGTGCGCTCCTGTCTCGAGCGCGCCGGCGTGCTCGAGCCGGTCGGCGCCTAGTGGGCGTCTGTCGCATCATCCCGCTCGGCGGCCTCGGCGAGGTCGGCAAGAACATGACGGTGTACGAGGCCGACGGGTCGATCGTCGTCGTGGACGCAGGCCTTGCGTTCCCGCGCGACGAGCACCTCGGGGTCGACCTCGTGCTTCCGGACTTCTCGTACCTCGTCGAGCGCGCGGACATGATCCGCGGCGTCGTGCTGACGCATGGTCACGAGGACCACGTCGGCTCCCTTCCGTACCTCATGCGCGAGGTGCGTGTCCCGGTCGTGGTCGCGACGCGCCTCACGCTCGGTCTCGTGAAGTCGAAGCTCGACGAGCACGGGCTCGGCCGTGAGGCGGAGCTGCGCGAGGTTGCGCCCGGCGACGGCCCGTTCCAGCTCGGCCCGTTTCGGATCGAGCTCGTGCGCATGGCCCACTCCATTCCGGACTCGGCGGCGGTGGTGCTCGAGACACCCGGCGGGCGAGTCGTGCACACGGGGGACTACAAGCTCGACCACACGCCGGTCGACGGCCAGCGCACCGACGTCGGCATGCTGGCCGAGGTCGGCAACCGCGGCGTCGACCTCTTGCTCGGCGACTCGACCAACGCGGAGCGTGCCGGCTTCACGCAGTCGGAGCGCGTCGTCGGCGAGGCGTTCCGGCAGATCTTCCCGGCGCGCCGCGGCAAGATCCTCGTCTCGTCGTTCGCATCGAACGTCCATCGCATGCAGCAGGCGGTCGACGTCGGCGTCGACTGCGGACGCAAGGTCGCGTTCGTCGGCCGGTCGATGCGCAAGAACGCGAACATCGCCCGGAACCTCGGCTACATGGACGTCCCCGAGGAGGCGATCCTCCGCCCGCAGGACCTTGCCGAGCTGCCGCCGCATGAGCAGCTCATCCTCTGCACCGGCAGCCAGGGCGAGCCGATGTCGGCGATGACGCGTATCGCCTACGACGACCATCCCGCCGTGAGCGTCGCGGCCGGGGACACGGTGATCATCTCGGCGAAGCCGATCCCCGGCAACGAGCTGCGCGTCCACGACGCCATCAACCGTCTCGCGCGCTCGGGTGCCGAGGTGCTCCACGAGGACAACGCGCCCGTGCACGTATCCGGCCACGGCCGCGCCGAGGAGCTGCGGACGATCATCGGCCTCCTCCGCCCGCGCGCGGTGATGCCGGTGCACGGGGAGTTCCGCATGCTCGCGGCGCATGCACAGCTGGCCCGCGAGGGCGGTGTTCCCGGCGAGCGCATCGTCATGGCCGAGAACGGGACCGTGGTCGAGCTCGCCGACGGCGTCGCCCGCATCGTCGACCACGTCCCGGCAGGCGTCACGTTCGTCGACGGGCTCGGCGTCGGCGACGTGCACGACGTCGCGCTCCGCGACCGGCGGCGGCTCGCCGAGGACGGCGTGCTCATCGTCGTCGCGACGCTCGCGGGCTCGAACGGGGCCGGCGCGCTGACCGCGCCCCCCGAGCTGATCGTCCGCGGCTTCGGCGAGGGCGCCGAGCCGCTCCTCGACGAGCTGCGCGAGGAGGCGACGCGCGTTCTCGAGGAGATGCTCCGCGACGACGTCAGCGAGATCAAGCTCCTGCAGGAGCACCTGCACGAGGCGCTCGCACGCATCGTGTACGACCGCGCGCGGCGCCGGCCGATGATCCTTCCCGTCCTGGTGGAAGTGTGAGCCAGCATCGCCTCAGGTACTTCCCGACGTGGGCCGACGTGATCGAGGAGTCGGCCGCCGAGCAGGCGACCGCGCTCCGCCTCGTCGCCCAGCTCGGCGCGTGCGAGGCGGCGGCGCTCGCGTTCTGCCGCCTGCTCGAGCAGTGGGCCCGCGGGGACGCGCAGCCGGCGACTCCGGGCGGCCGCCAGTCTGCGCTGCGGCGGGCGGCCGAGCGGGTCGAGACCGCGATCACCGGGCTCGAGGATCCCCTCGACCGGTACCTCCTCGAGCTCGAGGCGGATGCGCCCGAGGGGCGCTCGTGGTACGGCGAGCCGGGGGCGGCGGAGCTGCTCGACTGGGAGCCGATCCTCTCCCGCGCCGGCGTCCACGTGCCTGCGGAACGCGTCGCGCAGGCCTATCTGGAGCTGGCAGTGCTGCTGCGGGCGCTCGAAGGCCTCGCCGACGCCGCGCGCATCGAGCTGACGCTCGACCGCTCGTCGCTGTGGGCCGGGCTGTTCGACCTGCGCGACAACCTGCTCGGGCAGGCGCTCGAGGACCTGCGCGTCCTGACCGTCGCCTAGATTCCCACGGATGTCGCCGCACCTGACCGTCGTCGGGTCCGTCAACCTCGACCTCGTCGCCACCGTCGAGCGCTTCCCGCGCGCAGGCGAATCGGTGTCCGGCGCGACCTTCAGCCGGGTCCCCGGCGGCAAGGGCGCGAACCAGGCGGTCGCCGCGGCCCGTCTGGGAGCGGAGGTCGATCTCATCGCGTGCGTCGGCGAGGACGAGTTCGCGTCGCTCGCCCTCGCCGAGCTGGAGAGCTCGGGCGTGAATCTCGACAGGCTGAAACGCGTCCAGGAGACCACCGGCGTCGCGCTCGTCGCGGTCGACAAGGAAGGACAGAACGCGATCGTCGTCGCGCCCGGAGCGAACTTCCAGCTGCTCCCCGGCGACCTCGACATCGGCGAAACCGACGCGGTGCTCTGCCAGTTGGAGATCCCGCTGGAAACCGTCGAGCGCGCGTCCGAGCTGGCGCCGGACAGGTTCTTCCTCAACGCGGCGCCGGGGCGCGGCCCGTTCCCGGCGGCGGACGTGACGATCGTGAACCGCTACGAGGTGGAGTCGCTTCCCGAGCGCGACGGTGTGGTCGTGCTGACGCTGGGGCACGAGGGCGCCGTGCTGATCGAGAACGGCAAAGAGGTGGCGCGCGCCGCGCCGCCGGAGGTCACCGCCGTCGACGGCACCGGCGCGGGCGACGCGTTCACCGCATGCTTCGTCGTCTCTACGCTGGAAGGCCGCAGCCCGGAGGAGTCGCTTCGCCGCGCATGCATCGCGGGCGCGCTCGCGGCGTCCAAGTTCGGGGCGCAGCCCTCGATGCCGACGGCCGCCGACGTCGACGCCTTGATGTGACGACTCCCATCGTCATGGACTGCGATCCCGGTCACGACGACGCGATCGCCATCCTGCTCGCGGTGGCGTCGCCCGAGGTCGAGCTGCGGGGCGTCGTCACCGTCGGCGGGAACCAGACGATCGACAAGACGACGCGGAACGCGCTGAAGGTGCTCGAGCTCGTCGATCGCAGCGACGTCCCGGTCGTACGCGGCGCGGAGGGCCCGCTGAAGCGAAGGCTGCGGACGGCGCCGCACGTGCACGGTGAGAGCGGCATGGACGGGCCGGTCCTGCCCGAGCCGGCGACCCTCCCGTCGCCCGACGATCCGGCCGGCTGGTTCCGGCCGGGCATCGTCCTCGTCGCCACCGGCCCGCTGACGAACGTCGCGCGACTCCTCGAGCGCGGCGTCGCGATCGACCGGATCGTCTGGATGGGCGGCGCCCTCGGCGAGGGCAACATCACGCCGGCCGCCGAGTTCAACGCCTTCGTCGACCCCGAGGCGGCGTCGATCGTGTTCGCGAGCGGCGTGCCGATCACGATGGTCGGCCTCGACGTCACGCACAAGGCGCTGTTCACGCGCGCGCACGCGGACCAGGTGCGGGGCGCCGGCCGGGCGGGCCGCGTCGTCGCCGAGCTGTCGGACTTCTTCCAGCGCTTCCACGAGGAGCGCTACGGCTTCCACGGCTCGCCCATCCACGACGCCATGGCCGTCGCCGCGGTCATCGACGACTCGCTGCTGGAGACGCTTCACTGCAACGTGGAGATCGAGACGTCCTCGCAGTTCTGTGACGGGAGGACCGTCGTCGACCGCTGGCACGTGACGAGCGGCCCGAGGAACGCGCACGTCGCGGTCGACGTCGACGCGGACCGCTTCCTCGATCTGCTCGTCGATCGCATCTCCAGCCTTCCGTGATCGTCTTCGCGGCGATCGCGCCGCACGGCGACCTCGAGCTCGATCCCGCGCTCCGCGCCGCGATGGAAGAGCTCGGCCGGCGCTGCGACGCCGCCGCGCCCGACACCGCGATCGTCGTCTCGCCGCACACCGTCCACGTCGAGGGCCATTTCGCCGTCGTGACCTCGGCAATGGTGGGGGAGTGGGAGACCGACCGCGAGACCGCCGCCGCCCTCCTCGGGGCGGATCTGCCCATCCTCGGCGTCTCGTTCGGCGGCAACGACCCGGCCCAGGCGGAGATGCCGCTCGACTGGGGAACCGAGGTACCGCTCGAGCACCTGCACGCGCCGCGCGTGGTCGTCGTCGGTCCCGCCCGCGACCGGCCGCTCGAAGAGCACATCCGCCTCGGCGACGCGATCGCCCGCCTGCCCGGCCGCCACGCGCTGATCGCGAGCGCCGATCACGGCCACGCACACGACGCGGACGGGCCGTACGGGTTCGATCCGGAGGCGGCGGCCTACGACGCGCGGCTGCAGGAGATCCTCGCCTCGCCGAGTCTCGACTTCCTGCCGCTCGCGGAGCACGTCGAGCCCGCGAAGGCGGACTCCCTGTGGCAGCTGCTCGTCCTCCAGGGAGCGCTCGGGGAGGCCGCGCGGGCCGACGTCCTCGCATACTCGGCCCCGACCTACTACGGGATGCTCGTGGCGGAGGTTTCCCGCTAGGGAGCGCGAACAGAGCCGCATGGCGCCCCGCAAGCGCACCGGCCGATCGCGCTCGAAGACGAAGCGGCGCTCGCTCCCGCGCGGCTTCGTGAAGAACTATCCCGAGCTCTGGGGCCTCGGGCTCGTCGCGTTCGGCGCGTTCCTCGGCAGCGTCCGCTACGCCGGCTGGAACGGGGGTTGGGTCGGCCTCGAGCTCGTGAGGGGCTTCGACGACCTGATCGGCGCGGCGTCGTGGGCGCTTCCGGTCCTGCTCGTCACCTTCGGGGTGCTCATGGTCGCGCGCACGGCGCTCATCGACGTCCGTCCGTTCCGCGCCGGATTCGTCGTGCTCGGCTTCGGGCTCATGATCGCCCTCGGCCGCGATCAGGGCGGCTACCTCGGGCAGCTGCTCGGCGGCGCCGTCGGAGTTGCCGTCGGCGTGACCGGCTCGACCATCCTCGGCGCCTTCCTGCTCCTGATCGGTGCGCTCCTCGTCTCCGGCGCCTCGCTCGGCGCCATCCTGCGCGCTTCCCACCGGCAGATGCGCCGCGCTGCGACGCGCGCGCGACGTCCGCGACCCGCGGCCATGCCGGCGTACGCCGCTCCGCCGGTGAAGGCGGTGCAGCACGTTGTCGACGCGGAAGAGGCCTATCCGGACGTCGTCACCGAGATCGCGCCCTCGCCGCTCCTCACGCTCGAGCCCGAGCCGCTCGTCGTGCAGCACGAGCCCCTCTTCGAGGACGTCACCACCGAGCACCCCGAGTATCGCCTGCCCGATCGCACCGTCCTGCGGCGCAGCCCGGAGAAGTCGGGGACGACGGAGGAGGCGTCCGCGCGGGTGGCCGAGCTGCTGGTGCAGACGCTCGCTCACTTCGGCGTGGAGGCGACCGTGATCGGGCAGATCTCCGGCCCGCGCGTGACGCGCTTCGAGCTGAAGCTCGCGCCGGGCACCAAGGTGTCGAAGGTCGCCGCGCTGAAGGACGACCTCTCGTACGCGCTCGCCACCACCGAGATCAGGATCCTCGCGCCGATCCCCGGCAAGCAGGCGGTCGGCGTCGAGCTGCCGAACCTGTCGCCGAATCTCGTCACCCTCGGCGACATCTTCGACGATCTCCCGGCGACGGCGAGCCCGCTGTCGACGTGGCTCGGCAAGGACATCTCCGGCGCCGCGGTGTGGACCGACCTCGCGCGCATGCCGCACCTGCTCATCGCGGGCACGACCGGCTCGGGCAAGTCCGGCTGCATCAACGCGATCCTCACCTCCGTCCTGCTGCGCTCGACCCCGGACGAGGTGCGGATGATCCTCATCGACCCGAAGCGCATCGAGCTCAACCACTACGAGTCGATCCCTCATCTGCTCACGCCCGTCGTGTCGAGCCCGAAGGAGGCGAGCGCGGTGCTCGCCAACTGCCTTGCAGAGATGGAGCGCCGATACGAGCGTCTGTCGTCGGTACGCGCGCGAAACATCAACGAGGCGAACCGGGCCTTCCGCCAGCGTGGCGAGCCGACGCTGCCGTATCTCCTCGTCGTCATCGACGAGCTCGCGGACATGATGATGGTCGCGCCGCAGGCGGTCGAGGATGCAGTCATCCGTCTCGCGCAGAAGTCGCGCGCGGTCGGCATCCATCTCGTGCTCGCCACGCAGCGCCCGTCGGTGGACGTCATCACCGGCATGATCAAGGCGAACGTCCCCTCGCGAATCGCGTTCGCCGTGTCGTCGCAGACCGACTCGCGCGTGATCCTCGATTCGGGAGGCGCCGAGTCGCTCCTCGGCCAGGGCGACATGCTCTTCAAGCCGCTCGGCACCTCCCGCCTCCAGCGTGTGCAGGGCGCCTATGTGTCCGAGGAGGAGATCGCGCTCGTCGTCGAGCAGACGCGCCAGCGGGAGCAGGAGCTGGACGAGGGCTACCTCGAGCTGCCGGAGGTCTTCGCCGAGCCGGAGGACGGAGACCACGGCGAGTTCGACCCCGACGACGACCCATTGCTCGACCGGGCGATCGAGATCGTCGTCCAGACGCAGACCGCGTCCGTCTCCCTGTTGCAGCGGCGTCTGCGCGTCGGGTACACGCGGGCAGGCCGGCTCGTCGACATGCTCGAGCGGCGCGGGATCATCAGCGGCTACGAAGGCTCGAAGCCGCGCCGCGTCCTCGTCGACGA
>Ga0070741_10011330_pt1 | contig 16494 bp, 7 predicted proteins | sample Coa_R1_4_FD_66440 | JGI IMG/M metagenome (GOLD analysis project Ga0070741, IMG submission 66440) | Surface soil microbial communities from Centralia Pennsylvania, which are recovering from an underground coalmine fire - Coalmine... | ecosystem: Environmental > Terrestrial > Soil > Unclassified ...
TTAGGCGGTTTTGGCGCCGGGCCGCCTGAAGGCGGGACTCCGAACCCCATACGCCCACGCCCAAGCCGGTACTTCTAAAACACGCTCTAAGAGGATTGCCGCTTTTCTGCCGATCAACACAGATAACCGACAGATTTGGTCACACCCCAGTCAACCGGCCAGCTTGACGGGCAGGCAATCGCCACTAGACTGTCAGGCTATGTCATTAGGGAATGGTTTGCGCGCGACCCTGCCCGGGTTTCTCTTTTACGCATGAGAAAGCCTTCGGTCCTGGTCGTCTTTCTGACCGTCTTCATAGATTTGATCGGATTCGGCATCGTCGTGCCCCTGGTGCCGGTGTACAGCCGGCATTTCGGCGCTCACGGCATTGTGATCGGCGTCATCATCGCCTCCTTTTCCGCGATGCAGTTCATTTTTTCTCCGATCTGGGGACGGTTGTCGGACCGGTACGGCCGGCGGCCGATCCTGCTCGTCAGCACGGCGGGCGCAGCCTGTTCGTACGTGCTATTTGCGATCAGTTCGGGCCTGGAGAATCACCTGGCCGCGCTTGGGCTAATGATCCTGGCCCGCGCTTTCGCCGGCCTGTGCGGCGGAAACATCACGGTGGCGCAGGCGTACATCGCCGACATCACTCCGCCCGAACAACGGTCACGGCGGATGGGGCTAATCGGGATGGCATTTGGCCTGGGCTTCATTTTCGGCCCGGCCATCGGTGGCTTGAGTTTGAAGTACCTGGGTAGCACCGGGCCTGGCAGCATTGCCGCGTGCCTTTGCGCCGCCAACTTTATCCTCGCCTTCTTTATCCTGGTCGAAAGCCGCAAACCCACTTCCGAGCCGATTGCGCATCGGCCGCACTTGGACCAGTGGGCGCACACCTTGACGCAGCCGCGGATCGGTTTGCTGGTGATTGTGTTTTTCCTGGCGACTTTTTGCTTCAGCTGCTTCGAGAGCACTCTCCCGCTGGTCGTCAGCGACAACTTCCACTTAAACTTGCAGCGGGATGAAACCTCGGCCTCGACGGTCTCTTACCTCTTCGTGTATTGCGGGTTGATCGGAGCTCTCGTACAGGGCGGCGCGATCGGACGGCTCGTCAAAAAGCTGGGCGAGCCACGACTCATCGCCTTGAGCCTGGTGTTGACAGCCATCAGCCTCGCGGTGTTGCCATTTATTAGCGGCCGCGCCGACCTCTCCTGGCACGTGCTCCTGAGGCCGGAGGGCCGTTCCTGGTGGGAGATGCTGGGCGCACTGGCGTTGCTCTCGATAGGATCAAGCCTGACGCGCCCGCCGCTATTTGGATTGCTTTCGAATTTGACGGCTGCCCACGAACAGGGTGCCAACATCGGTGTGGCTCAAGGCGCCGGCAGTCTGGCTCGTATTATTGGTCCCATGTTTGCCACCGGCCTGCTGCCCTATCACCCTGCCCTGCCTTACCTCGCGTGCAGCGGAGTGATGCTCTGTACAACGGCGTTGCTTGTTCAACGGTTTCGGGCAGAAGGGTTGCCGGTGACATCGACCAACGCGCCCGAAGCAGCCAAATGAGCGGCACACGGGCATTCTGGGCGCAGCAACGTCCGATCACCACCCGGCCGCCCAACATTTCCGCCTTCGCCAGGACCAGTTCGCGGATCTCTGCGAATTAAAGTCCGCGCGGCTTTTTACTTCAAAAACAATTGAGCCGCAGCGTCGGCAAAGCGCAATCCCTGTGGTGTGAGTTGAAGCCGGTCTGGTTTGACCTCGGCCCAGCCCTGGTTCGTCAACTGCGCCATTTCCGCCGCCCACGTTTGGCGCAGGTCATGGCCGGTGACCTGGCGGAACTGCTCGAAGGGCCAACCGGCAATCAGCCGCAGCCCGAACGCGGCGGTTTCGCCTGCTCTGGCTAACGGAGGCAACTCTTCACCCGATTCCACGGGTCGTTCGCCTTTTTCCAACAGGTCACAATACTTCGGGGTATTGGAATAGTTCTTGGAACGAACTCCGCGCACATAGCTGGTCGCGCTGGGACCCAGCCCATAAAAGGAGCCGCCCCGCCAGTAATTGACGTTATGGTGGCAGGCCAGTGCGGGAATCCCCGAGTCAGTGCGAGGGCCGGAAACAGACTCCACACAATTATTCTGTGATTCGGGCGACGAATTGCGGACACTGGCGAAGTTCGCAACCTCATACTGTTCGAATCCAGCCGCGCCGGCCTGTTGAACGAGTTCCTCGTACATGGCGCAGGCAAGGTCCTCGTCCAGCTCGAATTCACAGGCCTGCAATTGCGCATAGAGCGCCGTGTCTTCCTCGTAAATGACCTCGTAACACGACAAATGTTGGCTGCCCATCGCGGTTGCCTCGACAAGCGTCTCCTGCCACTGACGCATCGATTGGCCTGGAATTGCAAACATCAAATCCAGGTTGATATTGGTAAAGCCGGCCTGGCGCAGAATATCGAAAGATTTGAACACCATTTGCCGCGTGTGGACACGGCCCAGTCGCTCGAGCAGTTCTTCGCTTAGCGATTGCACGCCCATCGAGATGCGATTGACACCGTGCGCCCTTAACAGACGCGCTTTGTCCAAAGAAACCGTGGCGGGATTGCATTCGACCGTCCATTCACTGGGGGCACGCAGATTCAAGTCGCCCATCGCTTTGAGAATTCGCTCCCATTGTTTCAGCGTGAGCAGCGAAGGGGTCCCGCCTCCGAAAAAAATAGTCGCCGGCCTAAGATCCTCCGCTACCAACTTCATCTCTTGGATCAGCGCGCTGACGTAGCGATTAACCAGTTCGCCATTGGACGCTTCGGAATAGAACGCGCAGTACGAGCACTTTTTCGCGCAAAACGGCACGTGCACGTACAAGCTGGTAATGGCGTCAGACCCGAACACAGTGCCAAAATACTTTCCCCAAGCCGAAACCGCGAACCAAAAAATCCTGACGCACCCGATAACGGTGTGCTCTCGTTACCCCCAATCATTGCCGCGACTTTCCCGAAACACGCGTAGCGCCGCCTTTGGTCCGCATGGCCTGCGGAAGTCTGCCGTATGGCAGACTGGAAAGTCTGCGCTACATCGCGTAGGCCAAAAGCCTGGCTCATACCAGCCTGGGTCGCAGGCCCAGGTCGCCGCCTTTCCAATTGCAAACCCAAGGGCCAAAGGCCCGCGTCATTCACCTCACGGCAGCAGCACAACGCGATAGAACTGCGGCGAACCGGGAACGACTGGCAGAGAAACGGAAAGCGCGTCCGCCGTGGCGGTAAGGGGCGTGCCCGCCGATTGCCACCCGCCGGAGGTGAGGGCATTCCTGGTTTGAAGCTGATAAATTCGATTTGAAGCTGTGTTCCACGTGATCAAAATCTGCCCGTTCGTTTGGAGAGATGCCCGAAGCAAGGGCGGTGAGACCTGGACTGCGAGCTGAGCCCCGGTGCTTGAGGCTGTCCCCGAACTGTTGGTCGCGACCACTGAATAAGCCCCGGCATCGACAAGTGTCAGGTTGCTGAGGGTAAGGACGCGAGCTGAACTGCCCTTGATGTTAGCCCCATCACTCAGGTTGGTGCCGTTCTTTTGCCACTGGTAACTCAACGGCGAGGCGCCACTCATGGCAACGCTAAAGCTCACTGACCCGCCCGTAGAGGCGACTTGCGCCAGTGGCTGCGCCGTGATCACGGGCGGCCCGCTGAAACCTAAACGGAATACGGTGCCAAATCCACCTGGGCCACCTGAGCTCGTGGTGCCGTACAGATTCCCGTCCGCACCTTGAGTCAGAGCCGTTATCGGATTCGCCCCGTCATTGAACCCGTCAAACTCCAACAGTGTGGAAAACACACCGTCGGGGGTCATGCGAAACACCGTCCCGTAATTGTTTGCCCCACCCTGCTCGGTCGTGCCGTAGAAATTGCCGTCATTCGCCAGCACAAGCCCCGCGGCGGGATAGGAACCATCGCTGAAATTAAGCGAATACAGAGTCCTGAACGCACCATTGGTGGTGACCGTGAAAAGCGTTCCGTAAAATTCAAAACCACGGATAGTATTGAATCGTGTCGCGCCGTACAACGCTCCGTTATCGCCGCGGACCAGGCTGCCCACCGGAACCAAGCCATCGCTGCCACCCGAAAACGAATAAATATTAGTGAACAGGCCCGCTGAACTCAGCCGGAACACGCTGCCATTGGTAAAAGCGCCTCCGCTCGAGGTGAGTCCATAAAAGTCGGCACCGTCCGAGGCAAGCAAGGCATCGGCCGGGCCCGTTCCATCTACGCCGCCGGAGAAAGAGTGCATCGTGGCCAGATGGCCGGCCGGGTCTACCCGAAAGATCGTGCCCCAGCCGTTTTGCCCGTCGCTGGAGGTTGCCCCGTAAAAAGAGCCGTCCGGTCCCTCGGCTAATGCGACCTGGGGCGCGCTGCCGTCAGCTGCGCCGCTGAAGATGTACAAGTTGGTTAACGCGGCAGACGGCGCGAACGAAAAACTAGTCCCGGCGCCAAGGGTCCCTCCGGCGCTAGTGGTGCCATAAAACAATCCATTTGAGCCCAAAACCAAGCCGGCCCGGGGAAGCGCGCCGTTGGTTCCATCGAATGAAAGAACCGAGACGAACCCGCCGTTGGTTCCAACCTTGAAAATCGTTCCCTGGCGATACGTGCCACCCAGCGGGGTTGTGCCATACAGAAAGCCGTCTCCGCCAGCGACCAACTGGCTGGGCTTACGGCCGTCTACGTTTCCCGTGAATGCGTATAATGTACTGAGCAATGTCCCTGGCGCCGTAACGGGGACCACCGTGAGGATCGCATTGGTCGTTTGCGCCGTACCCAGCGCATTGGTCGCGATGAGAACATAATTGCCTCCGTTACCTTCAGTCGCGCGGGTGATGATCAATGTGGGTGTCCTGGCGCCAGCAACATTGCCGCTCTCCAGCACGTTGGTCCCGTTTACCTGCCACTGATAGCTTAGCGGCAGGTTCCCACCAACAGCGGCACTGAGAATGACCGAAGTTCCAGGCACCACGGTTTGATTTGTGGGCTGGAGCGTAATGACCGGCGCCGAGCTCAGGACCTGTAATCTGGCCGCCGCGCTCGGGACTGAACCAAACGCGTTGCTCACCACAACCGAATAAAAAGCCGAGTCACTCAAACCCACATCATTCAAGGTCAAAATGCGCCCCTGCGAGCCAACGATCCTGGCGCCATCGACAAGGTTCGTGCCATTCACTTGCCATTGATACGCAAGCGGAGAACTACCGAAGCTCGCCACATTGAATTGGATCGAGGATCCCACATAGGCCGTGACTGGTGCCGGCTCACTCGTAAGCTGCGGCGCAAACGCAGGGACCCTCAGACGGAAGATGACACCCTGGTTATTCGGGCCGCCATTTTGGGTCATCCCATACAAACTGCCATCCTCCGCTTCAGTCAGGGGCGCCTCCGGGTTGGCGCCGTTGAACCCATCGAACTGAGCGATGGTCGTCAGCGCACCACCGGGGGTGAGGCGGAAGATCGTGCCCAACCCAAACGTGCCGCCGTCGCTGGTTGTGCCGTAGAAGTTGCCGTCGCTGCTAAGTAGTGGCGTCGCCTGGGGATGACTGCCGTCGACCGGGCCGGCAAACGAGTAGACATTCGATAAAACGCCGGCGCGCGTCACGCGAAAAACAGTGCCCAATCCAAAAGTGCCGCCTGAGCTCGTCACTCCACAGAAGCTCCCATCGGTCCCCTGGCTCAGCGAAGCCATTGGAAAGGCGCCGTTCGTTCCGTCAAACGAAGCCAAAGTCGTAAGCGGCCCGCCAGGAGTCATGGTAAAGACCGTCCCACTTCCGAACCGGCCGCCTTTGTAAGTCGTTCCATAGAGCTGGCCGTCCGAACCGAGCGTCAGTTTGCAATGCGGGAAGGCGCCGTTGGTGGAATCAAAAGGCACTTGGACCGAGTAAGCGCCGTTGGTATCGAGGCGGAACAACGTTCCGAAATGAAAGATGCCCCCTTCGTAAGAGGTGCCATAGGGACTTCCGTCAGCTGTTTTGGTCAAGCCGGCCGTGGGCAGAACTCCGTTGGTATGGTCGAAATCAAAGAGCTTGGTGAGCAGGTTATTGGTCTCTAATCGAAAAATCGTTCCGAATCCGTTCGACCCGCCTCCAAAAGTCGTTCCGAGAAGTGCTCCATTTGCCTGCTGGAGCAGGTCGCCATTGGGATGTTTACCGTCGTTTGTTCCCGTGAAGGAGTAGAGCGTTTGAGGAACTCCGTTGGTGTCGATGAAAAAGACCGTTCCGGAACCATCTACTCCACCGGCCTGAGTGGTTCCAAAGAGCGTGCCATTGAGCCCTCGCGTCAATCCATTTGGGTGGCCGCCGCCAGCGGCGCCAGTAAAACTGTAAATGGTTTGTTGAACCAGCTCGGGAGTGGTGAGCATCGCCACGTTCAAGATCGCCTCAGCACTAAACCGAAAGCCGAGCGTATTGGAAACCACCACTGAATAGGTATTAGCATCGGCCGCCGAGACATTCGCCAGGCGCAGCGTACTGCTTCTGGAGCCGCTCAAGTTCCCACCATCGGTCAGATCGGTCCCACCCATGCGCCATTGATAAGAGAGCGGAGCATCACCGTAGGCCACCACGGAGAATGCCGCCTCTGCGCCCGGCAAAACACTCTGCCCAAGAGGCTGAGACATAATCACCGGGGGTGAAGAGGTTACCATCAGGACGGCCCCGGCGCTATTTGTCAGGCCGGCGGCGTTGCTGATCCGCACCGAATAGGTTGCATTAGCGTTCGGCGTGACGTTAAGCAGCGTCAAGACGTTGCTTTGCGCGCCTGAAACATTGTTCCCATCGGTCAGATCGGTTCCATTCGTTCGCCATTGAAATGAAAGTGAGGCATTGGGAGTGGTGCCGACGGCAAGCTGGACCGTGGCGCCGACCGGGACGGTTTGATTCGTTGGTTGAACGAGGATTACTGGCGCTGTCACCACGGCCAGCGTCACGGTTCGGCTCTGGACAAACCCGTCATTGAGGTTCGTGAACCAGACGTCTGCCGAGTGAGTTCCCGGAGCAAGAAGGGAGGCAGCGGAGTTAAGGCTAAGAGTCACGGGGGTGGCTGCCACGCCGGGAGTCAGGAATCCAGAACTCGGTAACGCGCTTAACCAGTTTGCTGGCACGCTTACAGCCCAGGAAAGGACACTGGAACCGGTATTTGTCAGGGTATAAACCTCCGAGACCGGGTTGAAAGGGCCTCCCGCCGGGCCGGTGAAAACAAAGCCCAATCCGGGACTCACTTGCAGCGCATCCGGCGGCGCCAGCAGAGCGCTGATGAGATTGCTTCCGCTTGGTGTTCCCCACCCAGTGCACAGATCATAGCCCGACACGGCGAAGAACTTATTTGGACTAGCCGCTGTGGTGTTGTTTCCCGTGGTGACGTCGTGAAAGCAACCCGCGAATGCCGCGCTTTGGCCAATGGCATACAGGGCGGGATTGAGAAACCCGATCGGTGGCTGGTAACCGGCTCTCGCCTGTTGATTGGCCAGCGCGGCGAATCCCGCCCACAAAGGCGCCGCGGCACTGGTGCCTGCCACAGACCCCTGCTGCCCATTGTTTGCGATTGACCAAATGACGTTGTCAGCGAGGGCCGCGACGTCGGGAACATTGCGCAGAGTCGTCGAACCTTGGTTGGCCGCCATGTTGATCCCTTTTTGCCACGCTGGAATCGGGTAGTTTGGACTGATGCCGCCGCCGCTATCGAACCACGCGCTCTCGGATACCCAGGCGCCGCTTGGGGTGCTGGTGACCAGCGACGTCCCCCCAACCGACGTCACAAAAGGATCATCCGCCGGAGGCCCTACCGTTCCAAAGGCGCCGTCATCGCCTGAGGCCACGAAGAAGGATTGGCCCTGCGCCGCGAACTGTTGAAGAATTTGCTCGCGCGTCGCATCCACCTGTGGACCAAAGGCCCAGGAACAACTCAGCTGCCGCGCCAGGTTATCGGTGGCCATCCGGTTGAGGATGTCGTTGCCGCTTGTTCCTTCGTAAACGATCACCTTCGACAACCCCGGAGCCATGGCAACTGCCATCTCAATGTCCAAAGCCACTTCGCCATTGTTAAGTCCCGGTGCACGATTGACTCCGTCCACCAGCGCATTTGTCAGCGTCACGTGCGGTAGTCCAGCCAGGTCTTCATACTCCTTTATGTCGTTTGGGTAATAGTTGTCGAACTCCACCAATCCGACGGACTCGCCGGCGCCGTCGAGCGGCACACCCGGTGCGTAAGCGTTGCGGAAATCGCGCCCGAAAAATGTCCCCTCGGGGCCCGAACCGGTCGCCACGAGATTTGGCTGAGGGGTACCAGCGGACTTGGGGGCCGCACCCTTCATCATCAATCGCGCCTTCAAGTTCGCGGGCCGGGGAGGATGGAAATCATCCAACCCGGAAATCGACAAGAGCGGGATGCGCGAATCAACCGTCGGTTCAGCATCGGGCGCGTAGAAGCGCCGAGCTTCGGTTGGATGCGGATAGAGGCGAAGCTTTAAATGCAACGCGTGCCCGATATCCCCGGACGCCGCGTTCACATCCAATAACATCCGGTTGCCATGAGTCCGGGTCACGACAAAGTGATTCGAGTGGGCGAAGGCGACCAGCGAAGCGTACTCCTGTTCGCTAGGCCCGAATTGTTCCGCGAACTGCTGAGCCGAGAGGAAGTGGCGATATTTTGGACTGGACGGATCGTAAAGTTCCGCGAGCAAATTGGTGAGTATCTCGCGATTGCGCAGCGGCAATCCGAGCGCCAGGTTAAGGCGCCGATCGGTGTCGACCGTCCCGACTGGCGTCAACCCAGCAGCCGCACGGGGAATATGTCGCGGAAGAACCTGCAGTTCCGCCGCGGAACCTGGCACCGAAAAAAGCAACCAAGTCGCAATGACAAGTAGATAAATCGGGTCGATTCTAAAATTGCGAACGGTGGGAAAGATAGCGCGCCTTTTGTTAACTAAAGTCGTGAACTTGCGCGCCTATCATCAGAAATCCCGCTGAAAATGCAAGTTTTCAATCTGCGGCGCCGCCGAGACCCGAGCCGCCGAGATGGACACATTTTGACCGCGTCGAATGCAGTGTCCTGCGCAACTCCCGGACCACGGACGTCCGAGCCCGCGGCACGTCCAGAGAAAGCGGCGGAAAAACGCTCTCCGGCGATTCAAGGGACGAGTTCCACGAAGCCTATTCCGCCGCGCGGCTTACTCCGCGATGGCCGCGCCCTGCAGCAGAAAGACGCGTGAGGCCTTTTGGCCCAGCGCAGACTCGATCTTCAACAGCTGGCTATAATCCTTGGGATCAATGATCGCCGGCTCGAGGTCGAAATCGTGGGTCAGCACGAATTTGCCAGCTTCATTTTTGGCCAGTGTGCGCGCCTTGCCGCCGCCATCCGGCACGGTCAACTCCGAGCCGCTTGGCGCAATGACAATCTGCTTGTAGTTGGACGGCAACTCGATCTCGGTGCGAATCGTGTTCTCCTGATGGCGCGAGAGGAACAAAGGCAAAGTCCGGTGATCGCTGCCGAGCGGCAAAAACGACGGTGTAAACGGCAGGTCAAAGTACAAGTACTTGCCATCGACCACCGCGTAGTTGTCGATTTGAACCGAGAACTGTTCCAGGCCGGGGTACGTCTCGAACTGGGTGACCAGGTCGCTGGTGGGCTGGGCGCCTTGGGTCACTCCCGAAACGATTTCCTGGAAATAGCGCCGCCGCTCTTCCGGCGGCAACTCGGAGAAGAACCTGCGCTTGGCATTGTACTCGGTCCCAAAATAATGGCGCGAAATAGCCAACTGCGTTTTACCATTGTCGGCCAGCGATAGACTGTAAACCGTCTCGGTCTTGTCCCCGCAGCCCTTGACAGCGTGAATGGTTTCCGGCGTTTGCGAGGCAAGAACGATCCCCAGGCGCCCGTCGTGCGCCGTTGTGCCCATCCGCGCATATTGATCAGTGTCGTTGAGATAATATGCGTCTCCCTCGACCGCGACCTTCACTAAAGGATTCTGGAACGTGTGAGGCAACGGAAATGAAGCCGTCACGTTGGTAATCCCCGAGATCGGCGGCAAGCCCGAGCCCAAAACAAAGCCCGGCTCTAACCCGGCGGCTTTCAGCATCGCGAAGTAGAGGATCGCGCGGTCGGCGGCATGTCCATAACCGTCCTTTAAAGTAGTATCTGCATCCGACAACTCACTGAGCGGCAAATCGGTAAACGAAGGACCCGCCGCGCGAATGGACGTCGCAATGAAATCCCGAATTTTTTGCACTGCCTCGACTTTGTTTTTGGCCGGGTTAACCAGGTGACGCGCGGTTTCGGCCGCGGCGCTGTCCTTGGCGGCGTGAGCCAGCATCGCGCGATTGAGGTCAGCCCAATACGCGGCGGCGTCGCCGGCAAAATATTCAACCCCGGACAGGTAGGCCCATTCCGGGGGTAGCTCCACCTCGGCCGGCAATGCTTTGACATTCTCCGCGTGCCACTGAAAGGAACTGATGCCCTCGGCAGTCCGGGTCTGTTCGTGAATCATGCCGCCCGCGCCGCTGATGATTTTTTGGAACTTCAGATCCGCCGGAGCCTGGAGCATAACGGTCTTCTCTTGCAGCTGGTCCGGGAGTTGGAACGCCTCGAAGCCGGCGAGAAAAGGCTTATTAGTGGTGGCAATCTGGTACTCAACTTCGATGGTCAAACCGATGTCGATGCCCGGCAGATTGGCGACGAGAATCTTGCCTCCGGTGTAGCGTTTGGCCGACGAGTTCCATCCGGCATCCATCACATTGATCTCGTCTTTGGCAATTTCCTGACGCTTGCCATCCTTGGACGTGACGGTCGCATGCAGGATCTTGGCTTCCTGACAGGCGGGGTTGAAATCGATTTTCACCTCGGCTTCGCGTTTTTTACCCGCGTAATTCAGGATCTGCTTCGAGTACTTCGCTTTCAGGACCATCGTATGGGCGTCGAGAATCTGGATTTCCTTGTGGCTCTCCAGCACCTTGGCGTCCGACTCGACCTGCGACTCGGGCGTATTTACCACCTCGGCGGCAGGTCCGGCGGCCGAAGGAGTCAGAGCCAACACGGGGTTCTTGCGCTCATCATAATCGAGCAGCTTAAGCGCATCCTTCAGTTTCAAGTACTGCGCTGGGCTAAACTCGACGGTTTTGAGCTTAAGTTCGCGCACGCCCGCCAACTCGCCGTCCTTAAAGCTAAAATGCTCTTCGTACCCCATCGCAGCGTCATCCAGCGGCGAACAGGTCGGCATGGAAACTGACCCCGTGAATCCCGGGGCTGTTTTTATCGAGATCTCTTCTTTCAGCCCGCACGTAACGGTCGTCTGCAGCGGGTATTTCCGCTTTTCCAGCCCGGTCCCCCCGAGAATGAAATTCACGATCCCCATTCCCTTGCCCACCCAGGGCAGGCTGACCATCGCTTTGCCGCTTCCGGACGCCATCATACCTTCGGCGGAAAACTCGATGGAGGCATGAACGGTGCTCGAAACATCCAGCATGTTCTCGGGAGTGAGCTTGAGTGATTTTAAACGAGCGCCCGGCATGATCCGTTTAAGGTTGCGCTCGAAAAAGCGCAATTCATCGTCGGGTTTCATATGTGAAAAAGCCTCGCGATAGGCGTTGTCGTTGACCCCCTCGAACGACAGCTCGGAGCGAGCTTCGAGCAAACCGGCAGTGTCCAGCGTGCCCGTCGTCTTGATCACCATCATGTTCTCCTCGGGAGGGTTAATGGGGCTGATTTTGATCTCCTCGCCTTCCGGGCGGCAAACCAGATAGCTCTGGTCGCGGTCCATAGCAGGGAGCAAATCTTTGGTGTTTTCGTCGGTCGGGTCCATCAGCACGTAGTCGCGCTTGCCGAGGTCGACACTGACGATGGCGTGATTGAAAAACGGATCCGGCACTTCGAAATCCATTTTGGAACCCACATTGATGAGCACCGGGTAAGCCTGCAACCCCGCCGCTCGCAGCAGCGAGACCAGCAACGCCGCTTTGTCGCGGCAAACGCCGTATTTTTTGCCAAAGGTCAGGCTCACATCGTGCGGCTCAAAACCGGGCCGGTCCTTTTCCGGCGTCAGGCCCATGTAGCGGATATTCTTGGCGACATAATTGAAGATCGTCTGGATTTTTTCGCGGTCCGATTTGACGCCGGCCGTGAGCAGATCGACCTCCTGTTTCATTTCCGGCACGGAGGCGTCCAGGTGCGGTTTGCTCAAGCTCCAATACCATTTGGAAACGAACTGCCAATCGGGGGTGGTGCTGACGAGCAAACGCTGGAGCACATTCTCGTACGGAGGCATGGACGGTTCGTCGAACATTCTGGGCACATCGTTCACTTCCCAGTGATGGACCGTGACGTCCGCGCCCTCCTTGTGAGTGGTGTATTTCACTGTCCCCTTAACTTCGTCCCGCAGCACCGTCTTCTGGAGCGGCTTGTTCGCCGGGGCCCGCACGTCATAAGACATGTGCCGGATATAGCTCGGCGCTTCAAACACGTTCACTTCGGCAAATTCACCTGGAATAATCGCCCGCTCCGTCGTCTGGCGCGACACCGAATGAACCATGTCGCCAATCTCCAGCTTCGGGATATTTACCCGCAGGATCTTGCTATTCGGATCATAAATGTTCATCGACATCTGACTGTCGTCGATTGTTTCTTTGGAATTGGCCGGGATATCAACGGGAATCACCTCGCCGTTCGGGCGAATGACTTCAAGCTTAACCACCTCGACGGTGAAGTAGGGAAGCAAAAAGCCCAACGACAAAGTGCGGTTATTGCGTTTGCCTTTTTCGGTCAGCACTTTCGTGACCGTCTCGTCCTGGCTCTCGGCGGTACCGTCGGCTCGATAAACCCGCAACATTTTCTTCTCCACCGTGGCATCGTCGCTGTCAGGGTACTTGGCGGCGGTAACGCCGGCCCCGGCTTCCACGATCGTTTTGTTATCGAGGAAAGCCCAGTAGCTGCCCTCGTATTTGCCGGCCCCACCACCCTGCGCCCAAGCGGCAAAAGACGTGGCCAGGAGGACTAAGGAAACAAAAAATCTCATGCTCGAAAAACCTTTGGTTCTCATCGGGTCCCAACATGCCGTAGGCGAGAGCGCCATTCAACCGCTAAGTGCCGCAACGGCCGCGACCTTGCTCCACCTCTCCGGAGGGAAAGGGCGCTTGCCTCCCCAACCTATGTTGGTCGCTCCACCATGCCCCCAACCAAGCAGGACTTATTCAATGAACAATCACACCAAATTCAAAAGAAAAATGGCAGAAAAAATTTGGCCTGGCTGGGGTCGGCACCCCACCCAAAGTCAAAACAAAATGAAGCAAGAAACGCCCATTTTACCGCACAAAATTCGCGTGTGCATAACCAGTGAACAACAGTTAATATGTTATGCTAGCCACTGCCCCGCCCTTTGCCTTAGAAGCTTAGTCCCGGCCGTGATACCCAAAGGCTTGAGTCTTGCGCCGGCCGAGTAACACAAAAACTAAACGACCGGACCTATGCACAAGCTCCTTTTTATCAGCATTTTATGCAGTGAGTCTACCCCCGTCCGGTCAGTCGCTTTGACGTCCCCTTCCCTCCCCTGCCCGACAGCTATCGTCGGACAATCGCTTTGCGGGCATTCCTCAGGTGTCTGGATGGAATTGCTGCGGCAAGGTGAATAAAACCGGCCTTTCACCCTAAAACCCTCTCAAAACCCCATGCAAGCCGCCGCTCAGCAAACGTGGCATATCGCCCAGAACCACATCCGTTCCGCTTTGGGCCCGGAAACCTTCAACCTTTGGTTCGCCCAACTGCGGCCGCGGATGCAAGACCACAGCAGCCTCGTGCTGGAAGTGGCCGATAATTATTCCGAAAGCTGGCTGAAAGATAACTACGTTGGAGTGCTGCGCGAGGCCGTGGCTCGCGCATCGGGTCGGCAGCTCGAAATTCAGTTTGAAATTGGCGCGGCGGGCGGCCAGCCAAAAGGCAACGAGATTACGCCGGCGCAGCCGCCACGAGCCGCTCAACCGAACGAACGTAAAACCACTCACCACGAGCCCCCGTTCAACCCCGCGAACAACTTCGAGACCTTTGTCGTGGGGCATAACAACAACTTCGCTCATGCCGCGTCGCTGGCGGTGGCCCAGTCACCCGGCAAGGCGTACAACCCTTTGTTTCTGTACGGAGGCGTCGGGTTGGGCAAGACCCATCTGCTGCATGCGATCGGCCACCGGGTTCTCACCGAGCGCAAAGGCTCGAAGGTGGCTTACCTTTCCTCCGAGCGGTTTACCAACGAGTATATCGACGGGATCCAGAACAACCAGTTGGGCCGTTTTCGGGCCAAGTACCGCCAGACCGATGTGCTGTTGATCGACGACATCCAATTCCTGGCCGGCAAGGAACGCATCCAGGAAGAGTTCTTTCACACCTTTAACGCGCTCCACGAAGGGCACAGACAAATTGTGCTGACTTGCGACCGCCCCGCCGGCGATATCCCCGGTTTGGAGCAGCGCCTGGTCTCCCGCTTCGAATGGGGACTGGTCACCGATTTGCAGCCGCCGGACGTCGAGATGCGCCTGGCTATCCTTCGCAAGAAGGCCCAGTTCCTGGCCTTGGAGCTGCCTGAAGAGATCATGGGATTCCTGGCCAACCGCATTCGAAGCAACATCCGCCGCCTCGAGGGCGCGCTGATCCGGGTGGCTTCCTACGCCTCCCTGACGGGCAAGAAATTAACCGTTGAAACCGTCGAGGGACTTCTGCGTGAAATCCTTCACGAAGAAGGCCGGCCCACCGTTTCCATCGAGGTAATTCAGAAGAAAGTCGCGGAACAATTCGATCTGCGCGTCGCCGACATGACCGGCAAGCGCCGGCCCGAAAACATCGCATTTCCCCGCCAAATTGCCATGTACCTCGCGCGGCAACTGACTCAAAACTCATTGAATACCATCGGTGAAGCCTTCGGTGGCCGCGATCATGGCACGGTCTTGCATGCTTGCCGCACGGTCAAGGATCGCATGGAAGTCGACCCCCAAGTGCGACAAGTCGTCGGACGCCTGGAAAGCCAAATGACGCGCTGATGCCGCCGCGCGGTCATTCCTGTCCAACGGCCCCCGGCCCCTCTCGGAAGCCCGGAAGGTTCGGCGACCCGCCATGGTTGCCAGATGGCAGCCAGATGTGGCAAGCAATGCCGACCTGCGGTAAGCCCGCGCGCAGGCCAATTCATGAAGGCCAAAGGCGGGGACGGGGACGACTCGTCGACGACTCGTCCCCGCATCCTGCCAACTGAGTTTAAAGCCTGTGGGGACGAGGACGTCCCCACCCCGGTTCACGCCCAGCGACTTTGGCACAGCCGCGCCCATTCCATTCCGCATTTCCCATCTGCGGTCGCCCCGAATCTGCGGGAAAACGAGCATGACTGCCTCCGATGTCGCCAGCCGAAAGAAGGGGCGGGGACGTCTCGTCCCCGGTTCGTGGGGAGCCGCAGCATTGAGGAAACGGCGACGAGACATCGACGAGACGTCCCCACCCCTTTCATCAATTGGCGCTGGCACGCGCGCCTCAGTTGAATTTGGGTCTTGACGCGTGCGTCAGATGGAGGAGCATTATTTGTCGAATTAGCACGATGAATCCTCCTTGCCAATGACCAGGCCCGATCACCGGTTCCGACCGCAAGACCTGTTTCTCACCCGTCGTGATTTCCTGTCCCGTTGCGGCCTGGGGCTGGGGATGATCGGCTTGGCCAACTTGCTCGGCCCGCAGTTGCTGGAAACCTCGGCCGCGGCGGAGCAAATCTCTTCCTCCTCTCCGCTGGCCCCGCGGGCGCCGCACTTTGCGGCCAAAGCCAAGCGCGTGATTCACATTTTCGCCAACGGCGGCCCGTCGCATGTCGATACCTTCGATCCCAAACCGGCGCTGGCGCGGTTGCATGGCAAACCATTGCCAATGGATAATCTCGCCACCGAACGGCGCACCGGGGCGGCCTTCCAATCGCCTTACACCTTCCGAAAGTATGGGCAAAGCGGGATCGAAGTCAGCGAGTTATTTCCGCACGTGGCGGAGCACATCGACGACATCGCGGTGATCCGCTCGATGCATGCCGATGTGCCGAACCACGAACCGTCGTTATTGTTAATGAATTGCGGCGAAGCGCGGCTGCCCCGCCCGAGCATGGGTTCGTGGCTCACGTATGGCCTGGGAACTCTCAACCAAAATCTTCCCGGCTTCATCACCATGTGCCCGGGAGGCTACCCCATCCAGGAATCGCAGAACTGGCAGAGCGCGTTTCTGCCCGGCATTTATCAGGGCACCTACATCAACACCCAGCATCAGGAAATCGAGAAGCTCATCCAGTACATTAAAAACGACTATGTGTCACCGTGCGAGCAGCGCCAGCAACTGGACCTGCTCCACGAACTCAACGAGCAACACGCCCAACGCCGCGCACGGGATGCCCAGATGGAAGCGCGCATCCAATCGTTCGAATTGGCCTCCCGGATGCAAATGGACGCCACTGACGCCTTCGACATTGCCAAAGAACCCGAAGAGATCCGCAAGCT
>Ga0070741_10011331_pt1 | contig 16492 bp, 17 predicted proteins | sample Coa_R1_4_FD_66440 | JGI IMG/M metagenome (GOLD analysis project Ga0070741, IMG submission 66440) | Surface soil microbial communities from Centralia Pennsylvania, which are recovering from an underground coalmine fire - Coalmine... | ecosystem: Environmental > Terrestrial > Soil > Unclassified ...
CTTCTCCTGCTCTGCGCCGGCTGTGCGCAGGCGCTGCACCAGCCGCCGCCGCTGGAGTCGATCGCCCGCGCTTCCGCGAAGGGCGCGCCGGAGCTGCTCGCGGAGGCCGACGCTGCCTGGGCCCGGCGCGGCGAGCCCGGGCAGGCCGCCGCCGCCGAGGAGCTCTACCTGCAGGCGGCGCGCGCAGATCCACGCCGGCCGGAGGCGTTCGCCGGCGCCATCCGCGCCAAGGCGCTTCGCATCGGGCGGGAGAAGGACGGCGGCGAGCGCACCCGGCTGGCGGAGAGCGCCGTCGTGCTCGGCCAGCTCTGCGAGGAGAACGCGCCCGCGGCCGCGCCCTGCGATTACTGGCTCGCCGCGGCATTGGGCCTGCAGGCGCGCGAGCGGCCGGCGACGGGAAAGGACGGGATCCAGCGCATGGACGACCTCCTCCGCCGCGCGGTGAAGACCGATCCCGCTCTCGACCATGGCGGCCCGCACCGGCTGCTCGCGATCCTGCTCCTGCGCGCGCCGTCCTGGCCTCTCGGTCCCGGCGATACCGGCGAGGCGTTGACGGAGGCGGAAGCGGCGGTCCGGATCGCTCCCGACTACGCGCCGAACCAGCTCGCGCTGGGCGAGGCGCTGGCGAAGAACGGACGCGAGGCGGAGTCTCGCGCCGCCTACTCGCGTGCGCTCGAGCTCGCAAATGCCGAGACGGGCCGCGGTGATCCCGACGCGCCCGGGTGGGCTGACGACGCGCGCGCCGCTCTCCGGCGATGACGCACGCGGATCACCAGTGCCAGCGTGATTATCGCGTAGGCGATCCCCAGCAGCACGTCGGTGACGTAATGGTGCTGCAGGTAGACGGCGCTCAGGCACATGAGGAGGAAGAACGCCACCACCGGCCCGCGCATCCAGCGCAGCTCGCGGACCTGGTACACGGCCCAGACGGCGAGCAGCGGATAGGCGACGTGCAGCGAAGGGTACGCGCCGTAGACGTCGATCCCGCGCCCGTACATCGCGCCGAAGAAGTGGGTGCCGAGCAGCTGGTCGAAGCGGCTCGCCGCCGCGGCGGTCGAGTGGACGTCGAGGCGCGCCGGCCCGAAGCCATACTCGGTCACGTACCAGGGCGGCGCCGCGGGATAAATGAAGTACGTGGCGAACCCGAGCACGTTCACCACCAGGAAGGCGAGCGCGAACGTGCGCAGGACGTCATCGCGGCGGAGGAAGAAGAGGATGAACGCGACCGTCAGGTATTCGCCGACGTAGACGAGGTAGGCGAAGCCGCAGGCGAGATCGAGGGCGGGCCCGTGGTGGACGAGGAACCACTCGTTCAGCGTGCGGCCGCCGACGGCGAACCAGGTCTGCTCGAAATGCCAGGGCTCTTCGACGTGCACGCGCCCGGCGATCGCCGGCCAGTAGAAATAGCGCATCGAATCGTAGATCGCGCCGGTGGCGATGAAGGGAAAGAACCGATTGAGGAACAGCCGCGTCTTCTCGTTGTACAGGTCGAGCAGTCCGAGGAGCCCGACGAACACGTGATCGCCGCGCAGCCCGCCCAGGAGCCCGATCGCGGCGATGTACGCCAGGCCGATCAGAGGCGGCAGCAGCCGCCGCTTCATCGTCCGCGACGGCAACAGCCACTCGCGCGCCACCGAGGGCCAGGAAAACTGGCTGAGGGCTTCTCCCATCGTGCTGACCGATGCCACCGGAGACCAACAGGTTCGCTCTGCGGCCAACGATTTTCGAGTCCGCAAAGGACGGTATGATCCGGACGGCCGCGCTCTTCCTCGTCTGTGCCGCAACGCTTGCGCCGGGCGCATGGGGGCAGGCGTCCGCCGAATCGAGGCGGGCCTGCGAGGGCAGCCAGAGCACGCGCCTCATCCCGTTGCCCGTCTACGCCACCCTGCCCAACGAGGGAGATACGTACGGGTTCATGCCGGTGTTCCTGCGCATCTGCGACGAGAACGACCGGACCACGTCGATCCTGGCGCCGAGCCTCACCTGGAACGACGTCATCCACGCGACGGCGACCCTGCGCTGGTACGCGTATCCGAGCGACGATCAGAGCCTCACCTTCATCGCCTCGCTCAGCACGCGGATCAATTCGGGCGTGCTGCTCCAGTGGCGCGACCTTCCCCGCACGGACGGCTCGTCCACCACCGAGATCGAATTGCGGTGGCAACGCAGCGTTTTTTACCGCTTCTTCGGCCTGGGACCCGACACCACCGCGGACGCGGAGACCAGCTACACGCGCGTGCGTGCGCACTTCTCCGGGCGCCGTGGCCTGAACCTGGGCGCCAACTGGAACGTGGGCGCCGCCATCTTCCTGCACCACGACCGCGTCCAGGACCTGGGCGTTCCGCGGCTGCCGCTCAGCCCCAGGACGTTTCCATCCGTTCCCGGGATGGGGATCTCGACCATCCTCGGGCAGGCCGTCGACGTGCGGTTCGACTCACGCCCGAACGCCGAGTATTCGGATCGCGGTGTCTTCGCCGGCGCCGAAGCCGCGGTCGTCGAGGGGCTCGCCGGGTCGCCGGCGTATCTGCAGGGGGCGGTCCGCCTGCGCGCGCTGCATCCGGAGCTCGGATGGCTCTCCGGCGCCGCCCGCCTCGACTGGACGACCGTGAGCACTCCCGATGCCCCGTTCTACGACCAGAGCACGCTGGGGGGCGCCTTCCTCCTCCGCGGATTCACCGAGGATCGGTTCATCGATCAGAGCGCCTGGACGCTGGAGATCGAACAGCGCCTCCGCGTGCTGCAGACGCATATCTACGGCGTCACCGCCGACTGGCGGATCGATCCGTTCATCGCTTTCGGACAGGTCTACCGTTCCTTGCGGCACGCGTTCTCCGCGCCGCAGGTCGCGGGCGGCGTGGGCTTCCGCGCCTGGGTCCGGCCGAACGTGGTCGGGCGCATCGACCTCGCCGCGGCCGGCGAGGGACTGAAGATCTACGTCGAGATCGGTCTGCCCTACTGAGTCGCCGCGAGGCCCTGCGCGGAGTCGCGCACCGCGTACAGCGCCGCGAGCTCCTCGTGCGAGAGCGGAGCCTGCAGCATCCCCACGAACCAGTCCGGCGGCTCGGGCTTGGGGATCGGCGGGCGGATCCACGTCTCCGGAAGCGGGGGGAGGAGCGCGTTGAACTGGCGCCGCAGCGCCTCGTCGTCCTGCGCGATCTCGGCGGTGCGCCCGAGCAGGCCGAGCGTCTGCGCGCGGCGGCTCTCGCGGGGGCCGTCGAGCTGGGAGAGCGCCGTCGCGCCGAGCATCAGCGACCAGGCGCAGAAGATCCGGTACCCCCGCTCGCGCTGCGGGAGCGAGGTGAGATAGGCCAGGGCCCCCTCCGCATCGAGCCGGAGGCTGGCGAGGATCTCCCGCCGATCGGGTACGAGGAAGCGGCCCGCGGCCTCGTCCTCCGGCTGGTCCTTGAGGATGTTCACCTTCTGCAGGAAGAGGCCGAAGCGGTAGGCTTGCAGCATCTTCGGCGCCGGCCCGCCGCCCAGCGCCCACAGCCGCGTGAGCAGCTCCCCGACCACCCCCGCCACGATGCAGCAGTACCGGGAGACGTCCTCCAGATCGAGCAGGCGCAGCGGCGCGGGCCGGCGTGCGTACACCGCCATCCCCTGCGCCATCCGATCGATCGCGCTGCCGACGATCTGGCGCGGCGCCGTGGGGAGGCCGTGGAAGTCCTCGAAGAACGCTTCGGTGTCGGCGAGGAGCGCACGCTCGCCGTCGGTGATGCCGGCCGGGAACGAGGCGCGGAAGGCTTCCACCTGCGCGCGCGTCGGGGCCTCGGCGAGGAACTGGCGGAAGACGCCGAACTGCCTTTGCTGCAGCCGCTGGTCGGGAAAGCCGGCGTCCTCGACCGTGTCGAGCACGCGGAGGAGCAGATACGAGAGCGCGACCTGCGGCCCGAAGGGGAGATCGAGCTGCGGGATGCAGAGCGCGAAGCTGCGGCTCACCGCATCGAGATGGCGTTGATAGAACTCCTGCGGTCGCATGGTCATCTCGCTCCGTCCGCTGCCGCTGCGGGAGCCCGCAGGGCGGCGCGATAGCGGCCGAGCGCGAGCAGGGGAAAACAGTTCCGGTAGAGGTGGTAGCGGATCATGAACCCGGCGGCGAGCTCGCGGCCTTCGTTGATCCGCGCGCCATGCTCCTCGCCGATGCCGTAGCCGGGAAAGCCGCAGCCGGTGAACGACTGCTCGTCCCACGATCCGTCCGCCTGCTGCCGCTCGATCAGGTACCGTGCGCCGCGCTGCGCTGCCGCGGAGCCGGCGCGCCCGGCCGCGACCAGGCCGAGCAGCGCCCATGCCGTCTGCGAGGGAGCGCTGTCTCCGCGTCCGCGCGCCTCCACCTCGACGTAGGAAGCGCAGGTCTCGCCCCAGCCGCCGTCCGGGTTCTGCCGCTCGATCAGCCAGCGCACCGCGCGCCGCACCGCGAGGCTGTCCATCGGCTCGCCCGCCGCCGCGAGGCCGGGGAGCACAGCGCCGACGCCGTAGATGTGGTTGACGCCCCAGCGTCCGAACCAGGAGCCCTCCTTCTCCTGCTGGTCATAGAGATAGCGCAGGCCCCTCGCCGCCGGCGCGTGGGTGCGGCCCTGGTTCAGCGCGCCGAGCATCTCGATGACGTGCCCCGTCACGTCGGCGCTGGGCGGATCGATCATCTCCCCGAAATCCGCGAAGGGGAGCCGGGCGGGGAGCCGCGAGGTGTTGTCCTTGTCGAACGCGGCCCACCCGCCGTTGCGGCTCTGCATCGCGATCACCCAGCGCAGCGCGCGGTCGCGGGTGGGCGCGTCGAGCGCGCGCGCCTTGTGCAGCGCGAGGAGGACCACCGCCGTGTCGTCGACGTCCGGGTAGAGATCGTTTTCGAATTCGAACGCCCACCCGCTCGGCTCGACGTCCCGCACCTGCACCGCCCAGTCGCCGGGGACGCGGATCTCCTCGCGCAGCAGCCAGGCCGCGGCCTGCTGCACGCCGGCATCGGCCGGGTCCACGCCCGACTCGAGCATCGCCAGGAGCGCGAGCCCGGTGTCCCAGACCGGCGACAGGCAGGCCTGCACGCGCATCCGCCCTTCGCCGCGGCGGAGCATCCAGCGGCCGTGCATCCCTTCCAGGCCCTTCTTCAGCGCCGGGCTCGACAGCCCGTGTCCCACCGTGTGAAGGGCCATCAGCGAGTAGACCCAGGGTGGCTGGATGCCGCCCCAGCTCCCGTCAGCTTCCTGGTGGGAAAGGATCCACTCCTCCGCTGCCTTTCGCGCCCGCGCGCGCATCGGATGGTACGGCAGGCGCTCGTAGCGGCGCACCATCGCGTCGAGCGCGAAGAAGACCCGGTCGAGCAGGTCGCGGGGCGCCCGCGCGGGAGGCCCTTCGACGCGAAGCTCGTCGAGACGGGCCGCCTCCGGGACGGCCCGCACCGGCCGATCGTTCATCAACAGCAGCAGGGGGACGATGGTGCCGCGCGCCCAGGACGAGAAGCGGTAGATGCTCAGCGGCGCCGAGGGCGGCAGCAGCATCAGCTCGGGCGGCATCGCGGGCAGATCGTCCCAGCTCCACTGGCCGAACAGCGCCAGCCAGATGCGGGTGAAGGTGCGCGCCCGGGCGATGCCGCCGCGCTCGCGGATGAAGGCGCGGGCACGCGCCAGGTGGGGCGCGCTGGCTGGATCGCCGGCGAGCTTGAGCGCGAAGTAGCATTCGATGCTGGTGGACAGGTCGCCGGGCGCGCCGTGATACATCGCCCAGCTGCCGTCCTCGCGCTGGTAGTCGCGGATGTCCTGCGCCACCGCGCGCCAGCGCTCCTCCTCGCGGGCGCCGAGGAACTGCGTGAGCATCAGGTACTCGGCGTCCATGGTGGCGTTCGATTCCAGCTCCGCCCACCAGTACCCGTCCGGCGCCTGCTCCCGGGCGAACCAGCCCTGGGAACGCTCGATGACGACGTCCAGGACCGCCTGGTCCGCGCGGTTCTCGTTCCCGATCACGACGCGCCTCGCTGTCCGTTGCGGCTTCGCTCCTCGAACCAGCGGACGGCCTTCGTCAGCGCCTCGCGGATCGGCGTCTGGCGCAGCCCGAGCTCGCGCACGGCGCGGAGGCAGCTCGCGAACATGATCTCCCGCGCGGTGCGCACGCCTTCGAGCGGGATGCGCGGAGCGCGCCCGAGGAGGCGGCCGGTGACGAACGCGTCGGCGTGCGCCAGGCCGAGCGCGACCGCATGCGGCATCCGGAAGCGCGGCGGCTTGCGCCCCGAGATCGTCGCGAGCTCGTCGAGGAACTCGCGCATGGTGAGGTTCGCGTGCCCGAGGATGTAGCGCTCGCCGCGCTCGCCGCGATCGAAGGCGAGCAGCTCGCCCTCGGCCACGTCCTCGACGTCGATCACGTTCATCCCCGTGTCGACGTACGCGGGCATGCGGCCGTCGAGGAAATCGCGGATCACGCAGCCGGTCGGAGTCGGCTTCACGTCGCGCGCGCCCACCGGAAAGGTGGGGTTCACGATCACCGCGTCCAGTCCGGCCTGCGCCTCCCGCCGGACCAGGTCCTCCGCTTCGCGCTTGCTCTTCTTGTACGGGCCCGGAGCGGGGCCGACGGGCATCGAACGCTCGTCCGGGAGGACGCCGTCGTGCATCGCGCCCACCGCGGCGATGCTGCTGGTGTAGACCAGACGGCTGCCCTCGGCGCGAACGGCGTCGATCACGTTGCGCGTCCCGCCCACGTTCACCGCCGCGACTTCACTCGGCGGCGCGGAGAATGAGTAGAGCGCACCGGCATGGAAGACGGCGTCGCGCCCCCGGATCGCGGCCCGAACCGCCTGCGCATCCCGCAGATCTCCGCGGAAGATCTCGACCTCGCCGGGCTCCGCCAGATTCGGGACCGTGCCGGGTCGCAAGAGGACCCGCACGTCCGCTCCACGCCGCACGAGCGCTTGCGCCACGGCGCCGCCGATGAACCCGCTCGCGCCCGTGACCAGCGCTTTCACGGGCGCGCCTCCGCGGCTCCGAGCACGGGGGCGAGACTGCGCAGCCCCGCTTCGAGCGCACCGCCGGCCTTGCGCGCCCATCCGGCGAGGCGGACGAGATCCAGCGAAGCGCGGGGGCCGGAGAGCGCGTACCGGACAGCGGGCCAGAGATAGCCCGGGCGTTCCTCGCGGGTAAACGGGGGCAACGATGCAGAGACCGGGTCGACGATGGCTCTCAGCGCCAGCCAGGGGATGCCGAGGTCCGCGGCGGCGCGCGCGAGCGGGTAGCTCTCCATGTCGATGGCCAGCGCGCCCGGCCGCGCGAATGCGCGCTTCTCCTGCTCGCTGCCGGCGACGGAGGTCGTGCAGAGCAGCTGTCCCTGGCGCGCTCCCGGCAGCGCCTCCTGCGCGGCGCGGACCAGAGCAGCAGGAGCTGCGATCTCCTCGCCGGTCTCGTCGCGCACGCTGGTGCCGAGGACCAGGTCACCCGGCGCCAGGGCGTCGTCGAGCGCGCCTGAAAACCCGCAGGTCACGACGAGGCGGGGCCGCTCGTCGATCAATGCCCGCCGCGCCCCGCCTCCCAGCCCGACGGCGATGGCGACGGCGTCCGCCCCGCCGATCCGGCCCTGGACCCGTCCGGCGCGGCGCGCGGCTCCGAGCGCCCGGGCCACGCTGCGCAGCTCGATCTCCAGCCCGGCGACGACGAGCACCGGCCCGGCGTCCTGCCAGTCGCCCCAGGCAGGCGTGTCGCGCGGCTCGAGCGTCCCCTTGCGGCGCTCCCAGATCTGCTGCGACTTGCGGGCGGCGTCCTCGCCGGTGAAGGCGATGTCGGCCACCTCCGTCAGATCCACGCGGAACCGCTTCGTGGCGCTCTCGTCGAACAGCTCGATGTGCGAGGCCCCGCGGTCGTAGACGAAGCCCACCAGCTCCGAGCCGTCGGTGCGCCGGACGGTGACGTACCCGCGGTAGTCGAACGCCCTGTCGACCAGCTCGGCGAGGCGGGCATCGCTCATAGACGCCCTGTCGCCATCGCCAGGACCGTCGCGCCCATCGCCCGTGGAGAGTCGAACGCGGCGCGGACGGCGCTCGGCTCGAACCCGCAGTGGACCATGCAGTCCTGGCAGCGGGGATTGCCGCTCTTGCGGCCATACCGCGACCAGTCCGTCTCTTCCATCAGCTCGCGGAACGTCTTCGCGTACCCGTCCTGCAGGAGGTAGCAGGGGCGCTGCCAGCCGAAGAGGTTGTACGTGGGGTTGCCCCAGGGCGTGCACTCGAAGTCGCGCTTGCCCATCAGGAACTGGAGGAAGAGCGGCGACTGGTTGAAGCGCCACCCCTTCTTCGCGTCCTCGAGCATGCGCGAGAACAGCCGGTGCGAGCGCTCCCGGCGGAGGAAGTGCTCCTGGTCCGGCGCCTTCTCGTACGAGTAGCCCGGGGAGATCATCATCCCCTCGACGCCGAGCGCCATCATCTCGTCGAAGAAGGCGCGCATCCTCTGCGGATCGCTGCCCTCGAAGAGCGTGGTGTTGGTGGTGACGCGGAAGCCGCGCTTCAGCGCCGCCCGGATGGCGCTCACCGCCACGTCGTAGACGCCTTCGCGGGAGACCGCGAGATCGTGCTCGGTGCGCGGCCCGTCCATGTGCACGCTGAAGCTCAGGTACGGGCTGGGCTGGAAGGCGTCGAGCTTCCGCTCGAGGAGGAGCGCGTTGGTGCAGAGATAGACGAAGCGCTTGCCTGCCACCAGCTCGCGGGCGATGTCCGCGATCTGCGGATGCATCAGCGGCTCGCCTCCGGCGATGCTGACCACCGGCGCGCCGCACTCGTCGGAAGCGCGCACGCACTCCTCGACCGAGAGGTTCTTCTTCAGGAGCGCGAGCGGGTACTGGATCTTGCCGCAGCCCGTGCAGGAGAGATTGCAGCGGAAGAGCGGCTCGAGCATGAGCACCAGCGGATAACGCTCGCGCCGCGCCAGCCGCTGCTTGAGCACGTACCGGGTGACTGCAACCATCTGCGCAACCGGGATCGACATCTTTCGCAAGCCTCGTTCTTTCGCGCCGGCGCGCGCGCCGGCCCTCTTGCGGCGCTTGTAACCAGATGATGCGCGAATTGTCCAAAAGGACCGTTCGGCGTACGGGGTTCTACTTCTTTCCCGCGCCGAACACGCGCAACACCGCCGCGACCAGCGCGTTTTCGGGCTGGCCCTTGCCGAGCTTCTCCAGCTCGCCCGCGTCGAGCCAGGTGCCGTTGCAGGAGAAGCACCGATCGACCGCCACCCCGCGTACGTCGATCTCCTTCAGTTCCATCCCGCACTTCGGGCAGCGCATGTGGTGCAGCTGGCGAAGCTTCTCGCGCTCGCTCTCCGCCAGGGACTTCTTCTGCTCGGCTGCAAGCTTGCGCATCCGCTCCGCGTTCTCGCGCGCGAAGTACTCCTCCTCGGTGTCGCTCGCCTTGGCCATGCGTCTCCCCGATCTCAGATCGCGCGCTTCACCATCGCGTCCAGCTTCGCCTTCGGCACCGCCCCGACGATCTGGTCGGCGACCTGGCCGTCCTTGAAGAGCAGGAGCGTGGGGATGCTCATCACCCCGTACTTCTGCGGGACGTTCTGGTGCGCGTCGATGTCGAGCTTGCCGACCTTCAGCTTGCCCTTGTGCTCGAGGGCGAGCTGGTCCACGAGCGGCGCGATCGCGCGGCACGGTCCGCACCAGGCGGCCCAGAAGTCCACCAGCACCGGCTCCTTCGAACCCAGCACTTCACTCTGGAAGTTGTCGTCGGTGAAGGTCATCACGTCCGCGCTCGCCATCTCGTCTCCTCGTCAAGAGTGTGGGGAATCTGCCGCCCGCCCGCCTGTCCGTCAATCAGATTGCGCCGTGACCCTGCTCACGGGTATCGTCGGCCAAGCCCGCGACGCGATAGGATGATCGGTGCGCGGCGAGGATGCGCAGCGCCTCCATGGCAGACTACCTTTTCGTACCCCAGAGCGTGCTCGACAAGTGGTCGGAGCAGGGGCGCATCCAGGTGGACGGGAATGTGCTGACCATCCTGGGCGAGCAGAAGAGCTTCGCCCTCACCAGCGCCGTCCGCTTCATCAAGATGGAGGCGGGCGACGACAACGCCGGGCTCCTCGCGAAGGTGAAGACCACCGACGCGCTCAAGCAGATGGGCGCCGAGCACTACATGGAGTCGGTGCTCCTCGGTGAGAGCGCCTACCAGGTGCAGCAGGGATTCCTCGCCGACGCGAACGCGTTGCGCAGGGCCGCAGCCGCTTCACAGCCGCAGCCCCCTGCGGCCGGCGCCGCTCCCGCGCCCAAGGGGAACCCGGACGCAAATCCTGCATCTGGATCGCAAGGCACGCAGGACGAGAAGAAGGGAGCCGAGCAGGATATGCTGGCGCAGTTCTTGCTCGATCACCTCTAAGAAGACGCCGATGGCCCCGATCCTCGTCCACATCGCGTTGATCGCCTACGCGGCGGGAGCGGCGGCGTTCCTCACCTGGCTGGTGCGTCCGCGCCCGGTGCTCGCGCGCGCCGGCCGCGTCCTCCTGCTGGTCGGCGTCATCGTGCACTTCGGCGCCTTTGCCGCCTCGCTGGGCGTGGCGGGCGCGGGCCTCGGCGTTTCCGCCTGGAAGGGCGGCCAGCTCTTCAGCCTGCTCGCGGCGGTCACCGTCGCCGGGTACCTGGTCCTCGACTTCAAGTACGAGTTGCCGGTGGCGGGCGCCTTCGTCGCTCCCTTCACCGTGGCGGTGATGGTCCCCGCGCACCTGGTGCAATCGGGCTCCCGCGCGATCGCGCCGGAGATCACGCACAGCCTCGCGCTCTTCGTCCACGTCGGGGCCGCCGCGCTGGGCACCGCGGTGCTCGCGCTCGCCTTCGGCCTCTCCATCCTCTATCTCTTCAGCGAAAAGCAGGTGAAGAGCAAGCGACCGGGACGGCTGTTCGCGCGCCTTCCCTCGCTCGACCTGCTCGATCGCGCCAGCTATCGCCTGGCGGTCTGGGGCTTCGTCTTCCTCTCCCTGGCGATCGCCACCGGCTCGCTGGTCTCGCAGGAAGCGACGGGGTCCACGTTCCCCATCGCGCCCAAGCAGGGATTCGCGGTGCTCGCGTGGGCGCTGTTCGCGGCGCTGATCCAGGCCCGCCTCGTCGCCGGCTGGCGCGGCCGGAGGGTGGCGGTGCTGGTGGTTGCGGGGTTCGTCCTCTTGATCGGCACCTACGTCGGCCTGCTCACGGCGGCGCCGGTGCTGCAGGGCACCATCGCATGACGTTCCTCTGCGTCGGCCTCTCGCACAAGCAGGCGCCCATCGCGGTGCGCGAGCAGCTCGCCGTGCGCGGCGAGGACGTCGGCGAGCGGGTGCGGCAGATCAAGGCGCTTCCGGGGGTGAGCGAGGCGTTGCTCGTCTCCACCTGCAACCGGCTGGAGATCTTCGCGGTCGCCGAATCCCGCGCCGCCGGAGAAGACGTTCTCGAGTCGCTGGGGGCCGTCGCGGCGCCGCACGCCGTCTGCCGCTTCGACGACGAGGCGCTCCGGCACCTCTTCCGGGTGGCCGCGAGCCTCGACTCGATGGTGGTGGGCGAGGCGCAGATCCTCGGTCAGGTGAAGGAGGCGGCGGCCATCGCGCAGCAGGCCGGCGCGCTCGGGCCGGAGCTGTCCAAGGCGCTGGCGCGGGCCACCACCGCGGCCAAGCGCGTGCGCACGGAGACGGAGATCGCGCGGGGCGCGGTGTCGGTCTCGAGCGTCGCGGTTCAGCTCGCGCACAAGCTCCTCGGGAGCCTCGAAGGCCGCTCGGTGCTGCTGCTCGGCGCCGGCGAGATGGCGCAGCTCGCGGCGCGGGAGCTGCGCTCGGCGGGGGCGCGCGAGCTCCTGGTCGCGAACCGCAATCCGCAGCATGCGGAGGCTCTGGCCCGCGAGGTCGACGGCGTCCCGGTCTCCCTCGCCGAGCTTCCTTCGCTGCTGGAGCGCGCCGACGTGGCCATCTGCTCCACGGGCGCCGCGCAGCACGTGGTCACGCGCGAGATGGTGGCGCGCTCGCTCAAGGCGCGCCGCTACCGGGCCATCTTCTTCGTCGACCTCACGCTGCCCCGCAACGTGGAGCCGAGCGCGAACGAGCTGGAGAACGTCTACGTCTACGACCTGGACGATCTCGAGCGGATGGCGGCGCAGAACCGCGACCTGCGCGCCGCCCACGTGGGCAAGGCCGAGGACATCGTCGAGAACGAGCTGAAGAGCTATCTCAGCGCCGTCCGCGAGCGTCGCTCCGTGCCGGTGCTGGCGCGGCTGCGCGCGCATGCCGAGGCGCTGGCCCGCGCCGAGGCGGAGAAGACCCTCGCCTCGCTGCACGGCCTCGACGAGAAGCAGCAGAAGACGGTCCGCGCGATGGCCGCCGCCATCGTCAACAAGCTCCTGCACGGACCCACCTCCCGGCTGCGGGCCGAAGCCGGGCAGGGACCTCTCGGCGACGCGGCTGCTGCGCTGTTCGGCCTGGATGCCGAGCAGCCGCAGCAGGCGCAGGTGCAGGAGCCCGCCGCGACGGTCGCGCCGCGGCCGGAGACGAAAGGCGAAGGCTCGGTGCTGCCGCTCTTGAGGAACGGGTAGCCGCCGGGGTACCGGGAGGATGGGATCGATGCTCAAGATCGGGACGCGCAAGAGCGCGCTGGCGCTCTGGCAGGCCGAGCGCGTCCAGGGCTGGCTGCGCGAGCGCGGACACGCCTGCGAGCTGGTTTCCATGTCGACCGAGGGCGATCGCATCCTCGATCGGCCGCTGGCGGAGGTCGGCGGAAAGGGTCTGTTCGTCAAGGAGCTGGAGCAGGCGCTCGCGGCGAAGCGCGCCGACCTCGCGGTGCACAGCGCCAAGGACGTGCCCTTCGCGCTGCCCGAGGAGTTCGTCCTCTCGGCGTTCCCCGCGCGCGAGGACCCGCGCGACGCGCTGATCGCGCCCTTCGCCCGGACGTTCGCGAACCTCCCCCGCGGCGCGCGGGTCGGCACCAGCTCGCTGCGCCGGGCGGTCCAGCTTCTCGCGGAGCGGCCGGATCTGGTGATCGTCCCGGTGCGCGGCAACGTGCAGACCCGGCTGGCCCGGGCCACCGGCGCCACGGTCCTGCGCGGCGGAATGGAAGTGCGTCCCGCGGAAGGAGACCCGCAAGGGCCGCTCGATGCGGTGGTGCTCGCGCTTGCGGGTCTGCGCCGCCTCGGACTGGACGGCCAGGTCACCGAGGTGCTCTCCGTCGAGCTCTCGCTGCCTGCCGCGGGGCAGGGCGCGCTCGCGATCGAGACGCTGCGCGGTTCGCCGGGATTTTCGGCAACCTCTCCGCTCGACGACGCGGCGACGGCGGACTGCGTGCGCGCCGAGCGGGGCGTGCTCGCGCGTCTGGCCGGGGGTTGCACCGTTCCGGTCGCCGCCCATGCCGTCCTCGAAGGCGCGTCGATCTGGTTGCGGGCGGCGCTGGGCGGCCCCGACGAGCACGGCGGCGTCCGGCTGGTCCGCGCCGAGATGCGTGGACCGAGGTCGGAACCCGAGTCGCTGGGACGCCGCGTCGGAGAGGCGCTGCTCGACCAGGGCGGAGCGCCGCTTCTCGAGGCGGCGCGGTCGCAGGCCCACGGGCTGCCCGCGCCGAAGCGCGCGTGACGCTCGCCGGCGTGCGCGTCCTGGGCACGCGCGCCGCGGAGGACGCTCCGGAGCTGGAAGAGCTGCTGCGCGCCAGGGGCGCGGTCCCCGTGCGCATGCCCTGCATCGCTTTCGAGGACGGGCCCGACGCCGGCCGGATCGCGACCATCGTCCGCTCCGCGCGCGTGGATCTCGCCGTGGTCGCATCTCCACACGCCGCGCGCCGCCTGCGCGCCCTCTGCGGCTCGCTGCCGATGCCGCTGGCCGCGGTGGGCGCCGCGACCGCGCGCGAGCTCCCGGGGGAGGTGATCGTCCCCGCATCCGGCGTCGGCGCCGACGCGCTCGTCGCCGAGCTGCGCGACCGGGTTCGCGGCAAGCGCGTCCTGGTCGCGCGCGCCGAAGGCGGCAATCCCGCGCTGGTCGACGGTCTGCGCGCCGCCGGAGCCGAGGTCGAGGCGCTGACGCTCTACCGGACGGTGCCGGTCACGGAGGCCGACCCCGTCGCGCTCTCGGCGCTGAGAGAAGGGCGCATCGACGCCATCGCGTTCGCCAGCGGAAGCGCCGCCCGCGCCTTCGCCGCCCTCGCGGGGGCGAGGAGCGCCGATGGGGTCGCCGTCGCCTGCATGGGTCGGAGGTGCGCCGGGGAGGCCCGCGAGGCCGGAATCCGGGTCGATGCGGTGGCTGCCGGCGGCCTGGCTGAACTTTGCGACGCGCTCGCGCTCGCCGTGCAATCGCGCAAGCGGTAGGCTTCCCGCGTGGCCGTAGTCCGGGAAATCCTCATCGTCGACGACGACGAAGACACCCGCCTCGTGCTCCAGGACCTGCTGGAGCTGAACGGGTACGCCGTGCGCACCTCGCCCGATGCCCGCCGCGCGGTCGAGGCCGTCCGCGCCGCGCCCCCGGCGCTGATGCTGGTCGACTACTTCATGCCCGACGCGGACGGCGCCTGGGTGGTGCAGGAGCTTCGCGCCTGCGGGCTGGGGCGGATCCCGGTGGTGCTGATCACGGGCTCGAACGAGGGCCGCGAACAGGCGGAGCGGATGGGCGTGCCGTCGATGGAGAAGCCCTTCGACGTCAGCCGCCTGCTCGAGGTCGTCGAGTCGCTGGTGCCCGGCACATGAGAAGGCCGGCAGGCCTCGAAGCGATCATCGTCTACAAGCTCACCAAGTCCGTCGCGCAGGCGCTGCTCGGCATCGGAGGGCTGTGGGTGCTCGCCCGGGGCGCCGATGCGGCCGTGGCGACGCTGGCCGAGCTCATCCTCGAGCACTTCACCGGGGCATGGGCGCTGCGCGTCGCCACGCTGCTGGTGCGCGCCGCGACCGCCCGCCACCTCGAGGTCCTGACCATCGCGCTGCTGGGGGACGCGGTGCTCTCGGCGGCGGAAGGTCTCGCCCTCCGCGCGGGACGGTGGTGGGCGCCGTGGCTGGTGGTGATCGCCACCGCGCTGCTCCTTCCCTGGGAGATCTGGCACCTCTTGCGCCACCCGGCCTGGGGCAGGGTGGCGATCGTCGTCATCAACCTGGCGGTCGTCGCTTATCTCGTGCTCGGCGTGATCCGCGAGCAGCGGCCGGCGGAGCCCGGGGCGTGAGGCTCAGGCCGGCGGCCCGTACGCTTCGCCGCCGCGGTACAGCCCGTACACCGCGACCCAGCCGATCACGAGCAGGACGACGAACAAGAGGATCGAGACGCGCTCGAGCCACCGCATCCCGCTCTTGCTGACGGTGATGCCCCAGCCCATGGTCATGAAGCTCCAGAGGCCGTTGGCGAGGTGGTACGCGATGGCGATCACGCCGAGCACGTACACGATCAGCGTCGGGGTGTGGAAGCGCATCTCCCGCGCGATCTCCGCGAACGGCTCCGGCCGGCCGTGCAGGAACCGCGGCTCGAACCACGCGAGGTACAGGTGGGCGCCGAGGAAGAGGAGAAGCCCGATCGCCGAGAGGCGCTGGATGACGTAGCGGAAATTGGAGAACCCGCTCTGCACCACGTTGGGGCGGCTGCGGAGCATGCGGACGATCCCCCAGATCGTGTGCCAGAGCAGCGGTCCGAGCACGAGGATGAAGACCAGCGCGGTGCTGGCGCCGCTGTTGTGGCCCGTGACCGACGTTTCCCAGGCCTGCGGCGAACGGAATGCGGCGAGCTGGTTCCAGAGGTGGACCGCGGTCCACACCCCGACCGGAGCCAGGGCGAACAGCGACCCGAGGCGCGCGAGGATGAAGTTTCGCGCCGTCGTGCGCTCGGAGGGGGCGACGGTGCGGTCCGGCTGATCGGTGGTGAGGGGCAACGCCATCGCGTCTCCTGGAAGGCCGGGGCGCGCCCTGAGTAGAGCGAAGGGGATGTGCTGTCAAGGCGCGAGCGACCTCGCGGCCCTGCTGCGCCGGACGGTCCGCGTGTCCTTCGGGTCCGCGACGAGCGCCGGCCGGGATCAGGGAAGCAGCGTGCCTTCCAGGGTGGCGCAATAGGTCGACTTGAACTTTCCGCCGAAGAGGAAGCCGTTGGCGCTGGTCAGCGGCGGTGGCGGCCCGTAGAGGAGATTGAAGGATCCGACGGCCTCTCCGCCCGGGGTCTCCGACCAGTCGCTCAGCGCGATGTATCCGACGAGCTGGATGGCCTTGAACGGCGCCACCGCCAGCCCGGTCGCGGCGATCGACGCGTCCTTCTTCGCGGGATCGCCCCCGAGGATCTCGCTGTCCGTCCCTTCATCGCCCGGGCGCCCCGGGATGAACGTGCCCAGGTGGTCCGTCGGGGGGAGGAACAGGACGAGGGCGATGTACAGCTCGGGGGGATCGCGGAGATACGTCGGGGTGGCCTTCAGCGTGTCACACAATCGGGGCCGGTCGGAGATGATCACCACCTCCGCGGTGTTCCCGGTGGGGTTTCCGCTGGCGTCTCTCAGGCTGAGCCGGCCGAAGATGGAGCTGTTGATGTTCTCGAAGTCGATGAACGGGGTGATCGAGCTTTCCGAGACGACGCCGAAC
>Ga0070741_10011332_pt1 | contig 16492 bp, 16 predicted proteins | sample Coa_R1_4_FD_66440 | JGI IMG/M metagenome (GOLD analysis project Ga0070741, IMG submission 66440) | Surface soil microbial communities from Centralia Pennsylvania, which are recovering from an underground coalmine fire - Coalmine... | ecosystem: Environmental > Terrestrial > Soil > Unclassified ...
CGCGCGAGTCGTTCTATTCCTTGCATACTTTTGCGGAGTCTCGCGCTAATATGTACTCGATAGATTTCGGGCCCCCTCCCCATGGCAGCCATTAATTCGTCCCTGTCACCCGCGGTCCCCAACCGTCGCCGACGCGTGCGGCACAAGATTCAAACGCCTGCTTACGCCAGTTTCACCGCGGAATCTCAGGGTGCCATGCTCGATCTGCACGAGATTGTCGACATCAGCGAAGACGGCATCGCAATTCAATGCCATTCTCCGCTGGAGGTGCAGAAAACCTTAAGTCTTTGTCTCGACCTGGCCGAGTGTCCGCAGCACATTTACACCACCGGCCAAGTCATCTGGTCCAACCCCGGCGGCCGCGCGGGACTGCGCTTCTCCGAGCTGCCTTCGGAATCGTTGGCGCGTTTGCGCGAGTGGCTGTTCGTCAATGTGATGGCCGGCGTGGCCAACGGCGAAGCCGAGGTCGCCGCCTTCACCGCGGCCCGGGACGAGGCTCCTCCCCGGCCGGGCTACACCGATACTCTGGCTGCGCTGCATGCGGTACGGCGCCAGGTCGAAGCCCTCGGTTCCGATTTTGGCCGCGCCCTGCAGTTGATTACCGAGCGCGGCCGGTCTCTCCTGCGCGCTTCCGGAGTTGCGATCGCTCTGGCCGACGCTGAGACTGATTCCATGATCTGCTGTGCCAGTTCCGGCTCCGACGCTCCCCCGATCGGAGCGCGCCTGCAGGTCGGATCAGGTTTTTCCGGGGAATGCGTGAAGCGCGCTGAAGCCCTGCGTTGCGATGACAGCGAGACCGACGCGCGCGTGGATCGTAACAGTTGCCGGGCGTTGGGAATTCGTTCGCTGCTCGCTGTCCCGATTCGTGTTGGCGAAAGAGCGGTAGGGCTCATTGAGGGCTTCGCGCCTCAGCCGGGCGCATTCTCAGAATCCGACGCCACCGTTTTGCAGCGCCTCGCCGACACCGCCCTGGAGGCGGCTCATCGCGCTGCCCGGGTCGAAAGCCTGCCTTTTCTGAAATCCGCGGAGAAAGAAACTCCCGTTCCCAGTCTGGGCAGCGTCCTGTTCGCCGCCGCGGAAGCCGACGAGAAGGAACAAAAGGCTGAGCCAGATGAAAAAAGCAATGGCGGAATCAGCCTGCCTCGCTCCCACCTGGTGATTCTCTTGTGCGCTGCCGCCACCATTGCTTTGGCGATGGGCTGGGGTATGGCTCCCTGGATCCAAAGCGATGCCACCCCCTGGCTCCTGAGCAAGATACATTCCCGCAAGGCGGATCAGTTGCCCACAGTTCTGGCTTCATCTGACCATCAGAAATCGGAGGCTCTGCTGCCCTCCTCTTCTTCGATCGAGACCACATCCCTCGATCAACTCATGCAAGTCGCTCTCAAGGGTGACGCCGCCGCTGAGAATGCCTTGGGCGTTCACTACGCTACCGGCCAGGGAGTCGCGCTCAGCGAAGTGGAGGCTATCCGCTGGTTCACCAAGGCGGCCGAACAAGGCTACATTCCCGCTCAATCCAAGCTGGGCTCTCTCTACTTCAGCGGGCGCGGTGTTCCCCAGGATTTGAATCGGGCCTATTTTTGGATGGTTGTCGCGCGCCTGAGAGGCGATGAAGCCAGCAATACTCTCTCCCCATCCGTGCGCGCCCGCCTCACCCGCTCGCAAGCCACATCCATCGAATTGGATGCCGTTCGCTGGCTTCAGCAGCACCATCCCGTCAAACCCGCTGCCGGTCAACTGAAGATCGAAGCCCTCGGCACCCCCCACCCTCGCCCGGCGCGTTAAAATATCGGGAAAGAGGTTTTTGTGCCCACCCTGCGCGAAGTTCTCGGCCACAGAGTCCGCGAAGCCGATCCATCCCTTTACCAGAATCTCGGCAACAATCGCGTCCGCTGCTACTCCTGCGGCCACTGCTGCCCCATTCCCGAGGGGCAGGCAGGCGTGTGCAAAGTCCGCTTCAACCGCGCCGGCAAACTTCTCGTCCCCTGGGGATACACCGCCGGTATGCAATGCGACCCTATCGAGAAAAAGCCTTTCTTCCACGCTTATCCCGGCGCCCTGGCCTATAGCTTTGGAATGCTCGGTTGCGATCTGCACTGTGCCTATTGCCAGAACTGGGTGACCTCTCAGGCCCTGCGCGATCCGCGTGCGGTTTCGGCTCCGCTGGAGATCTCGCCGCAGGCCCTGGTTCGCCAGGCTTTGGATCAGCGCGCAAAGGTGCTGGTCAGCACTTATAACGAGCCGTTGATCACCAGCGAATGGGCTGTCGCAGTATTCCGGGAAGCTAAAGCCGCGGGTCTGGTGACCGGATTCGTTTCCAACGGCAACGGCACTCCCCAGGTTCTCGAATATTTGCGCCCCTGGCTCGATCTTTACAAGGTGGACCTGAAGAGTTTTGACGATCGTCACTATCATGAACTGGGCGGCCGCATCGCACCGATTCTCGACAGTATCCGCCGCATCTATCGCATGGGCCTGTGGATTGAGATCGTGACCCTGCTCATTCCCGGCTTCAATGATTCCGAGGACGAACTGCGTAAGCTGACTGAATTTGTGGCGAGCGTTTCCCCGGACATCCCCTGGCACGTCACCGCGTTTCACGGTGATTACAAGATGAATGAACCGCGCGACACGACGCCCGAGGACCTGCTGCGCGCTGCCGCCATCGGCCGCGACGCGGGATTACGCTATATCTATCCCGGAAATCTGCCTGGCATGGTCGGCGACAGCGAAGACACTCATTGCCCGGACTGCCAGGAGACCTTGATCCGCCGCTACGGCTATCTCATTCAGCAGTACCGCCTGACGGCAGAAGGCCGGTGTCCGCGCTGCGCCAAACAAATTCCGGGACGCTGGGCCGCCGCCTTCGATGGCCAGATCGCCTCCCGCCCTTTCCTCCCACACCAGCGCTCGCGTTTGTTTACAATCACAAGTCGCTAAAAACACGGCGAGGACGGACGCCCGCTCTTCCCAGTTAAGAACTGGAACGCTCGGGCGGCCGCCCTCGGCGGTCCGCCTGCTTCTGGCAGAAATCCAAATCGTGCGAAGAAAAGTCAATCTCGCGCCGTTGCTCTTCGCTGTTTTGCTCACGGCCTGTTCTCCCCGCGACTTCCTGACGCGCCGCCTGGCCACAGACCTCATCTCCGCCTCTCCCGAGCTCAAAAGTGCGCAGCAATTCGCGCTGCGCACAGGAATCGTCACCAGCAAGGATTACCCCTCTCCCGAATACCTGGTCCTGCAACATCATGGCTGGATCTCGGCAACCACCATCGCCTGCACGCCCGGCCTGGCTCCTCCACCATGCTGGAATATTCTTCTGACCCCCTCCGGTGTGGAAACTGTCCGCGCCCTGATCCCGGAGCAGGGAGAAAAATCTTCCATTGCCCTTCCCGTAGCAAGAAGGGAACTGGTTGGAGTCACGGGCATTGCCCGGCAGGACAACTGGGCCGATGTGGACTTCGAGTGGAAATGGTCTCCGCTCAACGAAATCGGCGAGGCCCTCTATTCCCGCGACGTGCGTTACAAGTCGAGCGTCGGGTTCCGTAAGTATGACGACGGCTGGCGAATCATCGAGAGCGCCGTGCATCCAGCGCAAACCATGGACGGAGCCCTCAAGAATGCCGAGCCGATTCCGTGACCGCAGGCTGGATCGCTCTCCTGGCGAACCGCCTGAATTCTCGCCGCCTCCGCGTCCACGCCGGATTTCTGGCCCTGTGCCTGTGGGGAGTCTGCCTGATCGATTACTCGACCCCGGGCGTTCTGGATCGCGCCGGCAACATCAAGTTCCAGGATTTCCTTCAGTTCCCCGTATCGGCGCGCTTGATCGCCGGCGGCCGCGCCGGTGAACTCTATCGTGCGCAAGCCCTCACGGATGCGCTCCGTGCCCTTGCGGGTCCGGACACTCGTGTCCGCCTGCAGTATTTCTATGGTCCGCAGGTCGCCTTGCCGTTCATTCCGCTGCTTCGCTTCTCTTTTCTGACGCAGTCGTCGGTGTGGGTCGCGCTCTCTATGCTGCTGTACTTCGCCTGCATCTTTCTGCTCTGGAAATCTTGCGGCGCCCTCCACCCTTTTCCGGGACTGATTGCGCTTTGCGCCATCGCGTATCCTCCGCTCTTTCACTTCTTTGTCCGCGGCCAGATCTCCGCTTGGATGCTCGCCTGTTTCACCGCCGCATATCTAGCCTTCTGGGCCCGCCGCGACTGGCTGGCGGGAATTGCTCTTGGATTCCTGTTCGTGAAGCCGCAATTTTTGGCCGCGGTTCCGGTAGTGCTGCTGCTGGCTCGGGCCTGGCGGCCGCTCGTTGGCCTGGTGGCCTCTGTGGCCGCACAGGTGGCCTTCGTCTCGATCTATTTTGGGCGCGGAGTTTTGCGCGCCTACTTTGCCATGCTGCTCCACAGCGCCGGCCGGCCGGGCACGACCGAACTCGACCTTTCCCCAATCCAGATGCATTCCTTGCGCTCGTTCTGGGCGCTGTTGATTCCTTCTTCACCAGTGGTGTGGATCCTCTACTTGGCGAGTTCCATGGCCGTCCTTGTCATGGCGGCAGCCCTCTGGAAGTCATCACTCCCGCTCTCGGTTCGTTTTTCTTCCTTGCTCCTCGCAGCCGTACTGGTCAATCCCCATCTGTATATCTATGACCTGCTGGCCTTGGCTCCCGCGCTACTGCTGCTCGCCGACTGGACTCGCAGCACTCCGCAGGATGATTCCTCCCCGGCGATACGCGTGCTCTTATATCTCTCATTTTCGCTCCCGCTCTTTGGGCCGGTCAACCGCTGGACTCACCTGCAGGTTTCCGTCGTGGCATTCACCGCACTGTTATGTTTGTTGTGGCGCCTGTCGCGAGCAGCAAAATGGTCCGGCAATCGCAAACTTGCACCCAGCGAATCGGGCGTTGTATAAACCTTGTTCCCGCCGGGAAGCCTATGATCAAAAAGTCTGCTGTGATACTCCTGCTGGCAGTAAGTTGTGTTCTGTCCGTCGCAGCTCAAAAGCCGAAGCTTACCCTCGACGAGTTCTTCAATGCGGTCAGCTTTCGCAGCCTTGAGATCTCGCCCGACGGGAACTCCGTCGTCATCGCCACCGAGCGGCCGGACTGGGATCAGCAGATTTTTCGCGGCGATCTTTGGCTCTACGACGATCATGCAAAGTCTCTCATCCCTTTAACGCAGTCAGGGCATGATTCCGAGCCCAAGTGGTCTCCCGACGGCAAGTGGATCGCCTTCCTCTCCGACCGTAAGACTGAATCAGGCAAGGGCGGCGATTCCGATTCCAATTCCAACGAGGATGCGCCCAGCCAGATCTATCTGATCTCGCCCCACGGCGGAGAGGCCATCCGCAGCACCCAGGGCGAAGAGGAGGTCCACGCATTCTCCTGGTCCGCCGACTCGCAGAAAATCTACTTCGCCACCCGCCAGCCCTGGAGCAAGTCACAGAAAGACGAGTACAAGCAGCAATGGAAGGATGTCGTGCAATACCGCACCGCCGAACGTGGGGACTCCATCTTCGAATTGGATGTTGCCGCTGCTCTAGATCGCAGCCTTGCCGCTGCCGCGAAAGCGGAGAAAAAAGAAGGTGAGCCGGAGAAGCAGCCCGACCTTACTCCGGGTGCCCGGATGCTGGCTACATCCGCCTTGCGAGTGGAGCACATGCTTACATCTCCCGATGGCGCCAGGCTCGCCTTCGTCAGCAACGCCATCAACCAGCGCCAGGAGAAGTACGAGGATGTGGAAATTTATGTCGTGGATCTGAATAACGCGGCGCGGGTCCGCCGCATTACCAAAAATCAGGGCGTAGAAGTACAACTTCGCTGGGCCAACGACAACCGCCACATTTTCTTTACCACCGAGACGGGAGACGTTTCCGGTCCTTATCGTGACCTTCAACCTCACCTTTACTGGGTCGATATCGAATCGGGCGCGATCGAGCAATGGGCCAAAGACTTCATCGGCTCGGCAGGGAACTACGCGGTTACAGGCAATTCCCTCGTGCTGTCCGCGAGAACCGGCACCGAAGTGCAGATGTATGCCACCGCCAAGCCGTCCGACTCGCTGCACAAACTCGGGGGCTGGCAAGGCAGCTACGAGAATATCTCGTCCGCGCTGCAATCGCCGCGCTTTGCGTTTATCTACTCTTCGTTAGGCAAGCCTGCGGAAGTGTATCTCGCTGACGGCCCCGCCCAGCTCGATCAGGCTCGCGCCATCACGTCATTCAACCAGTTCTTTACCGAGCGCGATCTTCCACAGGGCAAGCCCTACCAGTGGAAAGCCGATGACGGCACCACAATCGAGGGCATGCTGCTCTATCCTCCTGGAAAATTCGAGGCCCGGCACCTCCCCATGCTCACCCTGATTCACGGTGGTCCGGCCGATGCCGACGGCAATCACTTCGAGGCCGACTGGTACCAGTGGGCTGCCCTAGCCGCCACTCATGGATGGCTCGTCTTCGAACCCAACTACCGCGGTTCCACCGGATACGGTGACAAGTTCCTCATGCAGATCGTTCCCGTCATTGTTTCGCGTCCCGGCAAGGATATTCTCGAAGGCGTGGACGCATTAGTGAAAGACGGCATTGCCGACGCCGATCACCTGACCATTGGCGGCTACAGCTATGGCGGCTACATGACCAACTGGCTGATCACGCAGACCACCCGCTTCAAAGCCGCTGTCACGGGCGCGGGCGCAGTTGAGCACGTGGGCAACTGGGGCAACGACGACACCACCTACGATGATGCTTATTTCCTGGGCGGACGTCCGTGGGAGGCCCCGCAGCGTTATCACGATGAAGCCGCAATCTTCCAGATTGACAAGGTGAAGACTCCCACCCACATGGTGGCAGGCGGCTCGGATATTCGCGTCGCCGTGCTGGAAGATTATCTGTTGGAGCACGCGCTCTACTCGCTTGGCGTTCCCAACAAACTCCTGATCTTCCCCGGCGAAGGGCATGGCCTTGGCAAGAATCCCTGGCACGGCAAAATTAAAGTCCGCGAAGAGCTGAAGTGGCTGGAAAAGTACGGCGGCATTACAGCTGGGAACTGATCTGCGGTGGCAGGAGCGCCGGCCAGAATGCCGGGATAAGCATCACGCCGGCGATGCGTCGCGCAATCCCAGGCGCTGTTGCAGTTGAGCCCGGTATTTCCGGCTCAAGCGCAGCCGCTCCCCGTTCTCCAGCAGCACTTCGTATTCGCCTTCCGCACCCAATTCCAGCCCGCGCACCCGATTCAAGTTCACAATCGCGGAGCGGTGAATCCGGCAAAAAGCCGGGGAATCCAACTCTTTCTCCAGTTCGGCCATGCTGCGCCGCAGAAGATGCGCTTTCGCGCCCACGTGCAGGCAAGAATAGTAATCAGCCGCTTCCACCCAGTCGATCTCGGAGTGCTTCACGAACAAAACCTGGCCTGCGCTTTTGACAACCACGCGCTGGCTGGCTTCCCTCGATTCCCTCCCGCGCTGCAGGTTTTCTTTGGCCCGCATCAGGGCGCGCTCAAAGCGCGCGTTGTCGAAGGGCTTCAAGAGATAGTCGAGTGCTCCTGATTCGAAAGCCTTCAGCGCATACTGGTCGTAGGCGGTTACAAATACAATGGCACGGGGCTGGTCTCTCCCCAGTTGCTCCAGCACGTCGAATCCGTCGCACTCCGGCATCTGCACGTCCAGAAAGACCAGGTCCGGCTTCGACCCGCGGATCGCTTCCACCGCCTCCGCACCCGACCCGCACTCACCCACAACTTGAATTTCCGAATCCTCTCCCAGGAGCACCAGCAGATTGCTGCGCGCCAGGGGTTCGTCATCCACAACGATGGTCCTGATCTTTGCCGCGGCCAATTCTTCTACTCCTTGAAGGGCAGGGAGATCGAAACTTCAACCCCGCCGGGTTCCTGATTTTTCATGCTCAGTTCGAAGCCTTCGCCGTAGAGTCTTTGCAGTCGAGTGCGCACGTTGGCGATGCCGATCCCGCTCGTCGTCTGCTCCCAACCTGCCGGAAGTCTCGGACCGTCGTTATATACGCTGAGCGTCACCTTGTCGTGCGCCGGAAACGCCTTGATCTTGATCGCGCCGCCCTGCACGCGCTTGGCGATGCCGTGCTTCACGGCATTTTCCACCATGGGCTGCAGGATGAGGCTGGGCACCTGCGCCGAAAACAGTTCACTGGGCACGCTGACGCTCACCTGCAGCCGTTCTGCAAAACGCACCTTCTGGATGTCCAGGTACTTCAATGCAAACTGCAACTCCTCGCCCAGCGGCACCTGCTGGCGGTTCGAATCTTCGACGACCCTGCGAAGAAAGTCGCTCAATCCCGCGATCATGCTCACCGCGTCATCATTCCGTTTCTCCCGGACCAGTCCGGCGATCGCATTCAGTGTGTTGAACAGGAAGTGCGGTTCGATCTGCCGCCGCAGCAAGCTGAGTTGTGCCTTCGAAAGCTGTTCGTTGAGGCGCGCCGTTTCCGTCTGCTGGTGCGCCATGCGCGCCCGCGAGTCCAGCACGTGCCCGACCAGAAGGATCAACGCATAGAGAATGGCAAAGGAAAGCAGCCCGTTAAGAAACTTGTGCCACCAGAGTTGCGCGAAGGGATCGACCGATGACAGCGCCCAGGGGTTCAGCAACTCGTCCCACATCGCCACCCACGCGGCATAAACCAGCCCGATGGCCGCGCAAGCCGACAAGTGCCCCACCCAGAATCCGGCTTCGCTCCAGCGTGTCGCCGGCAGTCTTCTTCCCAGCCGGAGCACCAGTGGCGTCGATGTCGCCCAAGGAAGCCAGGACAGCACGGAGACGAGAAACAGCGATGTCCAGTGGTGGTGCATGCCTTCGGCGCGCATCACGAATACCGTCTGGGTGGCATCGAACAGGCCGATCCCCAGCCAGAAAGCTGCGATCCACAGCCAGCGGTCTGCGTCCGGCGTACTGGGTCCGGGATCGGCGGGGAGCGCTTCCCCAAGGCGGGCATTCATAACTGGATCGTATTCTACGGCCCCGCGGCCTGCTGGGAAATGCAGCCAATCGACACTCCCCTGCAGCCAACGCGGGGCGAATGCCGCCCACGCGCCATCCCTCCCAACATGCAGTGGAGCGCCGTGCCTGTGCAGCCAGCGGTCTGGCTTTTTCATTCCCGACCAGGGATACTGCCCCGCATGATGATTTCGACGAAAACCGCTCTGCTGACCGTGCTGGTTGTCGTGTCCTCCTTCGCGCTTCGTCGCGGGCAAACCACGCCAACCGTGTCTCCCGAGTTCACCAGCGATGGCCAGATGAAGCTGCCCGAGAATTACCGGCAATGGGTCTATCTCACGACCGGGTTCGACATGAGTTATAACCCGGCGCTCACGTCCATGGATCACCACATGTTCGACAACGTCTTCGTAAATCCCGAGGCTTACAAGTCGTTCGTCGAAACCGGTACCTGGCCTGACAAGACGGTGATGGTGTTGGAGGCACGGGGCGCGGAAGGGAAGGCCTCGATCAACCAGAAGGGCAACTTCCAATCCACCGAGGTCATGGCTATCGAGGTCCATGTCAAAGACGAAGCCCGCTTCCCGGGCAAGTGGGCATTCTTTGGCTTCGATGAGGGCAAGACTGCGAAGATGATACCCACCACCGCGAATTGCTATAGCTGTCATGCCGAGCATGGCGCTGTGGACACCACATTCGTGCAGTTCTACCCGACGTTGCTGCCGATCGCAAAGACCAGGGGCACGCTGAGCGCTGCCTACCTGAAGGACACCGCCGCGCCCGTTCAGAAGTAGGGGGTCATCCCGGGCCGGACGCTTTGCTCGCTCTGGTGAGGCGGACCAATGGGCCCGCCCCTACGTCGGCATTCCGGGCGCCGGCTTACAGGCGTAATATGGCAGCCATGCCATATTCCAACCTTTCCCGGCGTTCATTTCTTGCCATCTCAGCCGCGCTGCCTTGGGCCCTGCGTTCCATGGCGTCTGGGCTTGCGCCTTCGAAAACGATTCCAGTCGGCCTCGAACTTTATTCCGTTCGCGAGGAGTTGAAGAAGGATCCTGAGGGCACAGTGCGAGCCGTTGCCAGGATGGGCTATCAGGATGTCGAATTCTATGCGCCGTATTTCGAGTGGTCCGAAGCGCAAGCTAAGCAGATGCGTAAACTGCTGGACGACCTGGGCGTGCGCTGCTACTCCACTCACAATGATGAGGACTTTTTCAGCGCAGAAAAAATCGGGAAGGCAAGCGACCTGAACAAGATCCTGGGCGCGAAGTACATGGTGCAGGCCTGGAGTGATCCCAAGCCCGATCTCGATGGCTGGAAAAAGCTCGCGGACAGCCTCAACGCTGCCGCCGACAAACTGCAATCGTCGGGCCTCAAGGTCGGATATCACAATCACGACGCGGAGTGGAAGCCGGTTGCAGGCAAGCGCCCCATCGAGGTTATCGCCAGCAATACAAAGCCGTCCGTTATGCTGCAGCTCGATGTGGGAACCTGCCTCGAGGCCGGGGCAGATCCCGTGGCCTGGATCAAAGCCAATCCGGGCCGCATCCGGTCGATTCACTGCAAAGACTGGTCCCCCGATCCGAACGTCGGCTACAAAACTCTCTTCGGGGAAGGGAAGGCGGACTGGAAGGGAATTTTTCAGGCCGCCGAAAACGGCGGCGGAGTGGAGTTCTACTTGATCGAGCAGGAAGGCAGCCGGTATCCCGAACTGGAGACCGCGCAGCGCTGCCTGCAGGCATTCCGCTCTACCCACGCATAAAGATAAAATAAGTTTATGCGGAGTCTATTGCCGGTTTTGCTGATGAGTTGCAGTCTGGGCCTCGCGGCGCAGAATTCGAGTCCGCCGGCGCCCTCGAACTCACCGCCGCCGTCGAAGCCTTCCCCGCGAAATTCCAGTCTTGCCCCGCCTCGTTCCGACAAAGTCGACGCCAGCACGTTACCGGACGATGGCGTGAGTTCCAGCAAGCAGACACAGATCGACCTGAGCCCGCCCTCTGACGATGCCAAGGCGCATCCCCGCAGTTCCGAGGTTCTTATGGATGAGGGCAGCGGGGATGCCGGCGAGATTCATCCGTGGGATCCGCACAAGGCGGCAAAGGATATAGAAGTCGGCGACTTTTATTTCAAGAGAAAAAATTATCGCGCCGCGGAAGATCGCTACCGCGAAGCTCTGTACTACAAAGACAACGATGCGATCGCCACCTATCACCTGGCGCTGTGCCTGGAGAAGCTGGACCGTCCAGACGAGGCTCGGTCCCAGTACGAAAGCTATCTGAAAATCCTGCCCTACGGTCCTGAAGCGGAGAACGCGAAGAAAGCCATAGAACGGCTGAAGGGCGAGGCTGCGAAGGCGGCAAAGTAAGGCCGCTCAGGCTCCTGCCTCGTCTCCACCGATTGTGCGGCGGGAAAGTGCTCGGCGCGGCTCGGTCCCGTTGTTGGCAGGCTGCGTTCCGGGCATGTATTACCTCTCTGTTGATCTGCCCGCGCAACTCGCGGGCCTGGCCACGTTCAACGGTGCCGCTGCGGCCCTGTCCTCTTGACCCTCTTCCGCCCATTCCCGCCGCCATTCCCCACGCGGCTTTGCTCGCCTTCGCCCAGGATCAGGGTGGGCGGCCACTTCGGGCCCGAGTACACCAATCCTTTGCCTTTCCTGGCGGCCTGCACAATCGTGTCCGCCGTGTCGAGACAGGCATGGATCGCCTGGATTCGTAACGCGCCTTCAAAGCCTCCGCGGATGATCAGCATTGCCGTCCCATGCATGAGCGACCACAGCGCCAGCATGAGGCGATTGTGCTCCCGCGGCTTTCCCCCAATCTCCCGGGCGAGCCGCTCCCGCATGAGATTGAATGAAGGCCAGGCCTCATACAGCGATGGCGGCCGTCCCACGCCGTCGAACAGCACTTCATACGCGTAACGGTTGTCCAGCGCAAATTCCAGTTGCCGCTCGATGGCGTCGTGCAGCGTCCGGGTGCGGGTGAGAGCCGCGAACAATTCCCGCCGGGTTCTGAGGCGCAGGCCCTTCAGAATGTCGTCGCGGTCGCGAAACCGCTCGTACACCGTGGGCGTGGTAGTTCCGGCTGCCTTGGCCACGGCGCGCATGGTGAGCAGTTTTTCTCCCCCACGGGCCCACAACCGTGAGGCCGCGGCCAGGATGCGCTGTTCTACGTCGGGATCGGGATGTCGCGGCAAGGTTCCTCCTCACTTCACTCGGGCCGGTGTTAACTTGCACAGTGTACAACTAACGAAGTAAAATAAATGCTCCACACAATCAAAATGTGGCGGCCCGCAGAAGGGGTTCCGCGGACCCGGAAGGGTGCAGCCCTCCCCACCTAAGTCCCGGATCCCCGCCTGCGGAAATTCATGCACCCTAAGGAGTCGTTAATGCAGTCTGGAAGTAAGAATTCCCTGGACATTACCCGCCTCAAAAACGATGTTGCCGCCGCCAGCATCGAGCTGCTAAGCGCCCACTGTGCCACCGACCGCATCCGTCTCCGCTATTCCCTGCCCGACATCGCGCAGTTCGGGGAGCGTAGCGATCTCAGGAAAGCCATCGCTTCTGCCGGCGCCCTGTGCCGTTTCTTTTCCCAGCTTGAGGCCCATGTTCAACGTCGGGAAGAACGTTAAGGCGAAGTTCTCCCGCGATTCGTAAAGCTATTTTTCCACCCGGATGAACGCACCGGTGGAGGCATTCACCGCGACCGTCAGCTTGGCCGCGTCCCGGCTGGCGCCGTAGATCACGTGCCAGACGAGTTCGTTGGTATTGTGGTTCCAGTCGCAGACGTAGGTCACCGGAGTGTCGGGAGATTTCTCCAGAACTTTGTCGCCGCCGTGCTTCTGCGCCTCCGTGAATGCCTGGTCCGAGTCGATCTTCAGAAATGCCATATCCCAGACATGAGTGCTGGCATTGCTCGGACTGTAACTGTCTTCAGTGCCGGGATTGACGCCCTTGGGAGGCGCCCCGTCCGCTGAACTTCCCGACCAGGTGTAACTCTTCACTCGCTGCGCAGCCGCAGAACCGAAGCTGCCCACCCAGACGGCCCACTTGCCGTCGTGCCCGTTGCCGTCGCTGGTGGCCACCGATGCCAGCCGGTACGGCCGCGCGTCCTGATTCCAGCCGCGCGCAGCGATATACACTTTCTGAAAGCCGGAACGCGCCGTGATTAGTTCCGGGCCCTTGTTCTCCGGCTTGGCGGGTTCTTCGGGCTTGCTGGTTTCCGACGAACAGCCCGCCAGCAACAACATCAGGATCGCAGCCAGCGCCAGCATGCCGCAGCTCAACGTGCGTCCGCGCAGCGCTCCCTTCCCCGACCCTTTCTCCGACAGAAATCCGCACCGCGCACCTGCGAAGCTCGCCGTATTCATGGAATCCTTCCTGTTATAACTTGTATCCATATATGGTTGCGGCATCATTCTAACTGAAAGGCAAGCAAAGGTGAGTAACCCGGGATGGACCCTTATCTTGGAAGACTGCGGCAGGAGCTGGCGCACGCGATCTCAGGTCTCGATACCGGAGAGTTAAGCTGGCATGGGCCCGGTAAGTGGAGTTGCGCCGAGATTCTGGAACATCTCTACCTCACTTATACCGGCACCATCAAAGGGTGCGAGCGCCTGCTGGCCTCCGGCAAGCCGTCAGCCTCGCGGCCTGGCTTCAAGAACCGATTTCAATCCCTGATCGTCGTCGGGCTGGGCTACATGCCGTCAGGCCGCAAAGCTCCGGAAGTTGCGCGTCCCCGCGGCCTCCCGCCGGAAAAAGTCGCCGCCGAGATTCGCGTCAAGCTCGACGACATGGATGCTGTGCTCGCGCGCTGTGCCGCGCAATTTGGCCATCGCACCAAGGTCCTCGACCATCCCCTGCTTGGCCCGTTTTCCGTCGCGCAATGGCGGAAGTTTCACCTCGTGCATGGTTTGCATCACATCAAGCAGATTCGCCGGCTCCGAGCGCAACTGAAAAGCGGGCAAGTGCCACCGGCCGCGCTGCAAAAATGAAAGAGCGCCGGTTTTCCTGCCGGCGCTCCTTGCTTTTCACCGATAGCTACTGTTCGCGGACCGATGCGGGTACGCCTGCCCGGCGGGCTTCCTCCTGAAGTTCCTCCAGCTTCTGCTTGGCGTCGTCGACCGCCTTCTGCTTGTCAGCGATCTGTTGCTTGTATTGCGTGTCCTGCTTGTCCCAATCGGCCTGGTTGCGCAGCCGGTTCCCCGCATCAGCGTACATGGCGGCCGCCCGAATCTGGTATTCGCGCTGCAGCACGTCGAGCTCGCGCGTCAGCAGATCGATCTGCTGCTGCTGCGCCCTGAGCTTGTCTCCCCATTGCTTCCACGCCGTCTGCTTGCTGGCCTCATCTTCCGGAGCCTTGGCGGTCGCGCCCTTGTCGCCGCCCGCGGCCGGGGCTTCGGTGCCGGGCTTGGCTTGGCCCGTGGCCGCCGGCGCATTTTCATCCTTCGCTGCGGCGGGAGCTTGCTCGCTCGCCGGCGCCTGCGCCTTGCCTACGACGGAAAGGTGATCCGATTTCGGCAAATTGTCGTTGTCGAAAACTTTGGGCTTGCCCCCGGTTTCCGGAGTCTTCCGGATATGCTTGGCGTAGTCCCCCAGCGATTGCCCCGACGAGCCGCTTTGCGAGCCTGCAGTATCCTGGTTCTGCGCCGCTGCCGCCAGCACCAGCAATAGCGTCAATCCCATTCCACAGCTTGCCATTCGTTTCATAGCTCCACCCTTTGTTCAGTCTGAGTCTGTCCGGGCCCCGCTGTGAGCGCCGCCCTTATGAACCTGCGGCAGCGCCCATCGCCGCCCTGGTATCCGAACTACCGCTGCTTAAAAATCCTCCCACGCTTTGATCAATTTGTGCGGCCTCGTGCCCGATGTCATCGGCCAGTTGCGCTGCCCCTTCGCTATCCCCGCTGGCCAGCATTTGCTGGGCATAGCCGGTGATCGTGCGCAGCGAGCTGCGCAGCTTGAGCGCCATCTCCGCCGACATCTCGTCCCGCAACTCCTGTTGCTTCCGCATGGCTTCCAGTTGGCTGAGGTCGTTGATCAGGCACGCGACGCCAAGCAGCGCGCCATCCGCACCCGGCAAGGGCGAAATGGTCATTGCGAGGAAGCGCTTCTCGCCCCCCGGAGCCTGGTATTCGCTCTCCAGTTCCCGGCGCTGGCTGCCTTCGTGAAGTACCGCGTGAATTTCGTCCGCGACCGCCACGGGGTCCTGTGCCGCCGGGTTCCCGTCTGGGCGCTCCTTGCGCGCCACTGCTCCCCGAAAGATGTCCTGCGCGCTCATGCCCACCATCGAGGCGAATCCCAAAATCACCTTGGCTGCCGGATTGAAGGTCTTGACCAGCCCATTTGCCCCCAGCACCAGCACTCCGCAAGGGAGATTTGACAGCACTGCGTGGCTGAGCGCTTCACTGGTTTTTGCGCGCTGTTGATCTGCCTGCAATTGGGCCAGGATCTCATGCTTCTGTTGCTTCAGTTGCTGGATCACGGTGTTGTAAAGGTGCATGGGGAGGGCGTCCATCGAGTGCGGAGCCTCCTCCTTGATCTCGCTTTCTTCCGCAATCTGGTTGCGCAGGAACCGGATCGCGATCAGGCCCGACAGAAAGGCAAACACCGAGCAGAATAGGACTACCATCGCCCGCAGCAACGCCGGATTGGCCATGATTCTCACCACAGCCTCCCGTACCAGTGCCACAAGCGGTCCCCGAAAAAGAACGCTGCCATCGCCATGCTTCCCAGGAAAACTCCAAACGGCATCTGGTAATTGCGATACACCACCTGCGCCGATCGCCATGCGCGCCGCCGCGCCGCCCCACCGTCTGCCAGGGGTTTCATAAAACGATGGGTGCGCTTCACCCATACAATAAAAACCGTGGCCAAGCCAAACAGGGAACCGGCAAGCGAAGCCGTGAAGATCGTAAAGACCGTCAGCTTGATCCCCAGAAATGCTCCCACCATCGCCATCAGCTTTACGTCGCCGAATCCCATCCCTTCGGCTTTCCGCCACTGCAGGTAAATCGCTCCTGCCCCGTAGATGAAAGAGGCGCCGACCATGGCTCCTCCCAGCGAATCCACCAGCGAAATCAGCCGCTCCGAAATCTCCCCACTGAAGGGCAGGTGCACCATCCCGGGCAGGAATTGCGAAGCCAGATCGTTTACCGGCACTATCCAACTGAAGACAATTCCCAGCGCCAGCCCGGGCAGCGTCAGCTTGTCGGGCAGCAGCTTGGTTTCCGCGTCCGTGAAGATCAGCCCTAGAAGCAGGAATGACAATACGCAGTATTTGAGCGTCGAGAGCGTGAACCCGAAGTACCAGTAACACGCCAGGAACAGGAGCCCGGTAAGCACCTCCACCGCCAGATAGCGAGGCGAGATGCCTGCCCCGCAATTGCGGCAGCGCCCTCTCAGAATGAGCCAGCTGAGCACTGGAATGTTGTCATAGAATGCAATCGCTTTCTTGCATTTCGGGCACGCCGATCCAGGCCGCACCACCGATAATCCCAGCGGCAGCCGGTGGATACACACGTTGAGGAAGCTGCCAAACGCCAGCCCCACAACG
>Ga0070741_10011333_pt1 | contig 16491 bp, 16 predicted proteins | sample Coa_R1_4_FD_66440 | JGI IMG/M metagenome (GOLD analysis project Ga0070741, IMG submission 66440) | Surface soil microbial communities from Centralia Pennsylvania, which are recovering from an underground coalmine fire - Coalmine... | ecosystem: Environmental > Terrestrial > Soil > Unclassified ...
CCCGACGCCGGGCGCGGCGTCGCTTGCGGCGAGCGCGCTTGCGGCGGCGGCGGAATCGACGTGCGCGACGGCGTCGACGACGGAACGGGCGGCGGCGGGATCGTCGGGCGCGGCCCGGTCGGCGCGCCCGGCACGCGCGAGCCGCTCGCCGGCGGCGGCGGCGGGATCGACGTGCGCGACGGCGTCGACGAGGGCGGCGGCGGAATCGACGAGCGCGACGGCGAGGGCGCGCGCGCTGGCGGCGGCGCGGCGGGCGGCTGCTGCGGGATCGACGAGCGCGACGGCGTCGGCGCCGCCGGCGGGCGCGGCTGCAGCGACGGGTCGGTCGAGGGCGAGCGCAGGTCCTGCGCGGGCGGGCGCGGCTGCAGCGTCGGATCGGTCGAGGGCGCGGGCGACGCGGGCGGCGCCGCCGTCGAGGTCGCGGTCGCCGGCGCCGCGCTCACCGCGTTCTCGGCGTCGCTCGCGAGCTGCGCCACGTCGATGTCGATCGGCGCCTGCAGCGACGGATCGGTCGGCGGCCCGACGAGCCGCATGATCTCCGACTCGCCCGCGGGCGGCGCCTCCAGCTCCACCACCGGCGCCTTCGATCCCGGATCGGTCGACTCCTCGACCGCCTCGCGCACCACCGGCTGTCCGAAGAATTTGCCGATCTTCTCGTCGAAGACGCCGGCCTTGAGCTCGCGCAGCATCGCCTTGTGCTGCGACTGCATCAGCTTCTGCACCACGCCGATCTCGCTCAGCGGATCGTAGTCGAAGCGCTTGGTGGCGAGGATCGTCCCGTCGTGGAACAGGTGCGTGAACACGTGCGGGCTGTTGACGCCCGAGTCCTCCGTCTGCACGTGCCACAGCCGGCCGGCATAGCGGACGTTGTGGTTGTAGCCGAGGACAGGCGAGCGAGCTTTCATTCGAGCCGTCACATTATAGCAGCGCCCCGTCGGAGGCGGAACTTGATCGTTTCTGGCGCGCAGAGTATGAACGCAGAATGGGCGCGAAGGAGGCCGAGCGGCCGTTTCTGGCGAAGGTGAGCGAGTACCTGTTGTCCCTCCCGTTCGATCTGAAGATCTTGCAGGAGGCGGTCACCGACCCGGACCTGGATCGCGCGGCGCGTGAGGAGGCGGCGGGGACGATCGTGCACACCCTGCTGCCGCAGGAGGGCGAGTCGCCCGGGCGGTACGTCGACGACGTGCTGTTGGTGCGCGCCGCGCTCCGGCGCGTGATCGCCGACGGCGGCGAGGGCTCCAAGGCGTTTCGCGAGCGCTTCGCCGAGGTCTACGGCACGCTCGATCAGGACTTGAAGCTGTTCGAAGACTGCCTCGGCGATCTGTGGCCGTGGCTGTGCGGCAAGCTCAACACGTTCGCCAAGGTCGGCTTCAAGGGCAAGAAGCCGTCGCAGTACGTCGACGACGAAGAGGCGGCGTCGTTTCTCTACGAGCAGGGGCTGGAGTTCCAGACCAACTATCCGGTCAACGAGGAGCAGGTGCGCAACCGCCTGCGCCGCGCCGATCAGATCGTCGAGCTGCTCAATCGCCGCCGCGCCGAAGAGGCCAAGAAGAAGAGCTGAGTGAGCCGCGAGGTGCTGCGCGCGCTCTCGTTGCTCGCGGCGATCTCCGTCGGGTGCAGTCACGGCGCGAGCGGCGCCGGTGACGCGGGCGTCGACGCCGGCGGCTTCTCGTCGGAGATCGCGGCGGCGGCGTGCGTCACCGCGGAGGCGTGCGGGCTCGATCAGAGCGGCGTGTCGCGCTGCACGCTCACCGTCGCGGGCGTGAACCTGGCGGCGTACGCGCGGCAGGCGTCGATCGACGCGCCGACGGTGAGCTGCCTGGCGGCGGCGCGCACCGACTGCGACGCCGCGCGCCGCTGCCTGAACGGCGGGATGACGCCCGAGGCGTGCACCATGTTCCAGGCGCGCACGTGCGCGGGCAGCGTGCTGGTGACGTGCACCGACGCGACCGGCACCGGCGCCCTGGGGACCGCGCGCTTCGACTGCGCGTCGGGCGGCGAGACGTGCGTGGCGGTCGTCGACGGCGGCGTCGGCTGCGGCGCGGCCGCGTGCGCGGACGGCACGGCGGCGCGCTGCAACGGCGATCTGGTGGAGACGTGCGACAGCGGGATCCTGCACGACGTCGACTGCGCGCAGCTCGGCGCCGCGTGCACCGCGCTCGGCGGACCGCCGCGCTGCCGCGGGCGCGGAGCGACCTGCTCGAACACCGTGCTGGGCTCGGGTCAGCCGCTGCGCTGCGACGGCAGCGTGCTGGTGAGCTGCTGGGACGGGCAGGAGGCGCGCTTCGACTGCGCGCTCATCGGCGCCGACTGTTTCCCGACGGTGGCCACCGGATCGTTCAACTGCGCGCTCGGCAACCAGTGCGACGCCGCGACGTTCTCGTCGACGTGCGACGGCAACACGCTGCACTACTGCAATGACGGCAAGCTCGCCGCCCTCGACTGCGCCGCCGCCGGCTACACCTCCTGCGACGCGTTCGTCGGCCGCTGCCTGCCATGACCGCGGCACATCGGCATAACAGTGTTATATCGGCATAACGCTGTTATATCCGCATAACGCTGTTACAGGTCGACGCGCTCGACGCCGTCGAGCGGGCGGCCGAGGAAGCGCTGCGCCACCTCGGCGATGCGCGCGTCGTCGGTGACGAAGCAGCGCAGCCGCGACTCGCCGTGCGTCCGCTCGAGCGCGCGCTGCGCCAGCGCCTCGCGCGCCGCCACCGCCATCGCCTCCGCCGAGTCGACCAGCACCACCTCGTGGCGGAACAGCTCGCGCGTGACGCGCTGGAGCACCGCGCGCAGCAGCGGATAGTGCGTGCAGCCCAGCAGCAGCACGTCCAGGTCGGGCGCCTCGTCGCGCAGCCCGGTCAGGTAGCGGCGCGCCACCGCCTCGGCGATCTCGTCGTCGAGCCAACCCTCCTCGGCGAGCGGCACCAGGAGCGGGCAGGCGCGCGCGGTCACGCTCACCGGGCGGCCGCGCTCGGCCGCCGCGGCCTCGAGCGCGCGCGGATATGCGCCCGAGCGCACCGTGCCGAGCGTGCCGATCACGCCGACGCGTCCCGAGCGCGTCGCCGCCACCGCCGCGCGCGCGCCCGGCTCGACGGCGCCGAGCACCGGCACCTCGACCGACGCGCGCAGCTCGTCGAGCGCATACGCCGACGCGGTATTGCACGCGACGACGATCATCTTCACGCCCTGCGACAGGAGGAACCGCGCCGACATCTTCGAGTAGCGCGCCACCGTCTCGGCGCTCTTGGACCCGTAGGGAACGCGCGCGGTGTCACCGAGGTAAATCAGTTCCTCTCGCGGCAGCCGCTCGAGCATGGCGTGGACCACCGTCAATCCGCCGACGCCACTGTCAAAGATTCCGATCGCGCTGTCGCTCGTCATGCGCTCCCCATCCTAGCAGCAACTCGCGTGGCCACCGGGCGATCTCGTCACAGCCCGGACGGGCGAGCGAGCACGCGGTGGGCCAGCGAGAAACGATCGTGAGCAGGATGGGTTAGACGAGCGTGTGGCGGGAGCGAGGCAGGATCGTGGTCAGCGGACCACGGCGCCGATGGCCACTTTCGAGGCCACCGGGACGGTCTCGGGGCACACGCCGTCGCGGTGCGTGAAGCCCCAGACGAGCTCCAGGAAAGTGCAGGGCTTGTCCTTTAGTTCCCGGTAGTAACGAACGATGCCCGGGAACGCTTCGTCGACCTTGTCGAAGTCAATCTCGGTTATGTAGCCGCGCATCATGACCTCGAATAGAGCAATCGCAGTGCCACGCGAGTGTGACGGTGCAAAATTATGTTGACCTGCGGATAGCAAGCCTTTAGTTTCAAATCTGCAAGCTGCCGTACAGAACAGCCAACTCAGGATTTTTGGAGGGATGGGCTTGGGGACAGCGCGCTGAACATCTGCTTCAACGGACGGGATCGCCTCCACGTCCAGCGCCTGGCGCTCAACTGGTGGTATGCTCACCGGCAACAGCTCGGCTTGTGCCTGAAGGATTTTTTTCTTCGTTGCTCGCTGAGCCCGGATGAGCGAACCATCACCTTCATTCACTCCCGATCCTGAGACCTGCGATGGAACCGAGCTTCGAGCGTGACGACCCGGCGTGGATGCTGCGCGCTGCGCGACGCTGCGCCGACGACGAGCGGCTGCCCGCGCCCGAGGTGACCGCGCGCGCGCGCGAGCAGGCGCCGGCCTCGCGCGCGCTGGCCGCCGAGGTGGTGCGCGGCGAGCTCGAGGGGATGCTGCTCGGCCGCGGCGTGCACCTCGCGCTCCAGTGGCTGCACGACACCGGGCTGCTCGCCGTGTGGCTGCCCGAGCTCGAGGCCACCGTCGACTTTTCGCAGGAGGCGGGGCGCCGCCACAAGGACGTCTGGGAGCACACCAAGCAGGTGGTGCGTCAGTCGGTGCCGCGGCCGCACGTCCGCTGGGCGGCGCTGCTGCACGACATCGGCAAGGTGCCGACGCGCACCTTCACGCCCGACGGCGGGGTGCACTTCCACCGCCACTCGGAAGTCGGCGCGCGCATGTTCGAAGACGTCGCGCGCCGCTTTCAGTTCGACAAGCCGACGCGGCAGAAGCTGCGCTTCCTGATCCTCCATCACCTGCGCCCGAATCAATACGATCCCTCGTGGACCGACGCGGCGGTGCGCCGCTTCGATCGCGAGCTGCAGCAGCACCTCACCGACCTGCTCGATCTGTCGCGCGCCGACATCACCTCGGCGCGCCCGGGCAAGCGCCAGGCGGGGCTGCGCTCGATCTCCGAGCTGGCGTCGCGCATCGAGTCGCTGCGCCAGACCGACGCCATCCTGCCGCCGCTGCCGACGGGGATCGGCAACGTCATCATGGAGCACTTCGGCCTTCCGCCGTCGCGGCAGATCGGCGATCTCAAGCGCGAGCTGGAGCAGAAGGTCGAGTCGGGCGAGCTCGAGGCGCGCCGCGAAGCCGACTACTACCTCGCGCACGTCGCCAAGCTGCTCGGGCGGTAGCTGTGGCGCGCGCGAAGGAGTAAAATCGTCGCTCTCATGCGGCTGCGCTGGCTATGCGCTCTCGTGATGCTGCTGCTCGCGCTCGCCGGCGCGCGCGCGGTTGCCGCCGAGCCGGCGATCTCGCCCGAGGCCAAGCGCCACGTCGATCTCGGCATGCAGCACTACGAGGCCGGCCGCTACCAGGACGCGATCGGCGAGTTCGAGCTGGCGTATCGCCTCTCGCAGCGGGCGGCGCTGCTCTACAACATCGCGCGCGCCGAGGCCAAGCTGGGTCACGACGACGCGGCGATCGCTTTTTTGCGGCGCTATCTCGAGGAGCGGCCCGACGCGCCCGACGCGCCGGCGGTGCGCGCCGAGATCGAAGCGCGCGAGTCGGCGATCGCCAGCGGCAAGGCGAAGCGGCAGGCGGAGGCGGACGCGGCCGAGGCGCGCATGCGGGCCGACGCGCTGGCCCGGGAGCAGGCGCGCCGCGACGAGGAGCGGTTGCGGCTCGAAGCGCAGCAGCCGGCGCTGCGGCAAAATGCCGCAACCGCGCCGGAGGGCGCGGCGGCGACAAACGCGAACGGCGCGACCAACGCGAGCGGCGCGACCAACGCGGCGAACGGCGCGTCTTCGATCGAGAGCGACTCGGCGGCGCGCGTCGAGCGGCGCGCGGGCATCGCGCTGTTGGTCGCGGGGCCGGTGCTGGCGGTGGTCGGCATCGGGCTCGGCGTGCTGGCGAAGCAGAGCGGCGACGACGTGTCGTCGCGCAGCGGCGACTTCGCGGCCAACGCGGCATCGCTGGAGAGCCGCGGGCAGGCGGCGCAGTCGGCGGGCCTGGCGCTCGACGTGATCGGCGGCGCGGCGGCGGTGACCGGCGCGGTCCTGCTCGGATTGAGCTTTCGCTCGGCTAAAAGCGGACGCGCCTGGATCGCGCCGTCGGCGAACGGCGTGATGGTGGGAGGCGTTTTTTGAGCGTGCGCTTCGCCGCCCGCTTCGCCGCGCTCGCGCTCACGCTCACGTTCACGCTTGCGTTCGCGCTCTTCGCCGGCTGCTACTCGCCGACGATCGCCGACGGGCAGTTCACCTGCGCCGGCGGAGGCGCGTGCCCGTCGGGATTCCAGTGCACGTGCGGCGCGTGCCGCCCGAGCGGCGTCACCGGCTGTCTCGACGGCGGCAGCGGCGCCGACGCGAGCGACGCCGCCATGCCGCAAGATCTCGCCGCCGCCGACGGCGCGTGCGCCTCGCCGTGCTCGAACGGCTGCGCCCGCTCGCCGCAGGATCCCGGCACCAACCCGCAAGTCGCGATCTGCCCGGGAGCGTGGAAGCTCGGTGGCGTCAACACGCCCGCCGCGTGCAACCACGCGCCGCACGCCGACGGCACCAACGGCCTGAGCACCGACTGCGCGATGGCCGACAACTGCGCCGCCGGCTGGCACGTGTGCCGCGGCGAAGCCGACCTGATGAGCCGCAACTTTCACCAGGCCGACTGCGCCGCGCTCGTCAACGCCGGCGCATTGTGGCTCACCGCGCAGCAGGGCGACGCGCAGATGCCCGACGGTGGCGGCCCGCCGATGGGCGCGCCGATGTGCAGCATCCAGCGCCTGCACTTCGCGTTCGGCTGCGGCTCGCTCGGCATGACGCCGATGAGCTGCACCATCCTGAACCGCGTGCTGGTCGATCCGCCCGGCGGCGATCCGTGCTCCTCGTCGACGGGCGGCGTGTTCTCGTGCGCCAGCTCGCCGGTGGCGAATTCGGTGACCAAGTCGGGGATCGCGGGCGGCGGCGTTCTGTGCTGCGTCGATCCATGAGGGCGTGAGTGGACGACGACGACGCGCAACGGCGCCCGACGGTGGGCCGCCCGCCGGCCGCGAAGTCGGGCGCGCCCACCCGCCTCGTCGACGGCGCGGAGATGGCCGAGCACGCCGCCGCCCACGTCGAGGAGCCGCCCGCCGCCGAAGCCGATCGCTACCTCGGCACCACCATCGGCGGGCGCTACAAGATCGTCGAGAAGCTGGGCGAGGGCGGCATGGGCGTGGTGTACCTCGCCGAGCACGTCGCGCTCGAGAAGCGCGTGGCGGTCAAGGTGCTGTCGGGCGACTTCGCCAAGCGGCGCGATCTCGTCGAGCGGTTCGCGCGCGAGGCGAAATCGGCGTCGAAGATCGGCCACGAGAACATCATCAACATCACCGATTTTGGCGAGACGCCGTCGGGCTCGGCGTTCTTCGCCATGGAGTATCTGCAAGGCCACGATCTGGCGCATCACGTGCGCGCCTCGGGGCCGATGCCGATCGAGCGCGTGGTGCGCATCGCCGCGCAGGTGTGCCGCGCGCTCGGCGCCGCGCACGCCAAGGGGATCGTCCACCGCGATCTCAAGCCCGACAACATCTTCATCGTCGAGCGCGAAGGGCCGCCCGACTTCGTCAAGGTGCTCGACTTCGGGCTCGCCAAGGTGTCGATGCTCGAGGGCGAGGCGCGGCGGCTCACGCGCACCGGCATGATCTTCGGCACCGCCGAGTACATGTCGCCCGAGCAGGCGCGCGGCGAGCACGCCGATCACCGCAGCGACGTGTACGCGCTCGGCTGCATCCTGTTCGAGCTGCTCACCGGCGCGGTGCCGTTTCGCGCGACGTCGTTCATGGGGCTTCTGCGCAAGCACATCGAGGAGGCGCCCGACGCGCCGTCGGCGCGCGTGCCGCAGGTGACGCCGGCGCTCGACTCGGTGGTGCTCAAGGCGCTGGCGAAGGATCGCGAGTCGCGCTTTCAGACGATGAAGGAGCTGGCGCTGGCGCTGAGCGCGGCGACCGACGTCGATCCCAAGGCGGTGTGGGGCTCGCAGGAGGACGCGCTGCCGCGGACGATGGTGGAGGTGCGCGCGGAGCCGAGCGAAAGTGAGGTTTCGTTCGCTTTTAAACGATCGCCCCGTCGAGCGGCGGCGATCGTGGGGCTGGCGCTGGTCGCGGCGGCGGGCGCGGCGTGGCTCGCGCTCGCGCGCAGGACGGCGGCGAAGAGCGAGTCACCGCCGATCGCCGCGCCGGCGATCGCGCCCGCGCAATCGAGCGCGAGTGCGCCGGTTGCTGCGCCCGCGGTCGCGCCGGCCGCCGCGCCGCGCGCGAGCCGGGTCGCGGTGCTGTCGACGCCGGCGGGCGCGGACGTGATGAGCGGCGTCGAGCGGCTCGGCGCGACGCCGCTCGAATTGACGCTCGCGCCGTCGAGCGCGCCGCTCGACGTCACCGTCGAGCACAAAGGCTATCGCCCGCAGAAGCTGCACCTCGAGCCCGATCGCGATCACGAGTACGTGGTGCAGTTGGTCGCGCTGCCGAAGCCGGTGCGCGCGCCGCCGCCCGCCGCCGCGCCGCCGCCCAAGCCGCCGCAGCCGCCGATCCCGCGCGAGCTGAAACCGATCGAGTGAGCTAACGCCGCCGGCCGAGCAGCCGCAGCAGGTACAAGAACAGGTTGACGAAGTCGAGGTAGAGCACCAGCGCGCCGTGGATCGCTTCCTTGTGATCCTCGTCGGTGCCGGCGTTTCCGATCACGTTCAGCTGCTTGATCTTCTGCGTGTCGTACGCCGTCAGCCCGACGAACACGATCACGCCCACGCACGACGTCACCCAGTACATCTGCGGGCTGCGCAGCCACAGGTTCACCACCGACGCGATGATGAGGCCGATCAAGCCCATCATCATGAAGTGGCCGACGCTGGTGAGGTCGCGCTTGGTGACGTAGCCATAGACGCTCAGCGCCGCGAACGTCGCGCCGGTGATGAAGAACACCGTCGAGATCGACGACGCGGTGTAGACCAGGAAGATCACCGACAGCGTGAGGCCGTTCATGATCGCGTAGGCGTAGAACAGCGCGCCCGCGCCTACAGCGCTCATGCGCCGCGCCAGCGACGAGAACGTCCACACCATCACCAGCTCGGCGATGATCAGGCCGAGGTAGAGGAACGGCGTGCGGAAGATGAAGTTGATCGCCGCTTCGCTCGAGACGACGAGCAGCGCCGTGATCGCGGTGGCGCCGAGCCCGGTGGCCATGAACAGGTAGACCTTGCGGATGAACGCGGCCTGCTCGGCGGCGACCTGCTCCTCCGAGAACGCGTGCGACTGTTGCGCCGGCTGGTACATGGTCCCTCCCTCGGCGAAAGTCTATCAGAAGAGTCCGACGGTGCCGACGCGCTCGACCTGCACCTCGGCGAGCAGCTCGTGATACGCCAGCACCGGCAGCCGCGGGTGCTCGCGCTCGACGAGGCGGCGCACGTGGCGGCGCAGCTCGGCGGAGGTGAGCAGCACCGCGCCGTCGCGGCCGTCGGCGCCGAGCGCCTCCAGCTCGCGGCGCACGGCGACCAGCAGCGCCTCGGCGAGATCCGGCTCGAGCGCGAGCTGCGGTCCGTGATCGCCCGGGCGCAGCGCGCCGCGCACCGCCTCCTCGGCTTCGGCGTCGAGCACCAGCGCCTCGAGGCGGCGGTCGCGCGCGTGGCGGTGCGTGATCTGCCGCTTCATCGACGCGCGCACGCGCTCGGTGAGCAGCGCGGGATCGCGCTCGGGATCTTTTTGCCGCGCGATCGTCTCCAGCACGTCGCGCAGATCGCCGACGGGGAGCGCCTCGGCCACCAGGCGGCGCAGGACGTCGGCGAGGCCGGCGACGTCGATGCGGCGCGGGACCACCTCGCGCACCAGCGCCGGGTGCGTGCGCGCGGTCTCGTCGAGCAGGCGCTGCGTCTCGTCGAGGCCGAGCAGCTCGGCGGCCGACGCGCGCAGCGACGCTTCGAGGCTCGCCGCCACGCAGCCCGAGCCGTCGAGCAGACCGATGCCCGCGGCGCGCAGCCTGGCGCCCGCCGACGACGGCACCCACGACGCCAGCGCGCCCGTCGCCGGATGCTCGGCCGGCTCGGCGTCGATGCCGGGCGGCAGCGCGGCGGGTCCCGCGTCGGCGAGCAGCCGCCCGTCGGGCACGCGGCCCTGCGCCACCGGCACGCCGCGCAGGCGGACTTCGTAGCCGCGCAGCGGCAGCCGCGCGTCGACGGTGAGCGCCACCGGCGGCAGCGGCAGGCCGAGATCGTCCGAGAGCGCGCGCGCCACCTGCGCCAGCCGCTCCTCGACGCCGGGCGTGGCCGCGCGCAGCTGCGCGGCGAGCTGGTGATCGACCGCGACCTCGAGCGCCGGCGACGCGCGCGGCAGCGACAGCCCGATGGCCGCGCGCGGTGCGCTTCGCCGCGCGCGCTGGAGGTAGAACGAAAGGCCGCCCGCGGCGAGCCCGACCAGCGCGAACGGCCAGAGCGGCAGCCCCGGCACCAGCGCCAACGCGCCGAGTAGAATGGCCGTAATCGCCAAAGCGCGCGGCCGCGCCAATTGCCGCGCCAGCTCGCGCCCGAGCGAATCGTCCGCTTGATCCGACGCCACGCGCGTGACCACCAGCCCCGCCGCCGTCGAGATGAGCAGCGCGGGGAGCTGCGAGACCAGGCCGTCGCCGATGGTGAGCAGCGTGTAGAGCGCGGCCGCCTGGCCGATCGGCATGTTGTGCCGCGCGACGCCGATGATGAGCCCGCCCGTGAGCGAGATGCCGAGGATCAAGATGCCGGCGATGGCGTCGCCTTTGACGAAGCGCATGGCGCCGTCGAGCGCGCCGTAGAGCTGCGCCTCGCGCGAGAGCTGCGCCCGCCGCGTGCGCGCCTCGTCGGCGGTCAGCGTCCCCGCGCGCAGCTCGCCGTCGATCGCCATTTGCTGCCCCGGCATCGCGTCGAGCGTGAAGCGCGCCGCCACCTCCGCCACGCGCTCGGCGCCGCGCGAGATCACGATGTACTGCACGATCGTCAAAATCAAAAACACCGCGAACCCGACGACGTAGTCGCCGCGCACCACGAACGCGCCGAACGCGTGGATCACGCGCCCGGCGTTCGCCTGCAGGAGAATCAGCCGCACCGACGACACGTTCAGCGACAGGCGGAACAGCGTGGTCAAGACCAGCAGCGTCGGGAACGTCGACAGGTCGAGCGTGCGCGCCGAGTAGATCGCCACCAGCAAGAGCGCTACCGCGATCGCCAGGTTGAGCGTCAAAAGGACGTCGAGCAGCGGCGTCGGCAGCGGGACGATCATCATCCCGACGACGGCCACCACGAACAGCGCGAGCGCCAGCGCGCCAGCCGGCCGCGATCGTCCGCGATCGTCTGCGCTCGGGCGCTCGTCGGAGGCGGGCAGAGACATTATAACCTTTTCATGATTCCGCCCGTCCGGCCCGCGTGTCAACAAAGTGGCCCGGCGACGGGCGCATGTTAGTATTGGTGGGACTGGTGAGGTGACCTGTATGGCGCGCGAGACCGAGCCGATGGAGAACCTCAAGAAGTATCGGAAGTCGGGGCTCGAGCACTTCATCAAGTTCGTCCGCGAATTGCCGATCATCCCGCCGAAGAAGATCTTCGCGAAGCTCGAGGAGGCCGGCTACCGCGGGCAGGACGAGGCGCGCCGCGCGGTCTCGCTGATGGCGTATCGCCACGTCAAGCGCATCAAGCGCATCTACCTCGACGGCGCCAAGCGCGAGCAGGTGATGCCGAAGGCGAACTTCCTGCTCATCGGCCCCACCGGCTGCGGCAAGACGCACCTGGTGGAGCTGCTGTTTCAGCAGATTTTACGGCTACCGACGGTGATCGTGGACATCACCACCTACTCGGAGACCGGGTACGTCGGGCAGGATCCGAACACGATCATCACGCGGCTCTTGCACGCGGCCGACGACAATCCGCTCCTGGCGTCGATCGGGATCATCTGCCTCGACGAGTTCGACAAGATCGCCAGCGGGCAGAACAACGCCATCTTCGCCGGCGCGGGCACGACCAAGGACGTCACCGGCATGGGCGTGCAGCGCGAGCTGCTCAAGATGCTCGAGGCCGGCGAGGTCGTGGTGCCGCTCGAGCTGACGCATTCGACCTACGGCGATCACATCGTGATGTCGACGGGCGACATCGCGTTCATCGCCGCGGGCGCGTTCTCCGGATTTCAGCAGGTGGCGCGTCGGCGCGGCGCGATCGATCGCATCGGCTTCGGGCGCGCCAAGGGCTTCAAGAACGGCAAGACGCCGGATCAAGGCGGCGGGCAGGACACCATCGCGGTCACGTTCACGTCGGAGGAAGTGGAGAACATCGCCAACTTCCAGGCGTACGGATTTCTGCCCGAGCTGATGGCACGCTTCACGCGCATCGTGCCGTTCCGCGCGCTCGACGCCGGGACGCTGAAAGACATCTTGCGCGGCAACGTGATCGATCGGCTGACGCGCGAGTTCGAGGACGAGGGCTTCAAGCTGGTGGTCACCGAGCCGGCGCTCGACTACATCGTCGCGGAGAGCCTCAAGCGCGAGACCGGCGCGCGCGGCCTGGCGGCGATCCTGACGCGCTACCTCGAGGACGCGGCGTTCGATACCTTCGCCGAGCACCCGGGCTGCGACGTGCGGCTCGAGCTCGAGAACGACGAGATCGCGGTCAAGGTCGGCTGAAGCGCGGGCGCGCGTTCACCGCCGCGCGCGTTGCGCTATGATCGGCGCGCGATGCTCCAGGTGTTCGCCGGGCCGTTCTTCGTGGTCGCCGTCGATGCGCGCGCGCGGCTGGTGCGCGTCACGCGGACCGCGCGGCAGTTCACCGCGGTCGACGAGATGCAGCGCGCGCACAAGGAGGTCCTGCGCGCGGTGGCGCCGTATCTCGAGCACCGCCTGCTGCTCGACGTGCGCGACGGCCCGTCGAGGAACGACCCCGACTACGAGAAGGGAATGGCGAGCCTGCGCAAGGCGGTGATCGTGCGCTTCGAGCGCGTGGCGATCCTGGTGCGCTCGAACGTCGGCAAGCTGCACGTCACGCGGCTCGCGCGCGAGGACGGCGTGCGCCTCCAGGCGTTCCAGGACGAGGCCGAGGCGATCGCCTATTTGTGCGGCGCCTCGACGTAACGCGCCCCTTGTGATAGATCGGTTCGCCGTTCAACGAGGAGAAGTCATGTCCGAGAGCACCGAGAAGACCACCGAGAAGGCTGCCAAGGCGACCACGGCCACTCCGCCGCGCGGCGAGCGCAAGTGCAGCGTCGAAGGCTGCAAGCGTCCGTACCGCGCCAAGACCTACTGCGTGGTGCACTACCAGGCGTGGCGCCGCGGCGAGATCGAGGCGCACAAGACGCGCTACAAGCGCTGCTCCAAAGAGGGCTGCAAGAAGGCGGCGGGCCGCTGGGGCTTCTGCGACGAGCACCGCAAGAAGGGCGAGGCCGAGGCAGCGCCCGCGACCTAGTCGCGTAATACCGTCGTGGACAAGATTGTCATTCGCGGTGGGGCGCGGCTTCGAGGAGAGGTCAGCGTCTCGGGCGCGAAGAACGCCGCGCTTCCCATCCTCGCCAGCTCGATCCTGTCGGGCGGCACGTCGATCTTCAAAAACGTTCCGGCGCTGAACGACCTGCGCACCATGGGCAAGCTCTTGTCGCTGCTCGGCGCCGCCGTCGAGCACGACGTCGCCGGCCACACCATGCGCATCGCCGCCGATTCGATCCGCGACTTCAACGCGCCGTACGAGCTGGTCAAGACCATGCGCGCCAGCGTGCTCGTGCTCGGGCCGCTGGTGGCGCGTCACGGCCAGGCGAGCGTGTCGCTGCCGGGCGGCTGCGCCATCGGCGCGCGGCCGATCGATCAGCACCTGAAGGGCCTCGAGGCGATGGGCGCCAAGATCACGCTCGAGCACGGCAACGTGGTCGCGCGCGCCAAGCGCCTGCGCGGCGCTTCGATCGTCTGCGATCTGCCGACGGTGACCGGCACCGAGAACTTGATGATGGCCGCCAGCCTCGCGCGCGGCCGCACGACGATCGAGAACGCCGCGCGCGAGCCTGAGGTCGAGGAGCTCGGCCGCGTCATTAATAAGATGGGCGGCCGCGTGCAGGGCGCCGGCACCGCGGTGGTCACCATCGAAGGCGTCGACGAGCTTTCGCCGATCGAGCACGCCATCATCCCCGATCGCATCGAGGCCGGCACGTTCATGGTCGCGGCGGCGCTCACGCGCGGCGACGTGCTGGTGCGCGACTGCGTGCCCGAGCACCTCGACGCGGTGATCGCCAAGCTGCGCTCCGCCGGCGCCGAGATCGAGCCCGAGCGCGGCGGCCTGCGCGTGCGCGGCCGCGCCGACATCGAGCCGGTCGATCTCACGACCGCGCCGTATCCCGGTTTTCCGACGGACATGCAGGCGCAGTTCATGGTGCTGGCGTCGCGCGCGCGCGGGCAGAGCGTGATCACCGAGACGATCTTCGAGAACCGCTACATGCACGTGCAGGAGCTGGCGCGCATGGGCGCGGACATTCACGTCGACGGGCGCACCGCGGTGATCCGCGGCGTCAAGCGGCTCACCGGCGCCAAGGTGATGGCCACCGACTTGCGCGCCTCCGCGTCGCTGATCCTCGCCGGCCTGGTCGCCGACGGCGCGACCGAGGTCCTGCGCGTGTATCACCTCGATCGCGGCTACGAGCGCATCGAGAAGAAGCTCGGCAAGCTGGGCGCGAACATCAAGCGCGCGCGAGACGACTGATGTTGAAATTGGCGCTGCCGAAAGGCCGCTCGCTCGACGAGGCGATCGCGCTGTTCGCGCGCGCGGGCGTCGATCTGTCGCCGGTCAAGGACGGCTCGCGGCGCTTGATCTTCGATCTGCCGAAAGCGGAGCTGCGCGTGCTGGTGGTGCGCGACGCCGACGTGCCGACCTACGTCGAGTACGGCGCCGCCGATCTCGGCGTGGCCGGCCGCGACGTGCTGGAGGAGCAGGGCCGCGATCTCTACGAGCCGCTCGATCTCGGCATCGGCCGCTGCCGCCTGTGCGTCGCCGAGCCCGCCGACGAGCCCGCCGACAAGAACGGCGGCGCGCGCGCGCAGCTTCGCTACGCCACGAAATTTCCCAACCTCACGCGCCGCCACCTCGAGTCGCGCGGCATCGTCGCCGACGTGATCAAGCTGTACGGCTCGATCGAGCTGGGCCCGCTCACCGGCCTCGCCGACCGCATCGTCGACCTGGTGTCGTCGGGCGAGACGCTGCGCCAGCACCGGCTGCGCGAGGTCGAGACCATCCTCGACGTGAGCGCGCGGCTGGTGGTCAACCGCGCGTCGCTGAAATTGCGGCGCGCGCCGATCGATGCGCTCTTGGCCCGGCTGCGTGCGGTCGTATAGACTGTTGCGGTGGAGTCGAGCGTCGTGAGCGCGCCGCGGGAGCTGGTGCTCCATCCGCGAGTCGCGCAGCAGGGTTTCGCCGAGGAGGACCTGCAGAAGGTGCTCGGCGAGGTGCTGCCGCGCGTGGCGCCGTTTCGCGGGCGCGCGGTGCACTCGGTGGTGGCGACGCTCGATTGGGATCATCGCCTGCCGTCGAAGGCGCTGACCTTGCGGCTGCACCTCTGCTACGACGAGGCGGGGCGCGCGCGCTTCGAGCAGGCGCTGGCGCGGCGCCGCCAGGAGATCGCCGACCGCGATCGCTTCCCCGAGTTCGATGTGCCCGATCTCGCCGGCCTGCCGTCGGACGAGAGCTACGACATCGAGCTGACGTCCACGCTCGCCGTCGAGAGCATGCGGCTCACCTCGCCGTGGCGGCGCGAGATCGCGCCCGAGGATGCGCGCCAGGCGGTGGCCACCGTGCGCCGCTCGTCGCAGTTCGCCGAGGTGCAGGGCGACGGCGTGCGCTCGCCGCAGCTCGGCGATCTCGAGGCGGTGGCGTGGACGCCGCCGTGCGAGTCGCAGCAGGCGCGCTGGACGCTCGACGTCTGGTGGCTGACTTCGTTCGACGGCCGCATCGGCCGCGGCTGGTCCTTCCTCGTCGACTTCGTCTCCGGCGACGAACGCGTAGCCGCCGCGCGCGAGTTCACCATCCGCGCCGGTTAGCGCGCGTCGGACGACGGGCGTTTGTGCTCGATCGACCGCTGCGCTACGCGCGCGAGGCGGGTTGGGCGCGCCTCCGCGAAAAAGCCCGTTACCTTTTTCGCTCCGGCGCGCCCAACCCGCCTCACGCGCTCCGCTCCGCTACGTTCGGGTAAACCGCGTCGAATCGGCAATTCTGGCGGGTTTGATTTTCCGCGCGAGATCCACGGAGCGCAGGTCCACGGAGCGGAGTGGAGCGTGGCGGTTGGCAGGGCGGCGGAGCGAAATCGGTAACGGGCGATTTCGCGGAGCCGCCCTGCCAACCGTCGCGCGGAACGTAGCGCGTACGGATCGTGCGCAGGTGGCACCTCGCTTGCCTTAGTACCGTGCGAGGAGGACTTATTGCGCGCTCGCCACGGGATCGGGCGGCTTTGGGACGTTCGTCCGGGCGAAGGCGCCCGCACCGCGCTCATGTTCGCGAACGTGATGCTGCTGATCGCGGCGTACACGACGACCAAAGCGGTGCGCGACGCGGTCTTCCTCTCGAAGTTCGGCCTCACGCAGCTCAGCTACGTGATGATCGGCATCGCCGTCGCCGCCGGCTTCATGGTGTCGGTGTTCACGCGCGTGACGCGCCGCTGGCCGCGCGACCGCGTCATCTTCGGCACCAACACGTTCATCGCGGTGT
>Ga0070741_10011334_pt1 | contig 16490 bp, 12 predicted proteins | sample Coa_R1_4_FD_66440 | JGI IMG/M metagenome (GOLD analysis project Ga0070741, IMG submission 66440) | Surface soil microbial communities from Centralia Pennsylvania, which are recovering from an underground coalmine fire - Coalmine... | ecosystem: Environmental > Terrestrial > Soil > Unclassified ...
ATAGCTCAGCTGGGAGAGCGCCTGGATCGCACCCAGGAGGTCGCCGGTTCGAGTCCGGCTAGCTCCACAGAAAAGCCCCGCAAATCGGGGCTTTTGCGTACTCGGACATCGTTCCAGCGAGCGCCTGGAAAGGATCCAGGCGGTCAATGCTCACGGCGACAGCTCGCTCGCCGTCGAAACGCCTGGGTCAGCGAATTTCCGCCGAACGGTTGATCGCGCTGAACGGCAACAAGTTGCGACTTCTTTGCGCCGAATGTTGGAGGAATGTTGGGGGAGCGCTCGAAGGCCAAGGCTGCGGTGTGCTCCACCGAGGCAGGGCGGCTCATCCCGCTCGAGCGCGCTCGCCTCGCAGCTCCTTGACGGGCGACGGCACGGCTCGCTGCCTCCGGGCAGCCACCCATTCGTCCTCGTCGGCGCCTCGTCCATGGAGCCCGGCACATGCCGAGCACCGTGCCCGACTTCGGTGACGTACTGGTTCGACCGGCGACGGGTCCCGGACTGTCGACGATGATGCGCTGGTGGCGGCTCGACCCCTTGGTTCCGAATTCGACCGGTTCCGTCCCAAGGAGCGTAGACACATGCAAAAGCAATACGAAGTCGTCGTGATCGGCGGAGGAGCTGTCGGCGTTTCCACGCTCTTCTACCTTGCGGAGCTTGGATGCACCAACACCCTCCTGCTCGATCGAGGCGCCGTGGCGAGCGGTGGCACCGGAAAGTCGTGCGCCATCGTTCGCACGCATTACTCGATCCTCTCGAACACCGAGCTTGCCGCGCAAAGCCTCGCCGTCTTCCGCGATCCGGCCACAGCTCTGGACGATCCCGAGGCGGACTGCGGCTTCGTCAACAGCGGTTACCTCATCCTCGCCGGCGAGGGCGATACTGCGAACCACCTCGTCGGGAATCTCGCTCTCCAGCGGCGGCACGGTGCGAAGACAGAGGAGATCTCCGAAGCCGAGGCGCTCCGACTTCATCCGCTGCTCCACCTCGCTGACGTCGCTGCGATCGGCTACGAGCCCGAGTCGGGGTATGCCGACCCGCGTCTGACGGCGATGAGTTTCGCGCGAGCCGCCACAAAGCGCGGGGCGACGATTCGAACAAACACACCGGTGACGGAGATCGTCGTCGCCGACGGCCGCGTGCAGGGGGTCAGGACTGCTGATGGCGAGGTCAACGCCGACGTCGTCGTGGCCGCTGCCGGTCCCTGGACGCGTGACCTCACCGATGCCCTCGGGATCGACGTCCGTTTCCAGAACTATCGCCACACGGTCCTGACGCTTCGGACGACCGAGCCGTACCGGCGCGACCTGCCGATCGTCAAGGACCTCACCGTCCAGAACAAGATGTACTTCCGCCCGGAATCCGAGACGGTCCTCGTCGGCACCGGCGACTACGGTGCCCCTGTCGCCGATCCCGACGACATGGACGTGCAACCGGACGAGGATCTCGTCGTCCTTCAGGCGAGGCAGATCGCCCGTCGTATGCCGAGCTTCGAGGACGCCTCGATCGTCGGGTCATGGTTCGGGCCCTACGACATCACTCCCGACTGGAACCCCGTCATCGACGCAGCGCCCGATGTCGACGGCCTTTATCTCGCCTTCGGATTCTCCGGTCACGGCTTCAAACTCGCTCCAGCGGTCGGGAAGATGCTCGCCCAGCGAATTCTCGGCCTCGTCCCTGACATCGACATCGACGGGTACCGTCTGGCGCGATTCGCAGAGGGTGGTGAACTCGTAGGCGTCTACGGTGCAGGGTCGATTTCGTGAATGCCGCTCGGGGTACTCTTCGCGGAAGCGCGTTCACTGGCGCGTCCGTGGCTCGAGGCGCTGGAGCAGTCGGGCGAGGAGCGCGGCGCGGCGCGGCATCTCGGTGACAACGACGTGCTCGTCGACGGCGTGCGCGCCTCCGCCGACCGGGCCGAGGCCGTCGAGGACGATCGCCCCCGCCGCTGCGGCGAAGTTGCCGTCGCTCGCGCCGCCGGCAAGCGTCTCTCCGACGTCGAAACCGAGCTCGCCGGCAACGGCACGCGCCTCCTCGTAGAGCTCGGCCGTCTCCGCCGTACGCTCCATCGGCGGCCATCGGAGGCCGCCCGTGACGGCGATTCGCGCCCCTGGGTGGTGCGGCCGCAGCGCCGCTACGCCGGCGAGCACGCGCTCGACCTCTGCCGCGGAGGTGAAGCGCGCGTCGAACTCCGCCTCGGAGTGGGCGGCGACGACGTTGTGGCGGGTGCCGCCGTGGACGACACCGATGTTGAGCGTCGTGCCGAGCGCGGGATCTGCCAGTGCGAGCAGGTCGAGCACGAGCCGCGCGAGCTCTTCGACTGCGCTGACTCCGGTCTCCGGATCGAGTCCTGAGTGCGCGGAACGCCCGGTCACCTCGAGCCTGTAGATGGCAACGCCTTTCCGGGCAGTCTTGAGGGCGCCATCGAGGCTCGGCTCGACGACGAGTGCCGCGGCGCATCCACGAGCCTCTTCTTCGATCAGCGGCTGCGACGTCGGGCTCCCGATCTCCTCGTCGCAGCTGCAAAGGAAGACGAGCGGCGGTACCGCTTCGCCGTTCTCGCGGAGCGCGCGCACCGCCCAAAACGCCTGCACGATCCCCGCCTTCATGTCGAAGCAACCCGGGCCGCGGGCGATCCCGTCCTGAACGCGAAACGGCCTCGTCTCGAGCGTCCCCGCCGGCCACACGGTGTCGAAGTGCGCGAGCACGAGGAGCGGACGAACGCTCGACGGGGCGGGGACCCGCACGCGCACGTGCCGTGCGTCTCCAACCGACACGATCTCGGCGGCTCCGCCGGCCATGCTTTGGGCGTACTCCGCGAGCCAATCAGCGAAGGCCGCCAGCCGCAGAGGGTCTCCCGACGGTGTCTCCTGCTCGACGCACGCGCGAAGGTCGTCGACCATCGCCGCCTCGTGCGCGCGGAGGTGCGCGAGCAACGGATCTCGAGTCACGGCCGCGTCGCCACCACCGCGCGGCGGTCGACTTCGCTCAACCGACGACAGGTAGAGCGGACGGCGCGTACGTGAGCCGCTCGTTGCCGTCGTCGCGCACGATCAAGACGTCCTCGGAGGCGAAGCCGCCGAGGCCGTAGATGTAGTACGGCGATTCGACCGCGAGTACTGCCCCACCGGGGATCTCCTGCTCCTCGGCCGTGAGTAGCGGCGCCTCGTGCACCTGCAGCCCGACGCTGTGGCCGAAGTTGTGCCGGCGGAAATCGGCGAACCCGGCGGCATGCGGTACCGCAAGCGCGGCCTCGTAGACGGCGCGCGTCGAGCCGCCTGCGCGGACGGCGCCGATGCCGGCTTCGACCGCACCGTGGACGGCCGCGTAGTAAGCCTCGTGCTCGGGCGTCGCCTCGCCGACGACGCAGGTCCGCGCGAGGTCGGAGTGGTAGAAGCCGTACGAGCACGTGCAGTCGAATCGGATCACGTCGCCGCGCTCGACCGCGCGATCGGTGGCGTACGACCAGACGTTCGCACCGTTGTTCCGGGAGCCGACGCCGATCGTCACGGGCTCGACGCCCTGCTCGATCAGCGACTCGCGGACCCAGCGGTCGATCTCGCGCTCCCGGACGCCGACGCCGATCCGTCCCATCGCGTCCCCGATCGCTCGCTCGAGCGCGCGCGTCGCCGTCCTGATGCGCTCGACCTCGGGTTGGGTCTTCCGCATCCGCAGCTCGCGGAACATCGGCGTCGCGTCGACGAGCGTCGCCCCCGGCAATGCGTCGGCGATCCGGCGGTGCAGTGCGACCGGTAGGAGGTCCAGCTCGAGCCCGATTCGGCCGCGGTCGAGGCCGAGCTCTCCGAGCCCTCGCGCGAGCGCCGCGACGGCGTCCGGGGCCTCCACCTCCACCGGCGGGCCCCCCTCGATGTAGAAGTTTCCGAAGAAGATCGTCCGCGGCCAGACCGGGTACTCCTCGAGCACGTAGCAGCCCGCGACCGGGACCGTGACGAACGCCTCGTCTCCGGCGCCGAGGACGGCGAAGGCGCTTGCGTCGGGCTCGCAGAGGTAGTCGAGCGAGACGAGGCCGGAGAGGTAGCAGAGGTTTCGCAGCGAGCTCGCTGCCAGCGCGTCGACGCCGGCCTCGCCGAGCAGCATGCGCGCCCGGTCGACATCGACGAACGGCTCGGTTGCCGCGACCGGCATGCTCGTCACGCCCTCTCTCCTCCTCTCGTCACGATCGGTCCGTCCCGGAGGGCTCATTCTCTCGCACCGGCGCGGTGCTCGCAGGGGCGGCCGTGCCCCTGATCTCCTCGACGCGGAGCTCGCCGGCGAAGTGGCACGCGACCCACTGCCCCGGCGTTCGTTCCTCGAGCGGCGGCGTCACCTCGCGGCAGATCTCGCGCTCGCGACCGACGGGACAGCGCGGGCGGAACGGGCAGCCGCGGAGCTCGGCGCCGCCGGGCGCCTCGACCTCGCCCTTGAGCATGATCCGCTTGCGCCGCGACTCGACGGCTGGATCCGGGATCGGCACCGCCGAGAGGAGGCTGATCGTGTACGGGTGGAGCGGCTTCGAGAAGAGCGTCTCCCTCGGACCGAGCTCCATCACCTGGCCCAGGTAGACCACGGCAAGGCGGTCGCAGAAGTACTCGGCGACGGCGAGGTCGTGGACGATGAAGAGGTACGTCAGGTGGAGCCGCTGCTGGAGGTCGCGCAGCAGGTTCAGCACCTGCGCCTGGATCGAGACGTCGACTGCGGAGATCGGCTCGTCGAGCACCACGAACTCCGGATCGAGGACGAGCGTACGGGCGAGCCCGACGCGCTGGCGCTGGCCGCCCGAGAACTCGTGCGGCTTCCGACGCGCCTGGAGGGCGGTGATTCCGACGAGCTCGAGGATCTCCTGGACGCGGCGCCGCCGCTGGGAGCGGTCCCCGAGCGCATGGATTTCGAGCGGCTCCTCGACGATCGCCTGCACCGTCATCCGAGGGTCGAGAGACGCGGACGGATCCTGGAACATGATCTGCATCCTCCGGCGCATCCGGCGCATCTCGGCCGGCGCGAGCCTGCGCAGGTCGATCCCGTCGAAGAGGACGCGGCCGCCGGTCGGCTCGACCAGGCGCAGGATGCAACGCGCCGCCGTCGACTTGCCGCAGCCTGACTCGCCGACCAGGCCGAACGTCTCGCCGCGGCGAACATCGAAGGAGAGCCCGTCGACGGCCCGCAACTCGTGCCGCGTTCGCGCGCGAAGCCGCGAGCCGCCGAGCACGAAGACCTTTTCGAGCCGCTCGACGCGCAGCAGTGCAGCCTCGGCGTCGGGGCGCAGGCCCGGGGCTATCTCGGACGATGCGTCCGCAACGCTCACGAGGCCTCGCCAGCCTCCCATCGCTCGCGTGCGAAATGGCACTCGGCGACGACGCGTGCCGGGTTCCCGACCTGGATCGGCGGCGGCGGCACCGTTGCGCAGATCTCGCGCCCGTGGCCGAGCGGACAGCGCGGCTCGAACGTGCAGCCCGCTGGGAGGTGGGCGAGGTTCGGGGGGGAGCCCGGAATCGACGGCAGCGGGCCGAGCTCGAGGCGGTCAGGCCGCGGCACGGACCGAAGGAGTGCTTCGGTGTATGGGTGGGTCGGCCGCCGGAAGACATCCTCGACGCCTGCGCGCTCGACGAAGCGGCCCGCGTACATCACCTGCACCCGGTCGCAGAACTCGGCGACGATGCCGAGGTTGTGCGTGATCAGGACAACGGCGGCACCTCGATCGCTCACGAGTTTCTCGAGGAGGTCGAGCACCTGCGCCTGCGTCGTCACGTCAAGCGCCGTCGTCGGCTCGTCGGCAATCAGGAGATCGGGCTCGTTCGCGAGGGCGATCGCGATCATCACGCGCTGCCGCATCCCGCCCGAGTACTGGTGGGGATAGTCGTTGAGTCGCCGTTCCGCGTTGGGCACCTCGACCTCGCGCAGGAGGGAGAGCGCCAGACCCTGCGCGCCGCGCCGGCCGAGGTTCGGCTGGTGGCGTTGGATCGCCTCGACGATCTGCGCGCCGATCGTCTTCACCGGGTCGAGCGCGCTCATCGGGTCCTGGAAGACGAGCGAGATCTCGTTACCGCGAACGGCGCGAAGCTCGCGCTCCGAGAAGCGTGAGATGTCGCGGCCGTTGAGCCAGATCTCGCCGCCGACGACCCGCCCCGGGGGCTCGATCAGCCCGAGGATCGAGAGAGCGAGGGCCGACTTGCCGCATCCGGACTCCCCGACGACGGCGACCTTCTCCGCCCGCCGGACGGTGAAGCTGACGTTGCGGACGGCGGAGACGGTTCCTTCCTTGCCGACGAACTCGGTACGCAGCCCGCGCACGTCGAGGACATCGTCGACGGCCGGAGGTGGCGTGGACGCCCCGGCGACGCCGACGCCCCGGCCGGCCAGCCCGCTCGTCACGCGACCGCTGTGACGACGCGGACGCGCGGGTCGATGACCCCGTAGAGGATGTCGACGACCAGGTTGACGACGACGTAGACGACCGCCGAAAGCAAGATGAACGCCTGCACGACCGCGTAGTCCTGACGCAGGATGCCGTCGGTGACGAGCGCGCCGGCGCCCGGCCAGTTGAAGACCTTCTCCACGAGGACGCTTCCCGCGAGCAGTTGCCCGAGGATGAGCCCAGCTGCGGTGAGCGTCGGCAGAAACGCGTTCGGCAGCGCATGCCGAGCGAACGCCGAGAACCGCCCGATGCCCTTGCTGCGGACGACGACGATGAACGGCTCCCGCGACACGTCGAGCAGGTTCGCCCGCAGCAGCCGGACGAGGAACGCGAGCGGCGCCAGCCCGAGCGCGATCGCGGGGAGGACGATGTGCCAGAGGGCGTCGGCGAAGGTCGCGAAGTTGCCCGTGACGAGCGCGTCGACGGTGTAGAGGCCGGTGATGGAAGGGGGCTGCGTCGAGTCGATGCTAAGTCGCCCGTCGGGCCCCGGGAACAGGTGCAGACGCTCGGAGAAGACGACCAGAAGCACAAGCCCGAACCAGAACGGCGGCGTCCCCAGCCCGAAGAAGGACATCGCGCGCACGCTCCCGTCAACGACCGGCCGGCGCCGGTACGTCGCGATCACCGCGAGCGCGACCGCCCCAACGAAGGCGAACAGGAATGCGTAGAGCCCGAGCTCGATCGTCGCCGGGAGGCGATGACCGAGCTGCGTCGTTACGGGCTGCCCCGTGGTGTAGGAAAAGCCCCAGTCGCCGCGGAGGAAGCCCCACATGTACTTGTAGTACTGGACGTAGATCGGGTCCTTCAGCCCCATCTGCTCGACGAGCTTGTCGACCGCATCCTGGCTGGCGAACTGTCCGAGGAATAGCCGCGCCGGGTTTCCGGGGACCAGCCGCAAGAAGATGAACGAGATCAGGGAGGCGCCGAAGATCGCGGAGAGCGAGCTCAGCGTCCGGCCGGCGATGAGCCTCGGCATGCCGTGCCGCATCAGACGCGTGCGAATTCCCCGCGCGGGTCGAGGATGTCGCGCGCGCGGTCGGCGTAGATGTTCGCGGCGACGACGGCGGCGAGGAGGCCGAGGCCGGGGAAGAGCGCGACCCACCACTGTCCGGTGAGCGCGTACTGGAGCCCGTCGGTGATCATCGCGCCCCACTCCGGCGTCGGGATCTGGGCGCCGAGGCCGACGAAGCCGAGTGCCGCGAGCGTCAGGATCGCATAGCCGAAGACGGCCGCCGACTGGATCAGCATTGTCGATGCGGTGTGCGGGAAGATGTGACGCAAGACGATGCGCTTCCGCGTCGCGCCGAGGGCGACCGCTGCCTCGACGTAGGGCAGTGCGCGGAGTCGCAACACGTCGCTCCGCAGCAGGCGCGCGAAGTACGGCACGCACGCCAGCATCGTCCCGAGCGCCGCCGTCTTGAGTCCGACGCCGAGGCCGACCGTGACGGCCATCGCGAGGATCAGCGGGGGGAAGGCGAGGATCGCGTCGAGCGCGCGCATCAGGAGCGAGTCGGTGAGCCCGCGCCAGAGGCCGGCCACGAGCCCGATCGTGCCGCCGACGAGGGCGCTGGCGAGCACGACGAGCGCGCCCACGGCGAGCGAGATGCGGGCTCCCTCGTTGAAGCGGGCGAAGATGTCGCGCCCGTTCCCGTCCGTGCCCATCGGGTGTGCGAGCGACGGCGACTGCAGTGCGGCGCCGACGTCGATTCCATTCGGATTCTCAGTCCAGACGAGCGGGCCGAAGAGGGCGAGGAGGACGAGGATGCCGAGGAGGATCGTCGCGATCAGGAGCTCGCGATCGCGTACGACGTAACGCGCCGCAGCGGCGAGGCGGCCGCCGATCCGCAGGCGTTCCGGCGAGCGGTCAACGAACGTCGCCTCGCTCATCCGTTCGCCGCGGACGGGATCATGGGCTCGGCAACGTTACCGGCTCGAGCTCGCAGCACCTACCCGGTCGGCGAGAGCGAGGGGGCCTGCCTCAGCGGCCCCACTTGTTGAGCGTGAACCCGTCCTGCGCGTAGTAGTAGTGGTTGACGCCCTTCTTCAGGACGATTGTGTAGTCGTCCTCGTACACGGGGATTCGCGGCGACGCCGCGACCCACATCTTGGTGACCTGATCCCAGATCGCCTGCCGCTTTGCCGGGTCGAGGATCGAATGCGTCTTGTTGAGGAGCGCGTCGGCCGTCGGGTTGCAGTAGTCGCTCGTGTTGAACATCGAGTTGCACCGCGTGTCGTACTCGAGCAGCCACTCGGGGTCGGTCACGGAGGGCCCGTCGAAGCGGACGAGGGTGTACTTCTTCGTGTCGGCGTAGATCGCGTTCGCGTACGGTCCGGCGGCGAGCTTGCGGATCGTCAGGTTCACGCCGAGGGTCTTCCACACGCCCTGGACGATCGTGGCGATCTGCTCCTGGTCGTTGACGCCCTCGCGGATCACCATCTCGGCGTTGACGGGGAGCTTCACGCCCGAGGCCCCGATCAACTCCTTCGCCTTCGCGAGATCGAACGCTCGTGGCTTCTCCAGCGCAGCGCGGAACGTCGTGAACGCCGGCGGCAGGGGCCCATAGTAGATCTTGCCGAACCCGTAGGCGACCTTGCTCAGGATCTGCTGATAGGGCACCGCGTACGTGAGCGCCTCGCGGAACTTGACGTTGTCGAACGGGGGGAACTCGTTCGGCAGGCCGATCAGCTGCCAGAGCGGCGCACTCACGGAGACGACGCGGCAGCACGACTGGCTCCGGAGGCTCGCGACGGACTTCTTCGTCAGGCCGACCGTGATGTTCGCGTTGCCCGAACGCGCCTGCAGCAGGAGCGTCGGATCGGAGGTGATGAAGTTCACGATCACCTTCGACTCGAGCGGCTTCGACCCGAAGAACGACGGGTTCGCCGCGAAGACGGCCTGACGGCTCGGGTCGTACGACTCGAGGACGTACGGGCCGCCGCCGGCGTAGTGGCTTGCCAGCCACTGGTTCGGCTTCCCCTTCTGAACCCCGCCGTTCGCCTCGACGAGGCTCGGCTCCACGATCCCGAGGTTCGGCTGCGTCAGCGTGTGCAGAAGGAGCGCCTCGGGACGCGTGAGCTGGATCACCAGCGTCGTCGGATTCGGCGCCTGGATCGCCTTGATGATCGGGTCCCCCTGTCCAGCGCTCATGAAGTACGCGCCGCAGCCGCCCATCGTGAGGAGGCGCTGGTATGTGTACTTGACGGCATTCGCGTCCATTGGCTTGCCGTCGGGGAACTTCGCGCCGCTCCGCAGGGTGAAGGTGTACGTCTTGCCGCCGTTCGTGATCTTCCACGACTTCGCAAGGTAGGGAGCGAACCCTGTCGTGTCCTCCTGCGTGATCCCCGCACCGGCGCCCGGGACGGGTTTGGCCTTGTACTGCACGAGCGTGACGTAGAGGCTCGAGACGAACCCGTTGTCCTCCAGGCTGCAGACCTGGCCGGGGTCGATCGTCGCCGGCGGCACGGCATAGTTGACGACAAACGGCGCGGCGGCCTTGCCGGACCCCGTGCTGGCGACCTTTGCGACGGCGGCAGAGACGCCGACGGCGAGTACGCCGATGCAGACGAGCGACAAGCCGCTCGCTGGGATTGCGCCAAACGGGCGATTGCGTCGCCGAGGCTGCATGGAGGACTCCCTTCAGCGTTGCCAATAGGCCCCGCAGCGCGGAGCGCAGCGAACGTATCCGGCGGAGAAGTGGCGTGTCAAGAACGAGGCGGCGCCCCAAATCTGGCGTCGCTCGCCCCGGGGCCCGCCGTCGCGAGGTAAGTGGCGGCATCGCTCGTGCAGGCTTGACACCCTGGATCGCCGATTCCTAGCCTGCGCCGACCGCGGAGGGAGGGGGCAGCGCGCATGAGCGCTCCGCATCGGCGTCGATGTCGGTGGCACGTTCACGGATCTGATCTCCTACGACGAGTCGGGAGAGGTGCGGATCGGCAAGGAGCCGACGACACCGGCCGCGCCCGAGGACGGCGTGCTTGCTGCGGTCGAGGCGGTGGTGCCGGCGTCGATGCTCGCCTCGGCGCAATACTTCCTCCACGGGACGACGGTAGGCCTGAACTCCTTGCTGACGCGGACCGGGGCGAAGGTCGGACTGCTCGCAACACGCGGCTTCCGCGACGTGATCGAGATTCGCCGCGGCGACCGCGACGAGATGTTCAACCTCTTCTGGAAGATGCCGCCGCCGCTGGTGCCGCGCCGCCTGCGGCAGCCGGTGACCGAGCGGATCCGTTTCGACGGCTCCGTCCACACGCCGATCGACCTCCGCGACGTCGGCGCCGCGTTCGAGACGATCATGTCGGGGCCGGTCGCGGGGGCGCGGAAGGCGCGGCCGAGCTCGCGCGGAGCCTCGAGCTCGGCGACGTCATCGCCGCAGACGTCGGCGGCATGAGCTTCGACACGTGCCTGATCATGGACGGCCGGCCGCAGGTCATGTACGAGGGGAATGTCCTCGGGCTGCCGCTGCAGACGACGTGGGTCGATGTGCAGTCGATCGGCGCGGGCGGCGGCTCGATCGCGCACGTCGACGTCGGCGGCTTCCTCAAGGTCGGACCGCAGAGCGCCGGCGCGAATCCCGGCCCGGCGTCGTACGGGCGGGGCGGCACCGACCCCACGGTCACCGACGCCGCACTGGTGCTCGGCATGTTCGCCGAGGGCGAGCTCGCCGGCGGCCTTCGCCTCGACGTCGCGAGCGCCCGGGCCGCTCTGGCCCCGCTCGGCCGGACGCTCGGTCTCGAGGTTGAGGATGTCGCCAGGGGCGTCGTTCGGATCGTGACCGCGAACATGGCTCACACCATCCGCGAGATCACGATCGAGCGCGGCCACGATCCCCGCACCGCCCGGATGATGCCGTTCGGCGGTGCAGGTCCGCTGTTCGGCTGCCTGCTCGCGCGCGACCTCGATGTTCGCGAGCTGGTCGTCCCACCGTATGCCGGGGAACTTCTCCGCTTGGGGGCTGCTCGGGGCCGACCTCGTGCAGTCGGCGGCGCGCACGCGGATCACGCCCATGACGGCCGGCGGCATCGCCGAGGCGAACAGGATCCTCGCCGAGCTCTTTGCCGGACTGAGCGCGCGGACGAGCGGACGCGGCAACGGCCAGGCGACACTTCGCGAGGTCGACCTCGACATGCGCTACGTCGGCCAGGAGCACTTCCTCACCGTGCGGGCTCCGTCGGCGGCGGGGCGGCTGACGGCGAGCGCGAAGGCTCTCCAGCGGTCGTTCACCCGCGACTACGAGCGCACGTTCCGACATACGATCGACGAGCCGGTCGAGATCGTGAACCTGCGCGCGACGGTGCGTACGCCGCTACCGCGCCGGGCCGGCCAGGCCGCCGGCGCAGGAGACGGAGGCGTCGCCCGGACGCTCGAGGCGTACTCGTTCACCCGCGGGGCCTGGCTCCCGTTCCGCGTCGCGCACCGCGAGGCACTCGCACACCGGGGACGGTCGTTGGCGGGCCCGCGATCGTGCTCGAGCAGACCGCCACGACCTACGTCGACGCCGAGTTCGTCGTTCGCGCCGGCGCCTCCGGCTGCCTCTTCGTCACCGACACGGGCTACGGCGGGGACAGCTGAGGTGGATCCGACGCCGGAGCGTGTCGTCTACCGCGCCGGCGCCGGCTCGTCCGTCGCCGCCGATGCCGACCCGATCACGGCCGAGGTGATCCGGCACGGCCTCAACGCAGCCGCCGATCGGATGAAGCGCGCGCTCGTGCGGACAGCGGTGACCCCCGTCATCTACGAGGTGCTCGACTTCGCCGTCGCGATCTACGACCACGAGGTGCGCCTGCTTGCGCAGGCGCCGAGCCTCCCTCTGTTCATGGGCACCCTCAACTTCTGCGTCGAGGGTGTGATCGAGGCGGTCGGCGGCGTCGAGCAGCTCGAACCCGGCGACATCGTTCTCTACAACGTGCCGTACGCAGCGGGCTCACATCCCCAGGACACGGCCGTCGTCATGCCGATCTTCCTCCCCGGACGCGAGCTCGTCGGGTACGCAGCGATCAAGGCTCACTGGATGGACCTCGGCGGCAAGGACCCCTACTCGACCGATACCGTCGATCTCTTCCAGGAGGGCACGGTCTTCCCGGGCGTCAAGCTCTACAGCCGCGGCGAGCTCGTCACCGACGTCTATCGGATCGTGCTCGCCAACACGCGCGTCCCGAGGCAGATCGCAGGCGATCTCCACGGCGAGGTCGTCGGCGTGCGCGCAGCGGCCGACGCGCTCGTCGCGCTCGTCCAGCGTCACGGGCTCGAGACTTTCCGCAGCTGCGTCGAGCGGATGTTCGACCACGGCGAGGCTGTCGTCCGCTCGTACATCGAACAGCTCCCCGACGGCCGCTACGTCGGGAGAGGCACGCTCGACGACGACGGCTTGACGGACGAGCCGGTGCCGTTCGACGTCGTGCTCGAGATCGAGGGCTCGAACGTCCGCCTCGACTATTCCGGCGCGCCGGACGCGCGCTCTGGGCCGATGAACTGTCCGTTTCCCTCGACCGTGTCGGCGAGCCGGCTCGCGATCTGCGCGCTCGCCGGCGGCGGCGACTCGCCGCACGAGGGGCAGTTCCGCCCGCTCGAGATCGTCGCGCGGCCCGGGTCGATCTTCCATCCACTCTCGCCGTCGCCGTGCTTCCTCTTCATCTGGCCGGCGCTGCAGGCGATCGAGGCGGTGTACAACGCCGTGGCTCAGGCCATGCCGGACCGCGTACCGGCGGCGAGCGGCGGCTGTCTCTGCGGTGTCAACTGGTGGGGCAGGCGCCGCGACACGGAGGAGCCGTGGGCGGACGGCTCGCCTCATCCCGTCGGCCAGGGAGCGCACGCCCGGGGCGACGGCGGCTCGAGCATGATGCATCTCTCGGAGGCCGCGACGCGCTTCTCGCCGATCGAGCTCTGGGAATCGAAGTACCCGTGGCTGATGGAGAAGGTGGAGCTTGCTCCTGATTCGTGCGGCCCAGGGCGCTTCCGCGGCGGTCTCGGCGTCGACTTCCACTTCGAGCTGACCGAGGACGCCTACCTCACCTCGATCATCGACCGGACCAAGAACGCGCCGTGGGGCCTCGCGGGCGGAGGCCAGGGCCGCCCGAACGGCGGCCTCGTCCGGCTCGCGGATGGCTCGCGGCGCCGGATCGCGAAGGCGACGCGAGTCCACGTTCCGGCGGGCGCCGTCGTCGAGCTGCACACCGGCGGCGGGGGCGGTTACGGCGCTCCCGCCGACCGCGACCGCCAGGCGGTCCTCGCAGATGTTCGCGAGGGGTACATCACCGAGGAGCACGCGCGGCGCCATTATCCTCACGCGTTCGCATGACGGCCGGACTCGAGCCTGAGCCCCGAGACACCGTTCATGTGTCCGTCGATGCCGACGGCGCCGTCGAGGCACGCAACGCCGCGGGCGCCGGCGTCCGGATCGGGCCGCCCGGGACGCCTGAGGCCTTCACCCCCGTCGAGCTCCTGCTGCTGGCACTGGGCGGCTGCGGCGCGATCGACGTCGTGAACATCACGACGAAGCAGCGACGCCCCGTCGTGCCGTTCGAGATCGAGGTGCGCGGCTGGCGCGCGGTGGGCGAGCACCGGGTCGCTCGCGTGCGCGTCGACTACTGGATCGACGTCGGCGACGAGTGCGAGGCGAACGTGCGACGCGCGATCGAGCTGACGGCGGAGACGTACTGCACGGTATCGCGGACCCTCGTGCACGAGACGGAGGTCGTCCACGAGCTCGCGCGTCGCGATCAGGATTAGGTCCTACGAGGCGAAGGCGGAGAGGATCTCGCGCAGCTGGGCCGGGCTGATGTTGCCGCCGCTGCAGACGAGCGCGACACGGCGGCCCTCGAGTCTGTCGCCGAGACGAAGCGCGGCCGCCAGCGGCGCGGCGCCGGCGGGCTCGACGAGGTTGCGGGTCTTCTCGACCAACAGCGCGACCGCACGGCGAAGCTCGTCGTCCTCGACCAGCACGAAGTCGTCGAGGTGTTGCCACAGGATTCTCTGCGGGAGTTCGAAGGTGACACGCGTCGCAAGCCCTTCGGCGAACGTCCGCATCTCGTCCTCGAGGAGCTCCCGCGCCTGCCAGGCTCGGTGCGCAGCGGGCGCCGCTGCGGACTGCACGCCGATCACCTCGATCTCGGGTCGGATCGTCTTCGCGACGATGCACGCCCCGGCCGCCCCGCTGCCGGCGCCCACGGGCACGACGATGACGTCGACCGCCGGCTCCTCGTCGAGGATCTCGAGCGTCAGCGTGCCGACGCCGGCGATCAGGTCGGGTTCGTTGGCCGAGTGCACGTAGCGCGAGCCGCGTTCGGCCGCGAGCTGCTCGCAGTGCTCGCGCGCCTCGTCGAAGTCGCGGCCGTGGACGACGATCTCGGCGCCGAGGTCGCGCATCGCCTCCACCTTGACCGGGTTCGCTTTCTCGGGCACGCAGATCGTGGCGGCGACGCTGAACAGCTGCGCGGCGTAAGCGATCGACTGCCCGTGGTTACCGGTCGAGGCGCTCGCGACTCCCGCGCGCCGCTCGGACGCGGAGAGCTGCGAGAGGAGGTTGACGCCGCCGCGGACCTTGAACGCGCACGTCGGCTGGTGGTTCTCGTGCTTGACGAAGAGCGCGGCGCCGACCAGGCGGTCGAGCGAGGGGTAGCGGCGAAGCGGCGTCGGCGCGAGGTAGGGCCGGATCCGCCGCCGCGCCTCGAGGACGTCGACGAGCGTCGGCGTGCGCAGGGGCGTAGCCACGGTCAGGTGGCCCTCAACTCGGCCGTCGCGGCCTCGTCGACCGCCCCCTCGCGATCGAGTGCGACCGAGTACTCCTCCCTCGCCCGCTCGAGGCTGACGAACCCGTTACGGACGTCGCGCTCGACGGCGGCCGGATCGCGCTGCCGCGCAGGGCCGACGGCGCCACCTCCCGGGAGGAGGACCAGCACGTGCTCCCCCGCCTCGGCGTGGACGAGCGAGTGCATCGGAATCGGCTCCCGACGCCCGTCCGCCCGCAGGACGAATTTGCGGTGCACGCGCTCTTCGCGATCGCGCGGCGCGCCGCCGCCCATGCGACTCGGCGGCGGGAACGTCGTTCCGTCCCCGACGTGGGCGAGCAACGTGCGGTGGCCGACAGGCTCGAACTCGAGCCTCGCGCCGAGAGCCCCTCGCCAGCGGCCCGGGCACGCCGAGTCGACCCGCAGCTCGTGCTGGTGGAACTCGAGCGGCAGGCGGAACTCGAGCAGCTCGACGTCGCCGGTGGTCGAGGCGCCGCCGGTGGAGATGACGCCCCAGAGGCCGCCGCCGTCAGCGCCGTGGACGGCGCCCGCGCCGCCCATCAGCGCGATGTGGAGCAGACCGCTGTAGTGGTCGCCCGAGCGCGGGTCGGTGCCGGCGACCTCGAAGATCGCGACGCGCGTCCAGCCTGCGCAGGCGCGCCGGGGAACGATTTTGCTGAGGGCGTCGCAGACGGAGTCGAAGACGCACGTCCATGCGTCGGCGGTGCTCATCGCGCAGGCGGCGGGATGCTGGGCGTTCAGCATCGTCCCGCGCGGCCCGAGGTCGACCTCGATTGGCCGATAGAGGCCCGCGTTGATGGGCAGCCCCGGTTCGAGCGCGCTGATCGCGGCGTAGTAGACGGCGCCGACCGTCAGGCCGCCGTAGCTGTTCCGGTAGCTGCGGACGGCGGGCGGCGAGGCGATCTCGACCTTCAGCTCGTCGCCGCGCACCTCGACGCGGCTGCGGATGGGGTAGTCGGGCGCGCCGTGGCCGTCCTCCTGGATCCACTGCTCACCCTCGTAGACGCCGTCCGGCATCGCCGTGAGCTGCGCGCGCATCAGCCGCTCGGCGCGGTCGAGAAGCTCGATCATGGCAACCTCGACCGGCTCGATGCCGTACTTCGCGAACAGCTGCTGCACGCGCCGCGTCGCGACGCGCACCGCCGAGAGCTGGGCGCCCATATCGCCGCGGAAGAGGTGCGATGAGCGGACGTTCGCGAGGATGAAGCTCCAGATGTCCTCGCGCGTCTGCTCCGCCTCGACGAGCTTGATCGGTGGGATTCGCAGGCCCTCGCCGTAGATGTCCTCGGTGCGCGGGTTGTAGCCGCCGGGGATCGGCCCGCCGATGTCGACCTCG
>Ga0070741_10011335_pt1 | contig 16490 bp, 13 predicted proteins | sample Coa_R1_4_FD_66440 | JGI IMG/M metagenome (GOLD analysis project Ga0070741, IMG submission 66440) | Surface soil microbial communities from Centralia Pennsylvania, which are recovering from an underground coalmine fire - Coalmine... | ecosystem: Environmental > Terrestrial > Soil > Unclassified ...
GGCTCGGTCTTCACCAACGACGCGATCAGCTGGAAGGTGCGCCACGTCTTCGGCGGCGGCTGGCTCGACTACCGCGCCGCCTACGGCGCGATCGTCCCGTAGCGCGTCTTCCTCCTCCCCTGGGGGAGGAGGACCGGAGGCCCGGTGAGGGCGGCCGAGGAGGCGGGAGGCGGCGCCGCTCCGCCTCCATCGGACGCCCCCACCATCGCCCTCCCCCAGAGAGGGGGAGGGGATGTGGAGAACGCCGTGAACGTCGATTCCGCCGGAAACGCCCTGGTCATCGGCCCCGACGCCTGGACCGAGAAGGCCGGTCCGGGCGTCAACGCGGCCGTCACCGCGACCCACCCGGCCGCGGCGGGCGTGCGCCACCGCGTCGCCCAGGTCGCATGGAGCTTCACCGCCGCACCGGCCGCCGCCACGATCCAGGTGAAGGACGGCGCGACCGTCCTCGTCGAGCTGGACGTCGTCGCGGCCGGCCCGGGCCAGCTCGCCTTCGACCCGCCGCTCGCCTCGACCCGCGGCAACGCCGTCTCGGCCGTCCTCGGCGCCGGCGGCGCTGGCGTCGGCGGCCGCGTCGCCCTCGTCGGGACCTCGGATTGATGGGCGAGGGGGTGAGGGCACTTCATGGGTAACCGCGCCACCATGCGCGCCGACCTGCGGCGCGACCTCCGCGACGAGGACCCAACCAACTACGTGTGGACCGACGCGGTCCTCAACCGCCACATCCAGCACGCGCTCGACGACCTGCAGGCGATCGTGCCGCGCATCGCCAGGCTCACCACAACCGTTCCGGCCAACCCCCAGCGGATCGACCTGACCGCCGACGTCCCGCCCACGTTCGCCTGGATCGAGGCGGTCGAGTACCCGCTCGATCGCTACCCGCAGCGCTTCGTCCCGTTCCGCGAGGAGGCGGGCCCGAAGGCGTACCTGCTGACCGACTGCCTGCCGGCGGTGGGTGACGAGATCGGCGTCTGGTACGCCGCCCGCTACACCGTCGACGACGCGTCGAGCGACCTGCCGCTGGTCTACGAGCCGAGCGTGCTCACCGGCGCGCTCGCCTACGCCTGCCTCGACCAGGCGGTGGACGTGGTCGCCCGGCTCACCCCGGCCGGTCGCGGCCCGGCCGACTACCGCGCCCTGGCCGAGCCCGCCCGGGGCCAGTTCCTCTCGCAGCTGGAGCAGCTCCGCTTCCGCGCCGCCCCGCCCATGTGGCGCCCGAGCTGGGCTGCGGAGAGGGCGTCGAGGTGAGGCGTGGAGTCCAGGGGCGAAGCCCCCGACGGGTGCGGGGCGGAGCCCGCGCGGGGGTCCAGCGGCTCCGCCCCTGGCGGGGCAGCAGGGGCCAGCGCCCCTCTCGGGGGCGCTGGGGGTGTCCCCCATACCAAACATCCCCCCTCTCCCGCAAAGCGGGGGAGAGGCCAGAGGGTGAGGGTCCCTTATGCTGATCGGCGCCCACCTCGACAACGTCGACAACCCCCCGGACGCGTCGTTCCGGCGTCTCGGGCTCATGCGCGCCCAGGTCGTCGGCACCATGTGGACCGACGGCACCCACCACCGGCGCCCGGTCTACGACCGGCTCGAGCTCCTCCTCGACAAGCCGGTCTACCTCGTCCGCGTCGGGCCAAGCGGGCGCATAAGCCCCCGCGACTGGGCGCGGCAGGCGAGCGCGGCGCTCGCCGAGCTGCCCTCGGCCGCGGTCGACGAGGGGCGCGTGCGCGTCCGCGCGCTCAACGAGGTCAACCTGCCAGCCGAGGGCGGCTGGCGCCCCGAGCAGTACGCCGACTTCCTCGCCGCGGTGCGCAAGGTCGCCCGGCTGCCCAAGGACGTCGCGCTCGTCGCCGCGCCGGTCAGCCTTGGCTTGCCCGACTACGTCGACTGGTGGCAGCGCTTCGTCGCCGCCTGCGGCGGGCTCATCCCGGCCGACCGCGTCGCCGTCAACTGCTACGCCGACCTGGTCGACCAGGCCGCCTGGTTCAAGGGCTACGGCCGGCCGGTCGACGTGACCGAGCTGAACACGCTCGCCGTCCCGCCCGGCCCGGCCCGCGCCGCCTGGTTCCTGGACGCCTGCCAGCGGCTGGCCGCGGCCGGGGTCGATTCCGCCCAGGCGTTCGCCGTCGGCGGCGTCTCCCACGGCGCCTGGGACGAGCGGTACGTGCTCACGGACGACGAAGCCCAAGCAATCGGAGAAGGAGTTCGAGCGATGCCGAAGAACAGCCGTCCCGAGGGAGCGGCGGCGGCCGGAGGGCCGCCGCCGCGGAACGACGCACCGACCGCCGAGGAGGTCCTCCGCTCCGCCGAGGACGGCAGGCGGAAGATGACCGGCCTGGGCATGTTCATCTGGTACGTCTCCGGCGCCGAGGCCGGCCGCGCGGACGCGATCTGCGCGCGTGCCCGCGCGGTCGGCCTGAGCTACGTCCTGGTCAAGTGCGGCGACGGCGCCCAGCCGTGGCGCCAGTTCACCCCCGAGCTGGTCGCGGCGCTCAAGGCCGGCGGGCTCGAGGTGTACGGCTGGGGCTACTGCTACGGCGACGACGTCGGGGGCGAGCTGGCCGTCGCCGAGCGCTGCCTGGCCGCCGGCGCCGACGGCTACGTGGCCGACGTCGAGGCCGAGTACGAGGGCAAGTGGCGCGAGGCCGAGCGCTTCGCGGACGGCCTGGCCGACCTGCGCGCGCGGCACGGCGGCCTGATCGGCTACAGCCCGCTGCCGGTCGTCGACTACCACCAGTCGCTGCCGTACGCCCAGCTCAACCGCGTCGCCGACGTCGTGCTACCCCAGTTCTACTGCCGGGCGCTCGGCGCCGGCTGGACGCCCGACGCGCTCTGGGAGCAGTGGACGCGCTGGCCCACCCTCTGGCGCGGCTGGGGCGTCGCGGTCCCGCGCGTCGTGCCCGTGTGCGAGGCGTTCGGCCAGGCGACCGCCGACGACCTGCGCGCCGAGGCGGCGCCCGACTGCTGCTTCTGGGAATGGAGCCAGGCCAGGCCCGAGCACTGGCAGGCGATCCAGGAGCTGTCCTGGACCATGACGCACGGCGAGGCGGCGGAGGTTTCGGCGTGAGCCGTTCGGGGAGGCGCCCACCGTCCCTCAACCCTCAACCCTTAACCATGCCTCAACTCTCAACCCTCAACCCTCAACCCCCCAGCGGCTGATGCGACCGCTCACGCCCACGCTGCTGGCCGCGCAGAAGGCCCCCTCCCACGAGGAGGTGGTCGTCTGCCGCGTCCTCGACGCCCCCGTCGAGTGGCCCCGCTGGACCTGGAGCACCATCTACACATCCGCCGACCCGGATGGGCCGCACGCCATCGCCCAGCTCCGCTCCGGCGCACTCGTCCGCGCACGCCAGGACGCGCCGGGCGCGGTCTACGTCCAGAAGATCACCGACCCCACGCAGCCGGTCCAATGGTCTACCTGGACGACCCTCAAGCCGACCGGCTCGACCAAGGCAGCGGCGGGCATCGCCCTAGCGTCGAGCGACGCCGAAGACCGCTGCCGCCTCTTCTACGTCGACAACGCCGACGGGCGCACGATCCGCTGCGCCGAATCGACCGACGGCGCCACCTGGGCCGAGTCGCTCGTCACGACCGAGCCGAGCCCCCGGCAGGTCACGGGACTCGCCGCCGATATGGCGGGAGGCGACGCCCACCTGATCTACTCCCTCGACCTCACCGGTGGGGCGCCGAGCGAAGTGCTCGTCGCCATCCAGAAGGTTGGCGGCGTCTGGACCAACCGCGTCCAGCACGCCGAGCTGCGCTACCCCACCCGCGGCCTGTGCGCCGCCGCCGACCCGGCGACAGGCTACATCTTCGTCGGCGTCGCCGACGGCGAGGCGGACGGCAGCCGCCGCATCGCCTTCCAGGAGCTAGACGGGAACGCCAACACCTGGGCGGGCGGCGCCGTGCTCGTCCGCGCGCCGGCCGGATCGGGCTTCGACTTCCTCGCCCCCAGCCTACGGCTCGCGGGCGCCTTCCCGCGCCACACCTACACCTGGGTCGAGCAGTACGTCGGCTCGATCATCTACAACCGCCCGACCCTGGCGGTCACCCCGCAGCGCTACGTCCTGACCGAGTGGGTGCCGTGGGACGTCGAAAGCTCCTACGGCCTCCAGCTGCTCCGCACGTCGAACAGGTGGTACCTGAGCGGCGCGAACCGCGCGTACGCGTCGCCGCTGGAGCACGGCGTGGCCGGCCAGCTCGTCGACGTCAGCGCCGACCTCGTCGCCTTCGACGCGGTCGAGCCCGGGCCCGGCCGCCCGTCGCGGCTCGACCTGCTGCTCGACAACGCCTCGGGCGACTACGGCTCGGCCGGCCAGCCCGGCGCCCACCAGGCGCTGCGCGAGGGCAGCCAGCTCGCGCTCGGCCTGGGCTTCCGGACGGCGAGCGGCCCCGAGTGGGTCTGGACCGTTCCCTGGTGGATCGACCGGGTCGCGTTCGAGGACGAGCGAGGCACGGGCTACCTGCGGCTCGAGTGCGTCGACGCCTGGGCCTACCTCGAGCGGCTGCGCGCGCCGCGCCAGCTCGACTTCCCGCCCAGCTCGACCGTCGGCTCGGTGCTCAACCGGCTGCTCTGGCGCGTCACCGGCGCCAGCCTGGCCGCGACCGGGGCGCTCGCCACGCTCGTGCCCGGCTTCACGATCGGGCCGGGCGAGAGCTACGCCCACGCGGTCCGGCGGCTCTGCGACCTGGCCGGCGTGCTCGTCCGCTTCGGCACCGACCAGGCGGCGCCCGACGGCCTCGGCCTGTCGAGCGTCGTCCCGGCCGCGCCGGCGTTCGCGGGTGGGCCGAGCTCCTACAGCTATGCCTCGGCGGTGGCGGCCGAGTCGGGCGGCCAGCACCCGATCGCGCGCGCCCGCCACGCGGCCGGCGGCCAGCCGTTCAGCCACGTCGAGCTGTTCGGCGCGGCCGGTCTGGTGGGCGAGGCGCTCGACCACGCCGCGATCCGCCGCGTCTGGAAGAACATCCCCCAGAAGCTGGTCGACCGCGCCGCCGACACGCAGGCGAAGGCCGACGCGGCCGCCGCCGCGGCACTGGCCGCGGCCCAGGCCGCGGCAGCGGCCGGCTTCCTCGAATCGAGCCCGAACGTCGCCGTCGAGCTGGGCGACGTCGTCGACGTCACCGACCCCCGGGCCGGGCTTTCCGGCGCGAAGCGGACGGTGGTGGCGATCCGCACGACCTACGACCGCCGCAAGCCCCAACCGTTCACCCAGCGCCTGACGCTGGCAGGAGCAAGCTGATGAGGGTGCACCTCTTCTCCCCCTGGGATGGGGAGACGGGACGAGAACGTGGGTGAGGATGCCGCCGTGGAATTGCGACGCGCCGTCCTCCGCTCGTTCGACGCCGCGACCTACACGGCGACCGTCCAGGTCGTCGGCTCCCGCTCCGCGTTCCTCGACGGCGTCCCGGTCAGCCGCGGCCTACCGGCCGCCGAGCTCCTTCCGGGCCGGGACTGCGTCCTGCTGCTGTTCGAACCGACCGACCCGAGCGACGCGATGCTCCTAGGAGTGCGCTGATGCAGACGACCTCGGTGATCCCAAACGAAGTGGCCCTCGGCCTGGCCGGCGTCCCGCTGCTGGTCGCGCTGACCGAGGCCACCAAGCAGGTCACGCCCGAGCTGCCGACCCGCTACCACCCGCTCGTCGTCCTCGCCTGGAGCCTGCTGCTCAACGTCGGCCTGGGCGTCTACCTCGGCGCTGACCCGGTGCTCGGCGCGCTCACCGCGCTCGTCGCCGCGCTCGCCGCGGTCGGCCTCTACAGCGGTGGGAGGGCGGTCGTCCGATGACCGCCGCCGGGCGGCGGTCGTCGAGCCGCGCGGACACGTTCGAACGGGTCCTCCGCCCGCTCAACCTCCCCTCGCCGCTGCACGTCGAGTCCGACGCCGCCGGCCTCCCGGTGGCCGTCCGCCGGGCCCACTGGCCGTCGCCCCGCCGCGTCGCCCGCGTCCAGGACCGCTGGCGCATCGACGACCTCTGGTGGCGCGAGCGGCCCGTTTCGCGCCTCTACTACCAGGTGCTGCTCGAGGGCGGGGAGCTGCTGCTGGCGTACCACGACCTCGTGGCGGGGGGCTGGTTCGAGCAGCGGCCCGGCGGACCGTCGCCCACGCTGATCCGCCCGCGGTCCGCGAGAAGCACGTCCAGGCGGGTCCGGCCTGGTCGATCAGCGCCCTGGCCTGATCGACGTAGGTGGGCGTCGTGACGTCGCGGATGAGGTCGAGCTTGCGGTGCGCCGCCCGCCGGCTGACCACGCCAGCCAGGTGGAGCCGGACGACCACGGTCGGGCTGCCTCCTTCAACAGCGCCGCCTCGGTCCCACCGACCAGGTCGAGGTAGCCGGCGATCTCCTTCGCTTCTTCGTCCGACAGACGGATCGACTTCGTGACCACTGGCTGCCTCAGAGTGCTTCTTATTGACGCATAGTGCTTCGCCTTATTCCGTGGTTCAGCTCCCAGCGTGTGAATTCCACCTCCACACCTCTTATTCCTTCCTGGACGGCGCCTCGCAGCCGGAGGAGCTGGTCGGGCGGGCGCTGGAGCTGGGGTACCGGGCGCTGGCGATCACCGACCATGACGGGGTGCACGGGGCGATGGCGTTCGCCCAGGCGTGCAAGGCGGTGGGGATCCAGGCGATCACCGGGGTCGAGCTGACGCTGCGCCACGGGCTGGTCGCGGCGGAGCTGGCGCCGGTGCACCTGACGCTGCTGGCGGCCAGTCCAGCCGGGTACACCAACCTGTGCGCGCTCATCTCCCAGGCGCACAAGGGCACCCGGCCGTGGGAGTTCGCCGAGCCGTGGTGCCGCCGTGGGCCGGGCGTGCTCGACCCGCGCAAGACCAGGCCGACCGAGCCGTCGAGCCCGCCGGAGATGGACCCCGGCTACCTCGCCGGCCGCACGGCCGACGTCATCTGCCTCACCGGCTGCCGCGTCGGCGAGCTGGCGCGGCTGGTCGACGCCGGGCGGCTGCGCGAGGCGGGCGAGCTACTCGAACGGCTGAAGGCGCTGTTCGGCGCCGAGAACGTGTACGTCGAGCTGCAGCAGAACCTGGTCAGGGGCGACACCCAGCGCGTCGCCCGGCTCGCCGCGCTAGCGCGCCAGCACGGCCTGCCGACCGTCGCGACCGGCGACGTCCATTACCACGACCGCTCGCGCCACCGCCTCCACGACGCGCTGACCGCGCTGCGCCACCGCACCACCCTCGAGGCGTCGCACCAGCTCCGCCGCGCCAACTCCGAGTTCTACCTGCGCCCGCCGGCCGAGGTCGCCGCGCTCTTCGCCGACTACCCCGAGGCGATCGCCAACCAGGCGCGCATCGCCGAGCGCTGCCTGGGCTTCCAGCTCGCCGAGCCGGGGGCGCTGCCGTACGAGTTCCCTGCTTTCACGCGCATGGCGGAGGAGGCGGAGCTCTCGGCGGACGAGGTGTTGCGGCGCTTCTGCATGAAGAAGCTGGACGAGCGCTACGGGGACCAGCCGCCCGAGGCCCAGGCGCGGGCCCTCGCTCAGCTCGCGGACGAGCTGACGACGATCGCCCACCACAAGCTCGCCGGCTTCTTCCTCATCTACCGCGACCTCCAGGTCCTGGCCACCGAGGTGGCGCAGAAGGTGCGCGGCGCGGGGACGATCCGCGGTGGCTCGGGGCTGCCGCCCGGGCGGGGGCGTGGCTCGTCGGTCTCCTCGATCGTCTGCTACCTGATCGGGCTCTCCCACGTCGACCCGGTCAAGACCAAGCTCTTTTTCAGGCGCTTCCTCAACGAGGACCTGCGCACCGTCCCCGACATCGACCTCGACTTCGCCCGCGACATCCGCGAGGCGCTCATCCTGGCCGTCTACGAGCGCTACGGCCCCGAGCACGCCGCGCTCGTCTGCAACTTCGCCACCTACCACCTGCGCTCGGCCGTGCGCGACATCGGCAAGGTGCTCGGCCTGCCCGCCGCCGCGCTCGACAAGCTCGCCAAGCTCTCCGAGGGCGGCGGTGCCGACACCGTCCGCCGCGAGATCGACCGCCTGCCCGAGCTCGCCGGCCAGGCCGAGGGCCCGCTCTGGGGCCACCTGGTCGAGCTGTGCGCCCAGGTCGACGGCTTCCCGCGCCACATGGGCCAGCACGTCGGCGGGATGATCATCGCCTCCAAGCCGATGGAGAGCTTCATCCCCGTCCAGCCCGGGGCCATCGAGGGGCGCTACATCTGCCAGTGGGACAAGGACTCGATCGACGACGCGCGCTTCGTCAAGATCGACTTCCTCGCCCTCGGTATGCTCTCGCTCGTCGAGGAGTGCCTCGAGCTGATCCACGAGAGCCTCGGCGAGAAGGTCGACCTCAGCCGCGCCGTCGACTACGAGGACGAGGAGGTGTACGACCAGATCTGCCGCGGCGACACGGTCGGCATGTTCCAGATCGAGTCGCGCGCCCAGATCCAGATGCTCACGCGCACCCAGCCGCGCAACCTCAACGACCTGGCCATCCAGGTCGCGATCGTGCGGCCCGGCCCGATCGTCGGCGGCGCCGTCAACCCGTACGTCCGCCGCCGCGAGCAGGTGCGCCGCAACCCCACGTACCGCCCGCCCGCCGACCACCCGATGCTCGACCCGATCCTGGCCGACACGCTCGGCGTCGTGCTGTTCCAGGACCAGGTGCTGGAGGTCGCCGTCAGGATGGGCAAGTTCACGCCCGGCCAGGCCGACACGTTCCGCCGGGCGATGAGCCGCCGCCGCTCGGCCGAGGTGATGGAGAGCTTCCGCAGCAAGTTCGTCGAGGGCGCGACCAGCCAGGGCGTCGACGCCGGCAAGGCCAACGAGATCTTCGACAAGCTGCGCGGCTTCTCCGAGTTCGGTTTCCCGAAATCGCACGCCCACGCCTTCGCCGTGCTCGCCTACCAGTCGGCCTGGCTGCGCAACAAGTACCCGGCGGCCTTCTACGCCGCGCTGCTCAACAACCAGCCGATGGGCTTCTACGCGCCGCACGTGCTGGTCGGCGACGCCAAGCGCCACGGCATCCTCATCCTGCGCCCGAGCATCAACCGCAGCGGGGCGCGCTCGGCGCCCAACGGCCGCGACCAGGTCCGCCTCGGCCTCAGCTCGGTGCAGGGGCTGGGCGAGGATCTAGCCAGGGCGATCGTGGCCGAGCGGCAGGCCAACGGCCCGTTCCGCTCGCTGCGCGACCTCGTCCAGCGCACCGGCATGCCGCGCGACGTGGCCGCCAACCTGGCCATGGTCGGCGCGCTGGCTGACTTCGGCCTGAGCCGCCGCGAGCTGCTCTGGCAGATCGGGTTACTGATCCCGGAGCCGCGGCACAAGATCAGTGGGCTATCAGCTGTCAGCTATCGGCTATCAGCGCCCCACCACCCCGATGCGTCCGTCCCTCAACCCTCAACCCTCAACCCTCAACCCGCCGTCGTCCGCCAGCTCTCGCTCGATCTGCCCACCGAGCAGGACCACGCCGCGTTGCCGGACATGACCGAGTGGGAGCGCATGGTCGCCGACTACGGCCTCTTGCAGCTCTCGCCCAGCTACCACCCGATGGGCCTGGCGCGGCCGTACCTGCCGCGGGACCTGCTCACGGCCAAGGAGCTGCGGGAGCGGGCCGAGGGGGTCGAGCGCGAGCGCACGATGAGGCGGATCCTGGCGCGGGAGCTACCGGGCGGACTGGACCCGTGGTCCGGCGCACTAGCGGACCCGCGCACGGGCCTGCCGCACCGTGGCAACGGGCCGCGCGTGCGCACTGGTGGGCTGGTCGTCTGCCGCCAGCGGCCCGGCACGGCCAAGGGGTTCGTCTTCCTGCTGCTCGAGGACGAAACCGGCCTCACCAACGTCGTCGTCCATCCCACCCTCTACGAGGCCGAGCGCAGCGTCGTGCGCGGCTCGCCCTACCTCTGGATCGAGGGCACGCTCCGGCTCGAGTCGGGCTCGCTCAACCTGATCGCCGAGCGGATCAAGCCGCTCGAGGTGCCTGCCCGGGCGGTCTTCTCGAGCACCAGCTCCTTCTTCATGCCGCGCCCGACGATCCGGCACATGTACCCCGGCAACCCGCACGACCCGCGTGAAGCCGCCGCGGCCAGGGCCGCCGAGGGCCAGGCCGCGCCAACCCGTCCGCCGACGCTGGCCAGCGTCAGGCCAGCCAGCCACGACTTCCACTGAATCGTCCAACCCCACGGTTGTGCCTCGAAGCAACACACCGCGCCCCCGCCGGGGGCGTCGCCGACCGGCGGCGACGCTGATCCCGGGGGCCGGCGCGCTCGATCCACCGCCTACCTCGGCCCAGGTCTCGTCGGCGTTGGCGGGACGACCAGGGAGCGGTGCGCTGGCCCGGCCAGGAGAGGCCCACCGGTCGCGTGACCCGGGTCTACCGGGTGGCCGCGGCGCGGGCGGCGGGCGCGGGCGGGTGCCCGCCGATCAGGTCGATCAGCGCGCCGACCACTTCGCGGTTCAACTGCCGCCCCGCGAGCCGGTGGAGCAGCGCGACCACCTGCCCGGGCCGGAACGGCGCGCGGTGTGGCCGCTGAGCCGTGAGCGCGACGTACACGTCGGCGGCAGCGACGATCTCGGCCTCGAGGATGATCCGGCCGGCCGACGACGCGCCTTCCCGGCACGAGAGCCGACCGACGCGGTTGAGGCCGCGCAGCCCGCGGGGGTAGCCGGTGCCGTCCTGCCGTTCGTGGTGCTGGTAGGCGACGTGGTTGGCGATGACGGCGCCCGGGCGGATGCGCCGGAGCAGCTCGTAGCCGAGCCGCGGGTGCAGACGGGCGGCGGCGCGTTCGGCCGGACCGAGCCGCCCCCGCGCGCGCAGGTCGCTCGGCAGCAGCAGCATGCCCAGGTCGTGGAGGAGGCACCCACGGGCCAGCTCGCCGAGCCGTGCCCGGTCGAGGTGCAGGTGGCGTCCGAGCGCCACGGCGATCGCGGTCGTGTCGACGGCGTGGACCAACGGACTGGCGTCGTGGGCGCGCGGGCCGTTCGCTCGGACGTGGATCGTGCTCCCCAGCAGCTCCTCGGCGGCGGCCCGCAGGGCGCGGTCGACGTCGAGGCAGAGCGCGCCGCTCACGGCGTCGCGCAGGCGATCCTCGCGCAGCCAGGCGAGAGCCGCGCTCGGCCCGAGCGTGCGCAGCATGGCGACGGGCGAGGCAAGGGCGTCGTGGACCTGGCTGAGCCGCGCCATGACGTGGCCGCGGACCACCGGGTCGACGACGTCGGCGTGCGGCTCCCGCGCGGCGCCCGCGTCCGACACGAAGACCAGCGCGTCGCGCCGCCGCCGCAGCTCGACCTGCCGCGGGGTAAGCCTGGTGTTCGGGCCCAGCAGCAGCCGCCCGTCGGCGCTCCGAACCGGACCACTCAACACGGCGTCCGGCCGCTGGGCCATGCTGGTCAACGTCGGCATGCCACGGCCTCCACGGCGCACGATCTCTGTGATCGAGCGCCGGGGCGCTGGCGTCGCGGTTGGCGGTCGGTTGACGTTCGGTTGGAGCACCAAGCGCGCAGCGTCGACCTGGGGGCTTCGAGTCGGCGGACCACGTCGGCTTCGGCCTCCGCGGGCGCAGACCGAGCGCGGGCGGCGCGTCGGCCAGGAGGCGGGCAGTGCCGAACGCACGGCGCGCCTCCGGGCGGTTGTTACAGCTCGGCCTCGGCCGACGGGTCTCGCGCACCGGTCGGGCCCCAGCCCCAGGCCAGGCCGGCGCAGACCGGCCACGGCCGCCACCCCTGCTCGGCAACGATCTGGGCGGCGACGGCCGCGTTCACCTTCGGATCGGTCAGGCTGGCACTCGGGCCGAAGAGCGCTTCGGCGCGCCAGCCGTGGATAGCCGGGTCGATCTGCCACAGGCCGGTGTAGCCGTACGGCGCGCGGGCGCCCGTGTCGAAGCGAGACTCGCACCAGGCGACGTTCACCGCCGTGTCGAGCTGGTCGCCTGGAAACGCCGCGGCGGCGACCTGGTAGACCTGCTCGCGGGTGAGCTGGTCGGCGCTGGCCGATCCGACGCCGGCGAGGACCAAGGCCGCGCCGGCGATGGGCACGACGAGGCCACGGCGTAGCGACAAAGGCAAAAGACGGCTCCTTCGGGTGGGACTAGCGGCGCGCCGGGCCAGCCGCCCTCACGCCGTTCGACGCGGTCGTTCCTTCGATCCGCCTTCGCCGCGCACCGCGCGGCACCCTGGCAAGCCAGCCGGCCGCAGGGCCGACGCACTATGGCAGACGGGCCCCACCGGATGCCAGGTCGACTTGTGTGCGCTCGCACGACGGCTTGTCCTGAGAGGGGCGTGGGCTCGCGCCGGGGAGGTCGCTCCGGCTATGGTGCCGCGCGCATGGATCGGACGCGCCGGCGGTGGCTCGGTCGGCTGGCCGCCGCCGGCGCGGTATTGGTCGCGGTCGCGGTCGCGGGGAGTGGATCGCCGCGACCCACGGCGGCCGCGCGCGTCGACGCCGCGAACCGGCTGTACCTCCCCGCCCTGCAGCAGGACCTCAAGGAGCCGCCCTGCGCCCAGGCGCCGGCGTTGATCTCACCGCCGGATGGGGCTCAGCTCGACACGCGGGTGCCGCTGCTGCAGTGGGACGGCAACAACCCGAACGCCCGGGTGCTCTACGTTTACATCGCCGCCGACCCCGAGTTCCGGGACTGGGACCGCATCCGCCCCGCCGACCCGCGCGGCTTCGCGCAGCAGTACTGGCCGCGCAACCTCGAACCCGGCACGACCTACTGGTGGCGGGCGATGACGAACTGCGGCCTCGTCTCCTCGCCCTACTCGCCGACCCGGACGTTCACGACCGGTTCGGTCGGCTTCCTGCCCGACGTCCCGACGCTCGTCGCGCCCGACGACCGGGCCACCCTCCCCTCGACCGGCGTGACGCTTCGGTGGACCGCCGTGCCCGGCGCGGTGGACTACGCGCGCTTCTACCACCCCGTCATCGCGGCCACCAGCCCCGACTACCAGGTGACGCCGGAGACGGAGGCCACCCTGCCGGCGCTCATCCCTGGGCTGACCTACGAGTGGTGGGTGACGGCGCGCAGCCCGTTCGGCTACGGCGGCGACGCGCCGAGCCGCCGCTTCACCGTGTCGGCGGCGCCGAGCGCGCGGCTCCGCGGGCTCACGATACAGCGGCCCCCCTCCGTCGTCTTCGAGCACGGCAGCGGCCCGCCCCCACCTTAGCACCGGCTCGTGACTGCACCGTGCAGTCACCGCTGCCATCGCCGTGCGGTCGATCGCGGCGCGTTGGGCTGGCCAGGACGCGTGCCAGCCCGGCGCGGCGCCCTCCTGGAAGGAACGCGATTTCCGAACCCGAACAGGAGGCATCCGTGGGCCTACGCGGCTGGCTGAGCTCGCTCGCGCGATCGTCCGACCCAGCCCCATCCGAGGAAGCCGGCCCAGGGCTGGCGCGCGAGGGCATCTCGTTCGCCGACGAGGACCTTGGGTGGCGGGTCCTGAGCGGCGGCCCGCGCGACGTGCCGTACTGGACGCGGGTCGAGCAGCTCGTCGACGCCGCCGAGGCGTACCGCCAGAACCCGCTCGCCTTCCGCATCGTCGAGCTCACGACCGACTACACACTGGGCCGCGGCGTCCGGCTGCAGTCGCCGGACCCGGCCGTCCAGGCGTTCGTCGACGCCTGGTGGGCGCACCCGCAGAACCGCATGGCCGTGCGGCAGTTCGACCTCGCCACCGAGCTCTCGCTGGCCGGCGAGCTGTTCGTTGCGCTGCACACCAACCCGTTCGATGGGATGACGTACCTGCGCCCGATCCCCGCCGCGCTCATCGACCTGGTCGACACGGACCCGGAGGACGTCGAGCGGGAGGTCCGGTTCCACCAGGTCGGCGCGGCGGACGGCGGCAGGTGGTGGAGCGCCGAGGAGGTGCGGCACTACGCGGTCAACCGGCTGGTCGGCACGGTGCGCGGGCAGGGCGACCTGGCGCCGCTGCTGCCGTGGCTTCGCCGCTACAAGGACTGGCTGACCGACCGCGTCCGCATGAACAAGTTCAAGGGCGCGTTCATATGGGACGTCGAGCTGCGCGGCGCCGACCGCAAGGCGGTGCTGGCCCGCCAGGCCGAGCTGGCGACGGCTCCGGCGCCCGGCTCCATCGTGGTCCACAACGAAGGCGAGCTCTGGAAGGCCATCCAGCCGGCGATCGATGCACAGGGCGCCGAGCCAGATGGGCGGGCGATGCGGTTGATGGTGGCGGCCGGGGCGGGTCTGCCGCTCCACTTCCTGGCCGAGGCGGAGGGCTCGAACCGCGCGACCGCCGCCGAGATGGGCGGCCCGACGCTGCGCCACTTCGAGCGCCGCCAGCACTACCTGGGCTGGATGTTCGCGGACCTGGCGCTCGAGGCGGTGCGCCGCTCCGGTCGCTTCGGCGACGCCCGCGGCGTGTCGATCGAGGCCGAGTTCGAGGACCTCTCCGCCCGCGAGAACGCGTCGACCGCCGCCGCCACGCGCGCGATCGTCGCGGCGCTCGCCGAGGCGGCCGACCGCGGCTGGGTCGACGACGCCACCGCCCGGCGGCTGATCGCCAAGTACTCCGGCGAGCCTGTCCCGAACGGCGCGCCGCCCGGCGCAGCGCGCGTCGGCGGGCGGGTCGTCGTCACGCGCGGGGGCTGAGCGCCCGGCTGCGTGCTGCCGCTCACGCCGAAGGCGGGTCGTCGTCGCGCGCGGGGCTGAGCAGCGCGCCGCGCTGGCGGTGGCGCCGGCGAGCGGCACGACGAGCCCGCGTGGGGGCGGGACACCCTGCGCGATCGCGCGCACGTGGAGTCCTCGGGTGGGCGAGCTACGATACGGATGCGCGGGCTGGCACGCGGCCTGCTCTAAGACGCGGCGGTACTGCGCGGCATCGCCGTCCGGCGGCAGCGGGAGGAGAGCAGGTGGACGGTCGGGGCAAGCGCCCAGTCGCGCAGCCGGCCGCGGGCGTGCCGGCGGCCGGGGACGATCGCCGCGACGACCGAGGGCAGAGCCCCTGGCAGCGGGCGCTCTACCCTCCGCTCACGATCCTGGCCTGGCTGGCGGTCGGGGCGGCGGTGGTCTGGCTGCTGGCGTACGTGGCGAAGGCGGTGCTGCTGGTCGTGCTGGGGGTGGTCCTCGCATACGCGTTCGCGCCCCTCGCCGCGATGCTGGAGCGTTGGCTCCCGCGTGCCGTCGCGCTGGCGGCTGCCTACGTCGTCGGGCTCGGCCTGGTCTTGGGCGCGGGGATCCTGCTGACGACGACCGTCGTCGAGCAGGTGGTGGGGCTGGTGGATGCCGCGCCCGACTACGTCCAGCGGGCGCAGGCGCTCCGTCCGAAGGTGGAGGCCATCCTGGCGCCCCTGGGCGTCCCGCCGACAGCCCTGGACAACGTGCAAGCGGAGGCGATCGTCGGTCTCCAGGCCGTCGGCGCTGAGGCAGCCCGAGGGTCGCTGGGCGTCGCGAGCAGTGTGGTTGGGACGCTGGTGGACCTGGTGCTGGTGGTGATCCTGAGCGTCTACATGGCCGCGAACGGGGGCGGGATCGCGGATTGGCTGCGCCGCGAGACGCCGCCCCATCAGCGCTACCGCGTCGAGGTGCTGCTGACGGTCATCAACCGCGTCGTCGGCGGGTACGTGCGTGGCGTGCTGCTGCTGGCGAGCTTGATCGGGGTGCTCGTCGGTCTCGGGATGGCCTTGCTCGGCGTGCCGTACGCGGCGCTGCTGGGGGTGCTCGCGTTCCTGATGGCGTTCGTGCCGGTGGTCGGCACGCTGCTGTCGGGGGCCGCCTGCGTGCTGGTGGCGCTGCTGCACTTCCAGGGGCTCCTGCGGCCGGCGCTCGTGCTGGCCTACTTCGTGGGCGTGCACGTCGTGGAGGCCGACCTGGTCGGCCCGCGGATCATGGGGCGCGCGGTTGGCATCCACCCGGCGACCGGCCTGATCGCGCTAGTCGCCGGCACCGAGCTGTGGGGCGTCTGGGGCGCGCTCTTCGCGGCGCCGCTGGCGGGGCTGCTGCAGTCGATCGTGGTGGCGGCCTGGATCGAGCTGCGCGGCGGGCGACCGGACGAGGTGCTCAAGGCCGTGGCCGAGGAGGAAGGCGAGGACCTGGCCCAGCGCGCGGGGGTGGCGTAGCCCCAGGGCCTCGGAGTACCGATCGGGGCGGACCGACCGCTGGGGTCGGTGCTGGGCGCGCGTCCGGGCACTCGCCGGTCGCGCCGAGCGGCCCCGAACGCGCTGGCACCCACCCGGCGGCTCGGCAACACGACGCGGTGTTCGACTACGACGATCCGCCGGGGCGACCGTCGGCCAGGGGCGGCTCGCGGACGTCCCCACGCAGTCGGCGGTGAACGTCTCGTCGCCAGCCTGTCGGGCGACGTCAACGAATCGGCGCCGCGTCCTGACCTATCTCGTATGGCTTGATGTAAAACGTTCGCTAAGATGAACCCATTCGCCTGTGGCCACCGTTTCATGGATGGGGGAAACCACCCCGATCGCAAACAAGCGGAGGTCATCGCAATGCTCAGGACTCTACGTACTGGTTTCGCCGTCGTCGCCGTCGCCAGCGCCCTGCTCGTTCCGGCCACCTCGGCGCTCGCCGCGGGCCCCGA
>Ga0070741_10011336_pt1 | contig 16489 bp, 29 predicted proteins | sample Coa_R1_4_FD_66440 | JGI IMG/M metagenome (GOLD analysis project Ga0070741, IMG submission 66440) | Surface soil microbial communities from Centralia Pennsylvania, which are recovering from an underground coalmine fire - Coalmine... | ecosystem: Environmental > Terrestrial > Soil > Unclassified ...
GGGTCGCGGGTTTCTCGGGCGCGCGCGTCGCGGGATGCGACGGGGCCGGCGCGCGGGGCGCGTCCACCGGCGGAGGCGTCGGCTTCGCGGCCGGATCCCCCGCCGCGGTCTTCTCGGCGGGCGCGACGACCGTCTCGCGACCCGGCCGCTCGCCCATCAGCTTGTCGTAGAAGACGAACTCGTTCTCGGCCTTCGGACGCTGGCCCTCGGGCGGCGGCTTCGACGTGACCGGCAGGCGGACGATGCGTTCCTCGGCACCGAGCCGTCGCTCCTGGGTTCCCTTCCCCGTGTAGAAGCCGAGCAGGTAGACGATGCCGCAGGTCGCGATCCACGCGACCAGCAGGATCAGTCGATCGCCGAGCCCCAGTCCGACGCGCCCCGCTCGTGCCATCCCGCCTCCCTTCACATCCGTTCGGGCGCCGCGACGCCGGCGAGCCCGAGCGCGGTCCGGAGTACCTGCTGGATCGCGGTGACGAACGCAAGCCGCGCCTGGGTCAGCGCGCGATCGTCGGTCAGGATGCGATGGCGGTTGTAGTACCGATGAAAGGCGCCCGCGAGCTCCAGTGCGTAGAACACGATCCGATGCGGCTCGAGGTCGCGCGCGGCGACCTCGACGACGTCCGGGTAGCTGACGAGCGCGCGGATCGCCTCGAGCTCCGCGTCGCCGAGCGGGGAGAGGTCGGGCGCCGGTTCGCGGACGACACCGGCCTCGGCCGCCTGCCGGAAGACGCTCGCGATCCGTGCGTGCGCGTACTGCACGTAGAAGACGGGGTTGTCCGTGCTCTGCTGCTTCGCGAGGTCCAGGTCGAACTCGAGGTGGCTGTCCGACTTGCGCATGAGGAAGAAGAAGCGCGCGGCGTCGACGCCGACCTCGTCGAGGAGCTCGTCGAGGGTCACGTACTCGGCGCGGCGGGTCGACATCTTCACCTGCTCCCCGTGCCGCGTGAGCGTCACGAACTGGTAGATGACGGCGCGGATCCGAGCCGTGTCGTGCCCGAGCGCCCGCAGCGCGGCCGTCACCTCCTGGTGCTCGGCGATGTGATCGGCGCCGAGGACGTCGACGACGAGTGCGTAGCCGCGCGCGAGCTTGTCCAGGTGATACGCAATGTCGGGCAGCCGGTACGCGGGCTCGCCGGAGCTCTTCACCAGCACGCGATCCTTGTCGAGGCCGACCTCCGCCCCGCGGAGCCACACGGCGCCCTCGCGCCGGTCGACGAGGCCGCGCGCCTCGAGCGCCGCGACCGTCTGCTCGATCGCCCCAACCCGGTAGAGCGAGTCCTCGTTGAAATACCGGTCGAACGTCACACCGAGCCGGTCCTGCGTCACGCGGATGGTCGCGAAGATCGCCTCCTCGGCCGCGCGGCGGAAGGCGCGGCCGTCGTCGGCGACCAGGGCCTCGCCGTGGTGCGTCACCAGGTCGCGCGCGATGTCGCGGATGTAGTCGCCCTGATAACCGTCGGCGGGGAACGCGGCCGGTCGGCCGAGGATCTCCAGGTAGCGTGCCCGGACGGACTCCGCGAGCACGTTCATCTGGCGGCCCGCGTTGTTGAAGTAGTACTCGCGTTCGACGCTCCACCCGGCGGCCTCGAGCAGACGGGCGAGCGTGTCGCCGATGACGGCGTTCCGGCCGTGTCCGACGGTGAGCGGCCCGGTCGGGTTCGCGCTGACGAACTCGACCTGCACCCGCCGTCCGTTCCCGATCGTCGCGCGGCCGTACGCCTCGCCCTCGGCGAGCGCCTCTCCGAGGAGCCGGTGCCAGAAGGCGGGCGCGAAGCGGAAGTTGATGAACCCGGGACCCGCGATCTCGGGCGTGGCGGCGAGCCAACCCGCCGGCGCAGCGCGCTCGACGTGCGCGACGATCGTCTTCGCGATCGCGTGCGGCGAGCGTCCTTCACCGCGCGCGAGGACCAGCGCGGCATTCGTGGCGAGGTCGCCGTACTTCGGATCGCTCGGGGTCTCGACGGCGAACGGCGGCGGCTCGGTGGTGCGGAGGTCGCTCGCCGCGATGGCGTCGGTCAGCGCCTGGCGGAGCAGCGCCTCAACGTGCCGCTTCATCCCGGTCCCCGCGGCGCCAAAGGCAGCCGCCGGGGTACGGGGCGCGGACGCGGAGCGCGTGCATGCCGGTCGTTGTATGCGCCGCGACCGACACCGTCAACCGCCGACGCTCCACGTCCGTCGACCAGCCTGCGCTCAACCGGCCGCCGCCCGCCGGCGCGGCGCGGCGGGCTCCTGCTTCTTTGCCGCCTTGCCCTTCGCCTGGTCGCGCCGCCGCTGCGGCTTCTTCTGCGTCGTCTTCTCGGCGCCGGCGCGCTCGACGAGCTCGACGACCGACAGCGCCGCGGCATCCCCGTGCCGGAGGCCGAGCTTCACGACGCGCGTGTAGCCGCCGTTGCGCTCCTGGAAGCGGGGCGCGATCTCGTCGAACAGCTTCTTCAGAACGCTCCGCCGAGCGACGATCGTCGCCGCGCGGCGGCGCGCGTGCAGCGTGCCCTGCTTGCCGAGGGTGATCATGCGGTCGCCCCAGCGCCGGAGCTCCTTCGCCTTGGCGTCGGTCGTCCGCACGACCTCGTGCTCGAGGAGCGCCGTCACGAGGTTCTTGAAGAGCGCGCGACGGTGAGCCGTCGAGCGGTTGAGCTTCACGCCGGCGACACGATGGCGCATGACCTTTAGGCCGTCTCCTTCTCGCGCTGCACGCGCCGGCGGTCGAGCTCGTCGCGCGGGGGGAAGTTCTCGAGCTTCATGCCGAGCGAGAGCCCCATCTCCTGGAGGATCTCCTTGATCTCGTTCAGCGACTTCCGGCCGAAGTTCTTGGTCTTCAGCATCTCCTGCTCGGTACGCTGCACGAGCTCGCCGATGTACTTGATGTCGGCGTTCTGGAGGCAGTTGGCGGAACGCACGGACAGCTCGAGATCGTCGACGGGTCGATAGAGGTTCTCGTTGTGCGGCAGCTCGCGCCGCTCCTCGCCCGCCACCGCCGACGGCTCCTCCTCGAAGTTGACGAAGATCGCGAGCTGCTGCTGGAAGATCTTCGCGGCGTACGCGACGGCGTCCTCGGGCCGCACGCTGCCGTCGGTGAAGACCTCGAGGACGAGACGGTCGTAGTCGGTCCGTTGTCCGACGCGCGCGTTCGTCACGTTGAAGTTGACCTTCGTGATCGGCGAGAAAACCGCGTCGATCGGGACGGTCCCGACGGGATCCTCTTCCCGCTTGTTGCGCTCGGCGGGCACGTAGCCGCGGCCCATGCGGATCACGAGCTCGATGTCGAGCTCGGCGTCCTTGGCGAGCGTCGCGATGTGCTGGTTCGGGTTCAGGATCTCGACGCGCGGGCCGGCCTGGATGTCGGCCGCCGTGAGCTCGCGGGGACCCCGCGCCTGGATGCGCGCCGTTTCCTCGCTGCCGCCGTCGTGGAGCTTGACGCGGACCTCCTTCAGATTGAGCACGATGTCGGTGATGTCCTCGGTGACCCCCGGCACGGTCGAGAACTCGTGCAGGACGCCCTTCACGCGCAGGGCGACGATCGCGGCGCCCTGAAGCGACGAGAGCAGCACGCGCCGAAGCGCGTTGCCGATGGTCGTGCCGTAGCCGCGCTCGAACGGCTCGCCGAAGAATTTTCCGTAGGTCGGCGTGAGGCTCTTCTCGTCGACCTCCAGCCGTTTCGGCTTGATCAGCTCCCGCCAGTTGTTCTGTGCGAGGGTGTCGGGAGCCTGGGTCTCGAGAGCTTCGAATTCCATGACACCTTCCTCTGGTCGCGCGCTACTTGGAGTAGAGCTCGACGACCAGCTTCTCGTTGATGGGCATCGTGAGATCGGCGCGCATCGGGAACGCTTTCACCGTGCCGGCGAACGCTTCGGGTTGGACCTCGAGCCACTCCGGCACGCCACGGCGCTGCGCCAGCTCGAGAGCTTCCTGGATGCGCGTCACCTTGCGGCTGCGCTCGCGGACGGTGACCGTGTCGCCGCGGCGGACGAGATACGAGGGTACGTTCACCTTGCGCCCGTTCACACGGAAGTGCCCGTGCCGGACGAGCTGACGCGCCTCGGAGCGCGACGTCGAGAAGCCCATTCGGTAGACGATGTTGTCGAGGCGCCGCTCGAGGAGCTGGAGGAGCGTCTCGCCCGTCACCCCGCGAGAACGGTCGGCCATCGCGAAGTAGCGCCGGAACTGCCCCTCGAGCACGCCGTAAATGCGGCGGAGCTTCTGCTTCTCGCGCAGCTGGATCGAGTACTCGGAGAACTTCGGGCGTGCCTGCCCGTGCTCGCCGGGCGGATAGTTTCGCCGCTCGATCGCGCACTTGTCCGTGTAGCAGCGCTCGCCCTTCAGGAACAGCTTCAGGCCCTCTCGCCGGCAGAGCCGGCAGACGGCGGCGGTGTATCGCGCCACGTCGCGTCCCTCAGACTCGCCGCCGCTTCGGCGGGCGGCAGCCGTTGTGTGGAATCGGTGTCACGTCCTTGATCAGGTTGACGGCGAATCCGGCGGCCTGAAGGCTCCGGAGGGCGGCCTCGCGACCGGCACCCGGGCCCTTCACGTAGACCTGCACCTGACGCATGCCGAGTTCCGCAGCCTTACGGGCGGCCGCTTCCGCGGCGACCTGCGCCGCGAACGGCGTCCCCTTCCGCGAGCCCTTGAAGCCGACGGCACCCGCGCTCGACCACGCGATGACGTTCCCCTGCGCGTCGCTGATCGTGATGATCGTATTGTTGAAGGTGGAGTGGATGTGCACCACCCCTTCGGCCACCATCCGCTTGATCTTCTTACGCCGGACGGGTGCCTGCTCGCCGGTGGCCGCCGCCGGCTTCTCGCCAGCCGGACTCTCCTTTTCCTTTGCCATCCTAGGTCTTTATCCCTTCGACGGTGCCGGCTTCTTGCCGGCGATCGCGCGCCGCGGCCCCTTCCGCGTGCGGGAGTTCGTGTGCGTCCGCTGGCCGCGGACGGGAAGGTTCCGGCGGTGTCGGAGGCCGCGATACGAACCGAGGTCGACGAGCCGTTTGATGCTGGCGGCGACGTCGCGCCGGAGGTCGCCCTCGACCTTGTACCCGGCGTCGAGCACGCGGCGCAGGCGCGTTACCTCCTCGTCGGTCACGTCGTCGCTCTTCCGCCCGGGATCGACGCCGGCCTCGGCGCAGAGCTTCAGCGCGGAGCTCCGTCCGACGCCATAGATATAGGTGAGCGCGATCTCCATGCGCTTGTTCCGTGGCAGGTCGACTCCTGCGAGACGTGCCATCCCTCGAGCCCTCTCAGCCTTGACGCTGCTTGTGCCGCGGATTCGAGCACAGGACGCGGACGACGCCGGCGCGCCGAATCACCTTGCAATTCTTGCAGACGGTCTTCACCGATGCGCGGACTTTCATGGGGTCACCTGCGGCCCGTGATGCGGCCGCGCGACAGATCGAGAGGCGACAGCTCGACCATCACCTTGTCGCCGGGCGCGATGCGGAGGTAGCGCATGCGCATCGCGCCGGAGACGTGCGCGAGCACCTGATGTCCGTTGTCGAGGTGGACGCGAAAGAGGGAGTTCGGCATCGACTGCGCAATGGTGCCGCTGACGGCGATCGCATCACCTACCATGGTTCGTGATCCTTTCAGGGTAGACTCAAGATATAAGGGCCGTTGCCCGTCACCGCAACGGAGTGCTCGAAGTGCGCGGAGAGCCCCCCATCCCGCGTCGCCGCCGTCCACCCATCCTCTTTCACGTACACTTCGGGTCGACCCGCGTTCACCATCGGTTCGATGGCGAGCACCAGGCCTTCCTGCAGCCGCACGCCGCGGCCTCCGGTCCGATAGTTCGGCACCTGGGGATCCTCGTGGAGGCTCCGCCCGATACCGTGTCCGACGAACTCCCGTACGAGCGAGTATCCCGCGGCCTCCGCCGTGTCCTGGATCGCCGCCGAGATGTCCGCCACGTGCGCGCCCGGCCGGATCGCATCGATCCCAGCCGCGAGCGCCGCCTTGGTCACGTCCATCAACCGCTCGGCCTGCGACCCGACCTGCCCGACGGGCACGGTCATCGCCGCATCGCCGAAGTAGCCCCGATAGCAGACGCCGAAGTCGAGCCCGACGATGTCCCCGGCGCGGAGCACACGACGCTCCGACGGGATGCCGTGCACCACCTCGTCGTTGATCGAGATGCAGATCGAGGCCGGGAAGACCCGGCCGGCGACCGAGTACCCCTTGAAGGCCGGCCGCGCGCCCTTCTTGTAGGTGAGCTCCTCCGCGAGCGCGTCGAGCTCCGCGGTGCTGACGCCCGGCCGCACGCGTCCCGACACCTCGGCGAGGATCTCGGCGACGATCACGTTCGCCGCCCGCATGTGCTCGATCTCTTCCTTCGACTTGAGAAGGATCATGCGACCTTCGCGGCGAGGCGCTCGAGGACCTCGTCCGGGCTGCCGGTCCCGTCGACCTCACGGAGGAGGCCGGCCTTGCGGTAGTGATCGAGGACGGGCGCCGTCTCCCGCGCGTAGACGTCCATCCGATGTCGGATCGTCTCCTCGCGGTCGTCTTCCCGCTGCGCGAGCGAGCCGCCGCAGCGGTCGCAGCAGGCCGCGTCGCGCGGCGGATCGAAGGCGAGGTGATACATCGTGCCGCAGCCGTCGCACACCCGGCGGCCGGCGAGCCGCCGGACCGCTTCCTCGCGCGGTACGGCGAGGAGGATCGCGAAGTCGAGCGGCTGCTTCCGTCGGGCGAGGAGCGCGTCGAGCGCGCGCGCCTGCGGAAGCGTGCGCGGGAAGCCGTCGAGCAGGAACCCGCCCTGGCAGTCGGCCGCCGCAAGACGGTCCTCGACGATCCCGATCACGACGTCGTCGGGTACGAGGAGGCCCTGGCCCATCGAGCGCTCCGCCTCGCGCCCGAGCGGCGTCCCGTTCCGGACCGCGTCGCGCAGCGCGTCGCCCGTCGAGATGTGGCACGCCTTCGATCGCGCGGCGAGCGCCCGCGCCTGCGTCCCCTTCCCCGCCCCGGGCGTTCCCATGAGCACCACCCGCACTACCGCCGTCCTCGGATCCGACCCCGCTTCATGAAGCCCTCGTAGCTGCGGGTGATCATGTGCGTTTCCATCGCGGCGATCGTGTCGAGCGCGACGCCGACCACGATCAGGAGCGCGGTGCCGCCGAAGAAGAACGGCACCTTGAACTGGCTGATCAGGATGCTCGGCAGGACGCAGATCGCCGCGACGTAGAGCGCGCCCGGCAGCGTGATGCGGGTCAGGATCCGATCGATGTACTCCGACGTCCGCTGTCCGGGTCGGATGCCGGGGATGTAGCCGCCGAACTTCTTCATGTTGTCGGCGACGTCCGCCGGATTGAAGGTGACGGCCGTGTAGAAGTAGCAGAAGAAAATGATGAGGCCGACGTAGACGAGGTTGTAGAGCCAGCTCCCCGGCTGGAGCTCCTGCTGCACCCAGCGCGCAGCCGGGTGATCGATGAAGCCGGTGACGGTGCCCGGGAAGAGGAGGATCGAGGAGGCGAAGATCGGCGGGATCACGCCGGAGGTATTGATCTTGAGCGGCAGGTGCGAGCTCTGCCCGCTGTACATCCGCCGGCCGACGACGCGTTTCGCATACTGGACCGGGATCCGCCGCTGGGCGCGCTCCATGTAGATGATCGCGGCGACGACGACGACCATCAGCACCGCGATGAACACGGCGACCAGGATCGAGAGCTCGCCGTTACGGACGAACTCCAGCGTGGTCGCGATCGCGGACGGCATCGCCGCGACGATGCCCGCGAAGATGATGAGCGAGATCCCGTTGCCGATCCCGCGCTCGGTGATCTGCTCGCCGAGCCACATGATGAACGCCGTGCCGGTGGTCAGCGTGATCACCGTCATGAACCGGAAGTGCCATCCGGGCTGGAACACGACGCTGCCGCCGCCGGGCGCCTGGATCGTCTCGAGCCCCATCGAGATGAAGAAGCCCTGGACGAGGGACAGGAGGACCGTCCCGTAGCGCGTGTACTGCGTGATCTTCCGGCGTCCGAGCTCGCCCTCCTTGGAGAGCTTCTCGAGGTAGGGGATCACGACCGTCAGGAGCTGCAGAATGATGCTCGCGCTGATGTACGGCATGATCCCGAGCGCGAAGATCGAGAAGCGCTCGAGCGCGCCGCCGGAGAACATGTTGACGAGCCCGAACACGTTGTTGCGCATCGACGCGAAGAACTGCGCGAGCGCCTGCCCGTCGATCCCGGGTGTCGGGATCGCGACGCCGAGGCGGTAGATCGCGAGCGCGACGGCAGTGAAGATCAGACGTTTGCGGAGCTCGGGGACCCGCGAGGCGGTGGAGAACCCTTCAAGCACCGAGCACCTCCGCAGTTCCGCCGGCGGCGGTGATCCGCTCGCGCGCGCTCGCGCTGAAGGCGTGGGCCCGGACCGTGAGCGCGTGCTCGAGCGCACCGTCGCCGAGGCACTTGACGCGCCCCCGGCCGTGGATGAGCCCGCGGGCGCGGAGCTCGTCGGGTCCGACGGTCGTCCCGGCCGGGAACGCCGCGAGCTGTCCCAGGTTCACGATCGTGTACTCGACGCGGGCGAGCGGCCTGAAGCCGCGCTTCGGCAGCCGCCGCTGGAGCGGCATCTGTCCGCCTTCGTACCCCGGCGGACTGTTGCCGCCCGAGCGCGACCCGCGTCCCTTGTGTCCGCGGCCCGCGGTCTTGCCGTTTCCCGAGCCCGGCCCGCGGCCGACGCGCTTGCGCAGACGGGTGGAGCCGGGCGCCGGGTGAAGGGAGCGCAGATCCATCGCCTACTCCTCGACCGCCACGAGATGCGCGACCGCGAGGAGCATACCGCGCACGGCCGGCGAGTCCTTCAGGATGACCGCCTTGCCACGCCGCGTGAGGCCGAGGCCGCGCAGCGTCGCGCGCTGGCGGGGGCTCGTCCCGATCGCGCTCTTCTTGAGGGTCGCCTTCACCATCCGGTCCGTCATCGCCGCCTCACGCGCCGCGGATCTCCGCGAGGCTCTTCCCGCGCAGCGCCGCGACCGCCTCCGGCTGGCGGAGCAGACGGAGCGCCTCCATCGTCGCCCGGACCATGTTGTGCGGGTTGTTGGAGCCGATGCACTTGGTCAGCACGTTGGCGATTCCGGCGAGCTCGACGACCGCGCGGACGCCACCTCCGGCGATCACGCCGGTCCCGTCGGACGCCGGCTTCAGCAGAACGGCGCCGGCGCCGAAGCGCCCGGTCACGTCGAACGGGATCGTCCCATCGACGATCGGGACCGCGAGCATGCTCTTCTTGGCCTCGTCGATGCCCTTGCGGATCGCTTCCGGCACTTCCTTCGCCTTACCGAGGCCGAAGCCCACGTGCCCGTTGCTGTCGCCGACGACGACGAGCGCGCTGAAGCTGAACCGCCGTCCGCCCTTCACCACCTTAGCCACGCGGTTGATGTGGACGACCTTCTCCTTCAGCTCGACGCCGTGCGCGTCGGTGATGATGCGGCGCGGGCCGCCCCCGGTTCGTTCAGCCATCGTGCCGTCTCAGCATTGGAGCCCGCCCTCGCGCGCCCCTTCGGCGACGGCGCGCACCCGACCGTGATAGAGGAACCCGTTGCGATCGAACACCACGCGCGTGATGCCCTTCTCGAGGCACCGGCGCGCCGCCAGGAGACCGACCTGCTTCGCCGCGTCGACCCCGGCCGTCTTCTTCAGCTGACTCTTGAGCTCGGGCGAGAGCGTCGACACCGCGAGCAACGTCTTGCCGGACGCATCGACGACGACCTGCGCGTAGATGTGCCTGTCGCTCCGGAAGACGGAGAGTCGCGGGCGCTCGTCCGTGCCCCGCACCCGGCGCCGCACGCGCGCGCGCCGACGAACCCGAGCGATCGTGGAGAGGTTGGTTCGCATCTATCGTGTCGCGCCCGCGGCGGCCTTCCCGGCCTTCCGGCGAATGCGCTCCTCCGCGTACTTGACCCCCTTGCCCTTGTACGGCTCCGGGGGGCGCAGCTCCCGGATCGCAGCCGCCGTCTGGCCGAGGAGCTCGCGATCCGCGCCCTCGAGTGTGACGACGACCTGCCGCTCCACCTTCGCGGTGATGCCGGCCGGCAGCTGGAACGCGATCGGGTGCGAGTAGCCGAGCGTCAGGAAGAGGATGTTGCCGCGGGCGTCCGCCCGGTAGCCGACGCCGTTGATCTCGAGCACGCGCGTGAATCCCGTGCCGACGCCGCGCACCATGTTCGCGACGAGTCGCTGCGCGAGACCGTGGACGCTCCGGGCGCGCCGCGAGTCGTCGCGGCGCTTCACCATGACCGTGTTGCCCTCGACGGCGACGATCGCGTCCCGGTCGATCGCGCGCTCGAGCTTCCCCCTCGGGCCCTCGACGCGGACGTGACCGTCCGTCACGTGCACCTTGACGCCCGTCGGAACCGGAATCGGGAGCTTGCCGATGCGTGACATCGTCGCGCCTACCAGACCGTGCAGATGACCTCGCCGCCGACGTTCTCGCGTCGTGCGGCGCGATCGGCCAAAACGCCCTTGGGCGTCGAGAGGATGTTCACGCCGAGCCCGCGGCGGACCGCCGGGATGTCCTTCACGCCGACGTAGACGCGGAGACTCGGGCGGCTCACGCGGCGCACACCCGAAATGACGGGCTTTCGCTGCGCGTCGTAGCGGAGGTCGATCCGCAGGACGTTCTGCGGCTTCTGCTCGACGACGGACTGTCCTTCGAGGTAGCCCTCGTCGATGAGGACGCGCGCGATCTCCTGCTTGAGGCGCGACCACGGCATGTCGACGCTCGCCTTGCGGGCGTTCGTCCCGTTCCGGATGCGGGTCAGCATGTCGGCGATCGGATCCGTCAGCATGGCGCGGTCACCAGCTCGCCTTCGTGAGCCCGGGGATCTGGCCGCGGCGCGCGAGCCCTCGGAGACAGAGCCGGCACATCCGGAAGCGCCGGTAGAAGGCGCGCGGACGCCCGCACAGCGGGCAACGATTGTAAGCCCGCACCTTGAACTTCGGTGGCCGCGAGGCCTTCACCATCAAACAAGTCTTCGCCATGTTCGGCTTTCTCTAGGCTCGGAACGGCATGCCGAGCGCGCGGAGGAGCGTCTTCCCCTCCGCGTCGGTCCGGGCCGTCGTGCAGATGACGACCGTGAGGCCCTTGATCTTGTCGACCTTGTCCAAATTGATCTCCGGGAAGATCACCTGCTCGCGGAGACCGAGCGAGTAGTTGCCGCGACCGTCGAAGGATCGGTCCGGAACGCCCTTGAAGTCGCGCACGCGGGGCAGCGTCACGTTCACCAGTCGGTCGAAGAACTCGTACATCCGGTTGCCCCGGAGCGTCACCATGGCGCCGATCGGCATGTTCTCGCGCAGCTTGAAGTTGGCGATCGCCTTCTTCGACTTCGTGACGACGGGCTTCTGCCCGCTGATCGCGGCCAACTCCTCGACGGCCGAGTCGATGATCTTCGGGTTCTGGGTCGCCTCGCCGAGGCCCATGTTGAGGACGATCTTCTCGAGGCGCGGGACGGCGAGCTGGTTCTCGCGCGACAGCTCCCGCATGAGCGCGGGAACGATCTCGCGACGATAGCGCTCGCGAAGGCGGGCCGCGGCTTCTGCCATCAGCTCCCCAGCGGCTCGCCGCAGCGCTTGCAGAGGCGCTGCGTCTCGCCGTCCTTCAGACGTCGATGCCCAACGCGGGTCGGCTTGTTGCAGCGGCCGCAGATCGGCAGCACGTTCGACAGATGGAGCGACGCTTCCTTCTCCTGGATCCCACCCGGCTGCTGCACGCCGCGCGGCTTCACGTGCCGCTTCACCATGTTGACGCGCTCGACGAGCACGCGGTTCTTGTCCGCGAGGACGCGGAGGACCTTCCCGGTCTTGCCGCGCTCCTTCCCCGCGATCACCATGACCGTGTCGTCCTTGCGGAGCCGCTGGAGCGCCATCGTCAGAGCACCTCCGGCGCGAGCGAGATGATCTTCATGAACCGCTTGGCGCGAAGCTCGCGCGCGACCGGGCCGAAGATGCGGGTGCCGATCGGCTCGCGCGCGTTGTCGATGAGGACCGCCGAGTTGGTGTCGAAGCGGATGTAGGAGCCGTCGGTGCGCCCGACCTCCTTCGCGGTCCGCACGATCACCGCCTTCATCACGTCGCCCTTCTTCACCTTGGCGTTCGGAATCGCCTCCTTGACGGAGACGACGATGATGTCGCCGATCGAGGCGTACTTCCGACGCGTCCCGCCGAGGACCTTGATGCAGAGCACCTTCCGGGCGCCGCTGTTGTCGGCGACGTCGAGGACCGTCTCCGCCTGGATCACGTCGGCACCTCGGTTCCGACCAGCGCCTCGCCCGCGCCCTCCTCGCGCCCGAGGATCGTCTGCACCGCCCACCGCTTCTCGCGCGACAGCGGTCGGGTCTCGATGATCCGCACGCGGTCACCGACGCGGCACTGGTTCTTCTCGTCGTGCGCTTTGTAGCGCACGCGCTGCGTCAGATACTTGCGGTACTTTCCGTGCCGGACGAGGCGGGAGACCACGACGATCACCGTCTTGTCCATCTTGTCCGACACGACGACCCCGTCGCGCTCCTTGCGGCGCGAGCCGGTGCGCTTCGCTTCTGGCGTGCTCACGACGACACCTTCCGGTGACGCAGGGCGGTCTTCACCCGGGCGAGGTCCCGCCGCGTCTCGCGGACCTTCATCGGGTTCGGGAGCTGTGACGTCGCGCGACGGAGGCGGAGGTGGAAGAGCTCGTCCGTGAGCTCGCGATCCTTCTGATTCAGCTCGTCGTCGCTCAAGTCACGGACCTCTTGCGGCTTCATGACGCCACCGAGTGCCGCTCGCGCGGCTGGGTCGGGATCGAAAGCTTCGCGGCGGCGAGCCGGAGGGCTTCCTTCGCCGACGGCCGATCGACGCCTTCCATCTCGAAGAGCATGCGCCCCGGCTTCACGACCGCGACCCAGAACTCGGGTGACCCCTTGCCCTTCCCCATGCGGGTCTCGGCGGGCTTCTTCGTGAGCGGCTTGTCCGGGAAGACACGCACCCAGACGCGGCCACCGCGCTTGATGTAGCGCGTGAGCGCGACGCGCGCCGCCTCGATCTCGCGGGCGGTGAGCCAGCCGCGATCGGTCGCCTGAAGGCCGTAGTCGCCGAAGGCGAGTGTCGACCCGCGCCAGGCGGTGCCCTTCCGCCGGCCCTTCTGCATCTTCCGCCACTTGACCTTCTTCGGGGCGAGCATGGTTCGTCGTCAGACGCCGAGCGCGGCGCGCTGCTCCTCCTCCTGCTTCGTCAGCACCTCGCCGCGGAAGATCCAGACCTTGATGCCGATGACGCCGTAGGTCGTCTTCGCTTCGGCGAAGCCGTAGTTCACGTCGGCACGGAGCGTATGCAGCGGGACGCGGCCCTCGCGGTACCATTCCGTCCGCGCGATCTCGGACCCGCCGAGGCGTCCCGCGGACTGAATGCGGATGCCCTGCGCGCCCATGCGCATCGCGCGGGCGACCGCCTCCTTCATCGCGCGCCGGAAGGCGACGCGGCGCTCGAGCTGGAGCGCAACGTTCTCTCCGACGAGCTGCGCGTCGAGATCCGGCCGGCGCACCTCGTGGATGTTGATGAAGGTTTCCTTCCGCGTGAGCTTGGCGAGCTCCTGCTTCAGCTTCTCGATCTCGGCGCCCTTCTTCCCGATGACGATTCCCGGACGCGCGGTGTGGATGTTGATCTTCGCCTTGTTCGCGGCCCGCTCGATCTCGATCTTCGAGACGCCCGCGTGGTACAGCCGCTTCTTCAGGAAGTTTCGGATCTTCGTGTCCTCGTGGAGGAGCTCGGCGTACTCGCGGCGCGCGAACCAGCGCGAGTCCCAGTTCTCGATCACGGCGAGGCGGAAGCCCTTCGGATGCACCTTCTGACCCACGTGCGTTACGCCTCCCCGCCCGCGCCGCGGGCGTCCACGATGACCGTGACGTGACTCGTGCGCTTGAAGACCTTGGTGGCCCGACCGTGGGCGCGCGGCAGGAACCGCTTCGCCGTCGGCCCCTCGTCGACGTAGGCGCGCTTCACGTAGAGCGTGTCGACGTCGACGTTCTGTGTCGACTCGGCGTTCGCGACGGCGGAGCGGAGCGTCTTCAGGACCGTCTTCGCGCCGCGCTTCGGCGTGTACTCGAGGATCGCCATCGCCTTCTCGACGGGCTTACCGCGGATGAGCCCGACGACGAGGCGCGCCTTCTGCGCCGTCAGCCGGACGAATCGGGTGGTGGCCCGCGTCTCCATCACGCCGCTCCGGGGGCCTTCCGCGGCGCGCCGCCGGGCGCCGCACCCGGCGCGCGCGGTGCCGCGCCCGGTGCCGCACCGGCCGCCGGCGCCGCGCCGCCTTCGACCTTCCCCTTCCGGTCGCCGGAGTGGCCGTGGAACGTGCGCGTCGGAGCGAACTCGCCGAGCTTGTGACCGACGGCGTTCTCCGTGATGAACACCGGGATGAACTTCCGGCCGTTGTGCACGGCGAACGTGAACCCCACCATGTCGGGCGTGATCGTCGAGCGGCGGGACCACGTCTTCACCACGCGCTTTTCGCCGGACTCGACCATCGCACGCACCTTCTTCATGAGGTGCCCGTCGACGAACGGCCCCTTCTTCACCGACCGCGCCATCGCTAGCGGGCCTTCCTCCGCTGCACGATCCAGCGGTCCGTGCGCTTGTTGTGGCGCGTCTTGTAGCCCTTCGTCGGCTTGCCCCACGGCGTCTGCGGGTGGTTCCCTTTCGAGCGCCCCTCGCCGCCGCCGTGCGGGTGGTCGACCGGGTTCATGGCGATCCCGCGCACGCTCGACCGGACGCCGAGCCAGCGGATGCGCCCCGCCTTCCCGAACGAGATGTTCTCGTGCTCGAGGTTCCCGACCTGACCGACGGTCGCGCGGCACGCCAGGCGCACGCGGCGGAGCTCGCCGGAGGGCAGCTTCAGGAGCGCGTAGTCGCCCTCCTTCGCCATCAGCTGGATGGCGGCGCCCGCGCTGCGACCGAGCTGACCGCCACGTCCCTCGCGCAGCTCGACGTTGTGCACCATCGTGCCGAGCGGGATGAGCGCGAGCGGCAGGCTGTTCCCGGGTTTGATGTCCGCCTTCGGTCCCGCCTCGACCGCGTCGCCGACGCCGAGACCGACGGGTGCCAGGATGTAGCGGCGTTCGCCGTCGGCGTACTGGAGGAGCGCGATCCGCGCCGAACGGTTCGGATCGTACTCGATCGCCGCGACCTTCGCGGGAACGCCGGCCTTGTCGCGCTTGAAGTCGATGATCCGGTAGAGCCGCTTGTGACCGCCGCCGCGGTGGCGAATCGTGATCCGCCCGTTGTTGTTCCGACCACCCGACTTCTTGAGCGGCGCGGTGAGCGACGGCTCCGGCTTTGCCTTCGTGATCTCGGCGAAGTCGAAGCCGCTCTGGAAGCGGCGGCCGGGAGATGTCGGACGATACTGAACGGTCGGCATCCTACGCGCCCTCGAAGAAATCGATCCGGCTGCCCTCGGCGAGCGTCACGTACGCCTTCTTCCAGTCGGGGCGACGGCCGAGGTGCCGCCCGACCCGACGCAGCTTCCCGAGCTGGCGGCTCGTCCGCACCTTCTCGACGCGTACCTTGAAGAGCGCCTCGATGGCCTGGCGGATCTCGACCTTGTTCGCACGGGGATGCACGCGGAACACGACCTGGTTCCCCTGCTCGTTCACGAGCGTGCCCTTCTCCGTGATGATGGGCCCCTGAACGACCGCCGTCGGCGTCATGCGTCCTCCGTGAGACGCGCCGCGATCTGCTCCAGCGCCGCGCGCGTCATGACAAGGTGCGCGTGCCCGAGAACGTCGTACACGTTGAGGCCACCCGCGACGAGGACCTTCACCCGGGGAATGTTGCGGGCCGCGCGCTCGATGGCGTCGTCGTGCTCGGCGAGCACGATGAGCGCGCCGTCCGCGACGCCGAGACCGCGGAGACATTCGACCATCCGCTTCGTCTTCGGCTCGGGCAACGCCAGCGCGTCGACGACGATCAGCGTCCCGCTCGCGTGCCGGCTCGCGAGGGCCGCGCGCAGCGCCGCGCGGCGCGCGCTCCTCGGCAGCCGATACGCGTAGTCGCGCGGCTGCGGACCGAAGATCGTGCCGCCGCCGGCCCACAGCGGTGAGCGGATGCTCCCGGCGCGCGCCCGTCCGGTCCCTTTCTGACGCCACGGCTTCTTGCCACCGCCGCTGACGAAGCCCTTCGTCTTGGTGGCGGCCGTGCCGGCACGCCGGCTCGCGAGCTGGCTCCGCACGGCGGCGTGGAGGAGGTGCTCGCGCACCGGACCGGCGATCACGCCGGCCGGGACTTCGAGCTCACCCACCTTCTCGAGGGTCTGCGAGACGACCGGTACGGCGACTGTCCCCTGTTCCATCGCTATCGCTTCGTCCCGGGCTGCTTACGAACGAGCACCGTTCCGTTGCGAGCCCCAGGCACCGCCCCGCGCAACAAGAGGAGATGATCGTCCGCGCGCACCGCCACGACCTCGAGGTTCCGGGTCGTGACGTTCTCGGCGCCGAGCCGGCCGGCCATGCGCTTCCCCTTGAACACGCGGC
>Ga0070741_10011337_pt1 | contig 16489 bp, 15 predicted proteins | sample Coa_R1_4_FD_66440 | JGI IMG/M metagenome (GOLD analysis project Ga0070741, IMG submission 66440) | Surface soil microbial communities from Centralia Pennsylvania, which are recovering from an underground coalmine fire - Coalmine... | ecosystem: Environmental > Terrestrial > Soil > Unclassified ...
TCCACACTCGGCTTTTGCAGAAATTTCGAAACCTGCTCTGCCGTGAGCTTCGAATGCGTCAGGTTTGGCGCGTCATCGGTGCCTTCGCCATTCTGGCCATGGCAGTCATAACATTTGTACGCTTGGAACCGTGCTTTACCCTGCGCCACTAAAGCCGATTGCTGACCGGTTGTCGCCGACCCACCCGTCGCGCCCACCGGCTTCGACGGAGCAACCGGTTTCGCTGAAGGTGCAGCAGCAGCCGACGCTTTGACACCCGCTCGCAGGCTCATAACGTACGCGACCAGCGGTTGGTGATCGGGGCTGTCGGTTGGGATGTCAGGCATGCCTTTGTTCTGTGCATCCACACTCGGCTTTTGCAGAAATTTCGAAACCTGCTCTGCCGTGAGCTTCGAATGCGTCAGGTTTGGCGCGTCATCGGTGCCTTCACCATTCTGGCCGTGGCAGTCATAACATTTGTACGCCTGGAACCGTGCTTTGCCCTGTGCCACTAGCGTGCTTTGTTTGTCGCCTGTCGCTGAATTTTTGGCAATTCCCGCGGCGGGCGCTTGCGCATGCAAACCCAGGGCAATCCCGGCTGCCGCAACCAAACCCCACCCGATCATTCGTAGTTCGCGGATTACCATGCGTCCTCCGTCGGCGCGATTATACGTAAGCGTGCCTCTGAGGTGAAGGTTTGCTAGGAACGGCTCATGGGCCGTAGTCGTGCCCGTAGCACATCAGTTGCCGGCCGTTCGCCAGGATTACCTTCGATAATCGCATTTTGTAGCTACCGTCACTAATCCGATTACCCACAATCGTGATTTGATCGCCGGGATGAAGCGTATCTTTCGTCCATCCCGCATTTGCCATGCGGCTGGGGCTGGGGCCTCCGGCACTCCATTTTTCTATTTCGCCTTTTTCGTTTTTCACATCCAGATACATCCAAACGTGTGGATTGCCGAAGTCGAATCCGGTAACCGTGCCCGTCATCGTGGATACAGCTTTCATGTCGTATCCACGCCAGGCATGATGCGCGAAAGTCGGAGCGGCTATAACGAGCAGAGAAATGAGTGATGCGAAAAGCGTGAAGACTTTGATTCTCATTCCGCCACCTCTTACGTGCGACTATATCACGCCTCCCTGGGCTACCATCACCCGTCGCTGGGCTGGGCTACCGGCTTGGGTCCCCCTCGAACCGTAACTTATCCTTCCAGTTCGTGTGAAGGTATTCCTTCAGAAAATGAAAACAAATCGTGTTTTCGCGCTGATTGAGTAGAATGAGAAAGTGCAAGTGAAGGCGATTTTAGCTCAAGAGCTTCGATGCAGACCCACGCAACGAGTGACACCCAAGGAGGAATGAACGAATGATTCGCAAGGCTTCAGCAGTATGGAAAGGCTCGCTCAAGGATGGCAAGGGCACTATATCGAGTGACAGCGGTGTGCTTTCCAACACCCCGTACTCATTTTCGACTCGGTTTGAAAATGCGAAAGGAACGAATCCCGAAGAGTTAATAGCAGCGGCGCACGCCGGGTGTTTCACCATGGCGCTTTCCGCCCAACTGGGCAATGCAGGTATCACCCCGGAGAGCCTCGAAACCACGGCTTCCCTCACACTCGACAAGTTGGATGCCGGCTGGACCGTAACAAAAATTCACCTGGATGTGACCGCGCGCATTCCCGGCGCAGATAAGGCCGCGTTTGACAAAGCTGCGGAGAACGCGAAGGTCGGCTGCCCGATTTCTCGTCTCCTCAAAGCTGAAATCACCATGAGCGCACGGCTTGCCGGCGGACAGGCGACCAGCGCCTAAACACAGGTGCAGTTCTCACAGTAAACGCTTGGGCAGAAGGTCGGAGAAAGTCGAGGCCCCGCATGTTGCGCGGGGCCTTTTCTTTTACGGGGGTCCGCGAACCTCTGCCGCTGTAAGTTCTGTCAATTGACTACTACAGACATCTCCTGACGGCTCTCTACAGCAAACGCTCTGCAATCGATCCGCGAAAAATCTTAAGGCTTCTCCGGCCTCGGTTGTATTCCGCGTATATCTCCTTCCGCGTATGGTCCTGAGGTCCGGTGCAAGTATCTGCCGAAGCCCTGAGTCTGCAAAATAGCCGGCCCTCACGGAGGAAATATGTGTAATGGCACGAGAGTGTTGCGCCGACTTCTTCTCGCGACCGCAACCTGCTGGGTCGCGTTGGCGCTGCTCTCATCGGTTGTGCAAGCACAAACCTTTACGGTCTCAAATCTGACGAAGAACCCGGCCGGCACGAAAGCTTCTTACCCGAGTTTGGTGGTCGACGGGAAAGGGAACACTTACCTGGCATGGGCAGACCCTGTGAATGGCATCGTAGTTCTTGCTAACTTCGATGGCACGAAATTCACGACCCGGCTAACCGTGCCGACCAGCGCCACCCTTCTCGCCGCCTTCCAGCCCCAAATCGCGGTTTACGATAATTCCGGACCGATGCCGGTAGTCGAGGTCGTGTGGGCTTCGGTGCACCCCGGGTCTAGCCCTACGACCTATGACGTATATGCGAGTCGATACGAGCCAGGCGCGGGCGCCACCAATTTCACACCACCTTTATTGGTTTCAGGGACGCCTCCGGTTGGCTCCGGTCCCGTGCCGCTGTATGACTCCCCACGCGTGGCCTTTGATTTCTCCGGTCGAGTAAACATCGTGTGGGGCCAGACTGGCGTCTGGATAAGCCAATCCGTGAACGGAACGACATTCGGAGACTCAACGAGTTTGGTCCGGCCCGCAACGCCGCCTGCACAGCCAGCCCCGCTAAACACTGGCGGTCCGCGCATCGCCGTTTCCGCGGACAATCACATTTTTGTTGCTTGGACTGATGAGGCAAACAAGAATGCCGCAGGTTCTTACTGCACAAGCCAAGAACCGCCGGACGGAACACCAGTATCTAACACCACGGGTGGCAATTTGTGGATCAATGAAACGTTACCTTCGCAGCCTGCACCCACTCCTAATAACACGCGCAGCCTGTCCAGCAACGATTGGGCGAATGGCGTAAACTCACATTTTCCTCTCGGATTCTACGGGTGCTCCTATGACAATTTGAACCTGTTCATGGATGCCACCGGTCGCATCCATTTTGTCTGGTCCGACGACAGCCCCATTCAAGACGTCTTGACAAGCGAAAGCCATGGGACAAACCCAGACGGATTAACCCAATTTTCGTTTCCTTACAATCTGGCGAGCTTCTCCGCAGCCTCTCCCCAAGTCGCCGTCGATAAAAACGGCAGTTTTTACGTTGTTTGGTCGGGAGGGCCTGGTGGTACCGCACATTCAAATGGCATTTTCTTCAGCCGTTCCGACGATGCTGGCGAATCGTTCACAACGGATGTAAACGTGGCGGCTGCTAACGCAAACGGTGCGTACCCTCAGGTCGCTGTCGACTCCAATAGCAACGTCAGCATCGCCTGGGAACAGGTCGATCAACCAAGTCTGTCGGCGAACAGCACGTTTGACGTTTTCTTCGCGCGTTCGACTGACAGGGGCGATACTTTCCCAACCGTTCTGCAGGTTTCCAGTACTCCGTCAGCTTTATGCTTTGTGCCTGCGAATCCGATTCAGACCACCCCAGACAACACCACCTGCGGAACAGTCCAAGTGGGAGTCGGCAGCAACTCCGTTCCAGCCATGGCGTGGGTCAGTCAGGCGAGCGGAAGCACAGCAGCGGACATAGAGCTTGCAACCGCCAGCCTTCAGGGCCAGCCCACAACCGATTTCACTCTGGCCGCAACTCCCACCAATCAGAACGCCCAGGCTGGGCAAACATCGACCTTCACGGTAAATGCGACTGGAACGAGCGGCTTTTCCGGCGCCATCACGTTGGGCTGTGACAACTTCGTTGCTGTCCCGCAGAATGGTGTCGCTCAGAGTCTCACGTGCTCGTTCTCTCCACCTGCAATCACTGCCGGCGGTTCTTCGACTGCATCAATTTCACTGCCGTCAACTGTCCCTCAGGGACTTGTGAACTTTTCCATCGAAGGCACCAGCGGCGGAACGACTCATCGCCTCCACGAGTCCCTGAACGTCACGACTACAAATTCGCCGGGTTCGGTCTCGCCTACTTCCGCGACCTTAACCGCGGCGAGTCCAAGTGCCAATTTTAATGTAACGGTAAACCAGAGCAGTTTCACCGGAACAGTCTCATTCTCATGTCTGAATGCCGACACAGGCGCATGGCTTCCAAACTGGCTCGCCTGCAGCTTTACCCCAGGCCAAATCAATCCGGCGCAGACGACAACAACTACGTTGCAAATCCAACGCAAAGCTACACCAACTCCAGCGTTCATTTGGACGCGGCAACTGCACAGCCTGCCTCCGGAATCAGGACCGACGGCGTGGATCATCGGTGCTCTGATGTTCGGACTTGTGACCGCAGCCCTTTTGATCGTGACTCGCCGTCGCGTGTTAAGCGCGTCTGTTCTTGCCCGCAGCTTCGCTGTCATGACGCTAACTCTCATTCTGGCCGCCGGACTCATCTCCTGCGGCGGCACTACTTCAACTTCAAGCACAACCGCCACCACCAGCGGTTCGGGCGCAACAACTGGCAGCGGTGGTACGGGTGGAACGGGAGGCACCGGAGGCACGGGTGGCTCAGGGGGTACCGGCGGAACAGGAGGTACTGGTGGCACCGGCGGTGCCGGCGGCGGCAACTCCGTAACCATTCACGTGGCGGTAACCGCTCAGAGCAGCGCCGGAGTCGTCAATCTCGGCACGGTCACGATCACTGCTCAATAAAAACCGCGAGGCTTCGGCCAAACGGACGCGCAAACGGGCGGACCCTGAACGTGCCAGGGCCGCCCGTTTTTTCCGCATCAGCCCCCACCGGCACGCTGGGCTATACTTCGTCTCATAATGCGGCTGCGCAGGGTTTGCCCCTTACTCGGGATTCTCACGACAGTTTTTCCAGCCTTTAGTCAGGTTCCTCGCGGCATTCCGCAACAACTGGCGGAAAGGCGCGCATCCCAAATCTCAAACATCAGATATCGTCTGGCATTTACGCTTGAGCCAAATGCGGCGACAACATCGGGTGAAGAAGAACTAGAGTTCGATCTGAAAACACTTGGGCCGGTGCTTCTGGACTTTCGTGACGGACGGCTGCTCAGCGCGTCGCTGAATGGCGCCGATCTGAACCTGAACTCCGAAAACGGTCATTTGGTGTTGCCGGCGCAAAACTTGCGGTTAGGCGCGAATAGCTTCCACGCGCGTTTTGTCATCCCGGTCGCGGCTGCCGGAAAGCCGCTCACGCGCTTCGACGATCACGACGACAACACCGAATACATTTACAGCCTCTTTGTACCTATGGATGCAAGCATGGCATTCCCATGCTTTGACCAGCCCGATTTGAAAGGGCGGTTTGTCTTGGAACTAACTGCGCCCTCGAACTGGACCACAATTTCGAATACGCCCGTTGAAAGTTTCGGTCAAATTGGCGCTAATCAGACGCGCACGCGCTTTGCGGAAACGCGTCCGATCAGCACGTACTTATTTGCATTTGCCGCGGGACCTTTTCGAAAGTTAACGGCGGCGCCCGGTTTGCCGCCGATTTATGTCCGAAAATCAAAGCTCGCACGTGCTCAGTCCGAAGCTCCCGAAGTACAGCAGATTGCGGCCCGGGGCTTGCAATATCTTTCGAGTTTTTTTGCCCAGCCGTTTCCATTTCCGCAGTACGACATGCTTCTCATTCCCGGGTTTCCGTACGGCGGCATGGAACATGCCGGCGCGACCTTTTTGCGCGAAGAGTCGGTGTTGTTTCGCACTGCGCCCACGCACAGTGATCTGTTGAATCGCGACATCCTGGTTCTGCACGAACTCACCCATCAGTGGTTCGGCGATCTAGTCACAATGCGCTGGTTCGACGACCTCTGGCTGAAGGAAGGATTCGCGCAGTACATGGCTTACCAAAGCCTTGCCGCCCTCAAGCCCGACGAAAACATCTGGAAACGTTTTTATGAGTCTATTAAACCGGAAGCGTACGCCATTGACTCCACGCAAGGCACCACTCCAATCTATCAACAGGTTCCGAACCTGGAGGACGCCAAATCCGCTTACGGTGCGATTGTTTATTCGAAGGCACCCGCCGTTTTGAAGCAGCTCGCCTTCATTTTGGGCGCTGAGAAATTTCAAGGCGGACTCCGCTTGTATCTCAAAGAGCATGCTTACGGAAACGCTGAATGGAGTGATCTGGTACACGCGTTCGAACGCGCCTCTGGCAAGCCGCTCGATCACTGGGCGGAGATGTGGATCCGCCACCGCGGCATGCCGCAAGTCGATGTCTCATGGACTTGCAACGGGGGCCGCCTAACGTACCTTTCTGTTTCCCAGCATGACGTGCTCGGCTCTAGCGACCTCTGGCCGCTGTCGATGCAAATGGGCCTGAACTATGTAAACCGCGAGCCTGCGCTGATTCGTGTGGACCTCAACGGCAAAGACATGCAGGTACCCAGCGGCAAGGGTACAGAATGTCCGCAATTTATCTTTGCCAATGAAAATGATTATGCCTACGGCCGCTTTTTGCTCGACGGCCGCAGCCGCGATATCGTCCTTCAGAACATCGACAAAACAAACGACCTTTTTCTCCGAACGCTCCTTTGGGGTTCGCTGTGGGAATCGGTGCGCAATTCCGAACTGCCGCCAAAGGGCTACCTCGCGGAAACCGTCAGGCTCCTGCCTGCCGAAACAGACGAAATGCTCGTCCGCAGTTTGCTTTCCCATTCTGCGAGGGCGTTACACCGCTACCTCAGCACGTCCACGCGACGCGAATTCGTGCCGCAGTTCGAAAGGATCGCAACCGATCGCATGCTGCATTCCGCAAGCCTGGATTTGCGGATTGCCTGGTTTCACAGCTTGGTAGCCATCGCCGAAACACCGCAGGGACTCACGGCCTTGAAGCAGCTCTTGCTCGGGCAGCTTACGCTTGCTGGCGTTGAACTGCGCCCTCTCGACCGGTGGAATATCGTAACCACTGTGATCGCTCATGCCGACCCCGACGCGGAAGCGATCTTCGTTGCCGAAAAGCAGCGAGATCCGGCTGGAGATGGTCCGAAATATGCCTATGCAGCGGAAGCCGCAAAGCCCGATGCTGCCACCAAGCAGCGTTATTTCGGCGATTTCCTCCACAATCAGTCTCGTCCCGAGGATTGGATCGAGCAAAGTCTTTATCCATTCAACTACTGGAGCCAATCCCAGCTCACTGCCCTCTATCTCACGCCTGCATTGCAGGCTCTTCCGCAGATCAAGAGAGAGCGAAAAATCTTTTTTCTGCTTGATTGGTTGGACGCCTTCATTTATGGCCAGGACTCTGCCGAAGCGCAAGCGACCGTCTACGCTTACCTCCGTTCAGAAACCGTTGACCGGGACCTCCGCCTGAAAATCCTTCAAGCTGTGGACGAGCTCGATCGGTCTGTCGCCATTCGCAACAGGTTTCCCAATTAGTTTCCTGATTTGACGATTCTTCCGTGCATACCGGGTATATACCCTAGGGAGTCTCCCGCGCCTGCTTAACCTGCTTAGGGTATCGAGTCGCACTGGCCAAAAGTTATACCGTCTTAACCAATGGCCTTGCCCCAAAAACCACTTCGGAAGTTCCCATGAAAACTGGCCTGGTACTTCGCTTTGATGACCTTTGTGCAACTGCAAACTGGCCCATTTGGGATCGCGTAGAAGAACTCCTAGACGAATTCGGTGTGCGTCCAATCGTTTCCGTTATCCCGGATAACCGCGATAAGGCGCTTTGCGTCGGCCAGCAGGGCGAGAATTTCTGGGAACGCGTGCGATCATGGCAGAGCCGAAGGTGGACCCTCGGCCTGCACGGATATCAGCACTGCTATTTGACCAAGAAGGCCGGATTGTACGGCCGATCAGCCATGAGTGAGTTTGCCGGGCTGCCTTACGAAGTTCAGGAGATCAAGCTTCGGAACGCGGTGAGAATATTTCAGGAGCATGGACTGAGACCCGAACTCTGGGTTGCGCCGGCACATTCGTTCGATGCAAATACCGTCGATATTTTGTTGCGATTGGGAATCCGCGTCATCAACGACGGGTATGCATTGTATCCCTATGAAGACGACCGCGGCATGGTGTGGATTCCACAGCAGGTCGGCCGTTTCAGAAATCTTCCTATTGGTATCTGGACTATCTGCTTTCATTTCAATCGATGGAATGAAGAACAGGTGAAGCAGTTCCGACTCGATCTGCAAAGGTTTAGGCCGCAGATTCTTGCCGTCGAAGACGTCCTGCAGTTGTGTAAGCGGCGGACTTGGGTGCACGCTGGTGCGGCCCGGCTGCTCGATGCCGGCCTCAGGATCGGTAGGCCCCTCCGCGAAGGTTTAAAGCCCGCAAACTGGCAGGTCTGGCCCAAAAGCCTTCGACGCGAAAGTCAACATTAGCGGCTCGCTTTACTCTCACCAATTCCGTTCTATACTCGGCGGTCGCGTCTAAATCGCACGAATGAATTCTGCCTGTCCAATCGACTCATGGTGACCGATCAACTGCCTCGAAATCGGAGAGCCCTTGATCAGTATCTCGCCAGCGAGCGGCTGACCAACATCGATTTGCCTCCTGCTTTGCAGCTTCGGCAACTCGCCCAGGCCATTGAATGTGTAATGGCCGACGGCACGAGAGAACAGGTTCGTGTTGCCTGCGCCAATTTTTTGGCCGCTGCAGCCGCTTTTTACGGCGTTCGAACTCCGGAGGTTCGCGCCCTGGCTGCGCGGCCGCGTCGCGTGCGAGAGGGCTGGCAAACGGAGCTGTTTGGCGACTATTGGCTTGCTGATGCGCGAATTCGCATCTGGACGCGCACTGCCGTACGAAAGCAGGTCACGTCTTTCGGCACGTTTTTGAGCACGCTCTCACACGAATTCTGCCATCACCTTGATTGTCAGAAATTCGGCTTTCGCCGCTCTCCACACACTCGCGGCTTTTACGAACGCGCCGCCCTGCTGTATCACCACGCGCGCGGCACTCCAGTTAAGAAGCTCTTCTGGGTGCAGATGCCTGGAGGGCGATGGCGCATCGATTGGCGCCGCACAAACGCTGTCCAGCAGATTGCCGATCAGATTCGGCGTTTCAGTTCACGCTCATACTCAGGGAAGTAGCGACCGATCAGCGGCAAATCAAATCTGGGAAGGATCGACTCTTTACCCTCCCGCGCCAGCAGGAATTCAAAGGAGCGTTTGATCAGTTCGGCCGCCTCGATTTTGCCGCCGCTGAGCCTCTGGTAATCCTTTTGGCTCAGAGTCACGAGGTGCTGGGACTCGGTCGCGCCATCGTTTATGCGCACTCGGAATTCGTCCTCTCGCAATTTTTCGATATCAATCTGAGCTGCCATTTTCAGAAAAGCTTCTATTCCAAGCCGTCCCCGAGGACCCCTTTTGCGATTAAATCTTTGCGTTCGTCCTCGTCGTGGCTGGCGACTATGTAAAGTTTTTTTTCGGTTTCAGAGAGCCCACGAAGCCATTTCAACTGCGCCAGAATCGCAGGTTCATCTTCCTTCACCCACGGCGCAGCTTTGCCTTTGATCAGCCGCACGCTGTCCATATGCCATGCCGTGTCGGCGATAAACAGATACTCTCGCCCCGATTCGAGCGCGACATACACCATTTGCGAGCCCGGCGTATGCCCGGGCGCCCTGATCAAAGCGATGCCCGGTCCGAAGGGCAGATATTTATCGTAGTCGACGACGTTATACCGGCTTGCCGTCTCCGGCGTGATCTTGATCTCGGGCATTTGGGGATTCGTCTCGAGACCTTCGACTTGAGCGCGTGTAAGCAGTGTTTTCGGTGCGATCTCAGCGAGATGTTCGGTGCGAATCACGCCTGCGACATGATCTCCATGCTCGTGCGTGATAATGATCGATCTCGCGTTTAGAAGTGCGCGCTCGACCTGCTTTGCGGCGTCCGCATAGTAAGGCTCAATCGTTCCACGACCGAAAAACCGATGCACCTGCTCATCCATTCCCGAGTCGATCATCACCGTGCCGTCTGGAAAAACGATCTGAAACACGGTCCGCGCCTGGATGCTCGGTTCATCCGCGGCACCTTGGACGGAGAATTTCTTCGAACGGTGGCTTTCTGCAAATTTCAGCGCGTTGATGCGCAACGCACGTCGCCCCGGAATCATCCGGGCAACTTGGCGTATTTGCTCGATCTGCGCCGACCATGGCGCTTCTGGCGTTTGATTTTGTGAAGATTGCCCGAAGACCGTTGGCGCAATGAAGCCTAGGATCGCGAGCAGGAGGCAGGTTTTACGGATGAGTTCCACGTTTTTAACCCGGCACTTCAGGATGCAGACGCAAGGGACCGAATAGCAACGCCTGCTTGGTTTAGCCGCCGCGCAACCCCAGAAGCAATGTTAACCGCTTCCGAAGTATCGCTGTGAATGCAAATTGTTTGAGCCGCGACTTCAATCTCTGTCCCGTCGCGTGCAATTACACTGGATCTTTCCGCGATGCGCAACGCCTGCTCAGCGGCGGCCTCGGCATCGTCAATTAATGCATCCGCAAACTTACGGGAGCGGAGCGTCCCATTCGGCTCATATCGCCGATCAGCGAAGGCCTCCGCCGCCACCTTGAATCCAGCTTCCCGAAAAACCCTGAGCATTGTCGAACCGGCAAGCCCCACCAGAACCACACCGCGATTCCAGCGCGCTACGCCTTCGGCAAAAGCCGCCGCGATTCGTATGTCTCGTGCCGCTTGATTGTAAAGTGCCCCGTGTGCTTTTACGTGCAGGATGCGTGCGCCACAATTCGCCGCGAATTCCGCGAGCTTGCTTGTTTGTTCGAATACGCTCGTGGTGATCTCCTTTGATGGGAGGTCAAGTTCGGCCCGGCCAAAATTAACGCGATCGGCAAATCCGGGGTGCGCGCCGATTGCGATGTTGTGCCGTAGCGCCTGCTCGATGGTCGTTGTCATGGTGAACTCATTGCCCGCGTGCCCACCGCAAGCAATGTTGACGGAGCTCAGGTATGCCATAAGAGCCTCTTGAGTCCCGTTTGCAACCGCTTCAGGCATTTCGCCCATATCACAGTTCACATCGATACGTTTCACTCCCGAATCATCTCCTTTGACGCAAGCAGCGCTGCCTGTTCCATGAGCAACGATCGTGCTTCTCCCATGCCAATCCGCTCGAAGCGAACCGAGTCACGCGGGCGCAGTTGTCCCAAACAATGCAGGTCTGCCGAGATCACATTGGCAATCTTCGGGTAACCGCCCGTCGTTTGTTGTTCGACAAATAAAATGATCGGCTGACCAGACGGCGGTACCTGAATAGCCCCGAGAGAAACACCTTCCGTAATCATTTCCCGAGAGCTGTCAAGTGGAATTGGTGAACCTTCCAGGCGTATGCCCATGCGATTGGATTTCTCGCTCACCTGAAATGCATTCGCGCAAAAAATCTTCCAGGCAGAGTCGGTAAACCAATCGCTTTGCGGGCCGTCGGTGACCCGTATGGTCAACCGGGGCCGTAAGCTCTCAAGCCCTTCAGCGGAGAGCCACCGTTTGCGAAAGGGCCACTCGGCTGTTCCGAGTTCGATCCTGTCGCCCTTGCGCAAGGCTCTGCCATTAAAACCGCCCAACCCGCTCAGCACATGCGTCGATGCACTGCCCAGAAAAGGTTCGACTGCAACTCCCCCCTGAATACATAAATACCCGCGGGCTCCCGATTGCGCGGCGCCCATCTTGAGCGTCTGACCTTTCTGGACTTCTATCGATGTCCACATTGGCGCGGGAGCAGCATCGATGCAAGGCCCAAAATCTGTTCCGGTTACCGCAACCACCGCCCGCCGTTCGAACACAAATTCGCCGCCGACCAGCGTCATTTCCAGTGCCGCAGCACCGTCCGGATTTCCCACAAGCCGATTCCCGATGCGCAGCGAAATCACATCCGCGGCGCCCGATGCCGAAACGCCCAGCGGGCCGAAGCCGTCGCGTCCCAGGTCCTGCACCGTTGTGAAGAAGCCGGGAACTTCGACCAGAATTCCCGTCATTGCGGCCTAAGCTCTGCAAACTCTTTTTCAGAAATCACCCGGAATCGCACATGATCGCCGATTCGCAAAAAATTCATGGGATTCCGATCGCGGCGAAACAGGGCCAGGGGCGTCCGTCCGATAAGTCTCCACCCTCCCGGTGTGGCCAGCGGATACACGCCGGTTTGATTGCCGCCGATTCCCACGCTGCCTTCGGGCACTTTTGCCCGCGGCGTTTGCAGACGGGGTGATGCCAAAGCCTTCGGCAATCCCCCCAGGTATGCGAACCCTGGTGCGAATCCCAGGAAATGGACAGTATAGGTCGAAGAAGCATGTAGTTCGATCGCTTGCACAGGGGTCAGTTCATGCATGGTGGCCACCTCATTCAGGTCGGGCCCGAATTCGCCCCCATAGCAAACAGGGATTTCCACTTGCCGCGGTATCGGCAGCGGAGTTTCTTCAATCCGATTCAGGTACGAGTTCAGTTTCGCTCGCAATTGATCGTGATTGAGATGGAGCGGGTCAAACGTGATCAGCAGCGAGCAATAGGCGGGATGAAGATTGCGGACGCCCTCGACCGCTTCGCGTTCCAGCAGGTAAAGCAGCTTCAATACCTGCTGGTGAGTCTCGATCGAGATTTGATGGCCAAGGTAGACGATCAGCGATTGATCGCCCGCGGCCCGGAACTCGGCATTCATTGATATGGTTTCGTCCTGAAGATCTCAGCCCGAAACCAGTATACGGCTAATCGTAGACTCCAATTTCGCCTGGTGATCGCAACCGAAACTAATGATGTTAAGATTGCCCGTCGCATTCTTAGGTGCGGTAATCGGCTTTTGGACGCTCGCTGACAGATCATGATCACAGAACTGCTGCCCGCTTCTCTCGTTGGTTCTTATCCCCAGCCTGATTGGCTCATCGATCGCCAGAAGCTTGCGGGCCGTTTCCCGCCGCGTGTTAGGGCGACAGAATTGTGGCGCGTTTCGCCCGAATGGCTCGAAGAAGCCCAAGACGACGCCACGATTTTGGCTATACGCGATCAAGAACGCGCCGGTCTCGACATCATCACCGACGGCGAAGCTCGCCGCGAAAGTTATTCGAACCGTTTCGCAACCGCCCTCGAGGGCGTCGACATCGACAATCCCGGAACAGCCCTCGACCGCAGCGGCCATCCCAACCCCGTTCCGCGTGTCACCGGCAAAATCCGCCGAAAGCATCCAGTCGAATTGCGCGACCTGCAATTCCTCCGCGCCCACACGAACCGCAAAGTCAAGATCACGATTCCAGGCGCGTTCACCATGGCCCAGCAGGCGCAAAACGACTATTACAGCTCTGAAGAAGATCTCGCCATGGCTTATGCGGCGGCTCTGAACGAAGAGATAAAGGATCTGTTTGCCGCCGGCGCAGATATCGTGCAAATGGACGAGCCCTACATGCAAGCGCGTGCGCCAAAAGCGCGCCAGTATGGCATCAAGGTGTTGAACCGCGCACTCGACGGTGTGAAGGGCACCACCGCAATCCATCTTTGTTTTGGATATGCCGCGATCATTCACGAGCGCCCCTCGGGCTATTCATTTCTCGCGGAATTGGCCGATGCCCCAGTCGACCAGATTTCCATCGAAACCGCTCAATCTTCTTTGGATTGCTCGATTCTCCAGAAGCTGCACGGCAAAACGATCATTCTCGGGGTCCTCGATCTCTCCACAATTCAGGTGGAAACGTCTGACATTGTTGCCAATCGCATTCGTAGGGCACTTCCTTTTGTGAGCGTCGATCGGCTTGTAGTAGCGCCCGATTGCGGTATGAAATATTTGCCTCGCGATGTGGCTTTCAGAAAGCTACAAGCCATGGTCGAAGGTGCCAAACTGGTGCGGTCCGAATTCGGGACCAGAACCACGGCCGTTTAGCTTCCATCCCCATACTGATGCGGGTACGGTCGGATTTCCACGTGAAAACCTACGACGCTATCGTGATTGGCTCCGGTCAGGGCGGAAATCCGCTCGCCTATGGCCTCGCCGACCACGGCTGGAGCGTCGCGCTAGTGGAGAAATCGGTTTTGGGCGGCACGTGCGTCAACACCGGCTGCACGCCTACCAAAACCATGATCGCCTCTGCTCAGGTGGCCTATTACGTGCGCAACGCCGCGCGTTGGGGCGTACGCACAGGCCCCATGAGTGTGAATCTCTCTTTTGTCGTGGACCACAAAAACGATGTGGTGCGTCGATGGCGCGACGGCGTGGAACGAAGTGTCGCCCGCCGTACAAGTTTGCACCTCTACCGCGGTTACGCCCGTTTTCTCTCGTCTCATGAAGTGCAAGTCGAAAGTGATATCCTGCAAAGCGACCGCATCTTCATCGATACGGGCAGCCGCCCTCATCCGCCTAAATTCGTCGGCCTTGAGAACATCAACCACTTGACTAACGAATCCCTGATGGAAGTCCGCGAATTGCCGGAACATCTCATCGTGCTTGGGGGCGGTTATGTGGGGTTGGAATTCGGCCAAATGTTTCGGCGCTTCGGAAGCCGTGTGACGCTGGTACATCGCGGGCCGCAGATCCTTCCGCACGAAGACGAAGACGTTGCCACGGGGCTGCAGAAATGCCTGACGGACGAGGGCATCGAGTTCCGCCTGAATTCGAACACGGTGCACGGCGAAAAAAGTGGTACCCAGATCGTGCTGACGGTCGAAAGTGCGGGACGCCGCGAAAAAATCAGCGGCTCGCATCTATTGGCTGCCACGGGCCGCCGCCCCAATACAGACGATCTCGGAATAGATAAGGCCGGCGTAGAGGTCGACGATCGCGGCTACATTAAGGTGAATTCGCGCCTCGAAACCAACGTCCCCGGCATATGGGCGCTCGGCGACGTTAAAGGCGGTCCCGCGTTCACGCATATCTCCTATAACGATTATCAAATCATTTTCGGCAATCTCATCGAAGGGAAAAATCTAAGCATCGCCAATCGCTACGTGCCTTATTCTCTTTTTACAGACCCGCAGCTTGGGCGCGTTGGTATGACTGAAAAGCAAGCACGCGCATCCGGTAAGAAGCTCAAGATCGGTTGCTACCCGATGTCAAAAGTCGCCCGCGCTATCGAAAGGAATGAAACCGCTGGTTTGATGAAGGTTATCATTGATGCGGAAGGCGATAGGATTCTCGGTGCCGCCATCCTCAGCAGCGAAGGCGGCGAACTTGTCCAAATTCTCGGCGCCTTGATAATGGCAGGCGCACCCTACACCGTCCTTAAAGGCGCGGTTTACATCCATCCCACTCTTGCCGAGGGCTTCTTCGGATTGATGGAATCCGTGAAGCTAGTCCCGTAGTGCTTTATGATTGCTAACTACGCCGCAATCGCTTGCTGCTGGTGCGAGTGCTGGCTGCGAATCTTCGATAATCTCGCCCGCAGATCGTCCGCATTCAGCCCTGCGGATTGGCAAACCAGCGCAAAGTCCTTGTCCTCGAAAATATAGTGTTCAGCCTGTCGTTGCTGCCGCGTCGGGCCCGATATCCAATCCTGAATTGCCCGCACCACCACTGCTTGCCACAGCCGTAATTCCCCGGCCATTTCGGCCCCGATAAGGTCTGTTCCAATCGTGTTCTCAGCCATTTTCTTTGCCCCGATTTGTTTCTGCTGCGCCCAATTCAAAGGCATGACAATGGCCAGATCCAATGCGCGCGAAGAGTGAAAACAAACCACCTAGCGCACTGCTCTGACGATACCGGTGCGAGCGACTGTTTCGAATCGCGTCATCAGTGTGCCGGAGCGGAACGTCATCCCCGACGCATCCGCACATCTCTCATGGACCGCTCTTTGATGCGTCGCTGGCTACGCCGAGAGGATTCTTTCAATTTGGCTCAAGTGGTTGATGTCGTGGCCCGCATTCAGCTTCGCGATTATTTCGATAGATTCCTCCCCGCGCTCGGAATGCATGCCGTGATATTTCCATTGTGTGGGCTTCAGCGATTTCAAAAGAAACAGGTTGGCTTTGCGCAACGCGCTGAAGGATTCTAGCGATTTGCGTGCGTCGCGCTTCGAATACGCCATGGCGTGCGCCCATTTATCCTGATCGAACCCCTGAATCGGTGCGCCTGGGGCGCCTAGGATGGTGCGCATGCGGTAGCCGACCACGAGTTCAACATCGGCCAAATGAGCCAAAATTTCGGCGATCGACCATTTCCCCGGCGCTGGCTGTTTTCGCAACTTGGACGTCGACGCACGAGAGATCAATCGGCTGAGCTTCTTCGGCGTTGCCGACTGGATCTTCACGGGATCCCTGCCTGCCACATACCCGAAGATCCGCTGCTTGTACTCTTCCGCTGTCTCCTGCATGCATTCTCCCCATGGCATTTGCGACTGCGCATTCTAACTCATTCAGCTTCCCCAGAGTTCGCCTGGCCAATGCTTGGAAGAGCCTACTCACATCGTATCCCCCTAGCGAGATTGAAATGCTTGAGTGAAAAGAGGCGGAGGGAGATGGAGTTGTTGTTGAAGGGGGCAGGGAGATGACCGCCGCCGCGGCGGT
>Ga0070741_10011338_pt1 | contig 16487 bp, 14 predicted proteins | sample Coa_R1_4_FD_66440 | JGI IMG/M metagenome (GOLD analysis project Ga0070741, IMG submission 66440) | Surface soil microbial communities from Centralia Pennsylvania, which are recovering from an underground coalmine fire - Coalmine... | ecosystem: Environmental > Terrestrial > Soil > Unclassified ...
TGGGAGGCTACCGCTGGACCCGGCCCAGCCGCCGGCTCCAGAGCGCCCGGCTCAATCTGGCGACGTACCGGACCTGGAACTTCGACCGGGTCCGGACCGGCGAGGGATACTTCCTGAGCGGCGCGCTGGAGTTCCGCAACTTCTACCGGTGGCGCTGGTACGTGGAGTACGACGCCTGGAGCGTCAACGCCCGGCGCACCCGGGGCGGCCCGCTCACCCTGAACCCGCCGGGAATCGACTGGGACTCGCAGCTCGACTCCGACCCGCGCAAGCCCTGGATCTTCGGGCTCGGGCTTCACGGCGATCACTACGCGCGGGACCGGCAGCGGAGCTGGTGGGTGGCGCCGAGCGTCGAGTGGCGGTCGAGCCCCCGGCTGTCCCTCCGCCTGGAGCCGCGGCTCGAGCGGCTCCGCACCACGGCGCAGTACGTGGGCACGTTCGACGACTCCACGGCGACCGCGACCTTCGGGCGCCGCTACCTCTTCGCCGGCCTGCTGCAGACCACGCTGTCGGCGGGGATCCGGCTCAACTGGATCTTCACGCCGCGCCTGAGCCTCGAGCTCTACGCCCAGCCGCTTCTCTCCTCGGCCGAGTACCTCGACTACAAGGAGCTGGCGCGGCCGCGGAGCTACCAGTTCACCCCGACCGGACCGGCCGCGCCGGCGGACCCCGCGGGCGAGCGCCTTCGGGTGCAGCCGGCCGACCCGGCGGCGGCGCCGCTTGAGTTCGACAACCCGAACTTCGCGCTCGCGTCGCTCCGGGGGAACGCGGTGCTCCGCTGGGAGTACCGCCCGGGCTCCACCCTGTTCCTGGTGTGGACCCAGAACCGCTCCGACACCGTGCTCGACGGGCGATTCCGGCTGGGGGACGGCCTGGACCGGCTGGTCTCCGCGGCGGGGACCAACGTGTTCCTGGTGAAGCTCTCGTATTGGTGGAGGCCCTAGGCGGGCTTACATTCCGCCCCATGCTGGTCACCCGACGTCCCGGCGTCGCGCGGGCAGGCGGCGCGGGAGTCGCGCTCCTTCTCGCCGCGTGCGGCCCCGGCGAGCCGCAGGCCCCGATCGTCGAGCTCTCAGCGCCCCGTGACACGCTGGTCGCGCCGTTCGGCGACGCGGCGGGCGCCGTCTCGCTGGACGGCCGGCGCTGGGCCGTGGTCTCCGAGGGAAGCGGCGTGGTCGCGCTGGTGGACTTCGCCGCGCGGAGCCTGCGCCCGCTCGGAGGGCCCGCCACCCGAGAGCTCAAGAACCCGTTCGCGGTCTTCCGGTCGCAGGACTCGCTCTGGGTGGCCGACTGGGGGCTCCGGCGGCTCACCGTCTGGGGGCCGGACGGGCGGCTCGCGCGCGCGGTGGCCGCGCCCGAGGCGACCCGCGGGGTCCTGCCCCGCGCCCGCGACGCGGCCGGGCGCTTCTACCTCGCGCTGCCCCCGCCGCCCCGGCCCGACGGGAGCGGCAACCGGGACTCCGGGGCGGTAGTGCGAACCGCACCGGACTTCTCCCGGATCGACACGGTGGCGCGCCTCGCCCCGCCCGATCTCGCGGAGGTGCAGGGCGACGCGGGGCGCCGCTTCGAGCGCCGGGTGTTCAGCGGGACCGACCAGTGGGGCGTCCTGCCCGACGGCTCGGTCTGGGTGGCGCGGGTGGCCCAGAACCGGGTGGACTGGCGCGACCCGGTCTCCGGCCGGTGGACCGAGGGCGAGGCGCTTCCGGACCGGGTGCTCGAGGTGACCCGGGCCGACCGCGAGCTCTTCGTGCGGAGCTTCCCGCCCGAGCTCCGCCGCACCGCCGAGCAGCTCCCCTTCGCCGCGATCAAGCCGCCGTTCGAGGCGGCCTTCACCGCCGCGAACGGGCTGGTCTGGCTCCAGAAGAGCCGGGCGGCCTTCGACTCGACCGGCCGCTATCAGGTGGTGGACCGCCGGGGCCGGCTGGTCCGGGAGGTTCGGGTGCCGGGGTTCGCCCGCCTGCTCGCGGCGACCGGCGAGACGGCGTTCGGTGTCGAGGCCGACAGCGCCGGCCTCCGCCTGCTCGAGTTCTCGGTCCGCCCCCTGGTAGCCTCACGCTGAGGAATCATCCCATGAAAGACCTGAGGCGGCTGTGGCCGTCGATCCTCCTGGCCGCCGCCTGCGCCGACTCGCGCGCGGGCGGGGGAAAGGCCGACCTCTGGATCGAGGCCCGGCTCCCGGTGGCCTTCGGCCAGGTGAGCAACGTGGTCGAGCTGGGCGACGGCCGCGTCGCCTTCGCCGACACCCGGGACCGGCTGTTCCTGATCGGAGACCTCGCGAGGGGGAAGGTGGACACCCTGGGCTCGCGGGTGGACTCGATGCCCGCGGGCGCGGCGGCCTCCATCTACAAGTTCCCCGGCTGGGTCGCCCACCTGGCGGGCGACACGGTGGCGCTGGTGGACTTCGCGGCGCTGCGGACCACCCTCTGGAACGAGCGGGGCGAGCCGCTCGCGCCGCTCGCGCTCCCGCCGGTCGCGGGGCAGACGCCGATCCTGGCTTACGATCAGCGGGGGTTCGGCTACAAGTCGGACTACCGCGCGATCCTGGGCGGCCACGAGCCGGGTGGCGCGGTGCAACGCGACAGCATCCCGGTGCTCCGCATCGAGCTGGCCACCGGCCGGGCGGACACCGTGGCGCGCCTGGCGCCGCCGGACTACGGCGATGCGACCTTCGGCGAGCAGCAGCAGCGGGTGGCCAAGATCTTCGGCCCGAACGACGTGTTCGGCGTGCTGCCGGACGGCCGGCTGTGGGTCGCGCGGGCGCGGGAGAACCGGGTGGACTGGCGCGAGCCGGGGGGGTCCTGGGTGCTGGGCCGGGCCCACGAGTACGCCAAGGTCCCGGTGACCGAGGCGGACCGCGACCGGGTGCTGGCCCGGATCCGGGAGCAGGGCAAGGGACATGGGCTCCCCGACAGCCTGCGCCTCGAGTGGCCCTTCGCGGAGGAGAAGCCGCCCTTCGAAGCCGGGATGGCGAGCCCGGCGGGCGAGGTCTGGCTCCAGCGGCCGCGCCCGGCCGACGGCCGGCAGTACGTCTACGACGTCTACGGGCCCGACGGCGGCTGGCGGCGGGCGGTCACCCTCCCGCCGGGCGCCACGCTGGCCGGGTTCGGCCGGGGCGGTGCGGTGTACGCCGCGCTCACGGTGGAGGGGGGCCGGACGGTCGCGCGGCTGCGCGAGCGTTGACGGGCCGGCGCGGCGCGCGGGTGCAGCGCGCCGCCGCGGGGTTCCGCCGGCCCGCAGCTAGTCGAGGATCGGCTGGCCGGCCGGGGGTTCGGGCTTGTCGGTCCGCCGGCGGTCCCGGCGCTGGCCCTGCTCGTACCAGCGGCGCGTGATTTCCCCCGCCAGCTCCCGGTTCCCCAGGCCGAACGCGAGCCCCACCGCCAGGGCCACCGCCCCCACGATCAGGGTGAAGGCGGAGGTGACGATCTCCTCGGCCACGCCCACCTGCTGGAGCGCCATGAAGACCGCGATCAGGACCACGGCGCCCTTGGCGATCTTGGCGAGGGTGGGCACCCCGGCCACGCCGCCCGCCGAGGCCACGATGAGCCCCCGGACGAACTCGCCCACGATCATCCCGAGGATGATGATGACGATGCCCGCGATGAGGGTCGGGATGAAGGCCAGCATGGTGCCCAGCATCTGGCTCACGCCCTCGAGCCCGAGGGCCGAGCTCGCGAGCAGGATCACCACCAGCATCACGAGCCAGAAGATGAGCTTGGCCAGCGCGCGGATGGGGTCGAGCCGCGAGCCCGCGCGCTCCACCACGGCGTCCAGCCCCCGCGCCGCCGCCACCCGGTTGAAGTCGAGCCGCTTCAGCGTCTCGTCCACCCAGCGCTGCATCTGGCGGGCGAGGAAGTAGCCCACCAGGAGGATCAGCGCCGCGCCAAGCAGCGCCGGGACCACGCTCCCGACCTGCTCGGCGCCCGCGCGGAGACGCTCCCACACCTGATTCACGGTGACACCTCGATCACGAGTTTCCCGAATTGCTCGCCGGCGGCCAGCCGCGCGAGCAGGGTCCCCGCCTGGTCCAGCGGCGCCACCCGGTCCACCGTGGGCCAGAGGTGCCCGAGCCCGGCCAGGCGCACGATCTCCCGATACTCGCGCCGGCTCCCCATGGTGGACCCGAGCAGGCTCCACTGATGCCAGAAGAGCCGGCGGAGGTCGAGCGCGGCGGCCGCTCCCCCCGTGGCGCCGCAGCTCACCAGGCGTCCCCCGCGCCGGAGCGCGCGGAGCGAGTTCTGCCAGGTGGCCTCGCCCACGGTGTCCACCACGATGTCCGCCCCCAGGCCTTCGGTCAGGCGGCGGACCTCGGCCACCACGTCCTCCCGCCGGTGATCCACCGCGGCGTCGGCGCCGAGCGCCCGGGCCGCGGCGAGCTTGGCCGGCGTGCCGCTGGTCACGATGACGTAGGCGCCGAGCAGCTTCGCGATCTGCAGCGCGGCCTGGGCCACGCCCCCGCCGATCCCCCAGATCAGCACCGTCTCGCCCGGGCGGAGGGCGGCCCGGGTCGTGAGCATCCGCCAGGCGGTGAGGGTGACGAGCGAGAATCCGGCCGCCCGGTCCCACGGCATCGCGGGCGGCACCGGCGCCAGGTTCTCCGCCGGCACCACTACGTACTCGGCGATGGTGCCGGCCGCGTGCTCGCCCAAGAGCCGGAACGTGCGGCAGAGCGACTCCTCGCCCATGAGGCACGCCCGGCAGGTGCCGCACGAGAGCCCGGGGTTGATCATCACCCGGTCGCCCGGCCGGAACCCCTGCACGGCGGGGCCGACCGCGTCCACCACGCCGGCGCCGTCCGCGCCCATCACGTGGGGGAGCGCGGGCGGGACGCCCGGGAGGCCCCGGGCCACGAAGAGGTCCAGGTGGTTCAGGGCCGCGGCGTGGATCCGGACCCGCACGTCGCCCTCCCGCTCGACCACGGGGGTGGGCACCTCGCGCACCGCCGCGTGCTCCAGCCCGCCGATCGCGTCCAGCGCGAGCGCGCGCATCAGGAGGCGGGGTCCGCGGCCCGGGCCCGCATCAGAACGTGGCGCTCGCCACCTGCTCGCCGGGTTGCAGCCGGAGCGCCAGGGGCACCGCGGCGGGTCCCAGGCTCCGCAGGTACACCGCGTACTCGGGGCGGCCGCCGGGCGCCTGCCGGAGCGTCACGTACACCAGGCGCTCGCCGTCCGGGGAGGGGGCGAAGGTCACCAGCCGCTGCTCGACCTGGAGCAGCGTCACCGGCGCCCCGCGGGCCGGCAGGCGCACGATCCGCCACTCCCGCGAGCCGGGGCTCCGCTCCACCGCGTAGGCCAGGTCGCCGTTCGGGAAGAACCGCGGGACGGCCTCCCGGAGCGACCCCGCGGTCACCCGAGTCTGACCGGTACCGTCGGCGTTCATCCGGTAGATCCGGGGCCCCCCGTCCCGGAGCGAGACGAACGCGATGGTCTTCCCGTCGGGCGAGACGGCGGGCGAGTGGTTGCCGCCGGGCGAGCTGGTGAGCGCCACCGCCTCGCCGCTGTCGGCGGGGATGACCATGATCTGGGGGACCCCGCTCCGCGCCGAGCTGAAGACGATCCGGCTTCCGTCCGGGGTCCAGGCCGGATCGCCGTCGGTTCCGCGCTCGGTAGTGAGGCGCCGGATGTTCCGGCCGTCGGCGTCCATCACGTAGAGGTCGTAGTTCCCGTCCCGGTTCGCCCGGTTGGAGCTGAAGGCGATGCGGGTGCGGTCGGGCGAGAGCGCGGGCTCGACGTTGACCGCGGCGTCCACCAGGAGCGGGACCAGGCTGTCGGGGTTGGCGGCGGACGCCTGATAGATGCCGAAGGTGCCCCGGCGGCTGGTGGCGAACAGGAGGTCGCCGGCCACGAAGACCTCGAGCCGGGCGGTGGCGCCCCACGGGGTGGCCGCGGTGACCACGGCGCGCCCGAGCCCGAGCGCCTGCACCGTCCCGCGGGGATCCACCGCGACAACGTCCGGCCGGTCGCTGATCCAGCGCAGCTCGGCGGCCGTGCCGGCGGCGCGGCCCCGGTCGTCCTGGAGCGTCGCCACGACCACCGCGCGCTGCCCCGGCGCGAGGCCGAGGCGGGACCGGTCGAGCCGGAGCGAGGCGGGTACCACCTCGATCGCCCAGACGGCGGGAGCGAACCCGGGGAGCCGGGCGGTGAGGCTGGTCGTGCCGAGGGCCTTGGCGAGCAGGGTTCCGGTGCCGGGCTCGAAGGCCGCGATCCCGGTGTCGCCGACCTCCCAGTGCACCGCCACCTCGGGGATCGGGGTGGAATCGGCGGCCTGCGCCACCGCGGAGAACCGGCGGCTCTGGCCCAGCGGGATCTGGACGGCGGCGCCGGTCCGCGGGGTGACCACCAGGATCTGCGGCTTCCGATAGACCGTGAGGCGGACCCGCCGCTCGCCGAAGAACCCGCTCGCGACGATATCCGCCGTGCCGGGTCCCACCGCCTGCACGATCCCGGTGGGCCCGACCCGGGCCACCGTGGTGTCGGTGGACCGCCACTGGATCCCGCCCGCGATCGGCCGGTTGGCCTGGGACGGGACGGTGAGGCGCAGGGTGTCGAACCCCTCCGGCGGCAGGACGAGGGCGGTTTCGGAGAGCGCCACCTGGGCGGTGTCCACCTCGACCGGCGCGGTCGCGACCAGCGCGCCCCCGGCCGCGGCCTGGATGACGGTCCGTCCGGGCGCGACCGCCGTCACCGTTCCGGCGGAGTCCACCCGCGCGACGTCGGACCGGAGCGACTTCCAGGCGACCCGGCCGAGGGGAACGGTGCTCCCGTCCTCCCGGACGGCTTCGGGGGTGAGCCGGGCCGTCTCTCCGGGGAGCATCCGGAGGGCCACCGGATCGAGGGTGAGCGCGGCCGCGTGCACGCCGGCCGACTGCGGCGGGGCGGTGCCGCCCGTGTCGGCCCCGCGGCCGCGGCCCCCCCGGGGGGAGACCAGCACGGCGACCGAGGCGCGGCGGCCTTGCGCCCGCGCCTCCACCTTGGCGAGCCCGGCCTTGAGCCCGACCACGGTCCCGTCTCGGCCCACCCGCGCGACCGTCGAATCGGAGGTCCAGAAGGTGAATCGGGCGTTGGGGATCAGATTGCCCTGGCGGTCGAACGCGGCGGCGAAGATGGTCTGTCGCTGGCCGACGGCGAGCGTCATGGTCTGGGGCGAGACCTGGATTTCGGCGACGGCCTGCGCGCGGAGCGGGCCCGCGACGAGAAGCGGCGCGAGCGCGGCGGCGACCACGCGCGCTCGGGAAGGCATCGCGCGGCGTGGCGTCGCGCGCCGGAGCCGGTCCGGGATCCGATCCGGGGTGGCCATCTAAGTTGTTGCCTCCGCGTCACTTAGAGAGATGGATCGGGCTGCGCGCCGGCCCCGCGCGGGGCGGGTGTCGGGTGCGATGCGCGCGTTGCGCGGAGCCTTGCAGAAGCATTCAATCCGTGCAAGTTATATCTGCAAACTCGGCAGGCGCGCGCATCGCGCCCCGATACCGGCGGCGGGTCCCGCGCCGCACCCGCGTTCGGAGGAAGCAATCATGGCCGCGTTGCACAACATGGAAATGGGCTGGTCCGGTTCGGGGTGGATGGATCCCATGCCGCTGTCGAGTGAACCGACTCCCACTCCTCCGCCGCCGGCTCCCACCCCTTCGCAGCCCGCCGCTCCTGCGCCCACGCCTCCCCGTCCCGCCGCGAAGAAGCCGGCGAAGCGGCGTCCCAAGGCGGCGAAGCGCGGGGCCAAGCGGGCCGCGCGGCGCGGCGCGAAGAAGGCGGCGAAGAAGGCCGCGCGCCGCTCCGCCAAGCGCTCGAGCGCGCGGGGCTCGGCCAAGCGGGGCGCGAAGAAGAGCGCGAAGAAGGGCGCGCGGCGGCGGGCCCGCGGCCGGTCGCGCTGAGCGGCAGCCCGATCCTCCCGGACCCCGGAGCGCCCCGCGTCACGCGGGGCGCTTCGCCGTTCGGGCCTGGCGCTCGGCCTTGGCCAGGTTGGCCATCGCCACCGCGCAGTTGATCAGGGCGATGTGGGTGAGCCCCTGGGGGAAGTTGCCCAGGAACTCGTCGGTCGCGGGGTCGATCTCCTCCGAGAACAACCCCAGGTGGTTGGCGTGGCGCAGCATGCGGCGCACGATCCCGTCGGCCCGCTCCCGCTCGCCGATACAGGCGAGCGCGTGCGCCAGCCAGAAGGTGCAGATGGAGAACGCCCCCTCCTCGCCCTCGAGCCCGTCGGGGGAGCGGTAGCGGTACACCAGCTCGCCGTCGGCGCTGGTGAGCTCGCGGGCGATCGCGTGCACGGTGGACCGGACCCGCGGGTCCTCCCAGGGGAGGAACCGGACCATGGGGATGACGAGGGCCGCGGCGTCGAGCGCCTCGGTGTCGTAGGCCTGCACGAACGACTGCTTGGCCTCGCTCCAGCCGCGCTCCATGATCTCGGCGCGCAGCGTATCGCGCTGCTCCTTCCAGTGGGCCACGTCGCCTTCCAGCCCGAGCTCCTCCGCCATGGAGATGCCCCGGTCGAGCGCCACCCAGCTCATCACCTTGCTGAAGACGTAGTGGCGCGCCTCGCCCCGGACCTCCCAGATGCTCGAGTCGGGGCGGTGCCAGTTGCAGCTCACCCAGTCCACCAGCCCGCGGAGCACCCGCCAGGTGGCGTCGGTCATCTGGTGGTCGCGGCGCCAGAGGTCGGCGGTCTCCAGCACCTCGCCGTACACGTCGAGCTGGAGCTGCGACACCGCGCCGTTCCCCACCCGGACCGGGCGCGAGTTGCGGTACCCGCTCAGGTGGTCGAGCTGGCGCTCGACCACGTCCCGCCGCCCGTCGATGCCGTACATGATCTGGAGGTGCCCGCCGCCCTCGTGGCGGCACACCTTCTTCAGGAAGCGCATGAACGCGTCGGCCTCGGCGTGGTGGCCCACGCTGGCCAGCGCCGCCAGCGTGAACGCCGCGTCCCGCAGCCACACGAACCGGTAGTCCCAGTTCCGGCTGCCGCCGATGGTCTCCGGGATGGACGTGGTCGGCGCCGCGATGATGGCGCCGGTCTCCGCGTGGGTGAGCAGCTTGAGCAGGAGCGCCGAGCGCTTCACCATGCTGCGGTAGGGCCCCGAGTACTGCACCTTGGCGGCCCAGCGCTGCCAGAACGCCTCGGTGACCTCGAGCTTCTCCCCGCTCTCGTAGCGGTCCACCGGGTGGATGTCGTCGTCGTCGTAGCGGAGCACCAGCCACCGCTCGTCGCCCTTGGCCAGCTCGAACGTCGTGGTTGCGGTGGACTGCTCCACCGTCCAGGCGAACGGCTGGGCGCTCGCGAGCGTCACCACCTGGTCGGTCCGGTCGGTGGCGAAGAGCCCGGCCCGGAGCACCTCCACCCGGGTGGTGCGCGAGGCGTACTCGAATCGCGGCATGAACACGACCCGCACCCGCACCCGGCCCCGGGTGCAGCGGACCCGCCGGTGGATCTCGGGGTGCTGGCCGTGCGGGGCGCCGTCGGCCGTCACCGGCATGAAGTCGGTGACCGTCATCACCCCGTCGGCCGTGGTGAAGGTCGTCTCGAGGATGTTGGTGCGCGGGAGGTACCGCTGGGTCGAGGTCCACGGCTCGTCCGGGCGCACCGACCAGGTGCCGCCCCGCTCCGGGTCGAGCAGCGCGCCGAACACGCTCCCGCTGTCGAACCTCGGCAGGCAGCACCAGTCGATCGCCCCGTTGAGCCCGACCAGGGCCGCGGTCCGCATGTCACCGATCACCCCGTAGGCGGAGATCGGCTGCTGGCTGGTCAAGACCGGCTCCTGTTACCGCAACAGAGGGCGGAGACAGACGGAAACATAGCAAGGGCGCGGCAGGCCCTTGCATCGTTCGTGCCCGCCGCCCAGCTTCCGGTCACCGTTCGTTTCCCGCTCACCTCCACCCTCGGGCGATGCCGCCGTTCCGCGCGTTCCTGCTGGCCGGCCTGGTGGCGGCCTGCGGCCTCCGGGGGGCGGCCCCCGCCGGCGGCCCGCGGGGCCCGGACCCGAGCCTCGGTGCCGAGCTCACCGCCCAGCTCGACCGGGCGGCCGACGCCTGGAACCGGGGCGACCTCGACCGCTTCGTGGCGGACTACGCGGCGGACAGCGGGACAACTTTCGTGGACGGTCGCCGGGCCCGCCACGGCTTCGCCTTCGTTCGGGAGCACTACCGCCCGCGCTTCCTCCCCGGGGCCGCCCGCGACAGCCTGCGCTTCGAGGAGATCGAGGTCCGCCCGCTGGGGGCCGAGTTCGCCCTGGTCACGGCCCGGTTCGTCCTCTCTCGCGGCGGCCGGACCACGGCGAGCGGCCCGTTCACCCTGGTGATGCAGCGCCGGCCGGAGGGCTGGAGGATCATCCACGACCACTCCTCGAGCGATCCTCGGTAGCGGGCTCGCGCTCGCGGCCGCGCTGGCGGGGTGCGGGACCCCGGCGCCGACCGGCGTGGCCCTGATCGGCGCCACGGTGATCGACGGAAGCGGCGGCCCGCCCCGCCGGGACGCGGTCGTGGTGGTGCAGGGCGGCCGGATCGAGGAGGTCACCGGCCGGGCCGAGTACCGGCCGCGCCGACGCACCGCCGAGGTGGACGTGAGCGGGAAGTGGATCGTCCCCGGGCTGATCGACGCCCACGCTCACGTGGCGCCCTGGGCCCTGACCCGGTACCTGGCCTGGGGCGTCACCACCGTGCGGGACGTTCACGGAGCCCAGGACCGGATCCTCGCCCTCCGGCGGCGGGTCAACTCCGGCGCGGTGCCGGGCCCGCGGATCTACAGCGCGGGCGCCATGCTCGACGGCCGTCCGGCCACCTACGCGGACGCGATCGCGGTGGACGACGCCGCCCGCGCCCGCCGCGCGGTGGACCGGCTCGCGGTGGCCGGCGTGGACTTCGTCGAGGTCCACACCCGGGTGGATCCGCCCCTGCTCCAGGCGATCGTGGACGAGGCGGCCACCTTCAAGCTCAGGGTGGGCGGCCACCTCGGGCTCACGGACGCGCTGACCGCGGCCCGGCTCGGGGTCGGCTGCATCGAGCACCTGAGCGGGATCCCCGAGGCGGCCGGCGACCCCGCCCCGCTCTACGGCGCGCACTACCGCAGCTTCTGGCTGGGCTGGACCGCCTTCGAGCGGGCCTGGGCCGGGCTGGATTCGGCCTCGCTCGAGCGGGTGGCGGGAGAGCTCGCCGCCCGCAAGGTCGCCCTGGTCCCGACCCTGGTCCTGCACGAGACGTTCAGCCGCCTGGACGACTCCAGCGTGACCGGGGAGCCGGAGCTCCGCGCCGTGCCGGCCGCCGAGCGGGCCCGGTGGGACGTCCCCGGCATGGTGGAGCGGGCCGGGTGGACTCCCTCCGAGCTCGCCGCGTTCCGGAGCTCCCGGCCCAACCAGGACCGGTTCGTCCGCCGGTTCGCCGCCGCGGGCGGCCTGCTCGCGGCGGGGACCGACGCCTCGAACCAGCTCCTCGTCCCCGGCTTCAGCGAGCACCGCGAGCTGGAGCTCCTGGTGAAGGCCGGGCTCTCCCCCGCGGAGGCGCTGCTCGCCGCCACCCGGAACGGGGCCCTCCTGCTCCGGGCCGACTCGATCGGCCGGATCGCCCCCGGCAAGGTGGCCGATCTGGTAGTGCTCGCCGCCGATCCTCTGGCCGACATCCGCAACACGCGCAAGATCTTGCAGGTGATGGTGCGGGGCCGGCTGCTCCGGCCCGACTCGCTCCGCGCCGCCTGGTAGGAATCCCTCGAGTCCCCCGGCTAACTTCCGGGCGTCTTCTGGGAGGCTCCATGCCTGAGGCACCTCAAGACCAGAGGCCCCGGATCCGGCTCACCCAGCTCTCCCACGGAGCGGGTTGAGCCTGCAAGCTCGGCCCCGCCGAGTTAGCGCAGGTCCTGCGCTTCCTGCCCTCGGTGGAGGACCCGCGGGTCCTCCTCGGCGCCGCCACCCGCGACGACGCGGCGGTGTTCCGGCTCGGCCCGGATCGCGCGCTGCTGGCGACGGTGGACTTCTTCACGCCCATCGTGGACAACCCGGCGGACTGGGGGGCGATCGCGGCCGCCAACGCGCTGAGCGACATCTACGCCATGGGGGGGACGCCGCTCTTCGCGCTCAACCTGGTGGGGTGGGCCCGCGACCGGCTGCCGCTCGAGCTCTTGGGCGAGGTCCTGAAGGGGGCGGCCGAGGTGGCGCGGGAGGCCGGGTGCCTGATCATCGGGGGGCACTCGATCGACGACCCGGAGCCCAAGTACGGGATGGCCGTGATAGGCGAGGTGCACCCCGACTGGATGCTCACCGTGGCGGGCGCGCGCCCGGGCGACCGGCTGGTGCTCACCAAGCCGCTCGGCACCGGGGTGCTCTCCACCGCGATGAAGGCCGGCGTGCTGCTGGAGGCCGGGATGGCGGACGCCGTGCGCTCGATGCGGACGCTGAACGCCGGCGCGGCGCGGGCGGCGCTTCGGGTGAGGGTGAACGCGGCGACCGACGTCACCGGGTTCGGGCTGATCGGGCACCTGCTCAACCTGCTGGAGGCGAGCGGCGTGGGGGCGGAGCTCGCCTTCGACGCGCTCCCCATCCTGCCCCACGCGCGGAACATGGCCGGCCGGGGGCTGGTCCCGGGCGGCACCAAGCGGAACCTGGAGGCCGCGGAGGGCCGGGTCGAGTGGGCGCCCGACCTGAGCGACATCGACCGGGTGCTCGCGGCCGACGCGCAGACCTCGGGCGGGCTCTTGCTCGCGGTGCCGGCCGAGAGCGAGGCCGCGCTGCTCGCGGCGCTCCGGGAGGAGCGCACCCCGGTGGCGGTGACGATCGGGCGGGTGACGGCGGGCCCGCCCGGGCGGATCCGCGTGGCCCACCGGCTCGGCCCGGAGCCGGGGTAGCGCCTCGTCGGGGTCGGGTCGCTTCGATGTCTCCGGTGCGCTGGACCGCGGAGCGGATGGAGCAGCTCGAGGCCGCGGCGCGGCGCGGCCTTCGGGTGGAGCTCACCACCCGGCGCGGGACCGAGTACGTGGTGACGGCGGTCCGGGTGGCGCCGGTCGGGCGCCGGGAGGCGCTGGTGGGGCGCCTCCCCATGACCGGCGAGGAGCTCACCTTCATCCTGGACGACATCGACAGCTTTCAGGTGATCGAGGGATGAGCGATCCGATCGCGGTGGTGCACCTGGACGAGAGCTGTCTCAGGAACGGGCTCGAGGGACCCTGCCCGGGCGGGGCCGGCGGGCTGATCGAGGTGCGGACCCGCTCCGGGATCCAGCGGCGCGACTTCTACCTCTCGGCACCGGACACGACCAACAACCGGATGGCGCTCCGCGGCGCGATCGCCGCGCTCGAGCTGTTGCGCGGGAAGGGGCGGCGGCTCAGGGTGCTGGTGGTGTCGGACTCGGAGTACCTGGTGAAGGGGATGCGGGAGTGGGCGCCGGGCTGGGCCGCCTGGGGATGGCGGCGCAAGGGGGGCGCGCTCGAGAACCTGGAGCTCTGGCGGGAGCTCGTGGCCGCGGCCGCGGGGCACGAGGTGCAGTGGACCTGGGTGCGGGGCCACCAGGGGCACCCCAAGAACGAGTACGCCAACGACCTCGCGATGCGGGCGGCGCGGCGGGGCGAGAGCTCCGCCGGCGCGGTCCCGTCGGGCTTCCTCGAGTGGCTCGCGGCGCGGCAGGCGCGGGGACAGTTCGCCGGGTACGACCCGGACGCCGCGTTCGCGGAGCTCGAAGCCCGGATCGCGGCGGGGGAGCGGTTCGCGCTGGCGGAAGGCGCCGGCGAGGGCGCTGCGTGAACGTGCCGCGTCACCGCGCCGCGTGACGGCGCCGGGTGAAGCCGCTGCGTGAAGCCGCGCCCTAGTGGAACCCGTACCCGATCGCGAGGCGACCGGTCACCGCGTCCGCCGGCGCGGCGTACACCTCGCCCGTAATCCCCACCCGCGGGGTCGCGAGCCAGGTGGCGCCGCCGAACACGACGCCCCGGGTGAGGTTCGCCTCCACCCTGGTGCTGTCCACCTCGCCGAAGCGGTTGACGAAGTTCACCTGGAAGCGGGGACGCAGCAGGTTGAGCCCGCCCCCCACGTAGGGGCGGAACCGCCCCCGGGCGAGGGCCCAGCCCAGCGACCCTTCGGCCCCGAAGACGTTGGGGTGGTAGCGGTCGTCGGAGCGGGTCCCCTGGTAGCACTCGCTGTTCGGGTTCTCGAGCTCCGGATCGTCGCAGGTGATCGGAGCGCGGATCACGCCGAGGGTCCCGTGCACCCGGAGGCCGAGGCTCGCCTCGTCCTCGCCCAGGCGGCCGAGGGGGATGGCGCGCGCGAGGGCGAGGCCCACCAGGTTCGCCTTCGCCCCGTTGATCCGGATCGGCGGGATCCAGCTCAGCTCGAGCTGGAACCGGGCGGGCCCGCCGAGGAGCAGCCGGGGCCGCGGGAGGGCGAAGAGGAAGTCGGTGTTCTCGGGTCCCTTGCCGGGGCGGCAGATGGTGGGGGTGCGGGCGGCGGCGTCGAGGGTGGGAAGATAGGAGCCCTCGAGCTGGATCCGGCCCTGGCCCAGCTCGAGCGACGGCGGGCCGGCCAGCGGCCCGAACGCGAGCGGCACCGCGAAGGTGCCGAACACCTTCACCTCGTTGGACCCGGCCGGCGGGCGGCAGACGGTCTGGGCCGCGGCCGGCCCCGCGAGGAGCGCCGCGAGCGACAGCGTGACCGGTATGAGGCGCATGGATATCCTCCGCTTCGCACCCGGTTGACCGCCGGGGAACCGCCCCCTACCCTCGCGTAGCCCCCGAACCGCCCGGCGACGCGTGAGCGATCTCGAGCACTTCTTCCGGCACCTCGTCTCCCGGCTCGCGGCCGGCGATCCCGCGCGGCTCAACCGCCCGATCCCAATCGCCGACATTCAGACCTCGATCCTGCCGTACCGGGTGCACCGCCGCGCGCTCGGGCTCGAGAGCAGCGAGGACTACGAATTCCTGCTGCTCCGGCTCTGCGCCGGCGAGGGCGGGCTCGCGCGGACCGAGCCGCCCGAGGTTCAGGCGCGGCTCCGGGCCGAGCTCGCAAGCCCCAACCCCGACCTGAGTCTGCTGCGGGAGCACGGAGACGCCCTGGTGACGCTCGCCGGGGTGCCGGTCGCGCGGGCGCTCATGGCCGATTCGGACCGCGAGTACGTGCCGCCGGGCGCCGTGGCACCCGGCCCGGCGCCGGCCGGTGCGCCGCCCGGGCGCGATCCGGCCAAGGAGACGACCGCCCCCGGCCCGAGCCACACGCCCTGCTGCCCGGCCTGCGGCGGCGCGCTTCCCACCGGCCGCGCGGTGAAATTTTGCCCGTTCTGCGGCGCGGGCCAGACCCCGGGCCGGTGCCCGGCGTGCGGCGCCGAGATCGAGCCGGAGTGGCGGCACTGCATCGACTGCGGCGCGGCGCTCCGCCGCGCCTGAGCTTCGCTTGAAGGGCCCTCCGGGCCGGGGCATATTGCGGGGAGCATGACCAGCGCGCCCCGCCGTTCCCGGAGCCTCGTCGCGTGACCTCCCCCGATCGCCAGAGCGGAGTCGTGTTCCTCTCGGGCGTCCGCACCGGGTTCGGCGCCTTCGGCGGCGCGCTCAAGGACCTCTCCGCCACCGACCTGGGCGCCGCCGCGGCGCGCTGCGCGCTGGCCCGGGCCGGGGTCTCTCCCGCCGACGTGGATCACGTCGTCTTCGGCAACGTCCTCCAGACCTCCGCCGACGCGCCCTACCTGGCCCGGCACGTGGGCCTCCGGGCCGGGGTGCCCGAGGAGGTGCCGGCCCTCACCGTGAATCGGCTCTGCGGCTCGGGGTTCGAGGCGGTGATCCAGGCCGCGCACCAGATCCGGCTGGGCGAGGCGGAGGTGGTGCTCGCCGGGGGAACCGAGTCCATGAGCCAGGCCCCGCACGTGGCGCGGGGTATTCGCTGGGGCCTCCGGCTCGGAGCCGGTGCCACGCTCGAGGACAGCCTCTGGGAGGCGCTCCGCGACCGGGGGTGCGGTCTCACCATGGGCGAGACCGCGGAGAACCTGGCGGTCCGCTACGGCATCACCCGCGCGGAGACCGACGCCTACGCGCTCCGGAGCCAGCAGTGCGCCCGGAGCGCGTGGGAGTCGGGCGCGCTCGCGGCCGAGGTGGTGCCGGTGGCGGTGCCGGACGGGAAGCGCGGGGGCACAGTCGAGTGGGCGGCCGACGAGCACATGCGGCCCGACACGACGCTCGAGGGCCTGAGCCAGCTCCGGCCCGTGTTCCGGCCGGACGGCGTGGTGACGGCCGGGAACGCCTCGGGCATCTGCGACGGGGCGGCGGCGCTGGTGGTGGCGGGCGAGCGCTTCGCGGCGGAGCGCGGGCTCCGGCCGCTCGGCCGGCTGGTCGGGTGGGCGGTGGTCGGGGTGGACCCGAGGGTCATGGGGATCGGCCCGGCGCCCGCGGTGCGCCGGGTGCTCGAGCGTACCGGCCTCGCCCTCGAGGCGATGGACCTGGTGGAGGTGAACGAGGCGTTCGCCCCGCAGTACCTGGCGGTGGAGCGGGAGCTCGGGCTGGACCGGGGGCGCACCAACGTGGACGGCGGCGCGATCGCCCTGGGGCAC
>Ga0070741_10011339_pt1 | contig 16485 bp, 19 predicted proteins | sample Coa_R1_4_FD_66440 | JGI IMG/M metagenome (GOLD analysis project Ga0070741, IMG submission 66440) | Surface soil microbial communities from Centralia Pennsylvania, which are recovering from an underground coalmine fire - Coalmine... | ecosystem: Environmental > Terrestrial > Soil > Unclassified ...
TGGGTAGAGTGGTCCCGCGAAATGTATTTGGTGGTCCGAGGCTCCGGGAACGACCTTGTGCCGGCAATCCGCAGCGAGCTTGCAACCATGGACAGCACTCTTCCACTGGCGCAGATACGCACCATGGAGGCGCTGATTGATGACTCGCTTGCGCAGGAGCGCTTTCGCACCTGGCTGATCAGCGGATTCGCTGCAATAGCTTTGCTGCTGTCAGCGATTGGCCTTTTCGCACTTATTTCCTACTCTGTGAGCCAACGCACGCGCGAGATCGGGGTTCGTCTCGCGTTGGGCGCACAGCGGGGCAGCGTCTTGAGAATGGTGCTCAGAGAAGGTCTGCAGCTGCTCATGGTCGGCTTGCTCCTGGGATTGATTGGAGCATTTTCGGCAACACGCATCATCCGATCGTTACTCTATTCCACGAGCACCACAGACACAGTGAGCTTCGCTGGGACATCCCTTACCCTGATCGCGGTCGCCCTGATGGCGTGCTATATTCCGGCGCGCCGCGCTTCGAAAGTGGAGCCGATGGTGGCATTGCGGTACGAGTAGATTGCTAAGCTCATTAGGACAATTCTGTTGTTTAGGCAGCCTTCGGTTTGTTGACTGATTTCGGCAGGATGCCCAGGATCTCGTGCTCGTGCATGATCAGGTATTCTTCGCCATTGAAAACAATTTCGTTGCCGGCGAATTGTGAGAACAGGATGCGGTCGCCTTCCTTTACATCCGGCGGAAGGATCTTGCCCTCATCGGTCACCTTTCCTCTACCTACCGCCAGCACCATGCCTTCCTGAGGTTTCTCCTTAGCCGTATCAGGAATGATGAGGCCGCCCGGAGTCGTTTCCTTCTCATACACCCGCCGCACCAGAACTCGATCATGTAAAGGAATTAAATTTGCAGCCATTGATCGCATCTCCTCTGCGTGTAGCAGGACAGTATCGCGAAGGTACTAATGACCCCTCAGCGATGGCTCACCTCGGCCAACTCGAGGATGAGCCATTGCCAGGTTTCTGCAGCGTCAACAGGAGAGCAACATCACTGTGGTGGCGCTTCGAGTTGCACGATGTGAATCGTGTTGGTGTCCGGATCTACGGCAACCAACATTGATACGTGCTGACCTTCCTGGCCTTGTAAAGCGTCTGGGTTACCTACGGTGTATGTCTTGTTGTCTTTGTCGCTGGTGAATGATTTACGGTCTTTGCTGACCTTACCAGTCATGCTTTGGTTCTGGCCCTGGCCAGATTGTCCCTGGCTTGCCTGGCCACTTTGACTTTGTCCGCTCTGACTGGTGCTGGATTGACCGCTGCTGGATTGACCGCTGCTGCTTTGACCGGACGTGTCCTGGCTTTGGGCCAGTACAGCGACCGCTAATGCGAGCGTCAATAGGACTGAGAACAGAATCTTCATACGGCACTCCTTTTCCAATTGATGTGAGGGTTCCAACCTCAAGGCTATCCGGGCGGTATCGCTAAGACAATTCGTCGTGAGGATGAACGGTCATTACAACTTTCGCGGTAAAGAATTCTTTTAGGCCGCGGGTGCCGAAGCAGCAGATTTGAGCCAGTTTTCCAGCTGCTCGTGACCAACTAAGCCCGCCTGCTGCATGACGAGCCGGCCTGCGTAGAAAACCGCAAAGTTGGGGATGCCACGCACGTTGTAGCGCCCGGCGAGTTGAGGATACCGTTCCGTATCAACCTTCACGACCACTGCGTGCCCGGCCATGTCCTTGGCCGTGCGTTCGACCTCGGGCGCGGCCACTCGGCAGGGTCCGCACCACGCCGCCCAAAAATCCACCAGCACCGGCACCCGGCTCTCCTGGATGATTTCATCGAACTGCGCCGTGTCCACTTCGAGCGGCTCGTCGACCGGAGGGAGCGCAGCCTTGCACTTGCCGCAACGTCCTGTATCGGCGAGATGCTTTGCTGGGACACGGTTTTTCTGCCCGCAGTTCTTGCAAATTCGAACGACTGCCATTTTCAATCTCCCGCATCCGAAAAGTGCAGGTCGGATGTAAACCGGCAGGCCTGTGGTTGTCCGGATCGATTGAATGACCGGCTGATTGTGTCAGTCCGAAGTTGCTACAAAAGTCGTAGTGAGGGCACTAACGGGGGTCGGGTTGGACCGTACGCGTTGTAGCGGAATCGGTTTTCATGCTGACGAGGAATTGCGGCGGGTGTGGCCGATTACTACCATCGTGCATAGGAGATGCACCAAGCGCGGCCCGCTACTCCGCGGAAGACAGCGGAATGCGGCAAATGGTGGCGGGGATAACACAAATTCCAGCAAGCACGAATGGCAGTTGTCCCCACATCTCTTTTGCTGGCACGTGCCAGGATTCGAAATATCGGAGGCAAAAATGGTTACGACGCCGTTATTTTTTGATCTCGAAAATCTGCGTCATAGGTGGGGATGGTTGCTCGCGCTGGGAATCGTCATGATCATTCTCGGCACTATCGCCTTCTTCATCGCTCCCGCGGCTACGATTGGTACTGTCCTGGTGCTTGGTTGGTTGTTGGTCATCAGCGGTGTGGTCGAGGTGATCCATGCGTTCCGGGTGAGGAGATGGGGTGGTTTGTTCCTTCATCTTATCGGCGGGCTGCTTGGAATATTCGTTGGTTTACTTGTGGTAACCCATCCGGTTGCCGGAGCGCTGGCATGGACGCTGCTGTTTGCTTCCTTCTTCACGGTCATCGGAATTTTCCGCGTTGTCACGGCGATCAGCGTAAAGTTTCCCCACTGGGGATGGGCAGTGTTCGACGGGATTGTCACTCTCGCCTTGGGAATTCTGCTCTGGGCAGAGTGGCCGTGGTCCGGGTTCTGGTTCCTGGGGATGGCGGTCGGTATTTCGCTGATCCTCCGCGGCTGGTCATATCTGATGTTTGCGCTGGCGATTCACAATTTGCCTGTCATCCCAGCGGTGCAGGTACGTCGAGCAGCGTAACATCGCGGTATATGAGCGCGGACAATGGCCAGAGCAGACGGCAATATCGATGAAACCGCCAGGACGGAGGGCGAACGTCCTCCTCCGCCCGACGAAAAGAAACCCCAGGGAACTGCTTCGGTCAACGAGCGTCGGACGAATGCGGACAACGCAGACTTGAAGGCCGAGCGGGATGCCCTTCTGGATCGGATGGCGCGTAACCAGGCAGAGTTCGAGAATGCTCGCCGGCGCGCAGCCAAGCAGCAGCAGGATTTCCGGGAATTCGCGCGCGCTGACACTATCAGATCTCTTCTACCAATTCTCGACAGCTTCGATCGGGCATTGCAGGCTCCAGCACAAAATCTGGAAGAGTTCCGCTCGGGAGTCGATCTGATTCGCAGGCAATTACACGACGCATTAAGCAAGCTAGGTGTGAGACCCATCCCATCGCAGGATGAGCCTTTCGATCCCCGTGTTCACGAAGCGATTGAAACAGTAGAAAGTCCGACGGCAAAGGATAACCACGTCGTCCAAGAGCTACAGCGTGGCTATACATTGAATGATCGCTTGCTGCGCCCTGCCAGTGTGATTGTTGCACGTAGTCCGGAACCCGTACGACCAAAGTAATAAGCGTCTCCTTACCTCCGCGACGTAGTCTTCCGTAGGTTTTCCTTCTAGATCGGCGTTCAGTCTCATGAACAATTGCGACCGGTAAGTAGCGTCGCTAGCATGCGGTTATGTCATCCGGCGAGACGAAACAGCGCATCTTCGAACACCCGCCGGGCGACTGGTCTGAGAAGCTTGGAGTTACTCTGGTCGTACTCGGGATTGTCGCACTCGCGACCATCAAAGCGTATGTAGCCAACCCGGTGATGCTGTTTGGATGGCTGGTCGTTGTGAGCGGTCTCGCCGAGGCCGCCCACGCTTTTCATGTCCGCCGGACTGATCGATTCTTCCTGCACATTGTTCCGGGTCTCGCAGGAGTTCCTATAGGGCTGCTCATCAGCACCCACCCCGGTGCTGGCGAGCTGGCTTGGATGTTGCTGTTCGCTTCGTACTTTACCGTCCTGGGCCTGTTCCGGATTGTCGCGGCCGTGCGGCTGCGGTTTCCGAATTGGCAGTGGGCGATATTCGATGGGATCGCAACATTCCTGCTCGGCACCCTGCTCTGGGCTGCGTGGCCATGGGGTGTCTGGTTCTTCGGTTTCGCAGTTGCAATCTCATTGGTCCTACGGGGCTGGTCAACCATCATGTTCGCCGTCGGAGTACGGCGGTTGCGGACAACAACCGCATCACCGCTTCCGATCCGAGCGCGACAAGATGACCCCGGGACTGCACCCGACCAGTACAGGGTGCCAACAACCCGTTAACTTCTTATTTCAACGTCAAATTACGAACCATTCTGGAGGTCAATGATGTCAGCACAAAGAACGAACCAACAAACAACTTCACCGTCCACTGCGACCGCGGAACAGACCGGTTCCCGAGGAGAACAGAGGAACCAGAGCTCTCTCGCGCGACAGAGTATCTTGCCCTCGATTCCATCCTTACTGCTGGATCCGTTCGGCTTCTTCGACGATTCTCCGTTTACTCTGATGAGAGGCATGCAAGACGAGCTAAATCGCGCGCTTACCCAGGGCGGCGGGCGTTCCTCTAGCCGAAACGCCGTGGGCGACATCGTGTATGTGCCGCCCATCGAAGTAGAAATGCAGGACGGAAATTTCGTAATATCCGCGGAACTGCCGGGCGTCGACGACGAGGATATCAGGGTCGAAATAAGGGACGATGCGGTTGTCATCTCGGGCGAACGGCAGGAGCGGCGTGACGAAAACCGTCGAGGGGTACGCAGAAGCGAACTGCGCTACGGGCAGTTCCTCCGCGCGATTCCTCTACCGGATGGAGCCAACGCGGACCAGGCTCGCGCCGAATTTACCAATGGAGTGCTGCGGATATCAGTCCCGGTTGCGCAGGCACAAAGCAACAGTCGTCAAATCCCGATCCAGACAGGGACCTCGCAAGATGGCCAAGGACAGCGGCAAGGGCAATCCGCTTTGTCGCAGACGGGTGAACAAAGCACGAGAACTGACACTGGCGGGCAAAAAGCAGCCTAAACGTAAAAACAATTCTGCTGGTCGCTGCGAATCGCCGTGACCAGCTTTGTTGTTTTAGAGCGCACCTTGACTGTTGAAGAGCGGTACCGAAGCCGGTTAGCTCGCCAGTCTGTATTGCGGTTCATCGCCCGCCAACAGAACCCGGAAGTCAATGAGATCAAGCCGCAAGAATTCCTGGACGATCGGCACCGTCGAGCGTTCCATTTCTTCTTTAGTTCCGTAGAAGACTACTTTCGCCTCATCCAGAAATATAACGTGGTCAGCCACACGTTCGGCGAGCCGCATGTCGTGGGTCACTACTACGCTAGTTAGCTTCAGATTCACCTTGAGCTGGTCAATCAGGTTTCCCAGCCGGCGAGCCATTAATGGGTCGACCATGGTAGTCGGTTCGTCGTATAGAACGGCTTCCGGGCTAGCTGCCAGGGCTCGTGCGATCGCCACGGACCTCTTCATGCCGGTCGAAATTTCCGACGGCAAATAGTCGCGAATGTCCCGAGCTCCCACAAGTTCCAGCAGGCCGTCAACGATTTCATAGATTTCCTTTTCGGTGAGATCGCTGCGTTCACGCAGGGGAAAGGCGACGTTCTCGCCGACAGTCAGCGAGTCGAACAGGGCGCCATTCTGAAAAACCATGGTAATTTTCTTGTGGATTCGCTGCAGTTCGTCTTCAGCATAATCGGTGATCTCCTCGCCGGCTGCAAACACTCGTCCGGAATCGGGCTTTAGAAAACCCATGATGATGCGCAGGCACACGGATTTTCCTACCCCGCTACGGCCCAGAATGCAGACCGTCTCGCCGGGAAAGACCTTGAAGCTCACACCATTGAGAACCAAGTGGGATTCGAACGCGATGGATACGTCCCTGAACTCAAGGTAAGGTTTGCGCTGATCTCGGCCAACAATTGTTGGACGAGAGTCGCCACTCGTGTTCTTTGCTGGGGGATTCACGTTCATGCACCGCTTCAAATGTGATCAGGATTCTCACTTCCGGAATGCCATGTGAACCGCCAGCCTCTCTCCTCTGAGTCCGACGACGTTGCATGACGTGCGCCCATTCTGAAGATTGAAGTCCAAATCCACGCTGCTGTTCCCGATTCGCATGTTGCGCACCGCGAGAAAATCCAGCCAATCCGGCAACTCAGGATTGACTATGTTCAGTTCCTTCCGCTGCGCCAGCGGGTGAATGCCTAGTACCGAAGTGAGGATCAGAAACCATGCTCCTGACGCCCAGGCCTGTGGCGAGCAGGAAACCGGATAGTGCACGGGCTGGTCATGTTCACGCCGCTGGACACCACAGAAAAGTTCAGGCAGACGATAATCACGAAAAGTCATTGCCGCGTGGAACAGAGTGGTCAGTATCTTTAGCGCCGGCGCTCGAAAGTTGTTCAGCCCCATGCCGTACGCAATCAGAGAATTGTCGTGGGGCCATACAGACCCGCGATGGTAGCTCAAGGCATTAAAAGTCGGTTCCCGGTCGGACAGCGTACGCCAACCCCAACCGCTAAACATGTCTTCCTGCATCAGGCGGTGAATAACTGTGCGCGCCCGCTCGCGGCTTATGGCACCCGAAAACAAAAGATGACCGGGATTGGAAGAGGTAACTTCCAGCGGTTTCTTACGGCCGTCGAGCGCCATCGCATAGAAGTTCTGGTTTGGCATCCAGTACGCTTTTTCCAAGCGTCTCGCCATATCCGAGGCCTCTTTCTTCAGCTTATTGGCTCGATCGGAATCGTTAAACAATCTTAGGAGAGATGACATTCGGCGCTTGGCGTCATAAACATAGCCTTGCACTTCGACGGGAGCGATTGGAGGAGGCGCGATACTCCCGTCGGGACACATGTTCGCGTCCCACGAATCTTTCCAACTTTGATTCATCAATCCCTTGGGCGACCGCCGCGCGTATTCCACTAATCCGTCGTGGTCCAGATCGCCGTATTCGGCGATCCAGTCCAGCGCTCGATATGCTGCCGGCAGCAACTCGGCCACAAAGTTTGCGTCACCGGTCCAGCGGTAAGTTTCACTCAGCAGGATAAGGAACAACGGGGTAGCGTCAACCGACCCATAATAAGGACCGAAAGGCATCTCGTTACAGCGAGTCATCTCGCCTTGGCGATACTCGTGCAAGATCTTGCCGGGCTCTTCATCGCGCCAGTCGTTGTATTCCTTACCCTGGTAACGCGCGAGCACACGCAGCGTATCCATTGCGAGTTGCGGATTGAGCGCCAGTGCCTGGTATGACGCGATGATGGAGTCACGGCCGAACAGGGTAGCGAACCATGGGACTCCAGCAGCGACCACGTGGTCCTCGCCGTCGCGAATTTGGAGAGCGTGAAAGTCGCTGATGGCATTATTGAGTGCGAGGTCGAAGGTGCCTCGGTTGCTGTGGAAACTGGTTGACTGGTGCTGCCAACTCGCGTGTCGCTCGCGCCGTTCGCGCAGGCACTCGGCGTAGTCAGTGCTGGCAACGGCGACTTTCCTGTTGCTGACCGACGGAACAATCGTGGCCTGGATCTGCACGGGAGTCCGAGGCAGCAATATCAGATCCCAACGGGCTTTTCGTTCCGCCAGGGACGAAGGCTTAGGGGCCAGGCTCACCCGAGTCTGGCGCAACAGGTGGTCGAGACCGCGATAAAAAAAAACAGGCCATCGTCTTTCCTGACCGGCCGATAGTACTGGCCGTGCACTTTGCGTGGGATCCCGCGCACTTGAAACACGTCGACGAAGTCGGCGTCGAAATAAAGTTCCACGCAGAGGTCAACCGGTTTCAGATTGAAGTTGAGGAACATAAGCCGATCGAAAAATACTTCTTCATTCAGCAGCTGCTGGCGGCGAATATGGATGGTGTTTTCCGCCACATTGTAGGAGTTACGTAGCGTCATGCTGCCGATGGTGAGTTCGATCTGCGAGGCGAAGGTGTTTTCAGTGTTGGAGGACAGGACGAGGGCCTGCCGGCCGCTGACGCACAACTCAAGATGGCTAAGAAAACGCGTGTCGTCGTAAAAGAATCCGACGTCGGGCGCGATCGCGGGGACAATATCGCCGCCAACCGCGGTTGAAACAAATGTCTTGCCGTCAATCAGGGTGAGATTATTACTGACCTGCCGCGGAGGTTGCGAACGGCAAGCGATTCTTGGTTCCAGGTGAGGTGAAGGGATCTCCTCAAGTTCGTCTTCGGTGATCAGGACTTCCGGGTGCATGCCATCGAGTCCTTTGCGTAAAGCCTTCGAGCGAGACCGCAACTAATCGTTGCGTTACGGCCTCGCACTCATTAAGGGGTTACGTTTACCATCTGATGCCGAAAGTCACAGGCACCATTCGGGTGATGATGCGGCCCGTATCCGCATAGTGATAGCGTGCTTCGGTGAATAACTTCACTCCGCTGCTGTGAACTTTGAACTCGAAGCCGCCACCCAAACTGCCTCCCACGCCACCGCGTCTCACGCTGCCAATCACCTGGTTTGCCGGAACCAGGGTGTTGAAAAACACACCGAAAAATGGATCGAACAAGAACACCGGCACTACAGTTGGCGTAGTGAACTCGACTACGCGACGGTAATAGCCGACCCCGCCTGCAATAAACGGTTGAAATCTACTGCTGGTACTCAGGCGTATTTTGGGATTTACCGTGAGCGACCACAGATGCGAATTCGCCCCCGGTACGCCAGCCTCCGCCAGAACGCTTCGGTTCACGCCAAATCCGTGGTAGCTGTAATCGAGAGTGGTGGCGAAGTGTTGGGTGACATTCACCCCACCTCCAAAAGTGATATGCCAGCCATTATTCAGCCGGTTACTCAAGTCGCCAACCAGCGGGGTAAATCCCGCACCGAAACTCGCGGTCAAGCGATGCTCGTCTTGCGCCTGACTGTAACTAGCTAGGGTCAGGACGATGAATGCTGAAGCCAGAAGCTGCATCCACGCCCCGGGAAACAATCGTTTTATCGTGTTTTGCACTTGCATACACTCTGCTCCCTGAAGTAGCGCACATTGTTCGTACGATTAGGTTCTTATCGCTGGTTAGATGTGGAGAGGTGTGTCCTGCGGTCGTCAGTCGTAAGGATGAATCGAGGTTGCGAAGCTGCGGCTACGATCCGCCTGCGCGATGGTCAGAGGGACCAATACGACTTAATTGGTACACATCGCAATCAATCCTTTCGCTGTTTCTGTACATCCTTACCTCACACTGCTGCCGTGGTGTCGCCAGGAGGTATGGATGGATGTAAGTGGAAACAAGATCCAGGTTTTAGGAACGCGCGGCTCTGCCGAGGCGCATGCCATTCGCGATTTCTTACATCGCAGCGACGTACCTTTCCAATGGATCGAACTTAGCAATGACGAACAGGCACGTACCCTGGCGGGAGTCAGCGGCTTGAATGACACTCGCTTGCCGGTATGTGTTTTCCCCGACGGAACACGCTTGGAGCGCCCGACGATCCGGCAGATAACCGAGAAGCTCGGCTGGTTCCGCGATCCCTCCCGGTCCGAGTACGACGTCAGTATCTATGGCGCAGGACCAACTGGCCTAAGTGCTGCCGTGTATGCGGCGTCTGAAGGACTGAAGACGGTGTTGGTAGAGCGATACACCGTCGGAGGGCAAGCTGGGACCAGTCCGAAAATCGAGAATTATCTGGGATTTCCCGGAGGCATCAGCGGAGCAGAACTCGCCGAGCGCGCCCGAGAACAGGCGGTCCACTTTGGAGCAGAAATCCTGCTGCTTCGCGAGGGAGTTCGAGGAGAGTTCACTCCAGGCAAAGGCACTGTATACCTCGCCGATGGCACAAAGATTGTTTCCCGAGCATCCATCTGCGCTACAGGAATAGATTACCGAAAGCTCAATCTGCCCAATGAAGATCGGCTTGCGGGTAAAGGCGTCTATTACGGCGCCGGATCGAGCGAAGCGTATCTATGCGAAGGCGAACATGTCGTCGTGGTAGGGGGAGGGAACTCGGGCGCGCAGGCATCTGTGTACTTCGCAAAATTCGCGGCCAGCGTGCTGCTGGTTGTGCGCGATACATCATTGAAGAAAACTGTTTCCCAATACCTGATTGACCGCGTTCATTCCACACCACAGATTGAAGTCTTAACCTGTACCGAAGTTGCGGCGTTGCAGGGCGATGATGTCCTTGAGGCAGTCACGCTGAGAAACCGTGACACCGGTGAGGTGCGCACGGTCCAAACCAGCCATTTGTTTCTTTGCCTCGGCGGTACCCCACATACCGAATGGGCAAAGGAAGTAGGCATCGTTCGTGACGAAGGAGGATATCTTGTCACTGGCCCTGACCTGCAGAAGGATGGCCACCATCCGCCAGGCTGGCCGCTGGACCGTGACCCTTACTACCTCGAAACCAATATGCCGGGGGTATTCGCCGCAGGCGACGTACGCCACGGATCGGTGAAGCGGTGCGCTTCAGCGGTTGGCGAAGGAGCAATGGCAGTGATGTTCGTTCATCGCTTCATAGCGGGCGGGTAGCAGTCTCGCTCAAGACGCTTTCTTTTGCGCATTGCCCTGGATCTGCTGCAGCACCTGCTGTCGAACCTGCTCGGCTATGCGCGGCACCTCATTCACCGGAACACGGGTGATCTTCGCTACTTCTTCCTTTGAGAAGCCTTCCATGCAATACAGCTCAAACACAATTCGATCTTGCTCGGGCATGCGAGAGAGAATATCGACAATTTGGGAGATTTCTTCCGCTCTCTCGAGTTCCTGCTCCGGATCCGGCTGGTAATTTGTCGGCGGCCGGACCGGCAAGAAATCGGCCAGGTGATATTCGGAGTCGTCGAGATCCTCGAGCAAATAGGGTTCGCCCTCTGCGTCGGGCCAGAAGGGTATTTCTTCCAGGTCGCGGCGTTCCTTCTGTTCCAGTGTTTCCAGGCTGCTGCGGCGAGCATCGGTTACTTTGCGCTGCCGGACGTAGCCGTCCACAATCTCGTTTGCGAGCTGATACAACCACTGCTCAAGGGTTAATTCGGGCGGCTTCTTGTCGTAATTTTCGTACGCCTTCAACACGACACTGTCGAGGATGTCGCCGCTGGTATAGACGGGAGTACGGACGTCGAGCGTGAGATATGCCACGCGGAGGCGGCGCTTGATGTACGACTTCAGCGGACGCAGAAATGGGGTAATCTGCCGGAAAAATTCTTCTCTGTTGTGTTGAGAAGCGAGGGTTTGTAACTGCGTTTCTTTCGCTCGCAGCGCTTCTTGCTGCTGCCTTCTGGCTGCGATGCGAGCCTGCGGCATAGATGTCTGCTTCGATGTCATGTCTCAAACCGCAGCATTGCGACGATCACGCCGCCTTATTGTCATCCACATCGACGTACTCCGCGTCGATTACGCCCTCATCTTTCGCCTGACCGTCGGCGCCAGGTTGCGGACCCGCACCGGCAGCTGGGCCCGCGCCCGCTGTCGGACCAGCACCGGCACCACCTTGCGGTTGCGTAGCCCTGTACATTTGCTCGGCCAACTTATGGGAAGCCTGCGTGAGGCGTTCCCGTGCCTGGTCCATGGTGCGCTTGTCATTTGACTCCAGAGCTCTTTTTGCGTCTGCCAAAGCGTTCTCAACATCGCCCCGTTCGGATCCCGAGATCTTGTCACCGTGCTCCCGCAACATCTTCTCGACGCTGTAGACAAGCGAATCGAGTTGATTGCGAGCTTCGATCTCTTCCCGCTTGGCCTTGTCTTCCTCGGCGTGAGCTTCGGCCTCGCGCGCCATGCGCTCCACGTCCTGCTTGCTCAGGCCAGACGAGGAAGTAATTGTGATCTTCTGGTCCTTCCCTGTGGCCATGTCTTTCGCAGCGACGTTCAAGATGCCGTTCGCATCGATGTCGAATGCGACTTCGATCTGCGGCGTTCCGCGCGGTGCCGGAGGAATCCCGGTCAGGTGGAACTTCCCCAGCGTGCGGTTCTGCGCCGCCATTGGGCGCTCACCTTGCAGCACGTGCACTTCAACAGAAGTCTGATTGTCCGCCGCCGTCGAGAATGTCTCCGCCTTCCGTGTGGGAATCGTGGTGTTGCGCTGAATCATCGGGGTGGCGACTCCACCCTGAGTCTCGATCGCCAGCGTAAGCGGCGTGACATCGAGCAGCAGCATGTCTTTGACTTCGCCCTGCAGAACGCCGCCCTGAATCGCCGCACCGACCGCGACTACTTCATCCGGATTGACGCTCTTGTTGCCTTCTTTGCCGAACAGTTCCTTGACCAGTCGCTGGATCCGCGGCATGCGAGTCTGGCCGCCAACGAGTACCACTTCATTGATCTTGTTTGCGTCCACGCCCGCATCCTGCATGCATTGCTTGCAGGGACCGAGGGAGCGCTGAATCAGATCTTCGACCATGGACTCGAGCTTGGCCCGTGTGAGCCGCTTGACCAGGTGCTTCGGACCGCTGGCGTCGGCAGTAATAAAGGGCAGGTTGATCTCGGTTTCCATGGTGCTGGAAAGCTCGATCTTCGCGCGTTCGGCGGCATCACGCAGACGTTGCAGCGCCATCTCGTTTCCTTTGGCGCGCAGGTCCAGGCCTTCATCTTTCCTGAACTCGTCGATGAGCCAGTCAACGATGCGCTGGTCAATGTTGTCGCCGCCGAGGTGGGTGTCGCCGTTCGTCGCCTTTACTTCAATTACGCCATCGCCCACTTCCAGGATGGAGATGTCGAAGGTCCCACCCCCGAAGTCGTACACGGCAATGGTCTCGTTTGTTTTTTTGTCGAGACCGTAGGCCAGGGCGGCGGCCGTGGGCTCATTGATGATCCGCTCTACGTTGAGACCGGCAATACTGCCTGCGTCTTTGGTCGCCTGGCGCTGAGCGTCGTTGAAGTAAGCGGGAACGGTAATGACTGCCGAAGTGACCTTCTCGCCCAGGTAGTCTTCCGCCGCTTTCTTTAACTTCTGCAGAATCATGGCAGAAATTTGCTGAGGCGTGTAACGCTTCCCCTGTGCCACAACGACTACGTGGTCCCCTTCGGAGTCGACCTTGAATGGAACCATTTTCAGTTCGTCTTGCACTTCGTCATGGCGGCGGCCCATGAAGCGTTTAATCGAGTAGATCGTGTTCTCGGGATTGGTGATCGCCTGGCGCTTAGCTACTTGCCCGACTAGGATTTCCCCGGTCTTGGTGAACGCGACTACGGACGGAGTAGTCCGGCTGCCCTCTTCATTAGGAATGACTTTCGGCTCGCCACCTTCCATCACTGCCACCACAGAATTGGTGGTGCCGAGATCAATACCGATAGTTTTTGCCATCTGGGTCCTCCGGAAACTCCATGAAAACGAAAGATCGGCGGGTTCAGCATTCCCGGTTTGCCAGCCGGCATGGTTGTCCGCTGGTTAGGGGACCCCGCATCTGGATGCTAGCGGCTGGGCATCATCACAACAATTCCCCGTCAGCATGAACGGGCATTGCGATACCGCGCGTAGGAATAGATGAATCGGATGTCGAGTCCAGCCGTAATACTTTAGTAGTGAAAAACGTCTACCAATCCGGCGTGACCTTCCTCACAGCAAAGTCGTCTTACGCTCGCCTAGTATCGGGATTGCCTGAAGGAGAACCCGTGCTGAAACCCATTCGCATCGTAGCGTCCGTTGTGTTGTTCTGGCCATTCGTCTGTTCTGCGCAAAATACTTCTCTCGCTTCCGGTCATTGGGAAGGGACAGCAGCAACTCCGGGACGGAGCATCAAACTTGTCGTTGACCTCTCGCAAAACGAAAACGGACAGTCGTTCGGCAGCATGAGCTTTCCTGATCAGAAAACCAGTGGGATGACACTGTCGGGAATAACCATTGACGGCAACTCGGTAGCGTTTAAAAGCCCCGTCACCCCAGAGTTCAAAGGCACCATCGCCCCTGATGGCCAAAGCATGACCGGCACAATCCAGCTCGCAGCAAACACCCGCCGGGTGCAGTTACAGAGAATATCCAAACCCGACCTGGGGAGCGTTGCCCATAGTTCCGCCATTACGAAACAACTCGAAGGAACTTGGGAAGGCGCGCTCACGTATAGAAAAACGTGGGGGGACATGACTCCTCCCGAGGGCAACACGCCGCAAGGCGCAACTTTCGGCCTTCGTGTCCAATTTTCTACTGGAACCGAACAGTTAGGCCGAGGCCAATTGTCTCGGTTGGATGAACCCGGAGCCGTGTTCCCGATAGATGTCGTGCACCAGGACGGCAATGCCATCCGTTTCGAGTTTTTCAGCGTAGCTGGCGTCTTCGATGGCCAACTGAATGGCTCCGAGATTTCCGGCGAATGGCGGCAGCTGGGCTCTGATCCCATCCCGGTTACCTTCAAGAGAGTAAGCGGGAGTTAATGCCGCAATTGACGATGTAAGAGCGAGCTATTTGGGCCGATGCACTATGGCCCCTCAACCGGCAGAGTGTGCCGCCCATCGCAGCAGAGCATTCAGTTCGGATTGCAGGTAGTATCCGGGCCGGATCACCGGCACTACTACTCTGCTGGCAGAGCGCCGCTTGAGCAGATCGCGTGCCCGCTCATAACGGGGGATTTGTACTCTCTTTACCAATTCGAGGATATCGTCTTTGGGCATCTCGTCGAGGGCGAGAAATGAGAGCAGCAGCATCAGACCGTCAGGGCCGACGAATCTCGCCAGGGGAAGGCCTTCGACAATGCTGCGGTCCCGGCGAAACTCGCGCCGAGGGTCATACTGGCAGCCGTAGCGATGGTTGCCGCGCGGACTGGCTGCGTGACGATGCACCAGCCTCAATCCCTTCACTCTCGTATTTCCGGATCGGTCCTCGTAAGCGAGCCACTCCACCCGGCCATCTTCAATCCGGGTGATGAGCTCACCACAGGCGCCGCATCGCCATCCTCGTACTGTGGCCGGCTTAGCACCGCCTATCGTTCTGCTGACCATCAAGCCTCACGACTCCCGACTACAGCGTTTCCAGGGGGACCTTGCGCGTTGGTGGCGGAAATGCGCGATCGAGTTCAGCGAAGTCGCGCTCAGTAAGATGGACGTCCAACGCAGCGCGATTTTCACGAACGTGTTCTGGAAGACCAGCCCTCGGAATCGCGATAATGCCGTCCTGCCGGAGCACCCATGCGAGCGCTACCTGGGCTGGGGTTACTTTGTGCCGGGCAGCGATGCGCTTCAACTCAGGATGGTGGAGCATCCGTCCTTGCTCGATTGGCGAATATGCCATCACAGGAATGTTGCGCTCGTGACACCACGGCAACAGATCATATTCAATGCCGCGCCGCGTCAAGTTATAGAGCACCTGGTCAGTTGCGACCTTGTCCCCGGTCGGCAAAGCTAGCAGTTCTTCCATGTCATCGACATCGAAGTTGCTCACTCCCCAGTATCGTATCTTGCCCAGATCGAGCAATTCATTGAAGCCGTCGAGTGTCTCCTGCAAGGGGACCGACTCACGCCAGTGCAGCAGGTAAAGATCGATGTAGCCGCTTCTGAGGCGCCGCAGGCTGTGCTCGCACGCCGCGATGGTCCCGGTACGGGTTGCGTGTTGCGGTAGCACCTTGGTGACGATGAACACCTCGTCCCGCCGTCCGTGGATGGCGTCACCAACCAGTTGTTCGGCAGCCCCGTCTCCATACATTTCTGCGGTGTCAATGAGTGACATCCCGAGATCCAGCCCGAGCCGCAGCGCCTTGATCTCTTCGTCACGCGAGTGCTTGCCTTCTCCCAGGCCCCATGTGCCCTGTCCGAGCACGGGAACGGCTTCGCCCGACGGCAGCTTGGTTGTACGGACGGCAGTTGCGGACAACATGTATGCCTCCTGCTATTGGTTCCAAGTTCAACGCGAGCTCAGGCCGCTAATTCTCCCGGCGCAATTTCGTCGACGTAACACCAGATCCAGCGCTCCCCCGGCTCAGCGGAACGAACTAGTGGATGAGTCGAGTCGTTAAAATGTTTTCTCGCGTGGCGGTTCTTCGACGAATCGCAACATCCGACGTGACCGCAAGTAAGACATAGCCGCAGATGGACCCAGCTATCGCCGATCTTCACGCAGTCTTCGCACACATGCTTGTCGGTCTTGGTGACCTTAATTGAATCCAGGTGCTTGCACACAGTTGGCATCTTCACCTCCAGATTGGCCGGTCAGTCGAGTTTCACAATCACAGCGACATCGAATTTCGAGTAGTATTTCTTCACGTCTGACGCGCCATACTTCTTGCGAAACTTGTCGACCACAGAAGCCACCACCTTCGGGTCGGTCACGGGCGTGCCTTCGACCTGCACTTCCACGCCATCAACAGATATCCACATACGGCGATCGTGAAGCAAATTTTTGTACCACTCAGTATCGGAACCCTTAACCGGCAGAAGATACAGCGTGTCGCCCTCAAGCACGAACCACACCGGACGGGAGATCTTGCGGCCGGACTTCCTTCCGATTACGGCGAGTTCAATTTCATCGGCTTGCGCCAGATGGTCTTTTAGTTCTGTGGTTGACGTCGGCATATTACCTCCACTACTAAACTGCATTCTGAAAA
>Ga0070741_10011340_pt1 | contig 16484 bp, 18 predicted proteins | sample Coa_R1_4_FD_66440 | JGI IMG/M metagenome (GOLD analysis project Ga0070741, IMG submission 66440) | Surface soil microbial communities from Centralia Pennsylvania, which are recovering from an underground coalmine fire - Coalmine... | ecosystem: Environmental > Terrestrial > Soil > Unclassified ...
GCGCCGACGCTGCATCCGTTGCAGCAGGCGTGGATCGAGCTGCAGGTGCCGCAGTGCGGCTACTGCCAGAACGGGATGATCATCCAGGCGACCGATCTGCTGACGACGACGAAGAATCCGAGCGAGACGCAGATCAAGCAGGCGATGAACGGCCACCTCTGCCGTTGCGGTACCTACACGGCGATTCTCGAGGCCATTCAGACCGCCGCCAAGACGATGGCGAAGGGGGCGTGAGATGACCGCGATCGAAGAGCAGACCATCGACATCTTCGGCGCGACGCTGACGCGCCGCAGCTTCGTGAAGGGTGCGGGCGGCATGGTCGTCGGCTTCGGCCTCGTCGGCGCCGGGCTCGGTGCCAAGGCCGCGAGCGCCGCCGAGGTCCCGATGATGTCCGGCACCTCGAACACCCCCGATGCGACCCAGTGGGCTTCCTGGATGACGATCAAGCCCGACGGGACGATCATCCTTCGCACCGGCAAGGCGGAGATGGGACAGGGCTCCGCCAGCACCGCGTACGCGCAGATCACCGCCGAGGAGCTGAACATCCCGTACTCGGCGATCACCGACGTGATCATGGGCGATACGGACCGGACGCCGGACGGCGGCTTCTCCGCCGGCTACATCGTTCCGGCCGGCGGCAACGTTCGAAAGGCCGCGGCGTACGTCTACCAGGCGATGCTCGCGCTCGCGTCGCAGCAGCTCGGTGTGCCCGTCGGGAACCTCACCGTCACGAACGGCGTGGTCTCCGGGGGCGGCAAGAGCGTCAGCTACGGCGATCTCGTGAAGAACCAGCAGCTCAACTTGACGATCCCGGTCACGGGCAGCCTGCAAAGCCTCTTCGGCTACTCGATCAGCGGCAACCCGCCGACGAAGCCCACGAGCCAGTACAAGATCGTCGGCACCTCGGTTCCGATGCGCACGATCCCGTCGATCGTGTCCGGCCAGGCGACGTACGTCGGCGACGTCCGGCTACCGGGGATGCTCCACGCACGCGTCGTGCATCCGCCGGCGCTCGGCTCGAAGCTCGTGTCTGTTGGGAAGCTCGACAAGAAGCAGTTCCCGAACACCCAGATCGTCGTCAAGGGCAACCTCGTGGCGGTCGTCGATCCCGTCGAGTACCAGGCGATCCAGGCCGCCGCTGTCCTCCAGGGGAAGACCAAGTGGACGACGTGGTCGGGCCTGCCGGGCAGCGGCAACCTCTTCTCCGCGATGCGGAAGCTCGACTGGACAACGACGCCGACGGCAACCGGTGTCAGCACGGGCAACGCCGACGCGGCATTCGCGCGGGCGGCGACCAAGCTGACCGCCACGTACGAGTATCCGTTCGAGAAGCACGCTCCGATCGGGCCGACCTGCGCGGTCGCCGACTATCGCCCGGACGGAACTGTCTACGTCCACATGCATGGACAGAACCCGAACGCGATGCGTTGGCTGATCGCGATGATGCTGAATGCGCCGCTCGACAAGGTGGTCGTGCGCTGGTACCACGGTTCCGGCCACTACGGCCGCTCGAACGGCGGCGAGACGGGAGCGGAGTCGGAGGCGGTGCTCATCTCGCAGGCGATCGGGAAGCCGGTACGCCTGCAGTGGATGCGGTGGGACGACATGCAGTGGTCGACGCAGCACCCGCCGGCGTTCTCCGACGTGCAGGCCGGGCTCGACGCGAGCGGGAAGCTGACGGCGTTCAGGGTCAACCACTACATGCCGGCGATGCAGGACGACCGCCACCTCGGTGCGCTCCTCGCCGGCCTGCCGACGATCTCGGCGCCGAACGTGACTCCCTTCCCCGGTACATTCGGGAGCACGCCGAACGGCATCTCGGACCCATGGGTGTACGACCAGGTGCCGAACGCCCTGCAGGTGGGCTACGGGACGTTCCAGATCGGCACCGATCCCAAGGCCCGCGATTTCGACACCCAGATCGGCATGCGTGACCACAGCATGCGCACCCCCGCGCAGCGGCAGCAGAACTTCGCTCAGGAGTCGATGATGAGCGAGCTGGCCGCGGCGGCGAAGGCCGACCAGATCCAGTTCCGGATCGACAACACGACCGATCCGCGCGTGATCAACGTGATGAAGGCGGTCCGGGACAACTCGAAGTGGTGGGAGACCCGGCCCTCGCCGAACCCGAAGGCGACGAGCAGCAACGGGGAGCTGATCGGCCAGGGCGCGAGCCAGATGAGCCGCGCCTCGGCCGTTTGGGGCGCCTCCGCCCGCGTGGCCGTCAACCCGAAGACGGGCAAGGTCCGGGTGACCGACGTCACGACCGTCGGCGACGTCGGCATTCTCGTCAATCCGCTCCAGCAGAAGCGGATGATGGAAGGCGGCGTCGTCATGGGCGTGAGCGAGGCCCTGCACGAGGAGGTCAGGTTCAACAAGGGCACGATCACGAGCCGTGACTGGGTGACGTTCCCGATCCTCCGGATCGTCGACATGCCGAAGATCAACACCGTGATCATCGCGAACCAGAACGCGACCGGCGGCAGCATGGGCACGGCGTTCGGCATGGGCGGCGAAGGGCCGAACGGCTACCTCGCCGCTGCGGTTGCGAACGCGATCTTCGACGCGACGGGGAGGCAGCCGAGGCGGCTTCCCCTTACGCCGAAGTACATCAGGGCGCTCCTCAGCACGTAGGCGTCGAGTGGGGCGGGAGCCGAGCTCCCGCCCCACTCTTCTTCGAGCCCCTGCGGCTTTGCCGCAGCGTGTCGGCGCCGATCCCGGACGTGCGCCGCGAATCTCGGGGCGACACTCGGACCGATGGGGGATCTCACCGCTGCCGTCATCGCGCCCGAAGCGCTCGACGAGCTCTGCAATGCCCTTCGTGAGCGGGGCTTCCGCGTTCTCGGGCCGACCGTCGGCGACGGCGCGATCGTCTATCGCGATCTCGACTCCGCCGCTCAGCTCCCGATCGGCTGGGGCGACGAGCAGGACGGGGGAACGTACTGGCTCGTGCGTCGGCCGGATGCTGCGCGGTTCGGCTACGCCGTCGGCCCGGATTCGTGGAAGCGGTTCCTCTTCCCTCCGCGTGTGCGGCTGTGGCGCGCGCACCGCGACGACGCTGCGCCGCCCACCTTCGAGGAGGAGCCTGTCGACGATCCGCCGCTCGCCCTCGTCGGCGTGCGTGCGTGCGAGCTTCGCGCGATCGCGATCCAGGACCGCGTCTTCACCGGCGGCCGGTACGTCGACCGCGACTACGCGGCGCGGCGCGAGGGAGCGTTCGTCGTCGCGGTCAACTGCTTCGAGCCCGCCGGCACCTGCTTCTGCGTCTCCACCGGCACCGGCCCGCGCGTCGAGGCCGGCTTCGACCTCGCGCTCACGGAGGTCCTCGCCGGCGAGCACCGGTTCGTCGTCGAGGTCGGCAGCGAGCGCGGCGGCGACGTCCTCGCCGAGCTGACGTCGCGTCCTGCGACCGGCGCGGATCTGGCTGCGGCGCGCGAGGCCACCGACGCCGCCGCCGATCGGATGGGACGGACGCTCGAGGTCGGCGATCTTCGCGAGCTGCTCGGCCGGAAGGCCGAGCATCCGCGCTGGGCCGACGTCGCCGACCGATGTCTCAGCTGCGGCAACTGCACCCTCGTCTGTCCGACGTGCTTCTGCACCGGCATCGAGGACACGAGCGACCTGTCGGGCGACGCGGCAGAACGGTGGCGCGTGTGGGACTCGTGCTTCTCCGTTCAGTACTCGTACATCCACGGCGGCGCGGTGCGACCGTCCGTGCGCTCCCGGTACCGGCAGTGGCTGACACACAAGCTGGCGACGTGGCAGGACCAGTTCGGAATGCTCGGATGCGTCGGCTGCGGCCGGTGCATCACCTGGTGCCCGGCGGCCATCGACCTCACCGAGGAGGTCGCCGCACTGCGTGCAGTGGAGGTGAGAGATGACGCAGTCGCTTGAAGCGCTTCTCGGCCGCGTGCCCTTCCTCGCCGGCCTGCCCTCCGACCGCACGGCGCTCCTTGCCGGATGCGCGCGGAACGTCCACTTCGACGCGGGCGAGCTCCTCTTCCGCGAAGGGGAACCGGCCGACGTCTTCTACGTCGTCCGGCACGGCGACGTCGCGATCGAGACGTTCGTGCCCGCGCGCGGTGCGGTCGTGATCGAGACGATCGGCGCGGGCGAAGCGCTCGGATGGTCGTGGCTCTTCCCGCCGTACCGCTGGCACTTCGACGCACGAGCCCTTTCGGGTGTCCGTGCGACCTCGTTCGACGCCGCCTGCCTCCGTGACAAATGCAGCGCCGACCCTGCGCTCGGGTACGAGCTGATGGGGCGATTCGCCCAGGTGCTGATCGAGCGGTTGCAGTGGACGCGACTCCGGCTCCTCGACGTGTACGGTCATGGCGGCGATCGCTGAGCCGTCGCTCGCCGCGCTGACGCCCGAGCCGTATCGGGTCGTCCGCCGGCGCCGCGAGACGGGCGACACCTGGCAGCTCCGGCTCGTGCCGACGCGCGGCGCGGCGCCGAAGGTCGCCCCCGGACAGTTCATGATGGTGTACGCGTTCGGGATCGGGGAGGTTCCGGTCTCCGTCAGCGGCGGGGCCGGCGACCCGGCCGGCGTCGGGCTCACGATCCGGGCGGTCGGCGCGGTGACGCGTGCGCTCTGCAGCTCGACGCGCGGCTCCGTGCTCGGTCTGCGCGGGCCGTTCGGCGCTCCGTGGCCGGTCGACGCTGCCGAGGACCGGGACGTGGTCGTGGTCGCCGGAGGGATCGGGCTCGCGCCGTTGCGGCCCGTCGTGCTGAAGCTGATCGAGGAGCGGGAGCGCTACGGCGCGGTGACGCTCCTGTACGGGGCACGCACGCCTCGCGACTTGCTCTACAAACGGGAGCTCGGCGTCTGGTGCCGGACGATCGCGATCGACGTCACGGTGGACGCACCGACGGCGCGCTGGCACGGGAAGGTCGGCGTCGTCCCGAAGCTCGTCGAGCACGCCCGATTCGACCCCGAGCGCACGGTCGCCTACGTCTGCGGCCCGGAGATCATGATGCGCTTCGCGCTCGGCGCGCTGGCCGCGCGCGGCGTCCCGCAAGAGCGGCTTTTCGTGTCGCTCGAGCGCCACATGGAGTGCGGCGTCGGCCTATGCGGCCACTGCCAGCTCGGCCCGACGCTGATCTGCCGCGACGGCCCCGTCTACAGCGCGTCGCAGGCTGCGCCGTGGCTGGAGGCGCGGGAGCTGTGAACGGGAAGCCGAAGCTCGCCGTGTGGAAGTTCGCTTCGTGCGACGGCTGCCAGCTGTCCCTGCTCGACCTCGAGGACGAGCTGCTCGCTCTCGCCGACGCCGTCGAGCTGGCGGAATTCCGCGAGGCGACGAGTGGCACCATCGACGGGCCGTACGACGTCTCGCTCGTCGAAGGGTCGATCACGACGCCGCACGACGCGGAGAGGATCCGTGCCGTGCGGGCTGCGTCGAAGACGCTCGTCACGATCGGCGCCTGCGCAACCGCCGGCGGGATCCAGGCGTTGCGGAACTTCCGAGACGTCGACGAGTTCGTCTCCGCGGTGTACGCCTCGCCGCAGTACATCTCGACGCTCGAGACCTCGACACCCATCTCGGCGCACGTTTCGGTCGACTTCGAGCTGCACGGCTGCCCGATCGACAAGCGGCAGCTCCTCGAGGTGGTCACGGCGTCGCTGCACGGACGCCGTCCGAGGATCGCGTCGACGAGCGTGTGCGCCGAATGCAAAGCCCGCGGCGTCGTCTGCGTCACCGTCGCGCACGGCACGCCGTGCCTCGGGCCGGTCACCCATGCGGGGTGCGGCGCTCTCTGTCCGGCGTACAACCGCGGCTGCTTCGGGTGCTTCGGCCCGAAGGAGACGCCGAACGTGCGCGCGCTCGTGACGCTCCTCCGCGATCGCGGCATGCGCGAGGGCGACGTCGACCGCGTCTTCTCCACGTTCAACGTCGCGGCGTTCAGGGAGGAGCTGCCGCGTGGCTGACCGCCGCACCATCCGGACCGACTACCTCGCCCGTGTGGAGGGCGAGGGCGCGATGACCGTCGTCCTGGACGACGGACGCGTCGAGGACGTCGAGCTGCGCATCTTCGAGCCGCCGCGGTTCTTCGAGGCGTTCCTGCGCGGCCGCAGCTTCCGCGAGGCGCCGGACATCACCGCCCGCATCTGCGGCATCTGCCCGGTCGCGTACCAGACGAGCGCCGTCAACGCGCTGGAGCGCCTCTGCGGGATCGAGGTTCCCGAGCCGATCCGCATGCTTCGGCGGCTCCTCTACTGCGCGGAGTGGATCGAGAGCCACGCGCTCCACGTGTACATGCTCCATGCACCGGACTTCCTCGGGTTCGACGGCGCCGTCGAGCTCGCACGCGTGGCACCGGACGTCGTCGCGCGCGGTCTCGCCCTGAAGCGAACCGGCAACGACGTGATGGCGCTGCTCGGTGGACGTGAGATCCACCCGATCAACGTCCGGGTCGGCGGGTTCTACCGCGTTCCGAGCGTTCGGGAGCTGCGCGCGCTCGTCGACCCGCTCGAGCGGGCCCGGGAGGCCGCGCTCGAGACCGTTCGCTGGACGGCGGGATTCGACTTTCCCGATCGCGAGGTCGAGTGCGACCTCGTGGCGCTCGTCCACCCGTCCGAGTACGCGATCGAGCGCGGCCGCATCCGCTCGACCGCGGGCCTCGAGATCGACGCCGCCGAGTACGACGAGCACTTCGTCGAGGAGCACGTCGAGCGGTCGAACGCGCTTCACTCCCGCCTCCGCGACGGCGGCGTGTACCTCTGCGGCCCGCTCGCGCGGTTTGCGCTCGGCTTCGACAAGCTCTCTCCCTTGGCGCGCGACGCTGCACACGAGGGCGGCGTCGACGGCGCGTGCCGTAACCCGTTCCGGAGCGTCGTCGTCCGCAGCGTCGAGCTCGTCTACGCGTGCGACGAGGCGCTGCGCCTCGTCGATGCCTACGAGGAGCCGGATGAGCCCTACGTCGCCGTGGAGCCCGCGGCGGGGACGGGGTACGGCGTCAGCGAGGCGCCGCGCGGCCTCCTCTACCACCGCTACCGGCTCGACGCGGAAGGCACGATCCTCGACGCGAAGATCGTCCCGCCGACGTCGCAGAACCAGCTCGCGATCGAGGCGGACCTCCGCGGAGTCGTCGCTGCGAACACCGGCCTCGACGACGACGCGCTGCGGGCGTTGTGCGAGCAGGCGATTCGGAATCACGACCCCTGCATCTCCTGCGCGACCCACTTCCTTTCCCTGGTCGTGGAGAGGCGATGAGGGCCGTCTTGATCGGCGTCGGCAACCGGCTGCGCGGCGACGACGGTGCGGGGCCGGCGGTCGCCGAGCTCGCGCGGCGGACGCTGCCGTCAGGGGTGTGCGTCGTCACGTGCGAGGAGGAGCCGAGCCGGCTGATCGAGAGCTGGCGCAGCGCAGACGTCGCCGTGCTCGTCGACGCGCTCGAGCCCGCCGGTGCGCCCGGCGCGGTGTGGCGGTTCGACGCAACCGGTCGGGCGCTGCCGGCCCGCTCGTTCCGCTCGTCGACGCACGCGTTCGGCGTCGGCGAGACGATCGAGCTCGCGCGGGCGCTCGGCACGCTGCCGCGGCGCCTGATCGTCTACGGGATCGAGGGCGCCGTCTTCGACGCCGGCTCCGCGATGACGGAAGAAGTGGTGCAGGCGCTGGAGGGCGTGGCGCGCCGGATCGTCGACGAGATCGAGGAGGCGACGTGCACGAGCGCGCGCTGATGGCCGACGTCGTCCGCGAGGTCGAGCGGGTGGCGACCGCAGGCGGCGCCGTGTGCGTCTCCCGCGTCGCCGTGGAGCTCGGTGCGCTCTCGCACTTCACTCCGTCGCACTTCGAGGACCACTTTCGCGAGGCGGCGCGCGGAACGATCGCAGACGGTGCGGAGGTGGAGGTCACGGTGTCGCACGATGCGAAGGCAGCGGCTGCCCAGACGGTTCTGCTTCGCAACGTGGAGATCGAGGTGCCGTCCTGATGTGCGTCGGCGGCGTCGCGCTTCTCCGCGAGACGTGGGACGACGGCGGCTCGCCCGTCGGCTGCCTCGACGACGGCGACACCGTCTCGCTCGCATTCGTGCCGGCCGCCGCACCGGGCGACTACCTCTTGATCCACCTCGGCATCCCGGTCGAGGTGCTGGACCGGCAGACGGCACTGGAGGCGCTCGGACGTCGAGCGCACGCCGCGACCGAGGAAGGAGATACACCATGAACAGGCGCACAACGGGCGTCGCCCTCGCGCTCACGACCGCGCTCGTCAGCGGCGTCTCGGTGTACGTCAACGGCCGCGCCGTGAAGCACTTCGGCGACGCGACCGTCTACACGACCGCGAAGAACGGCGTCGCCGGTCTCCTGCTGGTCGCGCTCGCGCTGGTTCCCGTCCGGGGTGATGCCGCGCGGTTCCGGCTCGGTCCGAGGCGCCTCGGACGGGTCGTGCTCGTCGCGATCGTCGGAGGCAGCGTCCCGTTCGTGCTCTTCTTCGAAGGGCTCGCTCGTGCGGAGGCGACGCAGGCCGGGTTCATCCAGAAGACGCTCGTCGTGTGGGTTGCGCTCCTCGCCGTGCCGCTCCTCCGCGAGCGCTTCGGGTGGGCGCACGCGCTGTCGATCGTCCTCCTCCTCGCCGGTCAAGCCTGGCTCGTCGGCCATGCCGGCACGATTGCGTTCGGATCCGGCGAGGCGATGATCCTCGCGGCGACGCTCCTGTGGGCGGTCGAGGTCGTGTACGTCAAGCACCTCCTCCGGGAACTGCCGCCACACGTGCTCGCCGCCTGCCGCATGGCACTCGGGACGGGGATCCTGCTCGCCTGGGTCGCGGTCGGCGGGCGCTTCGGGCAGCTGGCGTCGCTTTCGGCGGAGCAGTGGCGCTGGGTCGTGCTCACCGGCCTCCTGCTGACCGCGTACGTCGCCACCTGGTACGCGGCGCTCGCACGCGCGCAGGCGGTGGACGTGACCGCGGTCCTCGTCCTGGGCGCCGTCGTCACGGCAACGCTTTCCGGCGCGGTCGACGGTGCGGCCGTCAGCGCCGCGGGCATCGCCCTCGTGACTGCCGGCGCAGCGGTCGCGGCGGCACTCGCCTTGCGTCGTCGCGCTCCGGTGCCGGCTCGATGACGACCGCCGCCGGCCCGCTCCTGTTCGCCCGGTATGCGTACCCGCCGAACGCGCTCGGCCTCTGTGGAGCCGATGCGTCGCGCACGCTCCTCGAGTACGGAGCTGCAGGCGCCTCGGATGCCGGGCTCGCAGAGCTGGCCCGCACGTTCGACGGCGCCTGGCCCTACCTCACGCTGATCGCCGGCGCCAACCGCATCGTCGACCCACTCGATCCGCGCGTCGTCGAGGCCTATTGGGTCGGGAACGAGCTCCTCGACCACGTCGGGGGCCGGCAGCTCGCGCAGCACGTCGCCGATCGCTTCCGAGGACGGATCGGCCGGTCCGCGGACACCGTCGCCGCGGCGGCGGCTGCCGGCGCGGTTCCGCATCACTGCTTTCACGTCTTCGCGGTCTACCCGTGGCTCGGCCTCCTCCGCGAGGGGATCGTGGACGATCCGCTTCGCATCCTCGAGGCGTGCCGCATCACCCCCGCGACCGTCGAGCATGTGCACGGCGACTCCCTCGACGTGGTCGCCCGCCCGCTCGTGTGGGACGGCGCCCGGCTGCGCCTCGGCGATCCGACGCGCCGTTCCGTCCGCTGGCGAACGGACGGCTATGCATTCCTCGTCGAGCCCGGGCCCGGCGACCACGTCTCGCTCCACTGGGACCACGTCTGCGACGTACTGACTCCTGGCGGGGCGGAGCGGCTCACGCGTGTGACGCTACGGTCGCTCGAATCGGCGCAGCCGTCGCTGGTTCGCGCAGAATGGTGAACCGTCGATGACAGAACCGACGCCCGGAGAGCGACCGATCGCGACCGCGCTGCCTGCTGCGCATCCGTTCGACATCGAGGCCGCGAGGCAGCGCCTGGCCGAACGCGGCGGCGGCTACGAGGTCGTCCACGGGTCGCCCGGCCTCGAGGTCGGCGTGTACGTGCTCGTCGCGCCCGAGCCGGACCGGCAGCAACCGCACGTCGACGACGAGCTGTACATCGTCCTCGAGGGCCGCGGCGCCCTCGACGTGGAGGATGTGCGCGTCGACCTGGAGGAGGGGCAGGCGGTGTTCGTCCCGGCCGGCGCCGACCATCGCTTCAGCGCGTACGAGCAGCTCAGCGTGCTCGTCATCTTCGAACGGCGGCGCTGAGGCGGAGGGCGAGCGCGCCCCGACGCGCCGGGGCATCATGAGTCGCGATGGATCCGCACGCGTTGGCCGTGCTCGAGTTTCCCGCGATTCTCGAGCGACTTCGGGGTGCGGCGGAGAGCGCGTACGGCGAGACACTCGCCGGCGCCCTCCTTCCGTCTCCCGACCCCGGCGAGGTCGCGCGGCGGCAGGAGCTGACCGCCGAGGCGGTCGCGCTGCTCGACCGGGCGGCCGAGCCGTCGTTCGCAGGCCTCGCAGACGTCCGTGACGCCGCCGCCCGCGCCGCGCGCGGCGGCCTCCTGGCGCCGCGCGACCTTCGGCGGATCTCGCACGCGGTCGCGGTCGCGGTCGAAGCTCGCCGTTCTCTCGAAGCGGCTTCGGCGCTCGCGCCGAAGCTCGCGGAACGTGCGCGTTCGATCGACCCCGCGCTCGCGAACGTCGCGGGCTCGATCGACCGCTCCGTCGACGACGACGGTGCGGATCTCCGCGATCAGGCGTCCCCGCAGCTGCGCCGGCTCCGTGCGGAGCTCCGGAACGGCCGCCAGCGCGTCCGCGACGCGATCGCCCGCATCGCGCGCTCGCCCGAGATCCGCGACGCGCTCCAGGAGACGTTCGTGACCGAACGCGGCGGGCGTCCCGTCCTCGCCGTCAAGGTGACCTCGCGCGGGAAGGTCCCGGGCGTCGTGCACGACTCCTCGAGCTCCGGCCAGACGCTCTTCGTCGAGCCGTTCGCCGTGCTCGAGCTCAGCAACCACCTCGCGGAGGCGGCGAGCGCCGAACGCGAGGAGGTCGAGCGCATCCTGAAGGAGCTGTCCGCGCTCGTCGGGAGCGTCGCGGAGGGGCTCGACGCGCTCGTCGTCGCGGCGGGGGAGCTCGACCTCGCCCTCGCCTGCGGGCTGCTCTCGCGCGGGTGGCACGGCGCCGCCGTCGAGGTGTCGGAGGAGGTGCGCCTCGTCGCCGCGCGCCATCCGCTGCTCGACCGGCGAACCGCGGTGCCGATCGACCTCGACCTCGGCACGCTGCGCGTGCTCGTCATCAGCGGTCCGAACACCGGGGGGAAGACCGTCGCGCTCAAGACCCTCGGGCTCGCGGCGCTGCTGCACCAGGCGGGCCTGCGGCCGCCCGCTTCGGAGGCGGCACTGCCGATCTTCGACCGCGTGCTCGCGGACGTCGGCGACGAGCAGTCGATCGCGATGAGCCTGTCGACCTTCTCCGCGCACCTGCGCAACATCGTCGCCGTCCTCGAATCCGCGGGCGACCGCTCTCTGGTGCTCCTCGACGAGCTCGCCGCGGGCACCGATCCGGTGGAAGGTTCTGCGCTCGCGCAGGCCCTGCTCGCGCGGCTCGCGCGCCAGGCGCGGCTGACGCTCGTGACGACGCATTACCCGGAGCTGAAGGAGTGGGCGAGCGCGACGGACGGCGTCGCGAACGCGGCGACCGACTTCGACGCGGTGTCGCACGCGCCGCTGTACCGCATCAGGCTCGGGCGGCCGGGCACCTCACATGCGCTGCAGATTGCTGCGGGCCTCGGCGTTGACGCCGCGGTCGTGGACGACGCCCGCTCGCGGATCGAGCCGGAGCGGTTGCGGGTTGCGGAGCTCGTCGCCGAGGCGGAGGCGGCGGAGCGCGAGGCGGCACGGCAGCTCGCCGAAGCCGCGCGCCGGCGGAGCGAGGCGGAGCAGCGTGCCGATCGGGCGCGAGAGCGGGAGGTGGAGCTGCAGGCGGAGATCGAGCGCGTCCGGGCCTCCGCCGCCGACGAGCGGCGTGCAGCCGTGGCCGCGGTCGAGCGCGAGCTTGCCGAGGCGCGGGCCGAGCTCGCCGCGCTGCGGGCGGAGATCCGCGCAGCTCGCCGCCACGAGCGCCGGCGGCCCCCCTCGCGCGCAGCCGATCCGGAGCGCGACCGCAGCCTCGGCGCCGCCGACGAGCGCGCGGTCCGGACCGAGCGGGCCCTGCGCGCCCTCGACCCCGTCGCGGCGACGGCGCCGCTCGCGGTCGGCGACCCGGTTCTCACCGACGACGGCGCGGTGCACGGCACGATCGCGTCGATCGAGGGCGACGTGGCGGAGGTGCTCGGGCCGGGCGGGCTTCGTCTCCGGATCGGGCTCGCGCGCCTCCGGCCCGCCGCGCGCCGGCCGGTCGCGCCGGCGCCGCCGGAGCCGGCCGTGCGGGTGTTCACGAGCGGCAGCGCCGACGTGCCCGACGAGCTCGACGTACGCGGGCTCCGGGCGCAGGAGACGCGCGAGGCGGTGCGGTCGTTCGTCGACGCAGCGGCGCTCGCGGGCCTCGAAAGCGTTCGCGTCGTCCACGGGCGCGGGACCGGCGCGCTCCGCACGGCCGTGAGGGAGGAGCTCGCGAGTCACAGGCTCGTCGGCCGCCAGGAGCCGGATTCCGCCAACGGCGCGACGCTCGTTCACCTCGCGTGAGCGGCGCGTCCCGTAGTTGGCCGCACCGCGCTCCGGGATTCCCGCGATTCGCGACCGCGTCTCGCGACAGACGATGGAGCGATCCGCACGAAAGGAGCACGTCGTGGGAACGACCTGTGAGGTCTTCATGCTCGACGGGAAGGTCGCCTGTCCCTACTGCCGCGATCGTGCCGTCGACGTCGAGGTGTGCTACCGCTGCTCGCACCTGCGCGCGTTCTACGACGGCGAGGCGGGTACCACCGTCGTGTGCTCGGCGCCTCGACCAGCTCTGGAGCGGTTCCTCGGATCGCTCGGCGCGCGTCTCCGACGCCGGATCTGAGCGAGCGTCGGAGACTCTCGGCGCGCGGCCGCGAAGCGCGGCGGGCGTGACGGGAGGGGGGCGCACGGAGAGACGGGTCGTCCTGTCGGTCGACGTCGGCGGCTCGCACGTCAAGATGCTCGCGTCGGACGAGGAGGAACCTCGGCGCTTCGACTCGGGCTCCGACTTGACGCCGCAGGCGATGGTGGACGGAGTGCTGCGGGCCGCAGCGGGGTGGACGTGGGACGTCGTCTCGGTCGGCATCCCGACGCCGGTGCGGGGCGGGAGCCCGATCGCAGAGCCGGTCAACCTCGGCTACGGCTGGGTCGGCTTCGGCTTCGAGCGCGCGTTCGGCAAGCCGACGAAGGTCGTCAACGACGCGGTGATGCAGGCGATCGGGAGCTACGAGGGCGGACGGATGCTGTTCCTCGGCCTCGGGACCGGGCTCGGCTCCGCCTTCATCGTCGACGGCCTCGTCGAGCCGCTCGAGCTCGGCCACCTGCCCTTTCGAAAGACGACGTTCGAGGACTACGTCAGCGCGCGGGCGCTCGAGAAGCACGGGAAGAAGAAGTGGAAGGAGGCGGTCTTCGAGGTCGTCGAGCGCCTCGCAGCCGCCATGGAGCCGGAATACGTCGTCATCGGCGGCGGCGGCGCCAAGGAGCTCGACGAGCTCCCGCCGAACACGCGCCGCGGCGACAACGCCAACGCGTTTCTCGGCGGGTATCGCCTGTGGGACCCCGACTGGATCCCCCGGACCAGCATCGACCTCGCCGTGTGAGGGTCAGCCGCGGCCGGCCCAGTCGCGTTTCGCCTCTTCCTCCATCCGCTCGAGCCGCGTGTAGTAGTCGGGGAACTCGTTCAGGTGCGCGAGCGCGATCTTGCCGGTGACGAGCGGATCGTCGTCGCTCACGTTCGTCAGCGCGTCGTGGAGGCCGTGCTCGAGCTCCACGTCGAGCCCCCTGCGGAATTGCTCGACGTCGAACGGCGCCGTTGCCCAGTCGATGCCGACCCGCTCGCCGATCGCGCGCGCCTCGTCGGCCGTGAACGACGTGCGCGGCGACATCAGCCGCCACCTCCGACCGGCGGCGAGCGGCGGAGCGTCGCGGCAAGCCCGTCGATCAGCGCCTGCTTGTCCGGCTGGGACAGCTTCGCGTTCGGGTGCAGGACGACGTAGAACCACGGCGGCATCGACCCGCCCGCCACCGCTTCGGACGCATCGGCTGCCCCGTCCTGCGGGAGGTTCCAGGTGCTGAAGTTCATCGCCGCGCGGCCGCCGTCGACGTCGCGTTGAACGAGCCACGACACAGGCGCGATGTTCGAGTACCACGGCCACGTCGTCAAGTTCGAGTGGCAGTCGAAGCACGCGCGCCGCGCGAGCACGCGTGTCTGCGGCGAATCCCAGCGCGGTTCGGCCTGCACCGGTGGGTTCGTGTGCGAGCGGCCGTACGGGACCGCCTGCGCGAGCGCGAACGCCCCCAGGCCGGCGGCGACGACGATCAGCGCCCACGCCCGAAGGCGGTGGGCGCGGAGGACGCCGCTACGGACCATGCCCGTACTCCGCGAGCGCCGGCGCCAGGTATCTCCCGAGGATCTTCGCCGGCGGCGACCAGAGGGCGTCGGTTGCGGCGACGCTCGTGTCCCCGCGCCCGCCGGTCGGCTCGTTGCGCAGGTAGAACGCAGTCCCTCCGGTCAGGAGGAGGCCGCGGAGCACCGGCTCGAACGGGTGCGGCCGGACGGAGGCGCCGGCCCACGCGGCGATCGCCTCTGCTACCGCGTCTGCCTGCTGCGCCGCGACGCCGCCCTGCTTGATCGGGAAGGTGGTGATGTCGCCTGCCGCGAAGACGTCCGGCAGTCCGTCCACACGCCCGCAGGCGTCGGTCGCGATGAACCCGTCGTCGTCCTGCGGGATGCCGAGGATGCGCGCGGCCTCGAGCCGCGGCAGGGCCACGACCCGGTCGACGGGAAGCCGCCGCTCGGGAACGAGCTCGAGCATCCGGCCATCGAATCGCGCGGCGTAGGAGCCCGCGTGGAGCTCGATCGTCGCGTCGTCGAGCAGCTTCCGGACCATCGTCCCGGCGGCGTTCCCGAAGAGGGCGAGGGGCTCCGTCTCCGGGGTGACGAGCGTCAGCTCGACGGCGGCATCGTGTGCGGTCAGGTACGCCGAGGTCTGCAGGGCAAGCTCGTAGAGCGGAAGCGGCCAGACGCCTGCCGGTGGGGCGACGAACGCGATCGATCCGATTCCGCCGTCTTCGGCCTCCGCGAGCAGGCGGCCAAAGGCGTCGGTGTCCGCAGGGCCTCGGAAGGTGAGCGCGCCGGCGAGCCACGGCCGTGGCACCGCGCCGCACGCGATCACGAGCGCGTCGTACGGGGCCTCTGCACCGAGGCTCGTGCGCGTGATGTGGCGCTCGCTGTCCACGGACGTCAACGCACCGAGCGTGAACGCGGCGCCGACGGACTCGGCGATCCGGCCGAGGTCGAACCGGTGGGCGCGCCCGGTGCCGAACGGCTCCGCGACCGCGAGTGGCCGGTACCAGAAGTGCGGATCGGGCGCGAGCAGCTCGAGCTCGACGAGGTCACCCGCAAGCGTGTGGAGCGCGAGCATCGCCTCGAGGCCGGCGACGCCGCCGCCGGCGATCAGAACCCGCGCTCGGGTGCGTCTCATCCGATCCACTATGCGACCGCGCCCGACGGGGCAAATCGGTGAACTCCGTGAGCCGGATGTGAGGAATTACGGCCGTTTCGGGTTCGGCCGCGTGGTACGGTCGCCGCGGTGGAAGCAGTTGCAGCCAAGACCGCTGCCGGCCCGCTGGCGGCGGAGGAGCTGCGGCTCGTCGATGCGTACTGGCGCGCGGCGAACTACCTGTCCGTCGGCCAGATCTACCTGCTCGACAACGCGCTCCTCGCCGAGCCGCTCCGCCCGGAGCACGTGAAGCCCCGCCTGCTCGGCCATTGGGGGACGACGCCCGGGATCAACTTCGTGTACGTCCACATGAACCGCGTGATCCGCAACTGGGATCTGAACACGATCTACGTGATCGGCCCGGGGCACGGCGGACCGGCGGCCGTCGCGAACGCGTATCTCGAAGGCACCTACACGGAGGTGTACCCGGAGATCACGCGAGATGCGGACGGGATGCGCGCGCTGTTTCGCCAGTTCTCCTTCCCGGGCGGGATCCCGTCGCACGTCGCGCCCGAGACGCCGGGCTCGATTCACGAAGGCGGCGAGCTCGGGTATGCGCTGTCGCACGCGTACGGCGCCGTCTTCGACAACCCGGACCTGCTCGTCTGCTGCATCGTCGGCGACGGCGAGGCGGAGACCGGGCCGCTCGCGACGTCGTGGCACTCGAACAAGTTCCTGAACCCCGCGACCGACGGCGCGGTCCTTCCGATCCTCCACCTGAACGGCTACAAGATCGCGAACCCGACGGTGCTGGCACGGATCGGCGACGACGAGCTCACCTCGCTCCTCGAGGGCTACGGGCATCGCGTGCACTGGGTGGACGGCAGCGAGCCCGAGGCGATGCACGAGCGCATGGCCGCCGTGCTCGACGAGGTCGTCGAGGAGATCGCGGCGATCCAGCA
>Ga0070741_10011341_pt1 | contig 16483 bp, 17 predicted proteins | sample Coa_R1_4_FD_66440 | JGI IMG/M metagenome (GOLD analysis project Ga0070741, IMG submission 66440) | Surface soil microbial communities from Centralia Pennsylvania, which are recovering from an underground coalmine fire - Coalmine... | ecosystem: Environmental > Terrestrial > Soil > Unclassified ...
AGGTGCTCGGCGCGTTCGGCGGCGAGCGCCAAGTCGTGGGTGATCAACAGCACGGCGGTGCCCAGCTCGTCGGTCAGCGCGTCGAGGTGGTCGAGTACCTGCTTTTGCACCGTCACGTCGAGCGCAGAGGTCGGCTCGTCGGCGATCAGCAATTGCGGCCGGCCGGCGAGCCCAATCGCGATCAGCGCGCGTTGACACATGCCGCCGGACAACTGGTGCGGATACCGGCGGGCACGCATCGTCGTGTCGGTCATTCCGACCTCGTCGAGCAGGTGGATCGCCTTATTGCGTGCTGCGCCGCGATCTAGGCCGTTGGCGCGCAACGCTTCCCGGACCTGAAAGCCCACTGTCCAGACCGGGTTGAGGTTGGTCATCGGGTCTTGCGGCACATAGCCGATGCGCCTGCCGCGGAGATCTCCTAGCCGCTGACGATTGGCGCAGGTGATGTCTTCGCCATCGAACACGATGCGGCCGTTGGTAATTCGACCGCCGGGCGGCAACAGCCCGAGCACCGCCGCGGCCGTCGTCGACTTTCCGGATCCCGACTCCCCGACCAATGCGACCGTCTGTCCAGGATAGACGGTCAGCCGGGCGTCACGCACCGCTGGCTCGTCGGCGCCGAACCTGACTTGCAGGCTGTCGACCGACAGCAGCGGTTGCGTCATAGCTGTCGCGTCCGGGCCGACGGGTCCAGAGCGTCGCGCAGCGCGTCGCCCATCGTCATGAACGCCAGCACCGTGATCGCCAATGCGCCGGCGGGATAGAACAATATGGCGGAACCGGACCGCAGCCGCGTCTGCGCGAGGTTGATGTCGCCGCCCCACGACACCGTCGACCCGGGAAGGCCGACGCCCAGATACGACAGCGTGGCTTCGGTGACGATGAAGATGCCGAGGCTGATCGTCGCGACCACAATCACTGGGCCAAGCGCATTCGGAATGACATGTCGTAGCAGCGTGCCGAATCGGCTCGCTCCCAATGCTTTTGCGGCGAGAACGTAGTCGGCGTCTCGGCCGGCGATCACCGCGCTTCGAGTGATCCGGGCCACCTGGGGCCAGCCGAACACCGCAAGCACGGCAATCACGGTCCAGATCGTGCGCTGGTGGAGCACCTGCGCCAGCACGATCGCGGCCAGCAGCAGCGGGATGCCGAAGAAGATGTCGGTGATGCGTGAGACAACCGCGTCGAGCCAGCCGCCGTAAAACCCAGCCAGCGCACCAAGAGTCGCGCCGATCATCACGACCGCCAGCGTCGTCCCCACCCCGACCGCGATCGACGCACGCGCACCGTAGACCGTCCGCGCGTACACGTCGTGGCCTTGCAGGTCGGTGCCGAACCAGTGCTGAGCGGACGGGCCCAGCATGCTTTGGTTCGGGTCCGCGTACGTCGGGTCGAGGCTGGTGAACAGCCACGGGAATGCGGCCATCACGCCCACGAAGACGATCAACAGGCCCGAAAACACGAACTGCGGGCGGGTCCGCAAGTTGCGCCATGCCTCCCGCCAAAATCCGCCGGGCGCAACCACATCCGCCTCAACGGTGGGCGCGACGACGACGTCACCGACGAAATGCTCCTGACCGGGCCGCTCAGCCATAACGGATCCGCGGGTCCAGCAACGCGTACAGCACGTCGACGAGCAGGTTGGCGACGAGGTAGACGATCACGAGCACGGTGACGATCGACACCACCGTCGGCGCTTCTTGCCGGGTGATCGCCTGATACAGGGCGCCGCCGATGCCGTGGATGTTGAAGATCCCTTCGGTCACAATGGCGCCCGCCATCAGAGCGCCGACGTCGACACCGAGAAACGTCACGACGGGAATCAGCGAGTTGCGCAGGATGTGCACCGTGACCACCCGCGGCCGGGATAGCCCCTTGGCTGTTGCGGTGCGAACGTAGTCGGCGCGGGCGTTTTCGCTTACCGCCGAGCGCGTCAACCGCACGACGTATGCGAAAGACACTGCGCCTAGCACGATGCCGGGCAGCAGCAGACGACCGAACGTTGCGCGATCGCCCACGGTGACGGGCGCGATACCGAGCTTGACCCCGAACACGAACTGAGCGAGGAAGCCCAAGACGAAGATCGGCACCGCGATGATCACCAGGCTCGTCACCAAAATCGTCGCATCGAACCAACCGCCCTTGCGCAGGCCTGCGACGACGCCGAACAGGATTCCGAACACCGCTTCGACCGCCAGCGCTATCAGCGTCAGTCGGATCGTCACCGGAAATGCCTGCGCAAGAACATCTTTGACGGGGACGCCAGAGAAGGACCGACCGAAGTCGCGGCGCAGGAAACCGTCAAGGTATTTCAGATATTGCAGCCAGAACGGGTCGCCGAGGTGATACTGCTGCCGCAGTTGGGCCGCCAAAACGGGACCGACCGGACGGTCGCCGCCGATCGCGGCGATCGGGTCTCCGGGCAGTAGGAACACCATCGCGTAGATCAGCAACGTGGCGCCGAGGAACACCGGAATCATCGCGAGCACGCGACGGCCGATGTAGAGGGTCATGTCTTGGAGATGTCCTCGTAGTCCGGCAGCCCGTTCCACGCGATCTTCACGTCGTGCACAGCCGGTGAATGGCCCGCCGCGCTGATGTAATCCCACAGCGGCACAACGGCCATGTCCTGCAACAGAATTTGTTGTGCCTTGTTAGCCAGCCAGTACGAGTCCTTGATCGTCGTGGCATCTTCGGCCGTGTCCACCGCGCGGTCGAATTCGGGGTTGGAATACCCTACGTCGTTCGATCCGGCGTCGGTGACGAACAGCGGCTCCAGGAACTCCAGCAGTGACGGGTAGTCGCCCTGCCAACCGCCACGGAACGGCGTATCGATTGTGCGAGCGGTGATTTCGGTGCGGATCTGCGCGAACGTCGGCACCGGCGCGCCTGCCGCATCGATGCCGAGGACATTCTTCAGGCTGTTGGCCACTGCATCGACCCATTCCTGATGGCCGCCATCGGCGTTGTATGCGATCAGAAACTTCCCGCTCCAAGGTGAGATCGCGTCGGCTTGCGCCCACAGCTGCTTGGCATGAGCCGGGTCGAAGTTCAGCGCGTCGCTGCCCGGGATCTTGTCGTCATACCCGGGAAGCGACCGGGCGGTGAATTCCCTTGCCGGCGCGCGGGTGTCGCTGAAGATCTGGTGGCAGATCTGCGGACGGTTGATCGCGGCCGAGATGGCCAACCGCCGCAACCGGCCCTCCGTCCCGCCGAAGTGCGGCAACCGGGTCGGGATGTCGAGCGTGGTGTTCTCCGCCGTCGGCGCCGTGAGCGCGCGGTCGCCGAGATCCTTGCGGTAGGTCGGCAGCGCGCTGGGTGGCACGGTGTCGAGGACGTCGAGATTTCCCGCGGTCAGGTCGGAGTACGCGGCGTCGAGCTTGACGTAGATCTCGAACCGCAGGCCCTTGTTCTTCGGAGCGCGAACCCCGGTGTAGTCGGGATTGGGCACCAAGTCGATCTTGACATTGTGCTGCCAGGCATCACCGTCGGACAGCTTGTACGGCCCGTCGCCGATCGGGTGCTGACCGAACGCTGCCATGTCCTTGAACGCCGCCGCCGGCAGCGGGTAGAACGGGGTGAACGCGAGGCGCGTCTTGAAGTCGATCGTCGGCTCTTTGAGCTTGACCGTGAACTCGGTATCGCTGACCACCTTCAGTCCCGACATCGTTTGCGCAGTAGGCGTTTTCGCGGCGACGGCGTCGTATCCGTCGATGGGTTTGAAAAAGCTCTGCTGCAGTTGGGCATTCGTGGTCAGAGCGCCGTAGTTCCACGCGTCGACGAACGAGTGGGCGGTGACCGGCGATCCGTCGGTGAACTTCCATCCCGGCTTCAACGTGATCCGGTAGTTGATGTTGTCGGTCGTCTCGATCGACTGAGCCACTTCCAGCTTCGGCGTGCCGCTCGCGTCGTATGCCATCAGGCCGGCGAACAGCCGGTCGACAACGCGACCGCCGTTGGTCTCGTTCGTGTTCGTGGGGATCAGCGGATTCTGCGGTTCACCCCCGTTGACGACGACGACGTCGTTCCCCGAACCGCTGGTTGAGCAGCCGGTGAGAATTGGGGCGGCGGCGAGGAGCACCACCCCGAGCGTCGCCACCGTGCTACGTATCGCGCCCAAGCGTCCTCCTCCCCAGAGTTGGCCTACCACTCTGTCGGTCGCAGCGATATCGCAGACCCTATCGGGGCGGGCGCAGATGCCGATGCCAAGGATTCGCATCGTCAGAAAACGGTCCCAGAAAGTTGAGGGTTGCGCTCCTACCGTTGTCAGCGGTCCATCCGGGTCCGCCGACCACATCGCAAGGGAGCAGATCATGAGCACGAACAACACCGGGTACATCCCGGCGGCCGGGTCGACGAGCGGACGAGCACCGACCCGCGCTGTCTGCGTCGCCGGCGTACTCGCCAGCGTCATCGGATCCTTCGCCGTGCTGGCTTGCGTTTCTGCGCCGACGGCGAGTGCAATGCCGGCAGAATGCCAGATTCATCACGACGCGTTCGAATTCGCCTACAGCCAAGGGGATTACGAGTGGGGAGACGTGGAACTCAGTGCGTACAACGCGTGCGTGGCCCGAAATTAGTGCCCATAATGGGCCTGCCGACCCACCGCTCATACCTGTAGACGGGGCTCACCTCTGACTACGCTCGGGTCCATGACCGAGACGCATGCTCAAGCGCCGGCGGCGTATCCGCCACCGGAGGACTTCGCCAAGCAGGCCAACGCCACCGCCGAGATGTATCAGGCCGCCGCCGACGACAGGTTGGGATTCTGGGCCGAGCAAGCGAACCGGCTGTCGTGGCAGACACCGTTCACCGAGGTGCTCGACTGGTCGGACGCGCCGTTCGCGAAGTGGTTCGTCGGCGGCAAGCTCAACGTGGCGTACAACTGCGTCGATCGCCACGTGGAGGGCGGGCACGGCGAACGGGTGGCGATCCACTGGGAGGGTGAGCCCGTCGGCGACAGCCGCACGATCACCTATGCCGAACTGAAGGCCGAGGTGTGCAAGGCCGCCAATGCGCTGACAGACCTGGGCGTAACTGCCGGCGATCGCGTCGCGATCTACATGCCGATGGTGCCTGAGGCGATCGTCGCGATGCTGGCCTGCGCGCGGCTCGGGGTGATGCACAGCGTGGTGTTTGCCGGTTTCTCGGCGTCGGCGCTGCGGGCCCGGATCGAGGACGCCGAGGCCAAGCTGCTGATCACCACCGACGGGCAGTACCGCCGCGGCCAGGCGGTATCGCTGAAGGAGTCGGCCGACGAGGCGGTCAAGGGGCAGGACTGCATCGAGCACGTCCTTGTCGTGCGGCGCACCGGAATCGACGTGCCGTGGACCGACGAGCGCGACCTGTGGTGGCACGAGACCGTCGACCCCGCGTCAACCGAACACACCCCCGAGGCGTTCGACTCCGAGCATCCGCTGTTTCTGCTGTACACGTCGGGCACCACCGGCAAGCCGAAGGGCATCATGCACACCGCGGGCGGCTTCCTGGTCCAGTCGTCGTACACGCACTACAACATCTTCGACATCAAGCCCGAGACCGACGTGTTCTGGTGCACCGCCGACATCGGCTGGGTCACCGGCCATACGTACATCGTGTACGGGCCGCTCTCCAACGGCGTGACGCAGGTGGTCTACGAGGGCACCCCGGCGTCGCCCGACGAACACCGCCACTTCCAGGTCATCGAAAAGTACGGCGTCACAATCTATTACACCGCGCCGACGCTCATCCGCACGTTCATGAAGTGGGGCCGTGAGATTCCCGACGCACACGATCTGTCGAGTCTGCGGCTGCTCGGGTCGGTCGGCGAACCGATCAACCCGGAGGCGTGGCGCTGGTATCGGTCGGCGTTCGGCGCGGACCGAACCCCAATCGTCGACACCTGGTGGCAGACCGAGACCGGGTCGGCGATGATCTCGCCGCTGCCGGGAGTCACCGCGACGAAGCCCGGGTCGGCGATGACGCCATTGCCCGGGATTTCGGCGAAAATCGTCGACGACGACGGCAACCAGCTCGAGCCGGGCGCCGATCACGGCGAGCAGCCCAGCGGCTACCTGGTGCTCGATGAGCCGTGGCCGTCGATGCTGCGCGGCATCTGGGGCGACCCGGAGAGGTACAAGGAGACGTACTGGTCACGGTTCGCCGAGCAGGGCTGGTACTTCGCCGGCGACGGCGCACGCTACGACGCCGACGGCAACATCTGGATTCTCGGCCGCATCGACGACGTGATGAATGTGTCGGGGCACCGGATCTCCACCGCGGAGGTCGAGTCGGCGCTCGTCGGCCATTCTGGTGTGGCGGAGGCCGCGGTCGTGGGCGCCACCGACGAAGACACCGGCCAGGCGATTTGCGCGTTCGTGATCCTCGAGGGCCACGCGAAATCGCACAGCGACGAAATGGTCGATGAGCTGAGAGCCCAAGTAGCCAAAGAGATTTCGCCGATCGCCCGCCCGCGGGAAATCCACGTCGTCCCGGAATTGCCGAAGACCCGCAGCGGCAAGATCATGCGGCGGCTGCTGCGCGACGTTGCCGAGGGCCGCGAGCTCGGCGACACGTCCACGCTCGTCGACCCCGGTGTGTTCGAGGCGATCCGCGCCAGCAAGTGACCGCGAACTAGGCGATGGGCGTGAAGCCCGCGCCTGGGCGGCCCTTGGTGTTCAAGTCGGCCAAAACGGCGTTGATCGACTCGGATACCGCCGGTGTGTGCAGCGGGATGTACTTGATCACGCAGCTCGGCAGGCTCTCGCTGAACGCGCCGTGGATCATGCCGACCAGCAGGTTGTCGACGGTCACCGGCGCACCCGAGTCGCCCGGCCCGCCGCACATCTGACTGAGAAACGTCCCCGGCTGTTCGCCGGCTCCCCAAACGACGCCACACGAGTTGCCCGTCGACCGGCCCTGCTTGCAGGCGATCTGTCCGACCGTCGGGTCGCGTCCGATGCCGTTGATCTGAAACCCGTTGTAGTTGTTGACGGGAGTGACCTTGGCTGGGTCGAACTTGATGACGGCGTAGTCGAGCGCGTCGTTGCCTGCGACCATCACGCCGAGCGCCCCCGCGCCCACAGCGGTTTCCGACGCCACCTGCGCACCCGGCCCGCCGCAGTGCGCCGACGTGAATCCGACGAGGTTGCCCTGACTGTCGTTGCCGATCGCCGTCAGCGTGCACGCGGTCTGCCCGTCGATGACGATCGGCGCGCCGCCGCCCAGCGGCACCGTGTCCGCATTCGCGACCGCGGGCGAGACCAGCGTCGTGGCAACCACGACCGCCGTCAGCCACAGGTGGTGCGCAATCCTCACTTCCGCGAGACTACGGTTGTTGACGGAAATCACCCGGAATCCGTCAACAACCGTCGTGTCGGCGAAGCCGCAGGGAAGGATGCATCCGTGAGCAACGGTGATCGCAGGAATGGCGATGAGCGCTCGCGCGAAGAGCGGAGAGCCGGAGTGCCGAACACCATCACGTCGATCCCGCTGACGGATCCGCACGCCCTGCCCGCCAACCCGTCCGTAGGCGACCTGGTGAAGGAAGCGACGACCCAGGTGTCGACGCTGGTGCGCGCCGAGGTCGAGCTGGCGCGCGCCGAGATCACGCGCGACGTCAAGCGCGGCCTGACAGGAAGCGTGTACTTCATCGCCGCACTCGTGGTGCTGTTCTACTCGACGTTCTTCTTTTTCTTCTTCGTCGCGGAGCTGCTCAACAATTGGCTGTACCCGTGGTTGTCGTATCTGATCGTGTTCGGCGTCATGGTGGTGGCGACGCTGCTGCTGGCGCTGCTCGGCTACCTGAAGGTGCGCCGCATCCGCGGACCCCGCCAGACGATCGAGTCTGTCAAGGAAACCCGCGAGGTGTTCACCTCCCACGACAACAAGACACCCGCCGCCACTGGGCCCGGCGCGTCCGACCTGTCTCGCTCCTCGCGTCCGCGGCCGGATCCGTCGGGCTGGTAGTGCCAGCACCTGCGCCGTCGGTCGTCCGTATCGACGGGCCGTGGCGCCATGCCGAGGTGCATGCGAACGGGATCCGGTTCCACGTCGTCGAGGCCGAACCTGCCGAGCATGATGTCGCCGGCCCACCGGCTCAGGCCACACACACCCCGGCAAGCGCGCGCCCGCTCGTGGTGCTGCTGCATGGGTTCGGTTCGTTCTGGTGGTCATGGCGCCACCAACTCAAAGGGCTCACCGGCGCGCGGGTCGTCGCGGTCGACCTGCGCGGCTACGGGGGTAGCGACAAACCGCCGCGCGGGTACGACGGGTGGACACTGGCCGGCGACACCGCAGGCCTGATCCGGGCGCTGGGACATTCGTCGGCCACGCTCGTCGGGCACGCCGACGGCGGTCTGGTCTGCTGGGCCACCTCGATGCTGCACCCGCGGCTGGTGCGGGCGATCGCCGCGGTCAGCTCGCCGCACCCGGCCGCGCTGCGCGCGTCGGCACTGACCCGCCGCGACCAGGGCCGGGCATTGCTGCCCTCGCTGCTGCGGTACCAGATCCCGATGTGGCCGGAACGCTGGCTCACCCGCCACGACGCCGCCGCGCTCGAAGAGCTGGTGCGCGCCCGCGCCGGTGCGAAATGGCTTGACACCGAGGACTTTTCGATGACGATGCGCCACATGCGCGAGGCCATTCGTATCCCGGGGGCCGCGCACTGTGCGCTGGAATACCAGCGCTGGGCGGTGCGCAGCCAAGTCCGCAGCGAAGGCCGTCGGTTCATGCGGTCGATGAACCGGCAGCTGTCGGTGCCGGTGCTGCACCTGCGCGGTGACGCCGACCCCTACGTCCTTGCCGACCCGGTGTACCGCACCGAGCGGTACGCACCGCACGGACGATTCGTATCCGTCTCAGGCGCAGGGCATTTCAGCCACGAAGAAGCACCTGATGTGGTCAACGAGCAGCTGACGCGATTCCTGGCTCACGTCTACGGACCGCCGGTCAGCTGATGCAGGGCCCGGTGGCCACCGGCGCGGTATTGCCTATCTTGGCCATCTGACGGGATACCTCTTTGGCGGTCAACACGAAACCGGTGTCGGGATCATCGACCGCGGCGCCGAACACCACCCCGAGCACGTTGCCGTTGGTGTCGATCAGCGGTCCGCCTGAATCGCCTTGTCGCACAGTTCCTCTGATTGTGTACACCTCGCGGGTGACAGTCGTGGTGCGGTAGATGTCAGGGCCGTTGAGTTCGATGACTTCACGGATGCGCGCCGGCGTCGCCATGAACGAGCCGCCGCCGGGAAAACCGAGCACCAGCGCATCGGTGCCACTCTTCGCGGGGCTGCCGGCGAATGTCAGCGGCGGTGCGGCCAGGTTCGGCACGTCGAGAATCGAGATGTCGGCGTTGGGATCATAGGACACGACGTGCGCGTCATAACTTGTGCCGCCCGCCTCGACCGAGACACTGTCCGCCCCCGCGACGACGTGAGCGTTGGACATCACCCGATTCGGCGCGACCACAAACCCGCTGCCTTCCAACACTTTCTGGCAGCCATTCGCCAGCCCGCGGATCTTCACGACGCTGCCCTGTGTCGCGGCCACCACCGGGTTGCTGGACAGCGCGGTGTCCGGCGCGTCGACGGGCACGATCGGTGTACGCCCGAACGGCTGCCAAACATCGGAAATGCCAGACGTATTCAGCAGATTCGCCAAATCGCTTGGCACCTTCTTCAGCCAGTTCGGTGCGACGTCGTCGACGGCATTGCGGATCGTCGACTTTTCGAAGGCTTGCGCAATCGACTGCTGCCCCGACTTCTGCAGCGGTGACGCCAAGAGCCACGCGGCGACCAGCACAGCGACGATCTGCAACACCACCCCGGCGATCGAATCGACGGTGCGCAACGCCTCGTTGCGAATCGCTCCCCGCACTCCCCGGCCGACCACGACACCGGCGACTTCGCCGACGATCACCAGCCCCAGGATCAGGAACAGCGTGACGAACAGTTTCGTCCGCGCACCGTCGATGTGCGCGACGATATGTGGCGCCAGCAGCACCCCGGCGACCGCGCCGAGCACCACGCCGACGAACGACATCACCGAACCCATTGCGCCGGAACGCCACCCGGATGCGGCAGCGATCAGCGCGACCGCGATCACCGCCCAGTCGAACCAGTTCAGATGGTGCCGCAGCAGCAGGACGAGAACCACCACGATCGGGATCGTGAAGGCGTAGCCCAGGACAAGCCCGACAATCGCGATGGCCTTGCCGCGTTGTTGGCGTCTGTCGATCTCACTCAGCGCGGTGTGCCCGAACACAATTGCCAACGGCGGGAAGACAAATGCGCTGACGAGTGCGGCGATCGCCATCCCGTTCATCGCGGGGTTCGATATCGGCGTACGCGGTGCCATCGGTGCCGACCGCCGGGGCGGGGACGTCATCGGCGCGCCTCCAGGTACTCCTCGCCGGTGTCACCGCGTCCTTCCACCAATGCCATCACCTCGTCCAACTCGCGGACGTCGTCGGTGTCCCACGGCTGCGCCCATCCTGCGCAGTCGAGCAGCGCCGAAATCACTTGTCCGGTAAAGCCCCACACCAGCATCTCGTTCAGCAGGAAAGCCGGGCCCGCGTACCGTCGGGTCAACGTGTTTCGGTAGACCATCAGCCGGTTCTCGGGATTCACGAACGCGCGCACCGGAACTCGCGCCACGATCGCGGTCTCTGCCTCGTCCATCACCGACACCGGGCCGGGGTCGGGCGAGTACGCCAGCACCGGGACTACGTGGAATCCCGACGGCGGGATGAAAGTCTTCTCCAGCGTCGCCAGGGGCCGCAGCCGCGTGGTGTCGATACCGGTTTCCTCTCGCGCCTCGCGCAATGCGGTATCGACCGGACCCGCGTCGCCGGGATCGACTGCACCGCCGGGGAACGCGGCCTGTCCCGCGTGGTGCCGCAGCGTCGACGCGCGCACGGTGAGCAGAAGGTCGGCGTCGTCGGGCAGGCCGTCACCAGGTGCGTCCTGGGGACCCGAAAAAAGCGCCAGCACAGCGGCGTCCCGCGGCGCGCGCGTCAGCTTGGCGGTCGCGTTAGCCGCGGTGACCATCGCCAGTACCTCGGCAGGCAATCGGCGCCGATACGCCGCAGGCACACAACCGGCGTTGTCGACCAACGGCTTGAGCCAGGTCGGTGCGGCATGCGGCGTCAGCACACCCGCCGGACCCGCTGAACTCACGGCTATCTCCTCATCGTCTGGTCGACTGCGGCGGCGATTTCGTCGGCGCTGGCGAACGGCCGCGGCAGGATGCCGGCAACGCTACCGTCCGCACGCAGCACCACCGTGGTAGGCACGACGTTCGGCACGCGCAGTGCGGCGGCGACGCGTCGTCCCCCGTCCTGCCACGTCGGAAGCTTGACCCGCCAGTCCGCGAGCCGCGAAAGCGCTGCCGCAGCGTCGTCGTCCTCATGCACGGCGATGACGGTCAGCTTGTCGCCGACCCGACGCTGATACTCGGCCATCGCGGGCAGTTCGTCGGCACACGGCGCACACCAGTACGCCCAGAGATTCAGCACGACGACGCGTCCGGCGACCGCGCGCGCGGCGTCGACGGAAGTGCCGTCGGCCAGGCACTGCACAGTCACTCCCTGTAGCGCCTTCGGGCCGGCGCCCGACAGGTCGGGTGGGCACCGCGGCAGCCCGGCCCGGTCACGCAGGGCCGCGAGATCGGCCGTCGGCGTCGGGGCGCTGAGCTCGGAGGTGGTCTTCGGGGACGGCTCGCGCAGCTGCAGTGCCAAAGCGGCGATCACGACGGCGATCACGGCCAACACCGCAAGCGTCCAGCGAGCCGACGTGCTCACTCGGCCCCTGCTACAACCCGGCCAGCGCCAGGAGGTGCTCGGTCTCCGGCCCCTTCACCAGCGCGGCGGCAATCGGCGGCTCGGTCGGCCCGAGGCCGTATGACGGACAATCCTTCGCCAGCACGCACACCCCGCATGCCGGTCGGCGGGCGTGGCATACCCGCCTGCCGTGGAAGATGACCCGGTGGCTCAGCAGCGTCCATTCGCTGCGTTCGATCAGCTCGCCGACAACCTTCTCGACCTTGACGGGGTCGGTCTCGTCGGTCCACCCCCAGCGCCGGACGAGCCTGCCGAAATGGGTGTCGACGGTGATGCCCGGGATGTCGAACGCATTGCCGAGGATGACGTTGGCGGTCTTGCGGCCCACGCCGGGCAGTGTGACGAGCTCCTCCATGGTCGACGGCACCTCCCCGTCGAACCGTTCCTCGAGCGCCTGGCCGAGCTTGATCAACGACGACGCCTTGTTGCGGTAGAAGCCGGTGGGCCGGATCAGCTCCTCGAGTTCTGTGCGGTCGGCTTCGGCGTAATCGCGCGCCGTCCGGTAGCGCTTGAACAACGCGGGCGTCGTCAGGTTCACTCGTTTGTCAGTGCTCTGCGCCGACAAGATCGTCGCGACCGTGAGCTCGAGCGGGTTGGTGAAATCGAGCTCGCAGTACACGTGGGGAAACGCTTGGGCCAGCGCACGATTCATTCGCCGAGCGCGCCGCACGAGGCCGAGGCGGGTCTCGTCGGCGAACCTTTTGTCGACGGCGGCGGCCCGCTTGCTCGCAGTCACCCTGCAAGGGTACTGACCGAGGATAATTCGTGATCGCGCTGAGACATTCGGCGTGTTTACTTTCTGCCTGTGTCATGGCTCTTCGTGGCGTTTGTCCCAGGTTTGCTGATGTTGGCGACCTTCGGGTTGCAGCGCGTCGAGAGCAGGCTGGGTGGCGGGTGCGTGGGGGCCGGCGACGTGGCCGAGTTCCTGGCGCAAGCGCAGCCCAGTGAGATGACGACGCTCGCTCGGGACGGCATCGACGAAGCGCTGGACTGCTTCCAGCGGCGCCGACTGGGCCGCATCGACCCGGCACGGGAGCTGGCGAGCTACCCGCGACCTGTCCATGCGGGGGCCAATCCGCAATTTCGACCGACTCGACATGCGGATTCTGTGTAGCGTCGAACGTTGACGAGCAAGGCGTCGATGCATGCTGCCGAAATCACCCGAGAGCTTAAGAGGGGCAACGTGGACGAGATCCTGGCCAGGGCCGGAATCTTCCAGGGGGTTGAGCCCAGCGCTGTAGCGGCGCTGACCAAACAACTACAGCCGGTCGACTTCCCGCGCGGGCATACCGTCTTCGCCGAGGGTGAACCCGGCGATCGCCTGTACATCATCATTTCCGGCAAGGTGAAGATCGGCCGCCGCTCTCCCGACGGCCGCGAGAACCTGCTGACGATCATGGGGCCGTCGGACATGTTCGGCGAATTGTCGATCTTCGACCCCGGACCGCGCACGTCGAGCGCGACGACGATCACCGAGGTGCGAGCGGTGTCGATGGACCGCGACGCGCTGCGGGCCTGGATCGCCGACCGGCCGGAGATCGCCGAGCAGTTGCTACGGGTGTTGGCCCGCCGGCTGCGGCGCACCAACAACAACCTCGCCGACCTGATCTTCACCGACGTGCCGGGCCGCGTGGCCAAGCAGCTGCTTCAGCTCGCGCAGAGGTTCGGCACGCAGGAGGGCGGGGCGCTGCGGGTCACGCATGACCTGACGCAGGAGGAGATAGCGCAGCTGGTCGGCGCGTCGCGGGAGACCGTCAACAAGGCGCTGGCCGATTTCGCGCATCGCGGCTGGATTCGGTTGGAGGGCAAGAGCGTGCTGATCTCCGACAGCGAGCGGCTGGCCCGCCGAGCCCGGTGATTTCGGTGCGTTTTCATGCGCTGAGCGTCGGTTAGCGCACCGAAATCGCTAGCTGAGGTAGTCGAGTTGGGCCTGGACCGACCACTCGGCGACGTCCCACAGCTCCTCGTCGACGTCGGTGTAGACGTGCTCGACGATCTGGCGCGCGGTGGCGTCGTCGCCCAGGACCCGCAGCGCGTCGCGCACCTGGTTCAGTCGCTCCTCGCGGTGCCACAGGTACATGTCGCAGACGGCGGCCAAGTCGGTGAGGTCCGGCCCATGGCCGGGTAGTACCGCGCGGTCGCCGAGTCCGCGCAACAGCCGCAACGATTCGAGGTACTCGCTCAGGCTGCCGCTCTCGCGGTCGATGACGGTCGTCCCGCGCCCGAGCACGGTGTCGGCGGTCAGCACGGCATCGTCAAGCAGGAACGACACCGAATCGGCCGTATGCCCCGGCGTCGCCAGCACCTTGATGTTCAAGCCGGCCGCATTGATCACTTCCCCGTCGGCCAGCGGACCGCCGAGCCCGCGAAGAAAGCCGCTGCCCACCGACCGCACGACCGCCCCCGTCAACTCGACCAGCTTGTCGATGCCGTCGGTGTGGTCGCCATGCCGGTGGCTGATCAACACCAGCGGAATCTGGCCGACGGCCGCCACCTTGGCGATGTGCTCGTGGTCGTCGGGGCCAGGGTCGACGACGACGACCTCGTCGCTGCCGGGCCCGCGCAACACCCACGTGTTGGTGCCGTCGAGCGTCAGCAGCCCGGGGTTGTTGCACAGCAGCACCGATGCGGTTTCGGTGACCGGACGCAGTTCCCCGTACGCCGGATGCTCGCTCACGCGACCTCTACGATCAGCTCCACCTCTACCGGCGCATCCAACGGCAACTCGGAGACACCCACCGCTGACCGTGCGTGCCCCCCGGCCTCGCCGAACACCTCGCCGAGCAATTCGGACGCGCCGTTGACGACGCTGGGCTGGCCGGTGAACCCGGGTGCCGACGCGACGTACCCGACGACCTTGACGACGCGCACAAGCGAGTCGATGCCGACCAGTGCGTCGACGGCCGCGAGCGCGTTCAGCGCAGACACCCGCGCCAGTGTCTTGCCGACCTCGGGTGTGACGTCAGCGCCGACCTTGCCCGTCACCGCCAGCTTGCCGGCGGTCATCGGCAGCTGCCCGGCGGTGTAGACCAGGTTGCCGGTGCGCACCGCAGGCACGTATGCGGCCAAAGGCTTTGCGGCCGTTGGCAATTTGATCCCCAGCTCGCGGAGCCGTGCGCTCCAGCTCACGTGGAGCTCACTTGGGCCGTTTCATGTACGCGACAAGCTGCTCGCCGGTCGGCCCCGGAAGCACAGTCACCAACTCCCAACCGTCTTCGCCCCACTGATCCAGAATCTGCTTCGTCGCGTGGATCAGAAGAACAACGGTCGCGTACTCCCACCGGGTTGGTTCACTCATGCCCGCTAACCCTAGTGGTGACGACCGTTAGCATGCTCGGGTGGCAATCACACGCGAGGCGGGGCGCGAAGTCGGCTGGCCCGCGCGCTTACGAGACGCACGCCTGCACTTCGTCACGGGCAAAGGCGGCACCGGAAAGTCCACAATCGCCGCGGCTCTCGCGCTGGCACTGGCGGCGGGTGGACGCAAGGTCCTTCTGGTCGAAGTCGAGGGACGCCAAGGCATCGCGCAACTCTTCGACGTCCCGCCGCTGCCGTACCAGGAAGTGAAGATCGCGACGGCCGAACGCGGCGGTGTGGTCAACGCGCTGGCGATCGACATCGAGGCGGCGTTTCTGGAATACCTCGAGATGTTCTACAACCTCGGGCTGGCGGGCCGGGCCATGCGCCGCATCGGCGCAGTCGAATTCGCGACGACGATCGCGCCGGGCCTTCGCGACGTGCTGCTCACCGGCAAGATCAAAGAGGCTGTGCGCACCGACCGGGGCAAGCTGCAGGTGTACGACGCAGTCGTCGTCGACTCGCCGCCGACCGGACGCATCGCCCGATTCCTCGACGTCACCAAGGCCGTGTCCGACTTGGCGAAGGGCGGCCCGGTGCATTCTCAAGCCGACGGCGTCGTCAAGCTGCTGCACTCCGACCAGACCGCCATCCACCTGGTCACCCTGCTCGAGGCGTTGCCGATGCAGGAGACCCTCGAGGCGATCGACGAGCTGAAGAAAATGGACCTTCCGATCGGCAGCGTGATCGTCAACCGGACGCTTCCCGTCTACCTGCAATCCGACGACCTCGCGAAGGCCGCGGACGGCGATGTTGACGCCGACGCGGTGCGGGCCGGGCTGGGCAAGGCGGGCGTCAAGCTCAACGACACCGATTTCGCCGGATTGCTCACCGAGACCATCCAGCACGCCACCCGGTTGAAGGCGCGCGCGGAAGCCGCCGAGCAACTCGACGAGATCGCGATGCCGCGTCTCGAATTGCCTCAGCTTGCCGACGGTGTCGACCTCGGCAGCTTATATGAATTGGCGGAAGAGCTTGGCCGACAAGGGGTTCGATGAGCACGCAACCACCGGCCCTCGATATGGGGGCGATTCTGGCCGACACGTCCAACCGCGTCGTCGTGTGCTGCGGCGCGGGCGGCGTCGGCAAGACCACGACGGCCGCCGCGATGGCGCTGCGCGCTGCCGAATACGGCCGCACAGTGGTGGTGTTGACCATCGACCCGGCGCGCCGGCTGGCCCAGGCGCTCGGCATCGCCGACCTCGGCAACTCGCCGCAGCGCGTGCCGCTGGGCCCGGAGGTCAAAGGCGAGCTGCACGCGATGATGCTGGACATGCGCCGCACGTTCGACGAGATGGTCGTCGA